>JACCDS010840902.1_pt1 | contig 51774 bp, 43 predicted proteins | sample 7446441 | NCBI WGS metagenome assembly JACCDS01 (sample SAMN15323445, study PRJNA562643) | freshwater metagenome | isolation source: river surface water | place: USA:Blue River Watershed | collected 2017-08-17 | reverse complement strand
TTTGGGTCAACTGCTGCTTCACCGGGTCGAGCTGCCAGTCGGGCAGCTTCTGGCCGCGCGGCCCCACGTTCAGCGCCAGCAGCCGACGGGCGAGGATGTCCTTGTAGATTTGCTGGCGCGACTTGTCTGCCAGCTTGGCGAACTCGGCTGGCGGCAGGTTGTCCGGCTGGTTGAAGGCTTCCAGCAGCGCGGCGCGGCCTCTCTGGACGTCGGTTTCAGTCGGTGCCCAGCCCGTGTCGGCGCGCAACGCGGCCGCCTTGCGCTCCAAGGCCTGCCCCACCGTCTCACCTTCCAGGTTGGCAGGCAGCTTCACCGCCTCTACGCGCTCGTGGATGAACGCCTGCAACTCGGCAGCGAAAGCCGGGGCATCCCGGATTTCGACGGTATCCGCGAAACGGCGCACATCCTCCACCGTGACGCGCGGCAGACGGTCGGCAATGAATTCGATGGCAGTGGGCATGGTCATCTCCCAGGTAGGTTTGAGACAGGATTCACTCTAGTCGCCTTTGTCGCACCTGTCAACTTGGTCGCCTGGGTGAGCCTACCTGGCGGGTAGCGTCTTGGCAGCATAGTCCGGGGCCAGCGCCGGGTCGCCCTCCAATCCCTTCGTGCGGGTTCCACATTGACGCTGGAGCCGCAACCCGGACCCCGCTATACCGAAACGGTTAAAGGCCAAAGGGTCGAAAAGGCAAGGGAATGGGGTGCAAGGGGAAAGGCCCTACCTCGAAAAGGCCAAAAGGCCTCCCGCCCGGCCCGCCATCAGGACACCGACATGCTCTCCCTGTTCCAGCGAAAACGGCCCCCGGTCGCCGCCGCTCCATCGCCACCACCCGCCACCGACCTTCCGAAAGGGTTGATGCGGCCGGAGCCGGCCGCATCACTGCTGGCCACCCCGCGCCGGCAGAAGCTGCTGGAACACATCTGGCAGCGCACCTCGCTTTCGCGTAGGCAGTTCGCCACCCTGTACCGCACGCCACTGGAACGCTACGCGGAGTTGGTCCAGGCCTTCCCGGCCTCCGAAGCGCACCACCACGCATACCCCGGTGGCATGCTCGACCACGGACTCGAAATCGTCGCGTACAGCCTGAAGCTGCGGCAGTCCCATCTGCTGCCCATAGGCGCCAGCCCCGAAGACCAGGCCGCGCAGGCAGAAGCCTGGACCGCGGCCGTCGCCTATGCCGCGCTGCTCCATGACATCGGCAAGGTAGCGGTCGATCTGCACGTCGAGCTGGCCGACGGCAGCACCTGGCACCCGTGGCACGGCCCGCTGCGCCAACCGTACCGCTTCCGCTACCGCGACGACCGCGAGTACCGGCTCCACAGCGCCGCGACAGGCTTGCTCTACCGGCAACTGCTCGATCGCGATCTGCTGGACTGGCTCAGCGGCTATCCATCCCTGTGGGCGCCGCTGCTCTACGTCCTGGCCGGGCAGTACGAGCACGCCGGGGTGCTGGGCGAGTTGGTCGTGCAGGCCGACCGCGCCTCCGTCGCCCAGGAGCTGGGCGGCGATCCCGCGCGCGCCATGGCCGCGCCCAAGCACTCGCTCCAACGCAAACTGGTCAACGGGCTGCGCTACCTGCTCAAGGAAGAGCTGAAACTGAACCAGCCCGAAGCCTCCGATGGTTGGCTCACCGAGGACGCGCTGTGGCTGGTGAGCAAGACAGTCTCGGACAAGCTGCGAGCGCACCTGCTGTCCCAGGGCGTCGACGGCATCCCTGCGAACAACACTGCGGTGTTCAACGTTCTGCAAGATCACGGCATGTTGCAGCCGACACCCGATGGCAAGGCGATCTGGCGCGCGACCGTGACCAGTTCCACCGGCTGGTCCCACTCGTTCACTCTGTTGCGGCTGGCACCTGCGCTGATCTGGGAGCCTGGCGAGCGGCCGGCGCCGTTCACCGGGACGGTGGCGATCGACACGACACCGGCAGACAAAGATGCCGATGCCTCGGTGCCAACGCCAGCGATCGCGGCGAGGCCGCCCGCCGAAAGTCAGCAACCCGCTCCCTGGGAGGATGCCAGCGGCGCCGCTGCCGCGGCTCACCCGCCTACCGCCCAAGCCGTGCCCGACGTCATGGCAGACATGCTGGCGATGGTGGGAACGGGTGGTTTGCCAGAAGCCGCCTCGGTCGAAGCGCCTCCCGCAGGCTCCGAAACTCCTGCACCGTCCCTGGCCAAGCCTCTGCCTACGTCATCAGCGCCTGCGCCCACGGCCACGCTGCCATCCGGTGAGCACTTCATGGCATGGCTGCAACAAGGTGTCGCCTCGCGGCGGCTCATCATCAACGACGCCAAGGCGCTTGTGCACACCGTGAGCGACAAACCCTACCTCGTCAGCCCCGGCGTATTTCAGCGCTATGCACAGGAGCATCCCCAGGTGGCCGCGCTGGCGAAGCAGGAAATGCAGCAGGATTGGCAATGGGTGCAGAAGCGCTTCGAGAAGCTCCAAGTACACATCAAGCACCCCAATGGCCTAAACATCTGGACTTGTGGAGTCACAGGGCCAAGAAAGTCCCGCCGACTACATGGATACCTCCTGGAAAACTCCAGCCTGCTCTTTTCAGAAATTCCCCCCAGCAATCCCTATCTGTCCCTGTTGGATGAGACCTGACACTGCATACCGACTTCAGCTGGAGACGATGAGGGGCAAGATGGCCTGTTCAGTTTTCTCGGGGCAACCTCTTCCAAGGAAACGCTCAATCACTCGGACGTCGTTAAGGGGCCAACGAGCGCGGCGATGATGGGACAAGGTAGCGCCTCTCCCGTTTCTTCGCACCTCGCAAGCATGTCCCGCAAAGCAAATCGCATGCGCTCAAGATCGCCGGTCTTTTCCTCGATCTGGTCAAGGCGCCGTCGCGTCACAGTCTGAATGGCTCGACGATTCCGTCCATCCTCCAGGTCTAACAGCGATTTCACCTCGTCCAGCGAGAATCCAAGGCTCTGTGCGCGCTTGATGAATCCGATTCTCTGGATCATCGAAGCCGGATAGCGGCGAAAGCTGCCGGCGGTCTTCGGGATCGGTAAGAGCCCACGTCCCTGGTAGTAGCGGATTGTCTCCACGCCTACACCGGCTACCTTCGCCAGCTTGCCGACCGTCATCCAATCACCCGGACCTTCTTTCATTGACGGATCCACTTTCGTCTTCATGACTGACACAGGATAACGCAGTACCGCGTAGTTGACCCCTGCGTCTATTTGATCCAAATCAATGTCTCCCAACTTGGTTGGGCATAGGATGATTAGCGTAAATGGGTCAATAGGCCAGACATGCGCACACTTCTCAACCTCCGCAGGATTCGCGCCATCGCGTGGATGGTGTTGGGGGTATGGTTGTTTACGTTTGGGGCCGGGTTGGCAAATGCCTGCCTTTTGGAACTCCCACAGCAACACCATCACGCTGCTGAGCATGAGCACACGGGCACCCCCGTGCATGGGGAGCATGAAGTTGGCCATGATCAGCACGAAAAGGGGCCTCATGACAACTCGAAGGCACCGTGCCTGAAACTGTGCGGCGAGGTCAGCCAGTCCACCATTCTGAAAGCGCCAACCTCCGCGCTTGACCTCATTGGACTTGCACTCCCCACTCATGGAGACCAATTCCAGGCTCCGACGTTGGTCACGCAAGCCATGCCATCACGGGGCCACGAGCAGCCCCCTCCAAAGCAGCCCTCCTGGCTGCTCTTTGAGCGTCTCGCGCTGTAGCGCCTCCTTTTGAGCTGCCGTGTCGGTCACACCCGACACGCGCCTCATATGCCTTGACTCCGTACCTGACTACGGAGTTTACATAGGGATTTGACCGATTGCGGCGACGTCTGGTTCGCCTCAACGGCAGGCACCCGCGGCTAAAGGAGAGAGAAATGATATTCAAGCGTTCGATCGCGGCCGTCTTTGGCGCCGCACTTGTCACCTTGTCTGCGTACGCGCAAGACGATCATCAAACCCATCACCCAGCGGATTCGGGTTCCTCTGCGGCCAAAGTGCAACGGGTGCCGAGCATCGAGAGCGTGGATTCGCAACTGAAGTCGATGCAGGCTATGCACGAACGGATGGCGGCAGCGAAGACGCCTTCGGAACGCAAAGCACTCATGGCCGGGCACATGCAGGCCATGCAGTCCGGCATGGCGATGATGGGCGCAATGAAGGATGGCGCCGGGTCGGCGCCGCCGGCGGAGCGGCAGCGAAATCTCGAAATGCGCATGGACATGTGCCAATCCATGATGCAGATGATGATGGACCGGATGCCTGAGCCGGTGAAGTGAGGACGACCATGACGACTTCTCAACGCACCGACCCGACATTCTCTCGTTCGCGATGGTTCCTCGGCTTCCTGGTCTTCTTGGCCGTGAGCGGCTACATGCTGCTCACGGAGCACCGGGCGCACTACCTGGCCGCGCTGCCGCTGGGCCTTCTTGCGGCATGCGTCATCGCTCATGTGCTGATGCATCGCCATGCTGTACCAAGCGATCGTCGCAAGCCGAATCCGCCGTACCGGGGAGATCGCAAATGAACCATGATGCGCCCGCCTATGGGCTCTGGCTGCTCGTCTTCGCGAACTCGGCGATCTTCATCATGTTTGCCTTCAGCTTCTTCAAGCCGCAGACGTCGCGCGACTGGCGAACCTTCGGGACTTTCGCAGCGTTCATCGTCGCCTTGTTCGTCGAGATGTATGGCTTTCCACTGACACTGTATTTGCTGTCCGGCTGGCTGCAGACGCGGTATCCGAGTTTGGACCTGCTGGCTCACAACAGCGGCCACCTCTGGTCGACGCTGCTGGGCGAAAGCGGCGACCCTCACTTCAGCCCGCTGCACATCGCAAGCTACATCTTGATCGGTGGCGGCTTCTGGCTTCTGTCGAGCGCATGGACGGTGCTGTACCACGCACAACGGCGTGGACAGCTCGCAGTGAGTGGCCCGTACGCCAGGATTCGACACCCGCAATACGTGGCCTTCGTGGCCATCCTTCTCGGCTTCCTGCTGCAGTGGCCGACGCTGTTGACGCTGCTGATGTTCCCATTTCTCGTCGTGATGTATTCGCGGCTGGCAATCAATGAGGAGAAGGACATGCGCAGACAGTTCGGCGTCGAGTACGACGCCTATGCCGAGCAAACGCCGCGCTTCCTTCCATCCCTCTCGGGCACGCGTCAGCGAGGGTGACATGCAGACGAACCGCTGGCACCAATTCATCCGCAGGCCGTACCTTGCTGCAGGCTACGGTCGCAGCGACGGCGGCGCGTACTGCTCGGAGACGGCCTTGAGTACCAAGCCGTTGTCGAGGCCTACGCACGCAATGCCCATTGCAGCCTGCCATCAGCACTAGAAGGAGAACCCATGGCAAAGCACAAGAAGCGCGCGAAAGGCGCCAAGGACAAAGCCGTTGTGAACGCAACCGACATCGCGCAGAGTCCATCGCGCGAGGAAGCAGCGGCACGTTCGATCAGCCGCGAAGACTATGAGGCACAGCTGCACATGCTGCAGATCGAACTTGTCAAGCTGCAGCGCCACTTCATCAAATGCGGCGATCGAATCCTCATCCTCCTGGAGGGAAGAGACGGCGCAGGCAAGGACGGCAGCATCAAACGGCTCGTCGAGCATTTGAGCCCCCGGGAAACCCGGGTCGTCGCTCTCGGCAAACCCTCTAACCGGGATCGCACCGGCTGGTACTTCCAGCGCTACGTCCCGCACCTACCGGTTGGTGAAGAACTCGTGGTGTTCAACCGCAGTTGGTACAACCGCGCTGGCGTGGAGCCGGTCATGGGATTCTGCACCGCTGAGCAGCACGAGGAGTTCATGAACTCCGCGCCCAAATTCGAGGAGATGCTGGTCAACTCCGGAATCAAGCTGCTCAAGTATTACCTCGATATCGGCAAAAAGGAGCAGAGCCGCCGTCTCGGTGAACGTCGTCGGGATCCACTGAAGCAGTGGAAGTCAAGTCCGGTCGACGCCGTGGCACTGAAGCACTGGGATGGCTACTCCCGGGCACGCGACGAGATGTTCATGCGCACGCACACCGCCGCAGCTCCCTGGTCGGTCGTGCTCGCCGACGACAAGCGCATGGCCAGGCTCAACTTGATCAAAGACATCCTCTCCCGGCTCCACTACGCCGGCAAGAAGAACAAGCTCGTCGCTCCCGACCGGGAGATCGTCTTCGAATTCTCGCAGGACTGCCTGGACTCGGGTCGACTCGCACGTTGACCACACCAACTCATCCAACATGAAGAACCAGCCATGAAGTCAGTCAATGTTGAGGTCGGAGGGCTCGTGTCGAGCCTGAGCGCGGAGGGAGTACGCAGCAAGCTCCAACAACTTCCGGGCGTCCATCACGCGGATGTGAACTATGTAGCAGGAAGCGCTACGGTGCATTTCGACGATCGGAAGCTCAGTATCGAGGACCTGCGCGATCGAATCACAGAATGTGGATATCACTGCCGAGGCGAGCTGACGCCGAGGCATGTCTGCGCCTCCACCCCGGGAGATACGGCAGGCCGGAGTCATGACGGACACGCCCATCACGCCGTGCCTGCGAAGCAGGAGGATCAACCGGGGCAGACGAGGCACGTCCATGCAGCCAATGCGGTCGCAAAGACGATCGACTCGCCGGGCGCCCATGCAGGACATCAGGGCCACGCTGGAGACCCTGCCATGTCCGACATGATGCACGACATGGGCCACGGATCGGGGTCGATGCAGGACATGGCCCGGGATATGCGCAATCGGTTCTTCGTGTCGCTGATTTTCTCGATACCGGTGTTCTTCTATTCGCCGATGGGGAAGATGTTCGGCGACTTCCCGACGCCGTTCGGAATGAACAACAAGGTTTTCCTTTTCATCTTCGCGAGCGCGGCGATCCTCTATCCGGGTTGGCCATTCCTCATCGCCGCGTGGCGGGCATTGCGCAACGGTGTAGCCAACATGGCCACGCTGGTCGTGCTGTCGGTGGGCGTCGGCTACCTGTTCAGCGTCGGAGCGACCTTCTTCTATGAAAGCGAGGTGTTCTACGAGGCGGCGGCGGTTCTGCTCGTCTTCATTCTCCTGGGCCACTGGCTGGAGATGCGCGCCCGCGCGGGCGCGTCCGATGCAATTCGCGCACTGATGGATCTCGCGCCACCGATGGCCACCGTCGTGCGCAACGGCGTCGAGACCAAGGTGCCGACCGCCGAGGTCGTGGCCGGGGAGCTGTTGGTGATCAAGCCTGGCGACAAAATTCCCGTGGACGGTGAGATCGTCGAGGGGGCTTCCCAGGTCGACGAATCGATGCTGACGGGCGAGTCGATGCCGGTCAAGAAGGTGGTGGGCAGCACTGTCGTCGGCGCCAGCATCAACAAGAGCGGGAGCTTTCGCTACAAGGCCACGAAGGTGGGTGCGGACACGGCATTGGCCCAGATCGTCAAACTGGTCCAGGAAGCCCAGAACTCGAAGGCGCCCGGCCAGTTGCTGGCCGACCAGGCGTCGCAGTGGCTGGTGCTGGCGGCGATCGTGATCGGCCTATTGACCTTCAGCGTCTGGTACTGGGTGATGGGCCAGACACTGCTGTTCGCGCTCACGCTGACCATCACCGTCTTCGTGATCGCGTGTCCCGATGCACTGGGCCTTGCGACCCCCATGGCGATCATGGTCGGAACCGGCCTGGGCGCGATGAACGGCATCCTCTTCAAGAATGCGGCCGCGCTGGAAAACGCGACCAAGCTGACGGTGGTGGTGTTCGACAAAACCGGTACCTTGACGCTTGGACAGCCGGAGGTCGTCGAGATCGTCACCGCGCCCGGTGTCGATGAGGCCCGGCTTCTGGCGACGGCAGCAGCGGTCGAAAAGTTCTCCGAGCACCCCCTTGCACTCGCAGTGCTTAAGCGTGCCGGCGACATGCAGACCGAAGTCACAGAGGACTTCACCAACATCGATGGGCAAGGCGCACGAGCCTCCATCGGGAGCGAGCCGGTGCTGCTGGGCAACCGGCTGCTGATGCAGTCGGAGCGGGTGGATCTGGCCGCGCTTGCCAGCGAGGCGACGCGCCTGCAAGGCGGCGGACGCACGGTGGTCCACGTCGCGCGCGGCGGCCGGCTGATCGGCCTCATCGCCATCGCGGATGCCGTCCGGCCGACCTCGCGCGAGACGATCTCCAAATTGCAAGCGCGCGGCGTGAAGGTCGCGATGCTGACGGGCGACAACCAGGCGACCGCCGAGCGCATCGGCAGGGAATTGGGTATCGACATCGTGCTCGCGGATGTTTTGCCCGGGCAGAAGGCCTCCAAGATCAAGGAGCTGCAGCAGCAGGGTCACAAGGTTGGCATGGTGGGTGACGGCATCAACGACGCCCCCGCGCTGACGCAGGCCGACGTCGGCTTTGCGATCGGCGCCGGGACGGACGTGGCGATGGAAAGCGCCCAGGTGGTGCTGATGAAGAGTGATCCCTACGACGTCGTCGGCGCCATCGAACTATCCCGGGCGACGCTACGGAAGATGCACCAGAACCTCTGGTGGGCTGTCGGCTACAACGTGATCGCTTTCCCGCTGGCGGCAGGGGTGCTGTATCCGTTCACGCTGTCACCCGAAGTCGCCGCATTGTCCATGTCGGGCAGCTCCGCGATTGTCGCCATCAATGCGCTGATGCTCAAGCGCACACGCCTGCCGGGGATCAGGCGCGTCACCTCGCGCGTCAGTGCCCCAGCGGTCGCGCAAGCCTGAGCTGCGAGCCATCATGACCGAGAACCGTCCCATGCGATCGATGCGCGGAGATCGGCCAGACCGCCAGGACGGCGACCTCGGCATCGTGCAACTGGGTTGGCTCGCAGCGGCCGTGTTCGTCGTTTCGGCGGGATATGGCGCATTGATGCCTTTGATTCCCGATTGGCTGCGCCCTCTGATGGGCGACGCAGATGCCGCGGCGCTCGCACGTCACGTCGGCTACCTCAGCGGCGTCTATACGGCCGGGATTCTCCTCGGGGCGCCCCTGTGGGGCATGTTGGCGGACAGGCTGGGGCGTGCGCGCGTGCTCCTGGTCGGGCTGGTTGGCTACGTGGCCAGCCTGCTCCCGTTGCTGCGTCCCGAGTCTATAGGGGTGGCCGGCATCTATGCGCTACGCGGCTCGACGGGCTTTTTTGTAGCCGCGGTCGTGCCCGTGGTGCCCGCGCTTGTGGCGCAGTACACACCGGAGGCGATTCGCGCCAGGCGGTTCGCCTGGCTGGGTGCGATGTCACTGCTCGGGTTTCTATTCGGCCCCGGCCTGGACGCCGCTGCGGAACGCCTTGTCGATCTGCGCTTGCTCAGCGCCCTCGTGCAGGGTTCATCGACCAATCTCGTGATCGCGCTTTCGGCCACGCTCGGCGCGTTGATGATGTTGGGCCTGGCTGCCACGCTTCCCCCGCCGTCAACCTTTCGAGATGTGGACGAAGCTGATGACGACAGAGCTTTCGGGCGCCAGTCTCTCGCGCTCTGGCTGCTCAACGGCGTGGTCATGTTCGTGCTCGCCGGCTTCGAACTCGGCATCGTGCTGCAGGGTCAGCGTCACCCCGATCTCTCCTCTCGCGAGGTGTCGTTGATGTTCGCCGAGTGCAGTCTCGTGATGCTGGGCGTCAATGCCGTCCTGTTTTTCACGGGCCTGCTGGAGCGGGCTGCCCCGCGCCGCGTACTGGCCTACGGCATGGCTCTGGGTGTCGCCGGGCTATTGATGCTGGCCCGCCATGGCAGCGAGATGTGGATGTACGTCGGTGTGAGTTTCACGGCCGCGGGCACAGGCATCGTGCTTCCGACCCTCGCCTTCCTCGCCGCCGGCACCTCTACGCGTCGGCTGGGGACCGCGATGGGCGGCCTCGCCGCGGCAGCCGGCTTCGGGCAGACGCTGGGGTCGGCAGTCGCCGGTTGGCTGTTCGGCACCGTCATGCAGAGCAGCTTCGCGTGGCTTTCCATCCCACTGGTCGCCGCCCTCGCTCTGCTACTCATTCCGCGGCATTGGTGGCCAGAAAACCCCGTCATGGTGATCGCTTCACCTTCATCCACTTCACTTACTTCAACGGAAACCGAACCATGAGATTCTTCCTGACATCCTTGCTCGCAGCGCTTGCTCTGTCTCTGAGCGGATGCGGCTACAACGACTTCCAGCGGCTGGACGAGCAAACCAGGTCTGCCTGGTCCGAGGTGCTGAACCAGTATCAGCGGCGCGCCGACCTGATCCCAAACATCGTCGCGACAGTCAAGGGCGAGACCAGCTTCGAGCAGGAGACGCTGATCCGGGTCGTCGAGGCGCGCGCGAAAGCGACCTCTATCCAGACCACTCCGGAACTCGTCAACAACACCGAGGCGTTCCAGAAGTTCCAGGCGGCGCAGGGCGAACTGTCGGGCGCTCTGAGCCGGCTTCTGGCGGTGAGCGAGAACTACCCGCAACTCAAGGCCAACCAGGCCTTCCAGGACTTGCGCGCCCAGCTCGAAGGCACCGAGAACCGCATCACCGTGGCACGCGGGCGCTATGTGAAGGCGGTGCAGGACTACAACGTCCTGACGCGCAGCTTCCCGACCAATATCACGGCCAAGGTGTTCAGCTACGACGTCAAGCCGAACTTCTCCGTTGCCGACGAGAAGGCGATGGCCACGCCGCCCCAGGTCGACTTCGGTACCTCGGCACCGGCTGCGCGCCCCTGACATGAGCACGACGAGAACAGCGGTGCTTTACTCGGCCCACCTGCGGCTGGCCCGCAGCCTGGCCTGGCTGCTGCTGAGCCTGTTCCTGACGGTTGCGTCCGCGCAGGAGCTGGTCGCTGTGCCACCGCTGCAGGCGCGCGTAACCGACCTCACGGGGACACTCGCCGGCGATCGAGTCACCGCGTTGGATGCGCAGCTTCGTGCCTTCGAGGAACGCAAGGGGGTACAGATCGCAGTGCTGATGGTCCGCTCGACGCGGCCCGAATCGATCGACCAGTACGCCATGCGCGTGGTCGAACAGTGGAAGCTCGGCCGCCGCAAAGTGGACGACGGGGTACTGCTGCTGGTTGCCAAGGACGATCGCGCTGTGCGCATTGAAGTCGGCTACGGCATCGAGGGCGCGCTGAGCGATGTGGTGGCGCGCCACATCATCGACGAAGTCATCACGCCGCGCTTTCGAGAGCTGGATTTCGACGGCGGCATCGCGGCAGGCTCTGAACAGATCATGCGCATCGTCGACGGCGAGGCACTGCCTGCGGCGTCCCCACCGCGGCAAGCGCGGACCAACGACATCGGCCAGGCCTGGCCGCTCTTGTTCATCGTGGCGCTGACGCTGGGCGGATTGCTGCGCAATGCCCTCGGCCGTGTTCCAGGTGCCATGGTCACGGCAGGCGTGCTGGGCGCCGCGGCGTGGCTGGTGGTGGGCACCCTTGCGGTGGCCGCGATGGTGGGACTGGCTGGATTCTTCGTCACGCTGTTGGGCATCGGCATGGGCAGCCACGGCGGCATGCATGGGCACCATCGGGGTGGTCGGTGGCCTGGCGGTGGACTAGGCGGCGGCGGATTCCGCGGTGGTGGTGGTGGCTTTGGTGGGGGCGGCGCCTCAGGACGGTGGTGAGATGAATATGCAACGCATTCTTCGACACCTTGCGTCCACGGATCGCGCCGTGCACCGCACCTTCCCGCCGCGCGTCCTGGATGCCATCGAGCAGGCCATCCGAACGGGGGAGTCCGAGCACGGGGGCCAGCTGCGCTTCGTGGTCGAGGGCGCACTAGACGGACTGCCGCTGTGGCGAGGCCAGTCTGCCGGCGAGCGTGCGCTGGACCTGTTTGCTCGCATGGGTGTATGGGACACAGCGAACAACAGCGGCGTGCTGATCTATGTGCTGCTGGCCGACAAGGCCGTGGAGATCGTGGCCGATCGCGGCATTCATGCCTGTTGCGGTGCAGACATGTGGTCGGTCGTGTGCCAGCGCATGGAAGCCCAGTTCGCGCAAGGACGCTTCGAGGCCGGTGCCATGGAAGGCATCGCGGCCGTCAGCCGCTTGTTGATGCAGCACTTTCCGCGGGGCGCGGGCCACGGCAACGAGTTGCCGGATCGGCCGGCCCTTCTTTAAACGACAACATCCTTGGAGACCTACCATGCAACTTCAATTTCTGGGTGCCACTGGCACTGTCACTGGTTCCAAATACCTGCTGCGCCATGGCGACGCGACCATCCTGGTGGACTGTGGCCTGTTCCAAGGCTTCAAGCAGCTGCGGCTGCGCAATTGGGAGCCGCTGCCGGTCGCGCCAAAGACCATTGACGCGGTCGTGCTCACCCACGCCCACATCGACCACAGCGGCTACCTGCCGCTGTTGGCGCGGCAGGGCTTCCGTGGGCGGGTCTATTGCACGTCCGCGACGCATGAGCTTTGCAAGATCCTGCTCACCGACAGCGGTCATTTGCAGGAGGAAGAGGCCAAGTTCGCCAACCGCCACGGCTTCTCCAAGCACAAGCCCGCGCTGCCGCTGTACACCCGGGAGGATGCCGAGCGTTGCTTGAAGCTGTTCGCGCCACGCCCATTCGCTGAGCCCTTCGAGGCCCTGCCCGGACTCACCGCCAGGCTGGAGTCTTCCGGGCATATGCTCGGCTCGGCCTTCGTGCACCTCAGCGACGGTCAGCGATCCGTACTCTTCTCCGGCGACATCGGCCGTCCCAACGATCCGGTGCTGCGCCCGCCGGTTCAGGTTCCAGGCGCGGACTACCTGCTGGTGGAGTCTACATACGGCAATCGCAAGCATGAAGAGACCGACGCACTGGCATCGCTGGAGACCGTGATCAATCGGACGGCCGCCCGGGGTGGCGTCGTGGTCATCCCGGCGTTCGCGGTCGGCCGCGCCCAAAGCCTGATGTACGGCATCTACCAGCTCAAGAAGCAGGGACGCATCCACCATCTGCCGGTGTACCTGGACAGCCCGATGGCCATCGATGCCACGCGGCTGTACCACGCCCATCGCGACGAGCATCGGCTATCGCCCGAGGAATGTGAGGGCATGTGCCATGCCGCGAAGATCGTCAACAAGGTCGAGGAGTCCAAAGCGCTCAGTGCAGGCCGTGGGCCGATGGTGATCATCTCCGCCAGCGGCATGGCAACCGGAGGCCGCGTGGTGCACCACCTGAAGTCCTTCGCGCCCGACCATCGCAACACGATCCTGTTCGCCGGCTACCAGGCGGGCGGGACCCGCGGCGCGGCGATCTTGCACGGCGCGTCCACCGTCCGCATCCACGGCGAAGACGTGCCGATCCGCGCCGAGGTGGCCTCGCTCGACAACCTCTCCGCCCACGCAGATGCCGACGAGATCGTCGCTTGGCTGCGCGGCTTCACACAAACACCCCGCCGCACCTTCGTGACCCATGGCGAGCCCGAGGCGGCCGACGCGCTGCGCTCGCGGATCGACCATGAACTCGGCTGGGCAGTCTCCGTGCCCGACTACCTGCAGACCGTGGAGCTGGCATGATGGAACACCTCCACGGGACTGGTGCCGGAGAGGTCGGCGTGAACACGCTGCAGGCATGGCGTATAGGCATCGACACCCATCAGGAGCCGATGGTCTACATGCGGCGTGACTGCCCGGTCTGCCGGTCGGAGGGTTTCACGACCCAGGCACGCGTGCAGCTGACGGCCGGCGGCCGCAGCATCGTGGCGACGCTCAACGTCGTCGATGGAGATTGGCTGGCCGAGAATGTCGCCGGCCTGTCCGAGTCGGCATGGGCAGCGCTGGGAGCGCAGCAGGGCCAGCCGGTGGCGGTGACCCATGCGCCGGCGCTGGATTCGCTCAGCCATGTCCGGGCCAAGGTGTACGGCAATACCCTTGGCGATGCGGAGTTCGCCGCGATCGTCACCGACGTCGCGGCAGGCCGCTATTCCGACCTGCATCTGGCTACCTTCATTACCGCCTGCGCGGGTGACCGCCTGGACCTTGCGGAGACGGTCTCGCTCACCAAGGCCATGATCGCCGTCGGCGACCGCATCGACTGGGGGCGTCCGCTGGTGGTGGACAAGCACTGCGTCGGCGGCCTTCCCGGCAATCGCACGACCCTGCTCGTGGTGCCCATCGTGGCCGCCTGCGGATTCACGATGCCCAAGACCTCGTCGCGCGCCATCACTTCGCCGGCCGGGACGGCCGACACGATGGAGGTACTGGCGCCCGTCAACCTGGATGTGCCGAGCATGCGGCGCGTGGTCGAGCGCACGGGCGGCTGCATCGTTTGGGGCGGCTCGGTGCGGCTCAGCCCCGCCGACGACATCCTCATCCGCGTCGAGCGGCCGCTCGACCTGGACAGCGAGGGCCAGCTCGTGGCCTCGGTTCTGTCCAAGAAGGCCGCTGCGGGCTCTACCCATGTCCTGATCGATCTGCCCGTCGGCGCGACCGCCAAAGTACGCAGCGCACAGGCCGCGGCGTCGCTCGGCCGGCGCCTGCAGGAAGTGGGCAGCGCCATCGGCCTGCACGTTGCCTTGCGCGTCACCGACGGAGAACAGCCGGTTGGCCGAGGGATCGGCCCGGCACTGGAGGCCCGTGACGTGCTGGCCGTTCTGCAAGGGACTCCCGAGGCACCGGCCGACCTGCGGGAGCGGGCGCTGCGGCTTGCGGCGGATATCCTCGAAATGGGGGGCGCGGCGCCGACTGGCGCCGGCCTGAAGCTCGCCACGGAGGTGCTGGCCGACGGCCGGGCCTGGGCCAAGTTCCAGGCGATCTGCGCCGAACAGGGCGGCCTGCGCAGCATCCCGACGGCGGCGCATCGGCATACCGTCGAGTCCACGTCCACGGGCCGAATCATCCGCATCGACAACCGGCTGCTCGCGCGCGCAGCCAAGCTCGCCGGAGCCCCGACCGCTCCGGAAGCCGGCATCGACGTGCACGCGCGCCTCGGCGATCGCGTCGAAGCCGGACACCCACTGTTCACGCTGCACGCCCAGGCGCCAGGCGAACTGGCCTATGCACTGGAGTTCGTACGCTCGCGTCCACCGATCTTTCAGATTTCGGAGAACCTATGAGACCTCTCGTTTTTCACCTGCCAGATGACGAAGCCTTCGCCGAGGGCATGGTCCGAGCGTTGCGCGCGGAGCGGGCTGCCCTTCAACTGCACCGTTTCCCGGACGGTGAGTCGTTGGTCCGGCTGGACACCGACGTGACCGGCCGCACCGTCGTGATCGTGGCCAGCCTGGCACAGCCAGACGCCAAGGTGCTGCCCCTGTTGTTCGCGGCGGACGCCGCGCGCGACCTTGGTGCCACCCGCGTGCTGCTGGCGGCCCCGTACCTGGCGTACCTGCGTCAGGACCGGCGCTTCAACACCGGCGAAGCCATCACGTCCCGCACGTTCGCCGCGCTGGTATCCACGGTGTTCGATGGCATCGCCACCGTCGACCCCCATCTGCACCGCTACCACTCGCTCGGCGAGATATACCGGGTACCCACCCGCGTCGTGCAGTCCGCGCCCGCCATCGCAGCCTGGGTCGCGGCGAACGTGGACCGCCCGGTGCTGATCGGACCCGACGCGGAAAGCGAGCAATGGGTCCAGGAAGTCGCGCGGGGGGCCGATGCACCATTCACTGTGCTGCAGAAGGTCCGCCGGGGCGACAAGGAGGTGGAGGTCAGCCTGCCCGACGCCTCGGTCCTGTCGGGCCGCCGACCCGTGCTCATCGACGACATCGTATCCAGCGCGCGCACGATGATCCAGGCCATCGCCAGTGTGCGCCGCGTGGGCTTGCCGCCCCCGGTTTGTATCGGGGTGCACGCGCTGTTCGCAGCCGATGCCTACGACGCACTTCTTGCGGCAGGTCCCCAGCGCGTGCTCACCTGCGACACCGTGCCGCATGTCTCCAACGGCATCAGCGTGGTGGCACCACTGGCCGCAGCGGTTCAAGACCTGATTGAGGCCGGCGCGGCATGACCCGCTGCGCCTTGAGCGTCATGACGTTCACCATCGAGGGGAGATGACAGCCAATGTGCTTTTCCGCATCCGCCAGTTTCACGGCATCGGCGATTCTGCTGGGCATAGGGACCGTCACCATGCGCCGGGCCCGCACGCGGCGCGAGTTGCCTTACGCCGCGATCCCGCTGTTGTTCGCGGTTCAGCAGCTGCTCGAAGGCATGCTGTGGCTGACGTTCCCCGACCGCGCACCTTTGCTGAACGTGGGGCTGACGCATCTCTACTCGTTCTTCTCCCATGTCCTATGGCCCATCTATGTGCCGCTGGCCGCTCTGGCGTTGGAGACGGTCAGGTGGCGCCGCCGGATTCTCGTGGGCATCGCGGTCGCGGGCGCGCTCGTCGGGCTGTACCTGTTGGTGATGCTGGTGCGATTGCCTATCACCGCGCGCGTGGTCGGCCAGCACATCCTCTACGACTCGCCGCACTTCTACGTGCTGACCACGATGGCCTTGTACTTGATCGGCACCTGCGCAAGTCTGATGGTCTCCAGCCACCAGCGCGTCGTGGCCTTCGGGATGACCGCCTTTTTCTCCGCCGTCATCGCCTATGTGTTCTACGCGACCTGGTTTATCTCGGTGTGGTGCTTCTTCGCTGCCGTCCTAAGCGTCATCGTGCTCTGGCAGTTCCGTGGATCCCGAGCGAGGCTGGCCGTGCCATGACGGATCACCCCGCCGGATTCAGGCCCGCACTCGCATACCAAGCACTCAGCCCCCTGTGCGACCAGACGCTGACGCTGACCGCTTGCGAGCGCGCGCTCAAGCCTGCGCGTGCAGCACAGGCATCGATCCATCATGTCGAGCCTCTTCTTGCACCAACGGGTTGCGCGTCGGCGGCCATCCTCGGCGACACCGTTTCGCACATCGGAGCCTGGCATGCCAGCCAGCCGCGTAACCGGGTGGATTGAGCCATGATGAGCCCTGACCGCCCCATCCCTTCCACGCCCCCGCAGGCCCACCCGACGCACCGCTCGACGCTGCGTCGAGCATCGCAAATTGCGCTGGCGCTGACCGGCTTCCTGTTTTGGGTGGCTTGGCACCGGGGAATCATGCGGTGCGAAGCGCACCGGGCAGCCGACCGCTTCGCCGAGGTGTTACAGCGATTGGGCACGACCTTCGTGAAGCTGGGACAGCACCTCAGCCTTCGGGCAGACGTTTTGCCTCCCGATGCGCAAGAGGCGCTGGCCAGCCTGCAGGCGCATGTGGCGCCGTTTCCTCCAGAGCAGGCTGTCCGGGAGGTGGAGACGGCTTTGGGCCGGCCCTGGCAGCAAGTCTTCGCGCGCTTCGACATGGACGCGCTCGCCGCGGCCTCGATAGCCCAGATCCATCGTGCAGCCCTGCCTGACGGGACGGAAGTGGTGGTGAAGATCCGCCGCCCCGGCGCACCCGAGCAGGCCGAGACCGACATGCGCATCCTGCGTCGCGTTGTCCTGGTCATGCAATGGCTTGTGCCCTCGCTGCGTCGCTGGGGACTCGCAGCCATCGTGGACGAAGTCGCGGCCAACTTCCGCTACGAAATGGATTTGTCGCGCGAGGCGGTTTCAGTACGACTTTTCGCGGACGCCTGGCGCGGTTCTCCGGACATCGTGATCCCCGACGTGGTGGACGGGCTTTGCACGCCAACCATCATGGTTCAGCAGTTCAGCCACGGTGCCGACCTGCACGGCCTGCCGTCCACCATGGCGGTCGCCGCCGCGGGCAAGCTCGTGGACAGCTACGTCGCTCAAATCTTCCGAGATGGCTTCTTTCATGGCGACCCTCATCCCGGCAACGTGTTTGTGATGGACGACGGCCGCATCTGCCTGCACGATTTCGGTATCGTGGGCCGGGTCGACAGTGGCATGCGGCGTGCGCTGGTGGCGTTCGCCCTGGCATTCGTCGAGCAGGATGCCGACTGGGTGGTCGATGCGTGGTTGGACCTGGGCCTGCTCGGCGAGAACACGGATAGGGCAGTGTTCGTGCCTGTGGTGCGTGCCCTGGTCGCGGACTGCGCCCAGCGGCCGCTGAAGGACTGGTCGCTGTCCGGTGCGCTCGCGCAACTCGTGGCGGCCGGTCGGACGCAAGAGGTCCGGCTCCCCAGGGACCTGCTGGTGCTCACCCGCACCCTGCTGCTGCTTGAAGGCACGGTGCGCCTGCTGGCACCAGATTTTTCCATCATCGAGGCCATCTCGCGCCACACAACCACGGGCGTCTTCGATGAGCGCAAGTCTGCGGTGTCGCAACGCTTGCCCTATGAACTAGGGAGCGCAGTCAACGCCTTGCCCACGCTACTCGCGCGGCGACTGCACAGCGTCTTGCGGCAACGGGAGTTGCTGCAACTGTCGATCAGGCCCGACGCCAGGATGCTGAGCGGCATCGACCGTCTCGGCCGCCGCATCGCGCTCGCACTCGTAACGCTGGGCCTGTACATCGCATCGAGCTTGCTGATGCAGCACGGTGTGGGCCCGCGTTGGGGCGACATGCCGGTACTCGCACTGCTGGGCTATGCGCTGGCGATCCGGTTCACGGTTTCCATTGCGCGCAGCCGCGGTTGACGCGCCTCATCAAGAAAGGAGTCAGGCATGAACAAGGTCAAAGTGGCGGTGAATGGATACGGCGTGATCGGAAAGCGGGTGGCAGACGCGATCGTTCTGCAGGAGGACATGACGCTCGTCGGCGTCGCCGACGTAGTGCACGACTATCGCCTGCAGGTCGCCGCGCAGCGCGGCTTCGCAATCCACTCGGCAACCCCTGACGCCGAAGGGGCGATGCGGTCTGCCGGCATCCCGGTGGCAGGCAATCTGGGCGAGCTGCTTGCGAAGGCTGACGTCGTGGTCGACTGCACGCCCAAGAAGGTCGCTGCGGTCAACAAAGGGCTGTATGACGCCGCGGGCATGAAGTCCATCTTCCATGGCGGCGAGTCCCATGCGCTGACGGGTCACTCGTTCGTCGCCCAGGAAAACTATGCGACGGCGATCGGCCGCACATCCACCCGGGTGGTCTCCTGCAATACGACGTCAATCGTGCGCACCCTGGGGGCGCTCCGAGCTGCCGGCCTGCTCAAGCGAGCGCGTGGGACGCTGATCCGCCGGGCGTCCGATCCATGGGAGGCCCATGCGGAAGGCATCATCAACACACTCGTACCGGAGAAGACGATCCCTAGCCACCAGGGACCGGACGCCCGCACCGTGATCCCGGACCTGGACGTCGTCACGATCGCGGTCAAGGCGCCACACAACAGCAGTCACTTGCACACATGGTGGGTAGAGCTGACGAGGCCGGCAACGCGCGACGAGGTGCTGTCGGCCTTCCGCGCGGCGCCACGGATCGCGTTCGTGCGTTCCTCAGATGGTCTCGTGGCCCTCAACAGCACGGTGGAACTGATGGCCGATCTCGGCCGACCGCGCGGCGACCTGTGGGAGGTCGCCTTGTGGGAGGACGTCCTGTCGGTCGATGGCGATCAGGCGTACTACACGTATCAGGTCTTCAATCAGGCGATCGTGATTCCCGAAACCATCGATGCCATTCGCGCACTGACCGGCATCGAGGCCGACCCACTGGCTTCGATGGCACGAACCGATGCATCACTGGGACTACGGCGCGATTTCATCCGCGATCGGCCCAGGTTCGGTGATGAGTGAAATCGATGATCCCACTCTGCTCGGACTCGGGCTGGCGCTCGCCTCCGGACTCCTTATTGGCTTGGAGCGGGGTTGGCAACAACGCGAGCTGCCCGACGGGCAAAGGGTTGCAGGTGTTCGCACCTTCGCGCTGATCGGCCTGCTCGGCGGCCTCGGGGGCATGCTTGCACAGCGCTGGGGATCCGGCATGCTCATCGCGTTGCTTGTACTTGTTGGGGTGTATCTGGTGGTCGGCTACCTGGTGACGGCGCATGTGCACGCCGTGATGGGATTGACCACATTCGTCGCCGCTCTTGCGACATTTGTCATTGGGGCACTGGCGACCAGCGGCTCTTGGCTAGTCTCGGCCGTCGCAGCAGTGGTCGTGTTGGCACTCCTTCGCTTCAAACAGCCTTTGCACGCAGGCGTCGGAAGGCTTTCCGAGGCTGAAATCAGCAGTGGCACGCAGTTGTTGCTGATCAGCGTGGTCGTACTTCCCGTGCTCCCTGATCGTGGCTACGGCCCCTATGAGGCGCTGAATCCATATCGCCTTTGGTGGGCTGTCGTCCTGCTGGCAGTGCTGTCGTTTGCGGGGTTTGTCCTGATGCGCTCGCTCGGCAGGAAGCAAGGGATGGTGGTCACAGCGCTACTCGGGGGGATAGTGTCAAGTACCGCCACCACCGCCACGTTGGCCCGCTGGGCTGGGGAGACGCCAGCATGGCGTCCACTGGCAGCGGCTGGTGCGGCGCTCGCGTGCGCAGCCATGTTTGGCCGCATGGCGGCTCTCGTGGCCATCGCTGCCCCCGGACTCGGTTGGGGCCCAGTGGTCATCTTTGTTGCGATGGGCGCGACTGGTGGTGTTCTGGGGGCGTTCCTGGCGGCTCGGTCGTCAGGCGAAGGCTTACCCGAGCTGCAACTAGGAAATCCGTTGCAACTTCGCTCCGCGCTACAGTTCGCGGCATTCTTGGCCGCGGTGATGCTGGTCGGCCGCTTTCTTGCCGATCGCATCGGCAATGCCGGAGTCATGCTCACCGCCGCTGCTTCGGGCCTGGTGGACGTCGATGCCATCACGCTTTCGATTGGCCGTCTGGTGGCCGAAGGTGCTGTTACCTCTGCGACTGCCACACTGGCTTTGTTCATTGCGGCGTCTGTCAACCAAGCCACCAAACTCGTACTGTTGCTGTCGCTGGGCGGAAAGTCGCTTGCGTCGAGAGTGTTGCTGTCGTATGCGGCAATGGGTGCGGTTGGCTTTGCCGCCGCCCTGGCTCTCACCTGACGGGATGCCTGCGGCGACGGGGCAACGACGGGGCCTGCAGTTCCAGAACAGCGAGGTCACCGCCACATCCAGCCACACCCATTTCGACAAGACAGCACCCTGCGCGAGGACGGTCTGCCGGTACACACTGTCGAACAGTCCGGTCGCGCCGTGTGTCGGGAATGGGGTTCAGGCCGGGACCATCAACAAGCGCGGGTCCCCATGACCCTCCACGGCCGCCAACTCCTCGGCGCTCAGTATGCTTATCGGATCGGCACCAAGTCCCTGCGCGGCTTCGGCCGCGACGTGCGCCCACGTGCAACGGTTCGCGAACAGCATGCCGTCGACATCGAGCGTACCACCGCGCGCTTGGTAGCCCAGGGCAAGGGTATGTCGAGCCCCGGTATCGATGCGACGCAACAGGCCCAGCGTCGGCTCGGGTCGCATGTGCGAGACGATGACCCGCACTGCAGCAGTCTGTGGGAACAGCGTGCTCAAGGCTTCGTCGCTGGCCACAAAGGCCCGTTCACGCTCGTCGCGAGGCACCCTGAAGCGGCCAGGTTCGCTGATGCAGGTCACCGCAGTTCGATGCCCGGAGGCATCGAGGCGGCGCGCGGCAAGCAAAGCCTGCTGTAGCTGGTATGCGCCGATGGCGACCAGCAACACATCAGGTGCTTCGCAGGCCTTGACCACGCAGGCACCGTCCTGGACTAGCCGTTGAGCCAGCTCACCGCTCAGTTGGCTGGCGACGGCCCGTTTGGGAACGACCAATGTCCAGAATTGGCCGTGCGAAGTGTAGGCGGCTCGTAGCGCCGCGACGGCACTGTTCGCATCGACCGGGAACACCACGCGTGAGGTGTCAGACATCTCGCCCAACAGTGCTTCGGCCAACGTGGGATCCTGATGCGATTGCTCGTTCTTGCCGTTCTCCCAGGTGTGGGAGGTCACCACCGTCACGACGGACAGCCATCGAGGTGGGGTGCCAGCCTCCGCCTGATGCCGTGCGAACAGGATTTCCTGACGCAACGCGCCCAGCATCTTGACGGCAAATGCCTCATAAGAAACGACCAGATTGATCCCGCCCTTGTTGCCCAGTGCCGCGCTGACCACCGCCTCTTCGTTGAGCGCCGTGATGACGGCGCCATCCACCGCCTCTGCCAGGCCCGGTTCCGGCGTGAATACGCGATGCTTGAGCAGATCGAGTGTCTGACCCATGCGATTACTGCGCAGTTCGTCAGGATTGCCTACCCGGGGGCGCAGTTGCGGGTTGGCTTGGATGATCGCCGCAAAGGCCTCGTCGAGCGCTGCCATCGGCGAGACATCGCCGCGGTCCGCCACGTGCCACTGCGGCGTCGGAAGTATGGGGGCCGCGACTTGGCGATGCGCCAGGGCATGGTCCCGCTCCAGGGGACGCTGCTGCACCTCGTGCCGGCAGAGCAGTACCAACGCTTCGTCGAGTTCATCCGACGGCACGAACAACGCGCGCGAACCCTCGTTGAACTGTTGCCGGGCAGTCTCGCTGACACGGGGGTTTCCCTCCAGTGGCAGGTTGTGCGCAGCATTGGTGCCGGCACCGGGAAATCCGAACCCTTTAGGCGCTTCGGCGATGGTGTAGTGAAGGGGTACTGGATACTGCACGGTGCCCTGGGAAACCCCGGTCGCACAGGCGGACAACCGCTCCTCCATCGCGTGAATAGCCCAAGCGAAAGCGGCAGGGTCGGTGCCGTCGATCTCCATCGGGTCGAAGCCGTTCAGCCGCAGATGCTGGTGGAACCATTCTCGCCCACCCTGCTGCTGCATGGTGCTGCGCTGTTCGATGCGGCGACCGTTGAGGATCATGAACGGGGCCACGAATCCGCTGTCTTCTGCCCGCCACCAGCGCGGCGCCCAGTCGCTGCCACGCTGCTCCTCGAAAGCGCCGTCACTGAGGAACACCACCAGCCGCTCGCCGAGCAAAGGCATGTGCACGTACTGCAGCTCGGCGAAGCCGAGATATCCGCCCTCGGACAAACCGCCGGCAGTGTTCGGGCCGACGTGGCTACCCAGCGGCGAGGCAGGACGCCCTTGTGCGTCGATCGCGTAGCTGTAGAAGTCCCGGGCAAAGCGCGTCAGGCCGTTCTCGCTGCGATCGTAGCGCTCGGCGTGGCGGGGCGTCATGTTGCCGACCAGCAGGTTGCAGGCGTCGATGCCCGCGACACAATGGCCTTGCCCCATCAACCAGCCACGCGTCAGCCCACTGAGCGCGTTCGCCGCAAGGTAGCCCACATAGGCGGGCACGATATTCAATGACCCACCGGTATGCCCTTCGGGCGTCAACTTGAAGTCCTCGGCTCTCATCTCCCGGCCATCGGGATAGACCCGATCAGCATAGGTCATGTGCACTGTGAGCCACATTCCGGCCACGGCTAGGCGATCCGCAGCCCACAACATGCGATACACCGCCGTTGTGTCGCTCACCTTGCCTTGAGCGACCAGCACTTGTGCAAGATCGTGGACCCGCAGTTGCGTAACCTCATTGTGGGTGACGGGACCGTGGCCGCGCGCCCAGCGGGCAAACTCGGAATCGGACTCGCGGAACAGTTGGACGCGCTCAGCGATCCAGGGAAGCTCGTGATTCATGTGGAAGGTCCTTGAGGCGGTGCGCAGCCAAGAGTGTGGACAAAGTTTCGAAGGTCGTCGTCTGGGATCGTCTTCCGCAAGCCGGTAGCACTGCCGTCGACATTCATAGCTGGCGATCTCCATATAGATCCGTGCGGGTCAAAGGTACGGGCCATCGTCCGACGTCCCGTTTGGAAGCGACGATCTGGTAGATTCCCGTGCTACCCGCTTCGAACTCCAGTGCGCACGCCGCCATGTACAGGCGCCAAGTACGGAAGGTCACTTCATCGACCTCTTGCAAAGCCTCGGCTCGGCGTGCTTCGAGTCTCTGAACCCAGTGACGCAATGTCAGTGCGTAGTGGGGACGCAGGCCTTCGACGTCATGGATTTCGAAGCCGGCCCGCTCCATCCCGAGCTGGATGTTGCTGACGCAGTCCAATTCGCCGTCCGGGAACACATATCGGTTGATGAACTCGGTCGCGACAGTTCGGTTCCAGCCCTCTTCGTCATGGGTGATTCCATGGTTGAGGAAGAGTCCACCCGGCCGCAAAACTCGCTGCACGACGGCGTAGTAGGCCGGCAGATTGGCAAGGCCCACGTGCTCGAACATGCCGATGCTCGACACCTTGTCGAAGACGGCAGTGCCTTCGAGGTCTCGGTAGTCGCGCAGTTCAACGGTTACGAGGTCCTGCAGGCCTTCCAATCGAATGCGCTCGCGCGCGTAGTCGAGCTGTTGGTTGCTGAGGGTGATTCCGTGCGCACGGACGCCGTGTACCCGGGCCGCCCAGCACACAAGCGCGCCCCACCCGCATCCGATGTCGAGCAGACGGTCACCGGGCCGCAGCCTTAGCTTGCGGCAGATGTGCTCCAGTTTGTTGCGCTGTGCTTGCTCTAGCGTGTCGTCCGTCGCCTCGAAGTAGGCACACGAGTAGACCCTCTCGGCATCAAGCCAGAGGCCATAGAACGCATTTGACACGTCGTAGTGGAACGATATCGCTGCTCGGTCGGTTTGGCGCGAATGGCGGTGGGAGAAGTGGCGCGCAACGCGTGAAGTCAGACTCCGCGATGGTTTCAAACCATCCTGGTGTTCGGACCCACGCAGCATCAGGGCGTCGCGTAGTAGGGCCAGTTTGTCGCGCCATGAGAACGAAAGCTTCTCGAAATGCTTCTTGAGTCCGAGCGCGGTATAGAGGTCCCCTTCGATGTCGATGGTGCCGCGGAAGTAAGCTTCCGCCAGCAGCAGCGGATCCGGACGCAGGACAAGGCTTCGAAGCAGACCTGGGTCACGGATGACAAGGGTGTAGTCCGGATGCGATTCGAACTCGTGCAGGAGCAAATCGCCCAGGCGCAACGCCGGCTGGCGCTCAATGCCGGCCAACAATCGGCGCAGAATCCGTAGCGCAGCGGCTTCCATGTTGGCTGAAACGGTCCGACTAGGTATCCTGGGGTGTTTCATCTGTCCGCTGCCGCTCCTTCGATCAGGCTGCAGACGGAGTGACCATCCGGTACACCGTCAGGGAGTCGCTTCCAGTCGCGCTCTGCTTGCTGCATGCGGCGATGCAGGTCAGTCGCCTCCTTGAGCCGTCGGGTCTGTTCGTCTAGCCGCTCGCTCAACAGCGCCCGAGCGCGTGGACAAGGAGATGTTCCGCGCTGGCTCATCTCAACAAACTCCGCGGCGTCCCTGAGCGTAAAGCCAAGCGCCAACGCATTACGTATGAAACGGACCCGGGCGACGCTTCTTCTTGAGAATGCGCGGTAGCCGTTTGCCCCCCTGCCGTCGGGCACCAAGAGACCTACTCGAAGATAGTGGCGCAACGTGTCTGGGGTAACGCCAGCCGCCTTGGCGCATTCAATGAGTTGCATCGCCATCCTCCAGCAAGGTTGTATTGAATCCTGTCGTCTTCTTGCGAGTCTCAACCCAGGTGCCGCACATTGGTCAAGGGGCGTCTGTTTGGGCCGCTAAATTTCCGCCTTCCGCGTGAGATTCAAAAAAGGCAACCGGGCAATCATCAGCGCCAAGCACGCCCAACTCCCGACCTCGGAATCCCGATTGAAACCTCCGACGCTAGGGCCGTTGCCGGCGTGATTGGCCACCATCAGGGTGCAGTACTCAGGTGCACATGGCGTTCAACTGCATCCGTTGGGTTGCGCATCACGCGCAGTAGCCGGCAGTTGCACAGGGATCCAGATCGTGCCCATCCGACATCTACCGAAAGTCGAGTAGCGGTGCCATGCTTGCAGCATCGTGTTCGACCAATGTGGACCGTACGCTAGTGACGTAGCGCATCGGCCATCGTGACAGACCGCCACAGCGGGTCGAGCCGATACGCTGCGAATGCACCGTTTGGACTGGTCTCCCTTGAATCGACGGTACTCGTGTTCACGCTGGGGCCATCAGCGGCAGCAGCAGCCTCGCCCCGGGCGGGAATCGACAGGCTTGTCTGAATGACAAGAGGGCGATTGAGCTGCGGTCTTCGATTGCGCAGGGCTGCTGGCGGACGCCGCATACCCGGCCTCGGACAGGGCGGCCACAAGCGCCGGAATCTGTTGCGCGACATCTTGGCCGCTGACTTGCGCCGTACCTGTCGGCAGATCGACCTGAACATCCTCCACTCCCGGAATGCGTTTGAGCGCTTTGGCGACGGAGGCGGCGCAGGACCCGCAAGTCATGCCCGATATCTTGAGTTCGATGGTTTCCACGGTGTTCTCCCAGATTTCAATGACGATGGACGGAATGGCTGTCGGTCGGTAGCTTCTGATTCGAGTTCTGCTCGGCTGATGGTTTGTCCGGGTCACTCGGCGATGATTTGCCATGTGCGCCGTGGCCACCATGCCCTCCGTGCCCAAAGATGTGCATCAGTGGACATGCCAGAATGAGCAGGAAAGGCAACAGTTGCAGGAGATGGGCACCGTGGCGGAAAAACATCCACGCCACGGCTGCCGCCAGGCCAATCCATAGGAGCCATTGGTTGATGCGAGACCAGTTCAGGCCACTTGTACGACCTTGATCCGTGTCATGCGGTAGGTTCATATGAATCCTTCTCAGGTATCAGACTGGTTTGCGTGTTCCAAGGAGTTACTGAGAATCCTAAAGATGCGCACCTGTCCGACGCATTACGCATCCATTACATCGGCGCAATCTGAATGTCATTTCTGCGCTGAGCCATCCACAGGGGCGGCTGGCTATGCCGCTGGGGGTGGCTATGGCACGCTGCCCACCATCCTGATGGGGTGCAAGGGAAAACGAGAGCAAGTTCGCCGGTGGCGCCCGAAAGAGGCCAGATACCACCAGCCTTCACGCTAGTGGCTGGATTACGTTGTGACCGCCGGCATGGATCGAGGCCCGCGACGGCGTAGCTCCCACTGCTTGACGAGCGCGTATATCGCCGGGATGACCGCCAACGTCAGGACAGTCGAGGACACCATGCCGCCCACCATCGGTGCGGCGATCCGACTCATCACCTCACTGCCCGTGCCAGACCCCCACATAATCGGCAACAGGCCCGCCATGATCGCGACCACGGTCATCATCTTGGGCCGAACACGTTCGACAGCGCCTTCCATGATTGCTTCGTACAGATCGGCGACGCCCGCATCGCGGCCAATAGCCTGCCTACGTTCGCGGACCTCCTTCCATGCATGATCGAGGTAGATCAACATGATCACGCCTGTCTCGGCCGCGACACCGGCGAGCGCGATGAAGCCGACTGCTACCGCAACGCTCATCTGATAGCCCAACCACCACATCAGCCAAATGCCTCCCACCAGCGCGAAGGGCACCGACAACATCACGATCAGGGTCTCAGACAAGCGGCGGAAGTTCAGGTAGAGCAAGACGAAGATCAGTGCAAGGGTCACCGGCACCACGACCTTCATCTTCTCCTTGGCCCGCTCCATGTTTTCGAACTGGCCGCTCCAGGTAGCGTAGTAGCCTTGCGGAAACTCGACCTCTTCGGCCACTGCCTGCTGAGCGCGCTTGACGAAGGCTCCGATGTCGGGTTCACGCGTATCGACATACACGTAGGCGGCCAGCAGCGCATTCTCGGTACGGATGCCGGGCGCTCCGCGCGCCAGACGCACATCTGCCACTTGACCGAGCGGGATCGGGCCGTTCATGGTCGGCACGTAGACGTCGGAGCCCATCCGCGCCGGGTCGTCGCGCAGCCCTCGGGCGTAGCGCACCGACACGCCGTAGCGCTCCAGCCCCTCCACCGTGGTCGTCACCGTCTCGCCACCCAGTGCGGTGGCGATCACGTCCTGCACCATGTCGATGGTGAGCCCATACCGGGCGAGCTGATCACGCCGAGGCACGATGTCCACATAGTAGCCCCCGGCCACGCGCTCGGCATAGGCGCTGCTCGCACCCGGCACTTTGCGCACGACAGCCTCCACCGCCTGGGCCACCTTCTCCAGTGTTTCCAAGTCCTTGCCGAACACCTTCACGCCCACCGGTGTGCGGATGCCAGTCGAGAGCATGTCGATGCGGGCCTTGATCGGCATCGTCCACGAGTTCGCCAATCCGGGGAATTTAAGCGCGGCATCCATTTCAGCGATCAGCTTGTCGGTCGTCATCCCGGCACGCCATTGATCCCGCGGCTTGAGATTGATGATGGTCTCGAACATCTCCAGCGGCGCCGGGTCGGTCGCCGTGCTGGCACGACCGGCCTTGCCGTAGACCGATTCCACCTCAGGAAAAGTCTTGATGATGCGGTTGGTTGTGGCCAGCAGCCGCCCGGCCTCGGTTACCGACATGCCAGGTAGAGCCGCTGGCATGTAGAACAGCGTGCCCTCGTTGAGCGTTGGCATGAACTCCGAGCCGATCTGGCGTGCGGGGATGATCGTCGCGACCATCGCAAGTACGGCGAGCAGTAGCGTGACGCCTTTGAAGCGCAGTACCGCCTTGATGATCGGTCGATACAGCCAGATCAACAGCCGGTTCACTGGATTCCTCGCCTCTGGCAGGATACGACCGCGCACGAAGAACAGCATCAGCACTGGCACTAGCGTCACCGACAGCAAAGCGGCACCGGCCATGGCAAAGGTCTTGGTGAAGGCGAGAGGTGAAAACAAGCGCCCTTCCTGGCCCTCAAGCGCAAACACCGGCAGGAAGGAGACAGTGATGATGAGCAGCGAGAAGAACAGCGCCGGCCCCACCTCCTTGCACGCTTGGACGATAGCCCTCGCGCGCTCCTTCTGGGTAGCTCCCTCGGGCAGATGCTCGATGCGCTTGTGTGCGTTCTCGATCATCACGATCGCCGCATCGACCATGGCCCCGATCGCAATCGCGATGCCGCCGAGGCTCATGATGTTCGACCCTAGTCCGAGACTGCGCATGGCGATGAATGCGATCAGGATACCCAGGGGCAGCGTAATGATTGCCACCAAGGCGCTGCGGACGTGCAGCAGAAAGATCACGCACACCACGGCAACGATCAGGCTTTCTTCGAGTAGCGTCCATTTCAGATTGCCGATCGCTCGCTCGATGAGTTGGGAGCGGTCATATACCGGGACGATCTCGGCGCCAGTCGGCAGGCCCGGGGTGATCTCCGCGATCTTGGCCTTGACGTTGGCGATTACCTGAAGCGCGTTTTGACCGAACCGTGCCATGACGATGCCGGAGGCGACCTCACCCTCGCCATTCAGCTCGGCGATGCCGCGCCGCTCGGCCGGAATCAACTCGACGCGGGCCACATCGGATACACGCACCGGGGTTCCGCGATCGGCCTTGAGTACGATGTCGGCGATGTCCTGGACATTTCGCAGGTAGCCCCGGCCACGCACCATGTACTCCTTCTCTGCCATCTCGACAACCCGGCCGCCGACGTCCCGGTTCGAGGCACGAATGGCCTGCGTGACCTGATCAAGCGTGATGCCATAACCGGCCAGACGGAGCGGATCGACGGTGACCTGGTACTCGCGCACGAAGCCGCCCAGACTCGCCACCTCCGAAACACCCTGTGCTTTCGTAAGCTGATAGCGCACGAACCAATCCTGCAAACTGCGGGTGTCGGCCAGACTCATGTCCTTGCCCTGCACCGCATACTGATACACCCACCCTACGCCGGTTGCATCTGGCCCGATCTGTGGCGCCACCCCCTGCGGCAGACGGCCAGCTACAGTGCTCAGGTACTCCAGCACGCGCGAGCGAGCCCAGTAGATGTCCGTGCCATCCTCGAATATCACGTACACGTAGGATGCGCCGAACATCGAGAATCCACGAACCACCTTCGCGCGCGGCACGGCCAACATCGAAGTGGTGAGCGGATAGGTAATTTGGTCCTCGACCACTTGCGGCGCTTGCCCGGGATAGTCGGTGTAGACGATCACCTGAACATCCGAAAGATCGGGCAACGCATCGAGCGGCGTGTTCTTCACCGCGTAGATGCCACCACCGACCAGAAACAACGTGGCGAGCAGCACCAGGAAGACATTTCGTGCCGACCAGTCAATCACGCGATCAAGCAAGCCAGTTGCCGCCGGCTTGGCTGCGTCGTCGCGCCCCAGGCCCGGAGAGTTCGTCGCAGAAGTGCGCATCTCAGTGCCCCCTGTGTCCGCTTGCGGCCGAGGTCGGCTTGCGGCTGGCAATCGGCTCTATGCTTGTGACGACGTACTCGCCAGGCTTGCCTGCCTTGAAGGAAAAGCGGACAGCGGCACCTGGGCCCATGTTCTTCATCAGGGCTGGGTCGCCAATCACGAAGTCCATGGTCATCGCCGGCCACTGAAGCGCCGGGATCTCGCGGTGAGCGACCGTGACCCGACCAGATTGAGCGTCGAACGCATCAATCGTCCCTTCGGCCTCATAGGAGCTTGCCGCGCCGCCATGGTCATGTCCATCAGCCTGGGGGGCGACCATGTTCGCTAGCGCCGCCTTGAGCTGACTCTCCGAATCGATCAGAAAGTTGGCCGACACGACCACCCGATCGCCTGGCTCGACCCCTTCCAGCACCTCGACCACATCCTGACCACGCTGTCCGAGCTTGACCACCTGTGGTTTGAAACGTCCCTCACCAAGCACGCGCAAGACGACCTGGCGCTCGCCATCGTCGATGATTGCGGAGGTCGGTACAGTCGCCTTCGGAGTCGTGTCGCCGACCGCCAGCTTGACCTGGGCGAACATGCCGGGGCGCAGCAAGCCTTCGGCATTGCTCAGTTCAATTCGCATCCGAGTACTGCGGGTAGTCGCGTCAAGCGTTGGATACAGGTAGCTGATCCGCCCCTCGAAACTGCGGCCGGGAAAGGCGTCTAGCGCAATCTGCGCAGACTGTCCCACGCGCACGTGCGCAAGATCGCGTTCGTAGACGTCGGCAATGATCCACACTTTCGACAGATCGGCGATGCGAAACAGCGCATCACCCGGCATGAAGCGCTTGCCCTGTATGGCCTCTTTTTCGAGCACAACGCCGCTTACGGGCGCCTGGAAGACCTGGCGGGAACCAGTCTGTCCAGCTACTTCGAGGTTACGCAGACGAGCGCGCGTTGCTTCGGCCAAGCGGTTAGCGGACTCGCTCGCCAGCGGGTCGTGATCCGCGCTCTGGCTGGCAAGTCGCTCGGCGATGCGCAGTTCCTCTCCGGTGGATTGCAGCTCGGGACTGTAGGCGGTGAAGAGCGCCTGTCCCTTCCGAACCGTATCGCCGACGGCATTGACATGTAGGCGTTCGATCCAGCCCTCGAAGCGCGGGGCGACCACCACCTGGCTACGCTCGTCGGTCTCGATACGTCCGCTCACGCGCACGGCTGCATCAACAACACGCAATTCGACCTCAGCAGTCCTAACCCCGAGCGATTGGACACGCGCGGGACTGACAATCACCGCGCCCGTATCGTCCGGTTTGGTGTCAGCATAGACTGGGATGTAGTCCATCCCCATAGGGTCCTTCTTGGGCACAGGGGAGGTGTCTGGCAGACCCATTGGGTTGCGGTAGTAGAGAACTTTTTGCTCGCTCTGAGTGCTGCCATCGGCAAGCGGAGCGGCCGGGCCAGGACTGGTTTCGACAGCCTGATTGGCAGGTGCCGTCGTGTGTTGCGCTTGAGCGAACCAGTATCCAGCGCCTGCAGCAATGGCCACGGCTACGGCGATCGTCGTCAATCGGACGGCAGCGTTCACTTCAGTTCTCCCGTAAGTTTCTTGATTTCGATCAGGGCCAGACGAGCCTCCACCTCGACCTTCAGGCGCTGCCCTCGGATGTCGATGAGTTGGCGCTCGGCCTCGATCACGTTGTCGAAATCGACCGCGCCACTGGCAAGCGCCGCCCGGCTGGCGTCCCGCGTTGCCTGCGCTTGCGGCACTAGGGTGTTTTCGAGCAGGCGAAGCGTCTCGCTCCCCTGTGCGTACATGGACCAAGCAGTACCGAGTTCGCCGGCAGCGCGCGAGCGCGCATCTTCGCGCCGTGCTTCGGCCGCCAAGAGCATCTGCTCGGCTTCACGCTCCTTTGCACGGCGACTGGATTGCTGTAGCGGAATGGTCACCTCAAACATTACGTCCCAAGATGCCCGTCGCCCATCAGGACGGCTGTTGCGCAAGCCGACGGCGAAGTCCGGCAAACGATCCTGGTAAGTGCGCGCCCGCTCGGCACGAGCCGCTTCGATGCCGAAAGTAGCGACATTCACTTCCGGATTAGCGTTCATCAGCGCATCAAAGAGAGAGTCGATCACCAGCCGTTCTGGCAATGGGGGTGGCTCCGCAGGCGCATCGAGGGGTGAATCAGGTGTCCGGCCGATCAGCCCATTCAGTCCTGCGGCTAGACCTTTGCGACGTTGCTCGATTTCGACCAGTGCGATGCGCTGCGCCGTGATCTCCCTCTGCATGCGCAGCACTGCTTGCTGAGGCAACCGCCCGGTCTTGTAGCGAGCCAAGCTGGTCTCCTCCAAGCCCTGCAGCAAGGCCAGGCCCTGTTTGGCAAGTGCAAGCTCCCGATCAGCCGAGTAGTATTTCAACCATAGCGTCTCGATCTTCGTCGCAAGATCGCTCCAAACCGTCTCTTTGACTGCGTCTGCCTGCCTTGCCTGAGCCTCTGCCGCCTCCACAGCAAGTTTGCGCTTGCCCCAACCAGGCAAGGGCTGGGTAATCCGGTAACGTGTTTCGCCCACTTGACCCGGTAGCAACGACGCCGAGCGCCCGCTCATGGTGTTCGTGGCGTCCATCAATTCGACCTCGAAACTCGGGTCGGGCAACGCACCGGCGGGCGTTACACGCTCGCTCGCTGCGGCCGCTTCTGCTCGCGCAGCAGCGAACCCAGCATTACTCTGGCGCGCATAGTCAATCAGGGTCTGCGCGGTCGAGCCGAGCGTCGTGGTGTTACGTGAGGGCTGGCCGTAAGCGATCCCACTTCCTACTGATAACGTCAACGCGAACACAAGCAAGGCCGGCCGCACCAAAGTGCCTGCTGCAATGATGAATGATGATTTCATGAAGAGTGAGTCCCGACGTGACTGCGCGAAATTTCGGGATCACTATGCAAGTCCGCCACCAACCGAACGATGACGCAACAATTACATTTTCCTGCGAATTGATTACATTTCTGTCAGACTTGACGTTGGTGGGCTAACGCTGTGCGTATACATAGCCCAAACCGCGCTTGAACAGCGAGGCTGTATTGAAGCAACTTCCTAGCGAATGACTATGCAAGGTGTGGAAGCGTGAGGTCGAACCTTGTCGTCCACTCATTGGACGTCACGCGCACATCGCCTCCATGAGCCACAGCAATCGATTTAACTATTGCGAGGCCGAGCCCAGCGCCAGCCCACTTTCGCTGACGCGCAGGATCGACCCGAAAGAACCGGTCAAAGATTTTTGGAATTGCGGACGCTGGAATTGGCTCACCAGGATTCTCGACACTGATGGTCGTGAGTTGTTCGTCCTCTCTCAATAGAACCGTGACGCCAGCTCCGTGGGGAGCATGTCGGATGGCATTCGACAAAAGGTTGCTCAATGCACGCAGCAGCATTTCCTTGTCAGCGGATATCGGTCGCGATTGACCTTTCAAGCACAGCGTTATTTCCCGGTCTTCCGCCAGCGCCTCGAAATAGTCAAATAGCCCTCGCACCATTCTCCCCAGGTCCACTTCTACCAAGCGAAGGTTATGGGGGTCATTCTCGGTCTGAGCAAGAAACAACATGTCGCCGATCATGCGGCCCATGCGCTCGAATTCCTCCAAATTGGAGTAGAGGATCTCTCGATACTCCTCGGCCGACCGGGGGTGGTTTAACGCGACCTGCGTTTGCGTTACCAGGTTCGTGACAGGCGTTCTCAGTTCATGCGCGATGTCGGCAGAGAAATTGGACAACGTGGTAAATCCGTCTTCGATGCGAGCGAGCATATCGTTGAACGAAATGACTAGTTCGGCAAGCTCTACCGGAACATCCATGGGGTTGAGTCGCACATCCAGTTTGGACGATCGGATCGTCCGAATCTCTTCGTTGACTTTGCGGATGGGCAGGTGGCCCCACTGCACCGCAAGCCATGCCACCACAAGCGCGATGAGAATCACAATGCAAGTTGCCCACCAGAGCATGCGCCTGAAGTCCCGCAGGAATTCAAGATGGAACTCGATGTCCATTGCCACGGCAATGCGATAGGAACGATCTACCACGCCATCGCTTGCCTTGAACGAAAGGGCGACGCCCCGAAAATGCCGTTGGTTGTCCTGCCATACTGCCAGATCGTCCCCGCCAAGGCCGCTGATCGACTTTGCCGCAGCCATCAGATGAGACAAATCGGGGCCGGAGGTTGCAAAGATCGTGTTGCCGGCATTGTCATAGACGGCATAGCTGATTCCATGATGACCAGCCACTGCGCCCGCCAGTTCTCGACGTAGTGCACCGAGGTCCGTTTCGGCGGAGGCCTGCTGCAGGGGCGTTGACAATGCCGAAACTACTGCATCCAGTTCCTGTGCATCTTGCTGTGCGAAATGATGCTCCATCGATCGAACGATCACCCATCCAAAGGCTAGAAATACCAAGGTCGTGGCGATACAGACCAGCGTTGTTACGCGCAGTGCAAGCGAGGCAGGTCGACGCGAGGTCGAATTACGCTTCGGGATCATCGGGAGCATCTAGCGTATAGCCCATGCCACGAACCGTTTGGATGAGCTTGGAATCGTATGCGTCATCAATCTTCGCGCGCAGCCTTCTTATTGCGACGTCGATCACGTTAGTGTCGCTATCGAAGTTCATATCCCATACTTGCGAGGCGATCAAAGAGCGTGGCAGCACCTCTCCTCGACGTCTGGCCAGCAGTTCGAGCAACGCGAATTCCTTGTTCGTGAGATTGATGCGTTGCCCCCCTCGGGTGGCCCGTCGACGAAGCAGATCAAGTACCAAGTCGGCGACCTGAATGTGGTCCGGATGATTGGGAACACCACCACGTCGCAGCAAAGTGCGCACTCTCGCAAGCAGTTCAGAAAACGCGAAGGGCTTCACGAGGTAGTCATCGGCCCCCAACTCAAGCCCCTTGACGCGATCATCCACGCTACCGCGCGCGGTCAGAAAAAGCACCGGTACCTGTTTCCCCGCCTCCCGCAGCGACTGCACAATGTGCCATCCGGTGACATCCGGCAGCATGACGTCCAAGACTATTAGGTCATAGGGCTCGGTCATGGCCATGTGGTGCCCATCCAGGCCGTTGCGTGCCAGATCGACCACGAATCCTGCTTCGATGAGACCTTGCCTGACATAGTCAGCAGTCTTGTTTTCGTCCTCGACCACCAGCAGTTTCATTGCTTTTCCCTATGAAAATCCCCGCGTTCGGGGAGCGCCCCCCCCGATTCGCACCATCGCTCACGGTGCAATGTACGGAGCCATACCTGCCACCAACATGACTCAATGATTACATGAATGTAATCAACGGGTCATTCATCCGAAAGTGGCTAGTTCGTAGCATGACCTCCATACGCCAAATCGTGCCGTCCTGAACAGGGTGGCTCAAGGGCAACTTTTCAAGCTCTATGGAGGATTCAAGGCCATGCCGCCTCGTTCGCCCTTTCTTATTACTCCATCACACGGTTTGTCTCGCCGCCGCTTCGTGCAAGGGCTGGCCGCTGGCGGCGTCCTGGCCGGTTTGTCGTCACCTGCTCTGAAGGCTTTCGCACAGCAGCGCTCGGCACACGGGGCGGCACCAATTCTGAGAGGCACTGAATTCGATCTGGTGATCGCCGAGTCGCCTGTGAACTTCACGGGCAAGCCTGGGGTGGCGACAACGATCAATGGCTCGCTGCCCGGCCCGACCCTGCGTTGGCGCGAGGGGGAAACGGTCACGATCCGGGTCACCAATAAGCTGCGTGAATCTACGTCTATTCACTGGCACGGCATCATCCTGCCGTACCAGATGGATGGTGTTCCGGGCATCAGCTTCAGGGGGATCGCACCTGGCGAAACCTTCACCTACCGTTTCAAGGTCCAGCAAAGCGGCTCCTACTGGTACCACTCGCATTCCGGCTTCCAGGAACTCACTGGCATGTACGGGTCGATCATCATCGATCCCGCTGGCCCGGAGACCATTCACGCCGATCGCGACCACGTGCTGCTGTTCTCGGACTGGACCGACGAAGACCCGATGCGTGTCTTCACCAAGCTCAAGTCCCAGAGCGACTACTACAACTACAACCAGCCCACGGTCTTCGATTTTTTCCGTGACGCCTCGCGCGATGGCATGGCCGCCGCGATCGACAAGCGCAAGATGTGGAACGAGATGCGGATGAACCCCACGGATCTTGCTGATCTGTCGTCCGCGACGCTGACCTATCTCGCCAACGGTGTGACGCCGGCCGGCAACTGGACGGCGTTGTTCCGCCCTGGTGAGCGCGTGCGGCTGCGCATGGTCAACGGTGCCGGCAATACCTTCTATGACGTGCGGATTCCCGGCCTGAAACTCACCGTCGTGCATGTCGATGGCGTGGACGTGGAGCCTGTGACGGTCGATGAGTTCCGCTTCGGACCTGGCGAAACCGTTGATGTCATCGTCCAGCCGCGCGACGACGCCTACACAATCTTCGCGCAGTCCATGGATCGCACCGGATATGCGCGGGCCACGCTGGCAGTGCGTGAGGGTCTCCAAGCTCCCGTCCCAGCACTCGACTCCATCGAATGGCTAACCATGAACGACATGATGGGTGCCATGGGCCAAGGCATGTCGGGTCAGCCCATGGAGATGACCGGGATGTCCGGGATGACGGGCATGACCGGAAAGGACGGGGGCTCCATGTCTGGAATGGACCACGGAGCGATGGGTGGCATGAACCATGGCGCCATGAACCACGGGAGCATGAACCACGGCATGGCGATGGATCACAGCCAGCATGCCGCTGGTGCGAGCGGATTGGCAGTGCCTAGCACAACCGCGCGCCACGCTCGCACCGAGTACGGCGCGAGCACGGACATGCGCGTTGACATGGCGCGCACCAATCTCGATGACCCCGGCATCGGCTTGCGCAACAACGGGCGACGGGTACTGACACTCGCTGACCTGCACACGCCCTCGGGTCCTCTGGACAAACGCGGCCCTGGGCGGGAGGTCGAACTGCACCTGACGGGCAACATGGAGCGCTACTCGTGGTCCTTGGACGGACTGGAGTTCGGGAAGTCCACGCCCGTGCATTTCCGCCACGGCGAGCGACTGCGGGTCATCCTGCACAACGACACCATGATGACCCATCCCATGCACCTGCATGGCATGTGGAGCGAGTTGGAAAGCCCCGACGGCAAATTCCTCGCCCGCCGCCATACGCTGCCGGTACAGCCCGCGCAACGCATCAGCTTCCTGGTGACGGCCGACGCGCTCGGTCGTTGGGCCTGGCACTGCCATCTGATGTTCCACATGGATGCCGGCATGTTCCGTGAAGTCGTGGTGTCCTGAACCAAGCGCACAAGGAAGATCAAGAATGTCCAAAGCACTCCCCATTCGCGCGCTGGCGACCACGCTCCTGGCTCTGGTGAGCGTTGCCGCTCAGGCGCAAGCGCAAGACGATCATGCGGCGCACGGCCACGCCGACACTCAGGCGACCACCGTGCCGGCCACACCACCCGCCGCGCCTGCAGCCGATCCGCACGCCGGTCACGCAACTTCAGCAGACGGTGCGGCCGCCGCCCCGGCCATGGACCACGGCAACATGCAAATGCAGGGCGGCTCGGCGCCGCCCGACGCACGCGATCCCCATGGCTATTCCGATGGCCAGCAACTTGGCTCGGGCGACTACGCCGTACCTGGTGTGCCGCGCCTGATGATGGCCGATGAACATACGTTCGCCTCGCTGCGCGGAGAAACCCTGGAGCGGCGCTTCACACGCAAAGGGGACGATTCCACGGCCTACGACCTCCAGGCATGGTTCGGAACGACCTACAACAAGGCCGTCGTGAAAGCCGAGGGCGACATCGCCAAGGGAAAGCTCGAAGAGTCGCGCACCGAGCTGCTTTGGGGGCATGCCATCGCGCCGTATTGGGACACGCAGCTTGGCATTCGCGTGGACAACGGGGAGGGGCCGAGTCGCCAATGGTTGGCCTTCGGCGTGCAGGGTCTTGCGCCGTACTGGTTCGAGTTGGAAGCGACCGGCTATGTGGGCAATGACGGCAGGACCGCGCTGCGCCTTGAAGGCAGTTACGAGCTGCTGCTCACGCAACGCCTGATTCTGGAGCCTCGCGCCGAATTGCAGTTCTACGGCAAGGACGACCCGCAGCGGCGCATCGGCAAGGGCCTTGCCGAAGCATCCGCGGGCCTGCGCCTGCGCTACGAAATCAGCCGCCAGTTCGCGCCCTACATCGGCGTGGAACGCGCGGGCAGCTTTGGCCGCACCGCCGATTACGTGCGCGCCGAAGGTGGTCGCGTTCAGCAAACGCGCTGGGTGGCCGGCGTTCGATTCTGGTTCTAGTCATTTCTGTTGGGAGGCAAGCCATGAACAAGCGTGACGATGGACAGCAGGCCAAGGGGTCGAGGCGCCAAGCATTGATCGCCGGCCTGCTGATGATGGCACTTGCCGGGCCCGGCATGGCACAGGGCCGGCCCGTCGCCAAGGTGTGGAAGGACCCGAGCTGCGGATGCTGCAAGGACTGGGTCGCGCACCTTGAAGGTGCCGGCTTCGATGTGCAGGTTTTGGATACCGGCAACGCGGCCGCGCGCGCGCGCCTGGGCATCCCGCAGAAATACGGTTCGTGCCACACCGCGCAGATTGGCGGCTACGCCATCGAAGGTCACGTACCCGCGGCGGACATCCAGCGGCTGCTGCGCGAGGCGCCTCGGGCCATCGGCCTCGCGGCGCCGGGCATGCCGGTCGGCTCGCCCGGCATGGATGGCCCGGCCTACGGCGGACGCAAGGACGCCTACGACGTGCTGCTGATTGGAACGGACGGCAACAGCACGGTCTATCAGGCGCATCGCTGAAAAGCCACCACTCATCCTGCGGAGATACGCCATGCGGCATCAGCACACACAGACATCCAGCCTTCGACCCCGTTTCTGGCGATCGGGCTATGGCGTGGCCTTCCTCATCATCGCCGCTGTCGCTGCGTACTTCCTGCTCAAGGACCACACGGCACACGTCGCCAACTATCTCCCACTGCTGCTGTTGACGGCTTGCCCGCTGATGCACTTTTTCATGCACCGCGGCCATGGCCATGGCGGACATGCACGGGCGGCGGATCAGGCCAAAGACGACGCATCGGGCAAAGCTGACGTGCCCAGGGAGACGAAGCAATGAGTTCAACCGACAAGCCTTCGGGGCAGCAGCACGCGCACCCCGGCATGGCCGGGAATGCCACGACGTCCGCCTCACATGCGCATCACCATCACGCCACACATTCAGGTGGCAGCGATACGGCCAGTGCATCCGCCACCTCGCAGCCTGATGCCGCGACACGGGACCCGGTTTGCGGCATGGCCGTCACCGCGGCGTCGGAGCACCGCTCGGTACACCAGGGCAACACGTACCTCTTTTGCAGTCCGGGATGCAAGCGCAAGTTCGACGCCGAGCCCGCGCGATATGCCGCCGCTAGTGCAGGCAGCGGCGCAGCGCTGCATCGGCATGCCAGCGCGTCGAGCCCAGCCGTGCCGCAAGCACCCGCTGCCGCGCCCGGAACGATCTACACCTGCCCCATGCACCCGGAGATCCGCCAGGACCATCCGGGAAGCTGCCCGAAGTGCGGGATGACGCTGGAGCCGCTGCTGCCCGACCTCGATGAAGACAACCCGGAGCTGCGCGATTTCTCGCGTCGCTTCTGGTGGACCTTGCCGTTGACGCTCGTGGTCCTGGCGCTGGCGATGCTGGGCGAGCGCCTGCACCTGATGGACATGGCCACGCAGAGCTGGGTGGAACTGGTGCTATCGCTGCCGATCGTGCTCTGGGCCGGCTGGCCCTTCTTCGAGCGTGGGTGGCTGTCGCTGGTCAATCGTAGCCCGAACATGTGGACGCTCATCGGGCTAGGGACAGGTGCGGCTTTCGTCTACAGCGTCGTGGCGACCGTGGCGCCCGAGGTGTTTCCGGCGTCATTCATGTCCATGGGACGAGTGGGCGTGTACTTCGAGGCCGCCGCCGTCATCATCTCGCTGACGCTGCTTGGCCAGTTGCTGGAACTGAAAGCACGCTCCCAGACCTCGGCGGCCATCAAGTCGCTGCTGGGGCTGGCGCCCAAGACCGCACGGCGCATCAATGCGGACGGCAGCGAGGAGGACGTGCCGCTGAGCCATGTCCACGTCGGCGACCTGCTGCGCATCCGGCCTGGCGAGAAAGTGCCGGTCGATGGCGTTGTCCACGAAGGCAGCAGTTCGATTGACGAGTCCATGCTGACCGGCGAACCGCTGCCGGTCAGCAAGCGCGTGGGAGACAAGGTGATCGGGGCCACGCTCAATACCAGTGGTGCGCTGATCATGCGCTCGGAGCGGATCGGCTCGGACACGGTGCTGTCGCAGATTGTCCAGATGGTCGCCCAGGCGCAACGCTCCAAGGCGCCGATGCAGCGCATGGCGGACGTTGTCGCAGGCTACTTCGTGATGGCTGTCGTCGCCATCGCGATCACGACTTTCTTCGTCTGGGGCTTCTTCGGACCACAGCCAGCCTGGGTCTACGGAATGATCAATGCCGTGGCGGTGCTGATCATCGCCTGCCCGTGCGCGCTGGGGCTGGCCACGCCAATGTCGATCATGGTCGCCACGGGCCGCGGTGCCACGCAAGGCGTGCTGTTCCGCGACGCCGCCGCCATCGAAAATCTTCGCAAGGTCGATACCCTGGTCATCGACAAGACCGGGACCTTGACGGAAGGCCGGCCGGCCTTCGATCGGGTTGTGTCGGCTACCGGGTTCACGGACGACGAAGTGCTGCGCCTGGCCGCCAGCTTGGACCAGGGCAGCGAACACCCTCTGGCCGAGGCCATCGTGAAGGCGGCCCGCGCCCAGGGCCTTGAACTCGTCAAGCCCCAGACGTTTGAGTCGGGCACCGGCATCGGCGTCCGCGGGAAAGTTGAACACCGGCAACTGGCTCTGGGCAATACGGTCTTGATGGAGCAGTCTGGCGTATCAGTGACGCCGCTGGTGCCGCAAGCCGAATCGCTTCGCAGCGAGGGCGCCAGCGTCATGTACCTCGCTGTCGATGGTCAGCTCGCCGGATTGCTTGCTGTGTCTGACCCGATCAAGGACAGCACCCCCGAAGCCTTGGCCGCGCTGAAGGCCGCGGGCCTGCGCGTCATCATGGCCACCGGAGACGGCCAGACCACCGCCCAGGCGGTGGGCGCACGCCTGGGCATCGACGAGGTCCACGGCGAGGTCAAGCCGGCTGACAAGCTCATGCTGATCGAGCGCTTGCAGAAGGAAGGTCGGACCGTGGCCATGGCCGGCGACGGTATCAACGACGCGCCGGCCCTGGCCAAAGCCGACGTAGGAGTCGCCATGGGCACCGGAACCGACGTGGCCATGAACAGCGCCCAGGTCACGCTGGTCAAGGGAGACCTGCGCGGCATCGCTGTGGCTCGAACGCTCTCGGTGAGCACCGTGCGGAACATGAAAGAAAACCTCATGTTCGCCTTTCTCTACAACGCGCTGGGCATTCCCATCGCCGCTGGCGTTCTCTATCCCTTCACTGGCTGGCTGTTGTCTCCGCTGATTGCAGCGCTGGCGATGAGCCTGAGTTCGGCCTCGGTGGTCGGCAATGCGCTGCGGCTGCGAGGCAGCAAGCTATGACAAACATTCCCCGCATGACTTGCAGGAGGTTGCTATAGCAAAGCGAACCGCCTTTCCGCTCCACGCCGGTGCCAAGGCGTAAGCCTCACATCGGCATTTTTCTCAACCACCAGCACACACCAACGCAGGAATTTCTATGACCCGTTCACACCTCATCGCCAAGTTCGTCGCACCGATCGCCCTCGGCATGTTCGCCACCGCAGCATTTGCGCATCCCTCACTGGTGTCATCGACGCCGGCCGATAAATCGCAGGTCTCCGCACCGGCCACCATCGAACTGAAGTTCTCCGAAACGCTCGTGCCGCAATTCTCTGCCGCGAGCCTGGTCATGACCGGCATGCCGGGCATGGCGAATCACGGAGCGATGAAGGTCAATGCAACTGTCTCGGGCGGTGGCGACGGCAAGACCATGGTCATCACGCCGGCGCAGACGCTGCAAGTGGGTAGCTACCGCGTGGAGTGGCGCGCGGTCTCGTCGGACACCCATCCGATCACCGGCAATATCACCTTCCAGGTGAAGTAACCCGATGGCCGGCGATTGGTTCACGATCGTTCTGCGCCTCGCTCTCTATCTGGACATGGCGACGGCATTCGGCGTCGCCATGTTCGGACTTTACGCCTTGCGGCACGACGAGCGATCCTCCGCGATCTCGCAGCGCTACAGAGTGTTCGTCGGCGCGGCGGCCGCAATCGGCATTGGTTTGTCGATCTGCGCAATGATGGTCATGGCCAAGGCGATGTCCGGCGCGCAGAGCTACGGTGAGCTGTCAGCTCACATCTTTGAGATGCTCATCACCGGCACCCACATGGGCATCGCCTGGTGCATTCGTATCCTGGCACTGGTGGCCTGTGTGCTGATTTCAGTGCTGACGTTCAATCCGACATGGCGATTCGCTGCGATGGCGGGCACAAGTGGCGTGGCGCTGGCAACCCTTTCCTGGGCAGGACACGGGGCCATGGATGAAGGCGTGCGAGGCTATGTCCATCTCGCGTCCGACATCGCACACCTGTGGGCTGCGGGCGCCTGGGTGGGGGCATTGCTCTCCTTCCTCATGCTTGCGGGTATCAAGCCTGCCAATCAAAGCAACGCGGTAGAGATTCTCAGCCGCACGTCGAATGGCTTTGCCCGGATAGGAACGCTGATCGTGGCGGTTCTCACCGTGAGCGGCATCCTCAACTATGTGCTGATCGCCGGGCCATCGATTGATCCGCTTGTCTCGACGCTGTATGGCTGGTTGTTGCTGGGAAAGCTGGTGCTGCTTGGGGGAATGCTCGCTCTGGCGGCCGCGAATCGGTTCCGCCTGAGCCCCGGCCTGGAAGCGGCGCTGATAGCCGGGAACCACGTACAGGCCGCTTTGAAGCTGCGGCAAAGCCTGTTCATGGAGTCGGCTCTCGCTGTTCTCGTTTTAGCGGCCGTCGCGTGGCTAGGCATTCTTTCTCCCACCGGAAATTGATCCCTGCTCAGAAGATGACAGCGCATGAAATGAATGTAATGGTCGCGTAAGTGCCCCGTAGTTGTTGCACTTCTACAGTAATGACGCGGCGCAAGTTGTCGCCGTTTTCACAAAGGAGTTGATTATGAAATCGCAAATCGTCGTTGCCGCCCTGTTGACCGCACTGTCCGTGCCTGCTTTCGCCGGCCACGCGGCAGTCCAAGCGGCCAAGGAGATGGTCCCGCTGGCAGACGGGGGCACGCTCTACATCTTCAAGGACGGGCGCATGGCCCAGGAGAATCGCTTCGGCCGCACGGTGTACCAGCAAGTCGGTGCTTCGGTGGCCGCGAAGGATGGCAGGAGCATCGCCATCACCAGCAATGAAGTGGCCCGCCTCAGCTCGTTGCTCGAACAAGAGCACGGTGGTTGATTCATCCCTTGGCGTTGGGAACGCGCCTTCCTGAAACAGTTGGAGGAGGACTTGCGCGCGTCCGATCCGGACACAAGCGCAGCCTCCGGCCAACTGGTCAGCAGTCGTGTGCTCAGGCATGTAGCCGATGAGGAAAGGCCGATGGCGCGAGAAGATTGAGACGTTGATTTTGAACAATTACTAGGGCGTGGAAGTATTTGCACGGTTTGCTCTACCTGACTTGGCGTGGTTGATGGTCGCAATGGTGTGATGCCTTGGAGAACTTAAAAGGAGCGCTGCATATGGAGTTGCGACACCTTCGCTGCTTTGTCGCCCTAGCCGAAGAGTTGCATTTCACACGTGCTGCAGAGCGCTTGCATATTGAGCAGCCACCCTTGTCACGAGCCATCAAGGAGCTTGAGGACGAACTCGGCGTGCTTCTCTTCGACCGGGATCGTAGGGGTACGCAGCTCACGGCGGCAGGAGCAGCATTCCTGCAAGACGCTCGCCGGTTGTTTTCTGTTTTGGAACAAGCGAGGGAAAATGTCAGAGCCATTGCGTCCGGTCTGCGAGGCAGTTTGCGCATCGTGGTGTCCGACGGAGCGATCAATCCCAGGCTCTCGGCGTTCCTTGCCCAGAGCAGAGAGGAAGAGCCGGAGATTGAGATACGCCTTTCCGAAGCCCCATTGGCAGAGCAGTTGCGAGGACTGCGGTCAGGCGATTTCACGCTCGGGTTTGCACACACCGCCGACGTCGGTGATGGCATCGTTGCCGAACCCATTTGGCAAGACCCATTGGTGATCGCGGTGCCCGCCCGGCACGAATTGCTGGCCCACAAAGAGATTCCACTTCATGAACTAGGAAGTCACCCGCTTGTCTTGTGTGATCCAAGTGTCTGCGAAGGTTACTGCCGAGAATTAGCGAGACTTCTTCGGTCGCTGGAGCGCGAACCCAATGTTGTCGAGCACGTATCATCATTGGACATGATGCTTACTCTCGTGGGAGCCGGCTTCGGCGTCGGATTTACGACGGAAACCAGGATTGCGACCTGTCAGCGGTCCGATGTCGTCATTCGCCCCTTGGCGACGGCATCCGCCGTGATCACTACATATCTATTGCGCGTTGACGGCGACCCAGTGCCAGCGCTGCTTGAGCGATTCATCGCTCGCCTTCGCCACCATTTCGGAAGCTGACGAAGAGATCCCCAAGCGATTCTTTTCATGAATCAGGGGCAGCGCCAATGTTGCGCTCCGTTGCAGCCATCAGTTCGGCACCACTTATCTTGAGTGCTGCGGCAATCTTCAATATCAGGGCCAACGAAGGCAGGTGCTCCCCGCGCTCAATCTTGCCCATGTGGGAGCGCTCGATTCCGGCAACGGCAGCCAATTCCTCCTGAGCCACTCCCTGATCCAGGCGTACTGCGCGTACAGCTTTGCCGAAAGCCAGGGCTGGCTCAGCTTCATATCTGGTGGTGCCAGGGGGACGGCCTCGTTGAACAGTACGCTTCTGCATTAGCGGAAGCGTCAAGCAATCAATAGAATTTAACCACGTTAAATTTAACTCATTGATATCATGACGAGCTGTTTTCCCGACCACTTCTCTTCTTGGGGGCTTCTATGCACGATGCCACCGGTCCATCCTCCTGCCTCAGACTTGCTGTAGCCCCGGGCATCGCGTCCCCACAGTTTTCGGCGCTTCTCGCGCGACAGCGCGTGGAAGAGCCAGACGTCACCATCACGTTTTCCGAGGTTGCCGGGGAGATCCTTCTTGAGGGGCTTCTGAAAGGCCGCTACGACGTCGGGATGTCGCTTCAGGCGCATAACGATCCGGCTCTCAAAACACTGCCCTTGTGGACGGAGCCTATGGCCGTCGCCATGCCGCCACGGTTCCGCTTGTCCGACCAGGCGAAACTCACCATCGCTGATCTCCAAGACTATGCCATCTATCGCTGGCAGGCCGAGGCTTGTCCGCTGTTGAATGAGAGGCTGGCCTCCCTCACGCCAGCGGACCAGGCGAACATCCAGCAGGCGACTTCGTTCGAAATGCTGGCCCTATGGGTTGCGGCCGGCTACGGCGTCGGGGTATCTGCGCGATCACGCATCGAGCGTGCCCATCGGTGGGGAATCTCCATGCGACCGCTCTCCGACGGCCCCTATGAAATCGTGACCTACCTGCAGCGACCCGACGCGCAGGCCGACTCCGTTTCGGAGCGATTCGAGCGCAGAGCACTGCAAGTCACCGGGGCTGACGCCACGTAATGACACCCCTATTGCCGGGGCCATGACCCCGGCAATAGAGTGAAGTGGGGCTTAAGCCCCCTCAAGCACCACTGCGCTATCCACCAGCCGCCGGACGCTCAGCCGGACATCCTCGGGGATGGGCCGCATGGCAATGGCGTCAGGCTCATCCTCATGGCGCTGGTAGTCGCCCATGATGACCCGGACGATCGCAGGCACGTTGGTGGGCGTGACTGCATCAATGGCCGCGCGATCACCCAGGTCAGGGTGCGGTTGGGTCAGCATGCGGTACAGGTCCCACGAGTCCGCGTGCGGGCACTGGTTCATGAGCACCTGGGCCAGCCTGTGCTTGAGCGGCACCAGTTGCCAATCGGGGACCCGCTGCCCCCGATTGCCCAGGCTGATGGATAGCAGCTTGCCCGCTTTCAGTTCGCGGTTGATCTGGTCCTTGGACTTGCCGGCCAGCTTGCCGAACAGAGGAACCGGCAGATTGTTCGGCGCCTCGTACATGGCCAGCATTTCCTCGCGCTCACGTTGGATGGCGGACACTTCCGGCTCCGGGGCATGCACCGGAGGCGGCGGCACCTGCGACAGCCGCTGGAACGTGATCCCGCCGCTGTTGGGAGTCACGACGATGGGCGTGGCCACCACGGGCGGGACGCCGGGGGCAGCAGGCTCGGTCACCGTGGGGGTCGCACCCACTGCTTCCTCCACCTCCGCCATCGCCGGCACCCCATCGATACGGATGGTCAGGTGCGCGCTCGCGGCTTCCACTTCGCCCTGTTCGAGCAGGTCCAGGCGATCGGCCCAGTCCTGTATCATGCGGCGCCGCGGCTCCACGTACTTGGCGTGGTTGTAGGCCGAACTGACCTTGTTCGGGTCGGAGTGCGAAAGCTGCGCGTCTACCCAAATCTTCGGGTATCCGATCTCGTTGAGCGCGGTCGAGATGGTGCCGCGGATGCCGTGGCCGGTCAGGCGCCCCTCATACCCCATGAGCTGCACGGCCTTGTTGAGGGTGTTCTCGCTGATGCGCCTCTTGAGCTCGCTGCGATGCGACAGCAGGTACTTCTGTGCCGGGCGCATCACGCCCAAGAGATAGCGCACGATTTCGATGGCCTGCAGGGACAGGGGCACGATGTAAGGCGGCACGTCCTGCGGCCGCTTGCCGGCCTTGCGCATTTCGTCCTGGAGCTGTTTGACGACCTGCGGCGGGATGATCCACAAGCCGCGATCGAGGTCGAATTGCCCCGGCTCGGCCAGCCGCAGCTCACCCGTGCGCACCCCCGTCAGGAACAGCAGCCGGACGCCAAGCTGGGTCTGCCAGCCCCGGGGGTTGTAAAGCCGGAGCTTCTGAAGGAACTCGGGCAGCTCGGGCAGGTGCAGATAGGGGTTGTGGGCCACCGGGGGCTTGGGCTCAGCCACCACGTCCAGGTCCGCGGCCGGGTTGACTTCAAGCCCTTCTGCAATGACCAAGGCATAGCGGAACATCTGGTTGAACCAAGTGCGGACCTTCTCGGCGGTGGTGAACGCCTTGCGCTTCTCGATCGCCGCCACGACGCCCACGAGCTGGGGCCGACGAATGTCGTAGATCGACATCTTCCCCAGGGTGGGCAGAACGTCCTTGTTGAAGATGCGCAGGATCTGCGAAAGCGTGCTTTGACGGCCTTCCTTCAGTTCCTTGCGGCGATGCTCGACCCAGGCATCGAAGACGTTTTTGAAGGTGTATTCGCCCGCCAGCTTGGCTGCGTGCCGACGCTGATCGCGTTCGATTTGGGGATCGACCCCCCTGGCGAGCAGGACCTGGGCCTTGTCCCGCTCGGCGCGGGCCTCACGCAGGCTGAGGGCAGGATAGCCGCCGAGGGACAAGCGCTTCTGCTTGCCCAGCCAGTAGTAGCGGAAGATCCACGACTTGCCGCCTGCGGCAGAGACCATCAGACCCAGGCAGTCGTTGTCGGAGAGGGTGTAGCGCTTGCCGGTGGTCCTTGCCTGCCGGACGGTCAGATCAGAGAGTGCCATTTCGAGGCTCCTAAGTGATGACTTAGGCCTAATGCTCGTCATGGTTCCCGCTCAGCCCCAGCAACTATCCGGTAGCCGACCCAACCGCATTCTTGTGCCTCAATTGGTCACTCAAAACCGGTAGCTGTGGGTGGATTTCCGTGGCGCTCGCTGGAATGAAAAAAGGGGCCGAAGCCCCTCTTTTCAACGACTTACAGACGTCAGTAGAAGTCTGTAGATCATAACTTGGAGCGGGAGAAGAGTCTCGAACTCTCGACCTCAACCTTGGCAAGGTTGCGCTCTACCAACTGAGCTACTCCCGCATTGTTTTGCTGCTGCGTTGCCGTCAGCGACAAAAACAAGATTATAAAGCATTTACAAACTTTGTACAGCGAAATACTGGAGGCGGGGGTCGGAATCGAACCGGCGTAGACGGCTTTGCAGGCCGCTGCATAACCATTTTGCTACCCCGCCAGGGGAACCGCATTTTACTCGTGCCGCCCACGCTTTGCCGGGACGGGAATGCGAATCACGTTCGCACCCTCACGAATAAAAAAAGGAAGCTTTGCGAGCTTCCCTTTTAAATTTGGAGCGGGAGAAGAGTCTCGAACTCTCGACCTCAACCTTGGCAAGGTTGCGCTCTACCAACTGAGCTACTCCCGCATTGTTTTTTGTCGCTGCGTTGCCGTCGTCGACAAAAACAAGATTATAAATCGCTCACAAACTTTGTCAAGCAAGCCGTCTGGAAATTTTTAATTCATTTCATGACGTTCCTTGATCAGCGGCCAGGCCTTGCGCAAGTAGTAGAACATCGACCACAGCGTGAGCACTGCCGCTGCATCGAGCAGCCACTGCCCGATCAACAGGGTCGGCATCATACCAAAAATCGGCTCGCTGTAAAGCAGCATCGGTATCGCAATCATCTGCGCCGCCGTCTTCACCTTGCCGAGCGAACTCACCGCGACGGATTTCGATGCGCCGATCTGCGCCATCCACTCGCGCAGCGCCGTGATGGCGATCTCGCGGCCGATGATGACGAAGGCGATCACGGCATTCGTGCGATCGAGCTGCACCAGCAACAGCAATGCGCCAGCCACCATCAGCTTGTCTGCCACCGGATCGAGGAAGGCGCCGAATGCGGATGTCTCGTTCCAGCGGCGCGCGAGGTAGCCGTCGAACCAGTCGGTGACGGCCGCGACGATGAACACCACCGTCGCCGCAAGCCCCCGCTCATAGGGGGTCATCCACGGCTCGGGGAGGAAGAACACGCCGACAACCAGAGGTATCAGCGCCACGCGCAGCCAGGTGAGGAGAATGGGTATATTGAATGGCATGATCGGGACAGTTCGGGCTTATTGCCCGCGATTTTAAATCAATGCAGTTGCCGGTATATGTCTTCGGCCAGCTGACGCGAGATACCTTCGACGGACGCGAGATCGTCGACGCTCGCGTCCATCACGCCGCGCAGCCCGCCGAAGCGCGCGAGCAGCTTCTGCCGCCGCTTCGCACCCACGCCCTCGATCTCTTCCAGCCGCGACGTCTGCCGCGCCTTCGCGCGCTTCGCGCGCATGCCGGTGATCGCGAAGCGATGCGCTTCGTCACGGATCTGCGCAACCAGCATCAGCGCGGCGGATTCCTTGCCCAGCTCGAGCGACGGCCGGCCGTCGGCGAAGATCAGCGTCTCCAGCCCGACCTTGCGCCCTTCTCCCTTCGCCACGCCGACGATCAGTGAAATGTCGAGGCCCAGCTCGGCCAGCACCTGCCGCGCGATCTCGACCTGCCCCTTGCCGCCGTCGATCAGCACCAGGTCCGGCATCACGCCATCGCCGTTGGCCACCTTTTCATAACGGCGCGTCAGCACCTGCCGCATCGCCGCGTAATCGTCGCCGGGCGTGATGTCGTTGATGTTGTAGCGCCGGTACTCGCCGTTCTGCATCTGGTGATGGTGATACACGACCGCCGACGCCTGCGTCGCCTCGCCCTGCGTGTGGCTGATGTCGAAGCACTCGATGCGCAGCGCGTCGATGTCGGCCGCATCCAGTCCCAGCGTGTCGACCAGCGCGCGGGTGCGAGCCTGCTGCGAGCCCTGCTCGGACAGCACGCGCGCCAGCGCGATCTGCGCGCCCTTGACGGCCATCTCCTGCCAGTCGCGCCGCTTGCCCTGCGGCTGGAACACCGTCTGTATGCGGTGCCCGCATTGCTCCATCAGCGCCATCATCAGCTCGGGTTCGTCGAGCTCGATGTTGACGACCAGCGTGGCCGGAATGAACTTGTCCGCATAGTGCTGCGCAAGGAAGGCCTTCAGCACTTCGGCGTCGACCGCATCGTCGGCCGAGGCCAGCGCCATGTCGACCTGCGTCGGGAAATACGCGCGGTCGCCGAGGTGCCGTCCGCCACGCACCATCGCCAGGTTCACGCAGGCACGACCGCCCTGCACCACCACCGCGATGATGTCGATGTCGGCGTCGCCGGCGGTTTCCATGCTCTGCTGATGCAGCACGCGCGACAGCGCGGTGATCTGGTTGCGCACCGCCGCGGCCTGCTCGAACTTCAGCTCGCCGGCGAAGGCATGCATCTTCTTTTCCAGCGTGTCCATCAGCTCGGTCTGGCGTCCGCGCAGGAACTGCGCCGCGTTGTCGACATCGACTGCGTAGTCGTCCTTGCTGATGTAATTCACGCAGGGCGCGCTGCAGCGATGAATCTGGTGCAGCAGGCACGGCCGCGTGCGGTTCTGGAAGACCGAGTCTTCGCAGGTACGCAGCAGGAAGATCTTCTGCAAAATCTCCATCGACTGCTTGACCGCCCATGCGCTGGGGAACGGCCCGAAGTACTGGCTCTTCTTGTCGACCGCGCCGCGGTAGTAGGCCATCCGCGGAAAGGCGTCGCCGGACAGCTTCAGGTACGGATACGACTTGTCGTCACGAAAAAGGATGTTGAAGCGCGGCTGCTGCGTCTTGATCAGGTTGTTCTCAAGGAGCAGCGCCTCGGCCTCGCTGCGCGTGACCGTGGTCTCCATGCGCGCGATACGCTCGACCATCATCGCGGTGCGCGGGCTGGCGAGGTTCTTCTGGAAATAGCTCGACACGCGCTTTTTCAGGTCGCGTGCCTTGCCGACGTACAGCAGCTTGTCCTGCGCGTCGAAATAGCGGTACACGCCGGGCAGGTTGGGCAGGCGGGCGACGTCGGCCAGCAGCGCGGCGCGGGTATCGGGTTGTGCTTCGGAATCAGCCATCGGAATGTCGGGGATCGCGGTCAACGATGAAGGTCGCTGATTCCGGCCTGCGCCAGGATGACGACATGAGAGCCGACGGCCTCTTGAATGTCATCCTGGCGCAGGCCGGGATACGGCGCTGATCAGCCCAGCGATTTCACCAGCTTGCATGCCGCCTTGTACACCGGATCGGCCTGCAGCGCATCCCAGTCCTTTGCCGCCGCCGTCGGCACCAGCGCCGCAATGCGAGCCGCCGAGCGGTGCGCATCGATCGCCACCGACGGATCGAGGCCGGCCAGCAGCTGGTCGGCCTTGTCCGGCGCATTGCAGACCAGCACCATGTCGCAGCCCGCCTTCAGTGCCGCATGCGCGCCCTGCACCACGGTGCCGGCCACGCTGGCGCCTTCCATCGACAGATCGTCGCTGAAGATCACGCCTTCGAAGCCGAGTTCCCGCCGCAGCAGCGACAGCCACTTTTTCGAGAAGCCGGCCGGATGCTTGTCGAATTCCGGATAGATCACATGCGCCGGCATCACCGCCGACAGGCTCATGCCCAGCCAGCCGTAAGGCGCGGCATCGTCGGCCAGCACCGTCTTCGGGTCGCGCTGGTCGACCGGGATCGCCACATGCGAATCGGCGGCGACAAAACCATGCCCCGGGAAATGCTTGCCGCAATTGGCCATCCCGGCTTCGCGCAGGCCGTGGTTGACGCTCTTGGCCAGCAGCGTGACGACGCGTGGATCGTGATGGAACGCGCGGTCGCCGATGACTTCCGACTGGCCGTAGTCGAGGTCGAGCACCGGCGTGAACGACAGGTCGACGCCGCAGGCGCGCAGCTCGGCGGCCAGCACATAGCCGAGCGCGGTCGCGGCCTTGCAGGCCTGCAGCACGTCACGGTCCCACAGTTCGCCGAGGCGGCGCATCGCCGGCAGGCGCGTGAAGCCGTCGCTGCGGAAGCGCTGCACGCGGCCGCCTTCATGGTCGACGGCGATCAGCACGCCGGG
>JACCDS010160407.1_pt1 | contig 51912 bp, 50 predicted proteins | sample 7446441 | NCBI WGS metagenome assembly JACCDS01 (sample SAMN15323445, study PRJNA562643) | freshwater metagenome | isolation source: river surface water | place: USA:Blue River Watershed | collected 2017-08-17 | reverse complement strand
CTGTTCATCTCGGATGCGACTGCCGGTCTGACGACGACGGATGTAGTGATTCAGCTTGTCGGTGTGACGACCATCAGCAGTATCGATCTCACCGGTGGCAATCTGACGATAACAGCATAGGCCACCCTCAATCAGACTGCCTCTCCCTCGTGAGTTCCGATTTTCCCAGTTCCACCGACAGCGACAAGCGGATCATCAAGAAGGCGCCGAAAGAAATGCGGAAGCGGGTGCGGGAGGATCTTGCTGACGAGTAAGTTCAGTGAGCAGGGCGGTCATGGCGCTGTCGGTCGTTACCGACTGATTCTTGACCGCCAGATAATGCGCAATCAGAACGGCGATGACGTTGTGCAGTCGGTGGTACTCTGCAATGCCGTGATCGTTGTTCGATCTTTGGAGCAATCGCTCCAATTTTGGAGTGTGTACCTTGGGCATGAAACTTTTTTCCACAAAAAACATTCATTTCTTATTTTTGGTATGAATATTTGAACTAACAGTTACGGTCAATTGATTGTGTATTTAGTGTAAATTTTTGCAACATAGCCTTCAGTTCACCTGGCCTGCCGTGAGTTCAGAATAATAAACAAGTAGCAATTTTTGTTGGTATCCTACTGTTGGTTTACAAAATTTAGAACTCGGTTTTTCCGTTTTTAAACAATGCATTGCAGCATGAGTGCCAAGGACACCGCTTCCGCCAAGATGCAAGTGAAAACGCGCCTTTCGGCGCGTTTTTTATTTTATCCCTGCCACAAATGCCCGCGATTTTATTCATCGCTCCGGTGAATGTCCAAAAGTGCCGGCCCTGACTATGTATTTTTGTGGTCAGCAGTGACTTGAAAAACTGAGCTACTTCGGCGCGCCGCTGTGGTCAGGGTTAGCCTGTAGAGCCAGAAGGAAACGCGGCGAGCGGCATGCCGACAGGCATGACACAAACCCGAACATCCCGTCCCTGTCGATCAGCAAACTGCGCTTGACAAACGTATGCTGCAGCCGGTCGGATGGGGGTTGTATCCGTTTCCCATCCAACCGGCCTCGGTCATCGTGCCCACCGGATGGAGAATCCCGCTCCGCTGGACAAGCCCCGGCAGTTTATTTCACGCTAGCGAGACAGGCTCTGGAGCCATTCGGGCCTGCGCGGTTCACTGAACGTACTTGACGGACCGGTTTTTGGTTGGCATCGGGTGGCGGGAATTCTCACCCATCGCTGTTTCAAGCTTATGCAGGTCTTCCTCTGAAATCGTCATCGGATTCTTCAGCACAATCCAGGAAACCGCTTCCGGAAATACATCGGCTTCGAGCTGGTCATGCTTGTCAGAATTGTAGACCGTGTTGTGCACGTTATAGAGCTCGTTCGGTGCCTGAAACACATCCTTGGTGCAATCAACGCTGCTCGGTGCAGTCAGGGAGCCGTTATAGCGATAAGAATGCTGCAAATTCGGCAGTAATTTATCGAGGTTAAAGTCGGCGATCTGGATCGGGGTATCGGCACTGCTCTCCGGGAGGCTGCCGTTGGCGAAGATCTTTGTGATCTCGCCTTTGGTTGCACGATTGCTCACATTGATGAATGCACCAATCACCAGCAGGGACTGCGGCTCGCCGATGCAATACGGATCGCCGTTGTCGTGGACCCGCAGGTGCACGAAATGAATTTCCGCGGGTGCCCCCAGCGTGTTCAGCTTGTGTTCAGACGGCGTATGGAAATGGAATTGTGCCAAGACATACTTGGCTCCCCTGACCATGATGTAGGAATTGAATGCCGGGCCGGAAACCGGTTGCCCTTTCAGCGTCGCCCACTCCCTTTCAATCCCGCTGCCCTCGGCGTAGGTATTGACCAGCTTGACTGTCTCTTTGCCGTAGTACGCCGAAATCGGGTTGAAATTCTTGCTCAGTCTTAGCGAAGCCGCAGGGATATCAATCGGACTTTGCCCTTCCCACAGTACGGTTTCCGCATTGGCTGCGGAAATAAAAGCCTGGCCCCCAACCAGAGCCGCAGCGAGAATAAGCTTATTCAAATTTTTTGCTGTCACAGGACTCTCCATTTCGAATTATTATAAATTTTTTGGGAATATAAGCACTTTGCGGATGCCTGTACTCGATTCGAGTATAGGCGATAATTGTTTCTTTTCGGCAAATATTTGGCAACTATCGGATCTGATAAATCCGAAAAAAGTTTTAATTTAGACATCTATTTTTTGCATCCATCAGTTGGCAATGCTTCATGCAGTGTGAAAATACTGCCAGCTATGGCGGCGATTTTCATGAGCATCTGTGCACTGCCAGTCAACGCGCTGTCTTGTTTTCCAATTCAACAGCGGCGTGAATCTCCCGATGCTGGCTCGGCAGCACTTGCTGCGATAAATCCGATGAGCAGAGTCACATTATCAATCTTCAATCCATGCAGGCGGCGTTGTTATTATTCGCCGGGATTGAGAAGAAGGACTTTATTTTCCGAGATCAGAATCTGATGGTGGCTACAGGTCGCTTGAATATCAACGGGGTGAACCGTTCTAATATTCATGGGTATGCAGCGAACCGGCCGTCGTCAGCGCTCGTCCGGCGAGCCCGCGGGGCCGATCGTGCGGCCCAGAGGGGAGGAGGGCGGCTTGTCTTCTTCAACGTTGTCGCCTGCGGTCGCGGGTTCGAACCTGAATTGCCAGTCGCTGTACGAGGCCTTGCCGACGATGGCACCGTCCCCGTCTTGCGCCATCGGAAACTTTCCCAACGGGGCCTGGCGCGAGCGACTGCGTACGCCGATGATCCCGCCATGCTCGCCGACGATCAGGTCCCACTCGCCGGCGGGCGTCATCGGATCTCGCCACGGCTTGCGTAAATGCCGACGTAAGCCAGGAAAGCGCGGATCCTTGAGCAAGTCGGCAACCGAGCGGGGATAGGTGCTCACGCCGCCTTCACCGGATTCGTAGTAGCTCCTGATCGCATTCACATAGTGCTGGCCAGCGAAAATCAGCTCCTGTTCTTTCTCGCGCCGCCGCTTGGTTTCCGACACCAGAGTCGCACCGGTCAGCGTCATTCCCAGCACGAGCACCACCAACAGCACGCCGAGATAGGTGTAGCCTTCGTGCCGGCGCGCCATCACAACTCCTGGAAGGGCACACCGCCAGAGGTCGCGCCCTTGGCGCCGCTTGCGATATCCGTCATCCCCTGCTCATCGGGATTGGTCGAGTACACGCTGATCCAGGTATCGCTGCGGTCCGTGAGCGGATCGACTGGTATCGCTCTCAGGTATCTTTTTTGTACCAGTTCTTCCAGGCTTTCCGGATAGCGGGTCTGGTCGTCGTGAAAATTCGAGATCGCCTCGCGCATCACCGCGAGATCCTGCTTCAGCGCGGTCTCCTTCGAATGTTCGAGCGTGCCGATATAGCGCGGCGCGACGATCGACAGCAGCAGACCTATGATCGCCATCACGACCAGCAGCTCGACCAGCGTGAAGCCTGCGGCGCGCACCCCCTGTTCATGTCGCTGATGACGAGCCATCACCACTCCCTGTAACGAATGCCGTTCAGGCCGGTATCCGGCGACAGCGAATAAACATCGTAGACATCCGCGCCTCGTGCCGGCCGGTCATATTCGCTCTGGTAGCTGCGCAGGCCCCAGGTCTGGCTTGCGGGCGCCGCGCTGTCCGGAAAAAACGGATCGCGCGGAAGCCGGCGCAGGAAATAGATCTTCGTTCGTTTCGCCGGATCCTTCGCATCGACCGCACCCAGATACAGCACCTCCAGGTTCGGCGGATAGCCGGTCTGGTCGGCCTTGACGATGATGCGGCCGTCATCGGCGGCCTTCTTGTAGTTATCTAGGGCGGTGCGAATCTCGCGCAGTGCACGGCGCAGATCAGCCTCGCGCTGGCGGCGCGAAAGCAGCTCGACCGTCGGCACGGCCAGTCCCGCCAGCAAGCCGAGTATCGCCAGCGTGACCAGCAACTCGACCAGCGAGAATCCCCGGACTCGTTTCATTCGTCGCTCAGCATCCGTCCATCATCAGTCCTGCCGCGCCGGTACGCTTTGTGGTGGGACCGATTCTGTCGCCGGCGGCGTGTCGGTGGCGGGCGTCCGCCGCGGGCGCGCCGGCGCCTGTACCGTGACGCCCGTGCCCAGATTGGCAGGCGAAGTCCGTCCCGATGCACCACCTGCAAATTCGGCATCGCCGGCGTCCGGCCGCAAGACGTTACGGATCACATGCGGCGTGATCAGCAGGATGATCTCGGTCTTTTGCCGGTTGGTGTTCTGCCCTGAAAACAGTCTGCCGATCAGTGGCAACTCGACTAATCCTGGCACTTTGTTGGCAGACTTCCTGTCTTCGTCATTGATCAGGCCCGCAAGCACCTGGGTCTCATTGTCGGCGCTCATCATGATCGTCGATGTATTGCGGGTGCTGAGCGTGGGGAAGTCAGCGCCGGCTGGCTGGGTGGCGCTGCTGACTTCAAGACTGAGCTTGATGATGACCTCATTGTTCAGCTTCACGCGCGGCTCGACGTCCAGCTTCAGTCCCACGTCGAGGTAGTTTGCCGAATTGCCGACGATATTGCCGGTCGATGAGATCGTCGATGTCTTGATGGGTATCTTGTCGCCGATATGCAGTTTGGCCTTTTCCCGGTTCTGGATGCGAATGCGCGGATTGGCGAGCAACGAGGTCTCGCTATCGGTACGCAGCAGCTTCAGCGAAGGCGCCGGCGACAGGAAAATGCCTTCGCTGGTCAGATTGCGCAGGTTACTCAGCGGGATCATCGCCGCCGACGGATCGCTGCCGCCGAGGAAAGAGATCGTGTTCGGGTACCTGAGCCCGAGGTCGGTCAGGCGACTGCTCGACACTTCGAGCACCTCAACCTCGAGGATGACCTCCGGCTCGGGCACGTCGGTATCGGCGATCAGCCGCTCGACGTTCAGCAGTTGGTCGAACGGCGCTTTCACGCTCAGGAGGTTGAGCTTTTCGTCGACAAAGACATCGCGCAGCGGCAGCATCGCCTTGATCAGCGCGGCGGTCTGCTTCGCGTCGGCATGGTTCAGGTAAAACACCCGGATGGTCAGATCCTCGTACTGCGCTGCCCGGGTCAGCGGATAGATAATCAGCGAATTGTCGGATACCACCTTCTTGCCGAGCTGATGCGTAGTCAGGATGAAATTGATCGCATCCTCAACCGAGGCATCCTTCAGGAACACCGACACCACCAGGTCCGGGTTCAGGTTCGGGTCGAGCACGATGCTGACACCGCTGATCCGCGAAATGACCTCGAAAACATTGCGCAGCGTGCCGTCGCGGAACTCGAGCGTCACGCGCTTGCCGTTCGATTTCAGCCTGCGCGGAATGATCGTGGACTGATCGAGTTTCATGGCGATGTCGTTCCACAGGCTGCGCGCATCGGACTGGTTCGGGTTATCCACCAGTACGCGCCGCACCCGGGCGCGCGCACCGTCGATATCGCCGGCGGCGAACAGACGTCTGGCTTCGGTGATCGATTCGGTCTGGATCTGTGCGGCGTCGAGCGCACGCAAACTGGCCAGGGCGCGCGGATTGCGCGGCTCGAGTCGCAGCACCTCGGTATAGCGGCCGCGCGCGCCGTCCATATCGCCGGCATCGATACGATCGGCTGCCTCGGCGAACAGGCTGTTCACCTGACGGTACAGCGCGTTAGACTGGTCGACACGTCCCCCCTTGTCGATGGTGCGTACGGTGCGGTCAGAGCGGTCGGGTGAAGCGCATCCTGAGAGCACCAACAGCAGAAAACCCAGCGGCACGGATGCCCATGGACGGACTTTCATTTTCCTTCCCCCAGAACGATGGTCGTTCTCATCGACAACGGAACATACACAAACACGGCCGCATTTCCGCTGACCGACTCGAACAGAAAACTTCCGTCCAGCGTGTCACCGGGCTTGATCACATAAGGCCGGCCGCCACGCGTAAAAAACAAAGACTGTTCACCCTGGTCGACAATGCGGCCCATGTAGCGGTAATCAAAAGGCGGCATGGTCGGTGGCGCCGGCGCGCTTGCCGCAGCCTTTGCTGCCGGTGGTCTCGGCACCGCAAAGATATCGACGATACGGCCTTGCATATCGACCCGCGGTGGCCTGTCGTTGTCGGTCGGCACGCCCTCTGGCGCGGCGTGTTCCGGCGCCACCGCGCGTGCGGGCACAGGGCGGTGCACCTGGCGGCTTGCCGGCACGACGGTGTCCGGCGCTTGCGAGCCGTCGGGTGCGAAGATCACGGCTGCCACCGTCGCCAGCAATGCGAGCAACAGCAGCGGATTCAACCGGGGGCGCTTGAGTTTCACCATCACTCCTGGCGGAAATAAAAAGCGAAACGCAGATTCGCGGTGACCTGTCCTTCTTCCTCGTCGGAACGGGTAACGTCGATGCCAGTCAGCGCCAGGTTGGGCAACGCATTCAGTACTTCGCCGATGAAACCCTGCACGCTGACATAGTTATCCGCGAGCAGAAAGACCATCTGGTAGCGCCACAGCGATGTCCCCTCGACCTTGGTGAGGCTGTAGTCGCTGGCGCGGACCTCAAGTCCGGAGTTTTCCGCGATACTGCGAACCTCAAGCAGTTGCCGGTTCAGCTCGCTGCGCGATGGAATGAAGGCGTCCGGCGCGGGCGCCGGCGTGACGACGGCGGCCACGGCGGGCGCAGCCACCGCAAGGCGCTCTGCCAGCAGGCGCTCGGCGATCTGCTGCTGCAGCGGCAGCACCCGCACAAGGCAGAGAAGGGCAGCTAGCATCAGCAGCACGCAGCCGGTGATGCCGGGCCACCCGAGTGCGCGCAGCACCGACGAAGCGAGCCATCGCAGGCGCTTCATGGTGCCGCCTTCCAGTGCGCACGCACGCTGAAATCGATCAGTTCATCGTCATCATCGCGCGCTTCGTGCACCAGGTGCGCATCTGTGATGACGCCACTGGCCTGCAGGCGCTCGACGAAATGCTGCGCCTGCGCGCCGCTGGTCGCCTTCGCCTGAATCAGCAGCAATTGCCGCTGCGGATCAGGACGGATCGACATGATCCGGAGCTCCCGCGTCACCGCGTTTTCGATCGTCCCAAAGACGCTGCGCCAGTCGACCCCCAGGTCGTGCAGTACTGCGCGTAGCTGCGGGGATAGTCCGGCGGTGGCGCCGTCATTGCGCGCGGCGCCGTTCGGCCGCGGCATCGCGGCGCGAGCGTCGCGCTGCCAGTCGAGTGCGTCCAGGCGGCCCTGCAGCGTATCCGACCAGATCAGGGTGGCAGCCGTCGCAGCGATGCCGGCCACCAGCACGCCCCAGCGCATTACCTGGAGTGGACGTGGCACAGTGCGGGCGAAGTCCAGCCGAATCATCGATTCCCCCCGAGCCAGTGCAATGGATAGGCCGCAGCGACGCCGTCGCCGCAACGCCAGCGCGGCAGCAAGCGCTGTACCGAGCCCGCCGCCAGCGGCCCCGACGGATCGGATGCCGTGACGAACCAGGCCGCCGCGTTGTCGGGCAAGCCGCGCAACAAGGCCTCGCGTCGCAGCAACGCATCCACCGGTTCATCGCCGTGCGCGGGCAGGGGCAGGCTGACACATTCCCGTAGCACGCGGTCCTGGCAATGCCAGCCCGCCAGGCGGTCCGCCTCGGGCACCAGCAGCCATGCCGCGCCCCGCGCCGGCAGACGGGCGCGATACGCATTGAACAGGTCAACTGCCAGCGGAGCGATCATTGCTGCACGTACGCGGGCGCCGGCCAGCGCAGATTTCAACGCAACGACGAATTCTTGGCGCACGCCTGCCGCAACCCACGGCTGGCCGAAACCGTTGTCCACCGCCACGCCGTGCCAGTCCGCCGGCGCGCCGCCATGCGACTTCGCAAATCGCGCCACCGACAGCAGCGCCTGCGGCTCAGGTGCGGTCAGGTCGTCACGCCACGGCATCGCTGCCATGGGTGCGATGCGAGAGGACAGCGTGACCGTCGCTGCCGACGGCGTATCCACATAGGTATCCAGCATCGCTGACAGCGCTTCCAGCAGCGGCCGTCCGCGGAAATCCATATCGGCTGCGATGGCGCGTGCATCAGACTGGACAATCGTGTCCCGTTTCGTACGCGCGACTACGACGATGCCGGGCGCAAGATGAATGCGTAGCTTCTCAGGAAACAAAAGTGACACGATTGATTTCCTGGAGAGTGGTTTCGCCCTGGCGCACCAGGTCCAGCGCAGATTCGCGCAGGAAGCGGGTACGGCATTTACGTGCAGCTTCCTTGACCTCGCGGATCGAGCGGCGGGCGACGATCAGTTCGCGCAGTTCGTCGTTCAGCGTCAGCACTTCAGCCAGCGCCTTCCTGCCCTTGAAGCCGGTGCCCCGGCATTTGCCGCAGCCGCGGCCGGCACGGAAATCGAAGTCCCGGCAATCCGCCTCGCTCAAGCCCGACTCCTTCAGCAATTCTGCCGATGGCTGCGCCGCGACCGAGCAGGCCGTGCAATTCACGCGCACCAGCCGCTGCGCCAGGATGCCGTTCAGCGCTGCAACGAAACTATGCGGATCGACGCCCATATGCAGAAAGCGCCCGAGCACATCAAATACATTGTTGGCATGGACGGTGGTGAACACGAGGTGCCCGGTCAGTGCAGACTGCACCGCAATCTGCGCGGTCTCCGTATCGCGGATCTCGCCGACCATGATCTTGTCCGGATCATGGCGCAGGATCGAGCGCAGGCCGCGCGCGAAAGTCAGCCCCTTTTTCTCATTCACCGGAATCTGCAGTATGCCGGGCAGCTGGTATTCGACCGGATCTTCGATCGTGATGATCTTGTCGCGTCCGTCATTGATTTCCGAGATCGCCGCATACAGCGTGGTGGTCTTACCCGAGCCGGTCGGCCCGGTGACGAGGAACATGCCGTACGGCTCCCGGCTCATCATGCGGATCGTCGCCAGCGCCTGGGCGTCAAAGCCGAGCGACTCCAGGCTCAGTCCGGCCATCTGCTCCATCAGGCGTTTCTTGTCGAGGATACGCAATACCGCGTCCTCACCGAAGATGCTTGGCATGATCGATACACGGAAGTCGACCGCACGCTCACCGATCAGCACCTTGAAACGACCATCCTGCGGCACGCGCCGCTCGGAGATATCCAGCTCCGACATCACCTTCAGTCGCGAGATCACCTGCTCGGCCATCAGCGCTCCGGCGGCATTTCCGATCTGTGTCAGTACGCCGTCGATACGGTACTTGATCACCAGTCCGGCAGCGTTGGTTTCCAGATGAATGTCGCTGGCCTCAGCCTTGAGCGCGTCATACAGCGTCGAGTGGACGAAGCGCACCACATCGCTGGTCGTGCCGGCGATCTCCTGCAGCGAGATGACCTCGATCGCTTCGTTCAGGTGCTCGCCCGTGCCCTCGTCTGACGACCACTGGCCCATCGTGCGCTGCGAACCCTCGTGCATCGCGAAGTACGCGCGCAGGTCGGATGAATGGACAATCGCGAACCCGAAGCGCTCGCTGATCTGCGCCCACGCCCAATCGCGCGTGGACTGGTCGAACGGATCGGTGATCAAGACGCGCAACTCGCCTTCCGGCGTGCGGCAGGGCAGCACCTCACGCTGCTGGCAATCGACGAATGTCGTCCATGAAAAATCCGGCTGCAAGTCGTGCAAGGCCTGCATGCTGCACACCGGATACCCGGAGACCTCGCCCAGCCAGGCAGCGAACGGCGCCGGCTCGAGTTCCAGCCACGCTTCCAGCACGGCGCTGACCCGGCGCTGCGAATGCAGCGCTTCGGCCGTCGCGCGCTGCAGCAAATCGGAATTGAAAGTCGGGGTCATGACGGGCCTATTGAACACTTCCGGCCAGTTCGAAAATCGGCATGTACATGAGCACGATGACGGCGCCGATGATCAAGCCGATGAATACCATCAATAGCGGCTCGAACAGCCGGCTTGCCCAGTCGATCCAGCGATTCAGTTCATCCTCATGGAATTCGGCGACCCGCTCGAGCATCGAGCCCATTTGTCCCGAGCGCTCGCCGACGCGCAACAGGCGCGACGCGATCACCGTCGACAGACCGCTCTCTTCGAGCGCGTGCGACAGCAGCAGACCGGCTCCGATGGAATGGCGCGCAAGCGCCAGCTTTTTTTGCATCCGCACATCGAGCATGCCACCCACCTGGTTCAGCGCGCTCATTAACGGGATGCCCGCATTCAGCAGCATCGCGAGCGCACGGTAAAAGCGCGACAACTGGTACACGCGCATGCGTTCTCCCAGCACAGGCACGCTCCAGCTTCCCTCACGCAACCACGCGCGGAACGCCGGACGGGTCAGCCCGAATGCCAGCCCGCCAAGCACGGCGACGGAGGCGGCGCCGAAGGCTGCACCGTGCTGGTCGATACGCTCACCGATGCTCAGCAACATCCGCGATGCAAACGACAGATCACGCCCGGTCTCATTCAAGATCTGGCTGAATTTTGGTATGACAAACCCGAGCAGAAAAAGCACCACAAGACCGCCCACCGCGATCAGTAGCAGCGGATAGACCGAGGCGGTCAGGATCTTTTTCCTGAACTGGTCAATCTGGGCCTGGTAGCCGATATAGCGCCGCAGCGCTTGCTGCAGGTTGCCGCTGCGTTCGCCGGAGCGAATGGTCTCTACATACAACAGCGGGAACGCCTGGCGGTGTGGCATCAGCGCGTCCGACAGGGAGGCGCCCTCGCGCAAGCTGCCCAGCACCGATCGCATCACTTCGCGCACTTCCGCGCGTGGTTCCTTCTCGATCAGCACGTCCAGCGCCTCGACCACCAACAGGCCGGCGTCGAAAAGGGTCAGCAGTTCCTGATTGAACAGCGGCAGCGGGAATTTCGCCGCAACATTGACGCGCAACAGCGACCGCCAACCTGCATGCGCGGCTTGCACCTTCAGCACTTGCAGGCCGCGCTCGGCACCGATGCGCGCTGCATCGTCAGGTGTGGACGCGGGCAGTTCGATCGTCACCAACTTTCCCGAAACGTCCAATGCATCGATGCGGTAATTCATGGGCGCAATGCTAGTTCCAGTTGCCGATGTCTGCCGCCTCGCCTTCGCCGCCTTCCCTGCCGTCTTTGCCGAAAGAGAAGAGGTCGATATCGCCATTGCGTCCGGGAATACGATACTGATAAGGCTTGCCCCAGGGGTCCGGGGGCACCCGTTTGGCCAAATACGGTCCGCTCCAGCCCGGCTCATTGGCCGGAGCCTTGTCCAGCGCGGCAAGGCCTTGTTCATTTGACGGGTAGTGTCCGTTGTCGATCCGGTATTGCTCCAGCGCCTTCTGAATCGCATCGATCTGCGCGCGCGCCGTCTTGATTTCAGACCGGCCAATCTGCGAGAAATAACGCGGCCCGACGTAACTGGCGAGTAAGCCGATAATCACCATGACGACCAGTAATTCAAGCAGCGTAAAACCTTTATTCTGACTTTTCATTGTAATTATGGCATCCGCGCGTATGGTCTTTTCAAGTCGCCATGGTAACTGCCCGAAGCAATGCGGCGACGGTCCGGGTTCCGCTTCGTTCGTGATCAGCTGTGGTCACCATTTCAAATAATATGACTTCTGCCTCTGACCTGGCCGTGTTTCTGCCAAAAGGTGGATACGCGTGCCGGGCCAGGCGCGATTATGACTGACATCATTGGGCTGGTTTACGAATTCAGCGCCTCTTTCAAAACAAGCGTCACTGCGCGACCCGCCATCTGACCGCGCTTCCCGAGCGGGATGGCGGGTGCCGCCAACGCGAACCGTCAAAAACGAAGCGGCCCGTGCTTGACGGGCCGGTGCTGCTGCGATCGTCAGCGCATGTATCGATGCGTTACTGTGTCGGTGGCGACTCCCACCAGTGCGTGAACCTCGGTTCGCCGGTGCAGAGCGGATCCGGGTTACACAGGCTGCGCAAATACGCCTTGAGGTTATTCAGGTCCGCTTTGGTCACACGACCTTTGTACGAGGGCATACCTTCACCCTCGCCGGAGAGGACGGCCTCGGCCACCTCATCCGCCTCGTCACGGATGCTGGGTGCCATGCCGCCTTCGTCGTGCGCACCGTGGCAACCCGCACAATTGAGCCTGAGCCAGAGCTTTCTGCCCTCGGCGGCAGGTCCCGTCGTCGGCCCCAAGTCAACCACTGGCGCTCCCCCGGGACCCACGGCAGCAACGCTTACCCGCGCCGCATCACTCATCCACATGCCTACCGCAAAAGCGGCCGCGGTGAAGAGGAAAAATTTGTTCTTGCTATTCATTCTTTTGCTCCTTCTGATTCGGTGCACTCAGAGACGTCGGGGGGATCAGGGCAGCGTGAACACATGCAGGCGGCCGGTCGGGTTGGATACCGCAACGGCACCATCCTCATGCTCATCGTCATCATCGTCATCATCGCCAGAGGCCGCCGGGCAGGCACCGCCGGAAAATGCGCCGGGAAGCCAACCCACCCCGGTATAGACTGCAACGCGCTGCTTGCCGTCCGACCCCAGGTAGGTGATTGGATTGCCAACGATGCCGCATTCCAGTGGCGTGTCGAGCAAGAGGGCGCCAGTCACCGCGTTACGTGCCTTGAAGCGCTTGTCGAGCGTTCCGTAAAAGACGACATTACCAGCCGTCGCAAGGACACCACCCCACAGGGGGAACGTCTCGCCAAACGACCATTCTTTGGTGCCGGTCGCCGGGTTCCATGCGATGAATTCACCCATCGCTCGGCCAGAATAGGCGCCACCATACAGCGTCGTCGGCGCGGACGGCGACGCCACGGTATCAAAGTCTGGCGAGAAGGCGAGCTCAGCGCCGATGTACGGTGTGCTGGGGATATAAGCGGCCTTGAGTGGCTCGAGCGATGTGCAGAAATTAATCCCCGGGATGTAGAACAGCCCGGTCGCATCCGAATACGCTGCAGGCGAGAACTCTTTGCCGCCCAGCGGCGACGGGCAAATATTGCCGGTGATATGGTTCTCATGCGGATTCATTCCCGGATTCACGCTCGGCGCGCCGGTCGCCAGGTTGACTTCGCTCGCCCAGGTGGTGTGGACGAATGGCGGCGCGCTCAGTACCTGGCCCGTCCAGGCATCCAGCATGTACGCAAAGCCATTCTTGTTGAAGTGCATCAGTACCTTGCCTTTGTTGCTCGGGACCGCAACGCCTGCGGGCGCAGGAATGACGGTGACTTCGTTCATGGCGTCGTAATCCCAGCCATCATGGGGCGTCAGTTGATACGCCCACTTCGCGACACCGGTATCCGGATTGCGTGCAAAGATCGATGCGCTCCATTTGTTGTCGCCGAGTCGCTGATCCGGATTCCAGACGCCGGGGTTGGCGGTACCGTAGTACACGAGGTCGAGCTCCGGGTCATAGGTGAACCAGCCCCATACGGTCGAACCACCCTGTTTCCAGATATCGACCTTGGACGTGGTACCCAACGGCGGATTGGCCGGCGGCGTCCAGGTGGTCGACCCCAGGTTCACGCCCCGGTCTCTGGCATAAAAATTCGTGTTTGCGTTGATCTTGACGTCGGCATCTGGTCCGGTGTTGTATGCCTTCCAGACTTGTTTGCCGGTATTCAGATTGAGGGCGATCACCCAGCCACGGATGCCGAGTTCAGCACCCGCGTTGCCCACGATGACATATTTGTTCTTGACGATGATCGGTGCCCCGGTGAGGGTCTCGCCCTTCGTCACCGCGCCCACCGTTGTTTTCCAAATTTGTGCGCCGGTAATTGCATTGACAGCGACCACCGAACCATCGAGCAGCGTGTACACCACTTTTCCGTTGGCGTAGGCGGCACCGCGATTGACCACATCGCAACAAGCGACCCCCTGGGAAAACTCCTTAACGCTCGGCTTGAACGTCCACAGAATCGCGCCGGTCGTTGCGTCAAGGGCGATAAGCCGGTTGGGATACGGGGTCACCACGAACATGCGCGGCGCACCATTCACGTTCACGACCAGCGGCTGCCCCTGGTGTCCCTTGGGTACGCCGGTCGCTACCGAAAACTGCTCGGTCAATGTGTTCGCATTATCCGTATTGATCTGGTTCAGGCTGCTGTAGCGCGTTCCCTGGACCGTCCCCATGGCGGTAGGCCATTCATTGCCGGTAGATGCAGCAGGATCTGCCACCGCATCAGCGAGACCGGCCAAGATCCCGGGAACAATCAAAAAAGATTGAAACACCCGGTGAATCAGACGGCTTTTCTTGCGTAATGTATTACCCATTGAGGACTCTCCCGATAACCTGATCGTCAGGCATGCACGCAAACACTGCGCACACGCTGATGATTGTCAGTTACTTAAATGTTGGAACCACATCGTTTTACCCCTGTCAATGCGACCGGCCATAGCGCTGATGGCGACCAGGCTCTGGAAGTTTTTCAGCTGCTCCGGACATTCCAGGGGAATTTCATTAACCGGTATGAATTTAAGCCCTGAACATGAACTGAACCTGAACAGTTGATTGCCTTTTATATAACTATCCGGGTGGCGTGACGGCGGCGTGGTTCAGGTAAAGGCAAGTCGATCCCGCTGGCATGGCGGGGCGGATAGATAGGCTGGCCCAGCGTTCAGGCCGCACGGCCAGCGATACAGGCCCGATGCTTGGCCAGCAGAGCCGTCAGTGAGCGATCCGCCAGGGCAGCGAATTCAACCTCGCGCTGATGTCCGAGCGGGTCGCCGGCATTGACGCCGGATGCGGGATGACAGACCAGCACATCAGCGGGCGAGGCCATGCTGATCCAGGTGTCGAGCCGGTCCAGGTACTGTCGCTTGTCGCCGGAAAAATCATAGACGCCGAGCAAATGGCGACTGGTCTGGAAGCCGGCCTTTTTTGCTGCGCGCTGCAATGGCCGGGCCCCCAGGGTCTCGATCAGCGTGGCTTTGAAGCCGTCGCGCAAGAGGCGGATATCGCGCGGTGCGCGGGTCGAGCGGAGCCACGGCAGCGCCGGTCCATAACGGCGTTGCAGCACCTGCAGCAGCACCTCGCGCACCACCGGCAGCTGATGTACATGCTGGTGACCGTCGACATAATCGGGGCGCTTGCCGAGCAGCCGTTCAAAGCCATCGCATTGTTCTTCGATTTCGTCCTGAATCATGCTGCGATCGACCCGGCGCAGATAGCATTGCCGTATCAATCCCGTCAGCGGCCGGCAAAACCGGCTGCCCGGCTGCTGCTCGGTCAGGTTAAGATGCAACCCCGTCTGAATTGCCAGCTCTGCCAGCGCCGGTGCATCGTTGACGAAGGACGCACCCCGGGGCATGCAGCTGCTCGCCGACAGGCGGCCATGCCGGGCCAGCTGAATGATGCCCCTGTTGATCGAGCGGTTCAGTCCAAAATCATCAGCGCAAAAGACGATCGGTGTCAGATGGGCGCGTGAGACTGCCTGACCCTGGGTACGCATGCAAAATTTACGTTCGCAGTTAACCTGGTTCTTGCTGATTGGCACTGCCGCCGCCGCCACCCACTGGCTGGTTGCCGTGATGGTGGTCGAGTTGGCAGATATTCGCGCCTATCTTGCCAACATCATCGGCTGGATGGTCGCTTTTTTTGTCTCCTTCAGCGGACATTACACGCTCACTTTCCGGCGCCAGTCCAAAACCTTGTGGACGGCCATCTGGCGCTTCTGGTGCGTGTCGGCTGCCGGATTCCTGATCAACGAATTGGCCTTCGTGACCTTGCTCACCCACACGCGGCTGCCATATGACCGGCTGCTGGCGTTCATCCTCATCAGCGTCGCTGCACTGACTTTCGTGTTCAGCCGCTACTGGGCTTTCCGTCACACAGCGCGCTGACGTTCGCGTCTGCCGGCTGCAACCGCCAGAGCGTATAGCGATTGTTCGCGAAAACCCGGTCAACGGCGGATAGCCAGCCAAGCGTGGTCGGTGCATTGTGTTGTCCCCAGATCCAGTAGCGGCGATACGGTTCGGCGCACAGTCGTGCGGAGAGCTGCTGCGCAGAGATCAACTGCCTGCGGCTGGCCTGCAGGTCGAACCGGCCGGCATCGGCCAGTTCCTTTTTCCAGTTATCAGTCTTCGCGATCGACGGATCGTCCCACTGCCCAACCACCCAGGCCGGCGTGGTCGCGCCCAAGTAAAAAGGCAGGTCATACGGGTAGTGGTCGAGCATCACGACCTGGTCATTGTTGCGAAATCCGTGTTCACGCTGTCCGGCAAGCTTGCTCAGCTGCGAAGGATCGCGCAGCGTCATGAACACAAGCAATCCGATGCACACCGCGACACCGAAACCGGCGCAAAGGCCCAGCCAGCCATCGGCTGCAGGGTGCCGGGTCCGCCAGCGCCTGGCTGAATCCGCCAGCAGGAAAGCGAATGGCACGAGCGCGGGCAGGATATAGCCGATCAGCTTCGATCTCGGTAGCGAGAAGAAGATAATGATCACCAGAAGCCAGACCCGCATCAGCAGACTGATGCCATTCGGGTCGTCGTTTTTCAGGTATCGACAATCTCCGATCAGCCTGAGGCACCAGAGCGACCACGGAAAGGACAGCAGCAGCAATACCGGAAGATAGAACCAGACTGCCTGTACGTTGTTAAAGCCGGTCCCGGCGAAGCCCCGCACATGGTGCTCAAGGAAAAAATAGTCAGGAAACGCCGGAAACAGCATCGCCATGAGCACGAACCACGGTGTGGCCATGATGAGAAAGAGCGCTAGCAGCGGAAGATTCAGCGGCCGAAAAACCAGTCGCAGTTTGCCTCTCAGGGCCAGCCAGATGAAGACGACTGCCGCCGGCAAGACCAGGCCGATCAGGCCTTTGGCCAGCACACCGAGGGCGGCGCACACGTAGCCGGCGGCCAGTGACCGCAGATACGGTTGCCCGCAGTCGATCCGGAGAGCGGCGTCGCTCACGCACAGGGTAGTCAGCGTAATCATCGATGCGACCAGCATGTCGAGGTTGGCAAACTGCGCGGCACCGAAAAAGAACGGCTGCGTCGCGAGCATCACCACCGTCAGGTGCGCCGTGCCCGGGTGGCGGTAGTGGCGAACAAAGGCATGGACCGTGATCATCGCCGCGATCGCCGGCAGCATCGACGCCATCCGGGCCGCCCACGCATGGGGACCAAAGACGGCGAGTGCGGCCGCGCTGATCCAGTAGAAAAGCGGCGGCTTATGAAAGAACGGCATGCCATCGAGCGTCGGCACAAGCCAGTTTCCGGAGGTGAGCATTTCCCAGGCGACGCCGACATAGCGCCCTTCATCCGGCAGCGTCAACGGTCGAATGCCGGCAGTCAGCAGTAGCCACAAGCTGCAGGCCGCCAGCAGCCAGCGGGCCGATCCGGATTGAACGATCGCTCGTCCCAGTACGGACCACGGGGTTGTCACGCCGGCATTCCTTGGCTCACGATGCCGGTGCCTTCAGGCCGTGGCCCAGCTGGCGGCGGACCAGGTACAGCGGGCGCTGCTTGGTTTCTTCGAAAATCCGTCCGACGTAGGTACCAATGACCCCCAGGCCGAGCAGGTTCACGCCGGACAGGAACAGCATGGCGGTGACGATCGTGGTCCAGCCGGATACCTCGTTACCGACGATGACATACGTCATCACGAGATACAGTCCGTAGATCATCGATGCGAGCGCCACGGCGAAGCCGGTCACGCTCATCATTTTCAGCGGCCAGGTGGAGAAGCTCGTGATCGCGTCGAGCGCCAGCTCGATCAAGCGCAGGTAATTGAAGCGGGGTTGGCCGAACCGGCGCTCGGCCGGCTGTTATTCAATGGCCGACGTGGCGAATCCGACCCACGCATACAAGCCCTTCATGAAGCGCGCACGTTCCGGAAATTGCAGCAGCGCCGACACGACCCGGCGATCCATCAGCCGAAAGTCGCCGGCATCTTCAGGAATACTGATGCGCGCGCCCTTGCCCAGCAAGGTATACAGCGCACGGCTGCCGATACGTTTGAGCGGCGACTCGTCCTGTCGATGCGCACGAACCGCGTACACCATGTCGGCGCCGTCACGCCAGCGCGCCAGCATTTCCGGAATCAGCTCCGGCGGATGCTGCAGATCCGAATCAAGGCAGATGACCGCAGCGCCATCGGCCGCTTCAAGGCCTGCCGTGATCGCCGCTTCTTTTCCGAAGTTGCGCGAAAACTGAAGATAGCGAATGCCTGGCTGATCAACCCAGAACTCCATCAATTCCGGCGTCGAATCGCTGCTGCCATCATCGACGACGATGATTTCCCAGGCGATGTCTTCTTTTTCCAGCACCGCCTGCAGCGCCGGCAACAGCAGCTGCAGGCTTTCTGATTCGTTCAGGCTGGGAACGACGCAACTGACGCTGGAAGGGCGTCCCGGTCTGCACGTTTGATCATCGAATTGCCGAGTCATTGAGGGCGCCGACCTGCTACGTTGGCGTGGATGAAATGAGGAAACGTAGTTTTCACCACCGATGGCAGTGCGTCACTCATCGTGCCGGAATGAGCTTTTCTCAGTCCCATACGGCGTCAATCCAGCCCGCCAGGCATGCGGCTCGCGCCGATCGTTCGGCAGTGGGGGGGCGACGGGCTTGAGCGCCGCAAGCCCGTCGGCACGGTCCGGATACTGGCCGGATTCAGTTCAGGTCAAACCGGTCCAGGTTCATCACCTTGGTCCAGGCGGCGACGAAGTCATCGACGAATTTCTGCCGGTTGTCGTCCTGCGCATAGACCTCGGCCAGCGCGCGTAACTGCGCGTTCGAGCCGAAGACGAGATCAACCCGGGTACCCGTCCATCGGACCTTGCCGGTGCTTCGCTCGCAGGCTTCAAAGGTGTCCGCCGCCGCACTCGTCGGACGCCATTCGACGCCCATGTCGGTCAGGTTCACGAAGAAGTCATTGGTCAGTTGCCCCGCGGTGTGCGTGAATACACCATGCTGGCTGCCATCCGTATTCGCGCCGAGCACGCGCAGGCCGCCAACGAGTACCGTCATCTCCGGTGCGCTCAAGCTGAGCAGCTGGGCCTTGTCGACCAGCATGTGCTCGGTCGACCCCGTGAAGCCGGCTGTGCGGAAGTTGCGGAAGCCATCCGCCTGCGGCTCGAGTACCGCAAAGGATGCCCCATCGGTCTGCGCCTGCGACGCATCCGTGCGGCCCGGCGTGAACGGTACTGCCACCGCATAGCCGGCCGCCTGTGCGGCTGCCTCAACCGCAGCGCAGCCGCCCAGCACGATCAGGTCAGCCAGCGATACCTGCTTGCCCTGTACCGCCCGGTCGCTGAATGAACGCCGGATCGCCTCCAGCGTAGCGAGTACCCGGGCCAATTGGGCGGGCTGGTTCGCTTCCCACGCTTTCTGTGGTGCGAGACGGATACGCGCGCCGTTGGCACCGCCACGTTTGTCGGAGCCACGGAAGGTCGAGGCCGATGCCCACGCGGTCGCCACCAGTTCGCTGACCGAGAGTCCGCTGGCGAGGATCATCGCCTTCAGCCCGGCGATGTCCGCCGCATCGACCAGCGGGTGGGTGGGTGCCGGGATCGGGTCTTGCCAGATCAGGTCTTCGGCCGGTACTTCCGGGCCGATATAGCGGGCCTTCGGGCCGAGGTCCCGGTGCGTGAGCTTGAACCACGCACGCGCATACGCATCGGCGAACTCGGCAGGATGGGCGAGGAAATGACGCGAAATCTTTTCATAGGCCGGGTCGAACCGCAGCGCGAGGTCGGCGGTGGTCATCATCGGCGCATGCCTTTTGCCCGGATCGTGCGCATCAATGACCATGTCGCCGGCCTCGACATCCTTGGCGCGCCACTGCTGTGCGCCGGCCGGACTCTTCACCAGCTCCCATTCGTACTTGAACAGCACGGTGAAGTAGCCCATGTCCCAGCGAGTCGGGTTGGGCTTCCACGCGCCTTCGATGCCGCTGGTCGTGGTGTCGCTGCCCTTGCCGCTGCCGTGCCGGTTAATCCAGCCCAGTCCCATGGCATGGAGCGGGGCCGCCTCTGGCTCCGGACCGACCAGCTGCGGGTCACCTGCGCCATGCGCCTTGCCGAAGGTATGGCCGCCGGCTACCAGCGCAACGGTTTCTTCATCGTTCATCGCCATGCGGGCAAAGGTCTCGCGCACGTCCCGCCCGGAGGCCACCGGGTCAGGGTTGCCATTCGGGCCTTCCGGGTTCACATAAATCAGGCCCATCTGAACGGCCGCCAGCGGCGCGTCCAGCTGGCGCTCGCCGCTGTAGCGCTGGTCGCCCAGCCATTCCGCTTCCGGGCCCCAATAGATGTCTTCTTCCGGCTGCCAGATGTCGGCACGGCCACCGGAAAAACCAAAGGTCTTGAAGCCCATCGTTTCCATGGCAACGTTACCGGCCAGGATGATCAGGTCGGCCCACGACAGCCGGTTGCCGTACTTTTTCTTGATCGGCCAGAGCAGGCGCCGCGCCTTGTCGAGGTTGCCGTTGTCAGGCCAGCTGTTCACAGGCGCAAAGCGCTGGTTGCCAGTGCCGGCACCACCGCGGCCATCGCTGGTCCGGTACGTGCCGGCGCTGTGCCAGGCCATGCGGATGAACAGGCCGCCATAGTGACCCCAGTCGGCTGGCCACCAGTCTTGCGAGTCGGTCATCAGGGCGGCGAGATCCTGCTTCAGCGCGGCGTAATCGATCTTGCTGAACTCGGCTGCGTAGTCGAAATCCGCACCCAGCGGGTTCGACGCCGGCGCGTGTTGATGCAACAGGCCAAGGTTGAGCTGCGCGGGCCACCAGTCCCGGTTTGAACGCGTACCTTGCGCGGCGTGGAAAGGGCACTTCGACAGGCTGGACATGGCGTTTTCCTTTGTTGTTGGCGGTCGGAATCGACAGCGCTGATCAACCGGACCGGTTCAGGTGAATCCGCTACCGGCAGATGGATTCGGTATGCCTGCAGCTTAGGAAGGTCGTTGCTGCAGGTCCAATTGAATATGTAATTTCAAGAGATAGCCAAAGCGCTTCTTGCCTTCGAGCAAAAGACAGGAACATGTCGCGGTAAGCAAAAATCAAATTTCAATATCATTGTCAAAGGCGTATGACGCTGTTTTTCCTGAGGCAGCCTCTTGCAAGATCGTCATTCTCCGGGGCCATGCGCCCGCAAGCTGCACCGCACAGCTCAGGGGGATGGCGGGAGCGCCACCGCATTGCCAACGGCTGCCCGACAGCCGTCGAACGCACAAGGAGCCATCATGGATTACCGTTCCCGCCACGTTGTTGCTGCTGTCGCCCTGGCCTTGAGTCCTTCCCTGTTCGCGCAACCCGTTGCGCCCGCCGCAGGACAGCCAGCCACCAGGAAGCTCATCGAACAGCAGCACGAGGTCGCCAGGAAACAATGCGATCTGCTGAAGGACAATGCGAAGAAAATCTGCGAGGCCGAGGCTGACGGGCAGAGATCCATAGCCGAAGCGCAGCGCAAAGTGACGGAGCGAAACTCGCCGAAGAACCGGCTCTCGCTGGCCGAGGCCAGGGCCGATGCCGAATTCCACGTGGCCAGGGCACGCTGCGACGATCAGGTCGGCGAGGCGCGCGACAGTTGTCACCGGAATGCGAAGGCCGCGCGCGACAAGGCCAGGGAACAGGCAAAACGAGATTCGCAAACGCAAACCCAGGCTCCCGGCAGTACTGCCGGCAGTGAGGGTGCGTCCGGTGCAGCGGTAACGCCGCAGGGAACGCAGCCTTCGTCGACCAGACCGGCCACGGCGCCAGGCATGTAGCGCTTGCGTGCCACCGGACAACCGGTGCCGCACAGTCATGCCAGCAGCTTGTGCATTCCCGGCAGGCGGGCGCGATCGATTGAGGGTACGTCGCAACGATGTCGGTTACCTACTGGTTCCTTCTGATCGGCGCGCTGCTGCTCGGGCGCGGCTTCGCGCCGACCGCGCTCAAGGCGCTGCCCGTGACGCCGGCCATCGTCTACCTGATGGTCGGGCTGGTACTTGGGCCCTCGGCGCTGAAGCTCTTCTACTTCGATCCGTTAAGCCAATCGGCGCTACTGGAGCAGCTGACCGAGGTGGCCGTGCTGATCTCGCTTTTCTCTGCCGGCGTGAAGATGCCGGTGCCGGTCACCTTCCGGCGCTGGTTGGGGCCGCTGCGACTGGCATCCGGCGCGATGTGCATCAGTGTGCTGCTGGTTGCGGTATTCGCGGTGCTGGCGCTCGGACTGCCGTGGGGCGCCGCGATTCTGCTCGGCGCGGTGCTGGCGCCGACCGACCCGGTGCTGGCCACCGATGTACAGTCGCGCCATGCCGGCGACAATGACCAGCTGCGCTTCACCCTGACCAGCGAGGCCGGCATGAACGACGGTACGGCCTTCCCGTTCATCATGCTCGGGCTGGGCTGGCTCGGGCTGCACGACCTCGGGCCCCGGGGCATGCACTGGCTGGCGCTTGACGTCGTCTGGGCGACGCTGTGCGCGATCGCCATTGGCGTGCTACTGGGCAGCGCGACCGCGCGGGCGGGCTGGCGATGGCGCGGCCTGCAGGACAGGCACGAAATTCTCGACGATCTCGTCGGGCTCGGCCTGATCGCGCTGGTCTACGGGTTGACGGTCAGTGTGCAGGCCTATGGCTTCCTGTCCGTCTTCTTTGCCGGCGTCGCATTGCGGCAGACCGAGCTGCGCCTGGCCCGCCGCGCAGGTATTCGTCCGTCGGCGCTCGAACGTCCCGCCGATCAGACGCGCGACATTGCGCATGGATCGACCGACGCCCCGGCCATCGTCAGTGCCAATGCACTGGTCTTCAAAGAACACCTCGAGCGACTTTCCGAGTTGCTGCTGGTACTGCTGCTGGGCGGCATGCTGTTCATCCCTTTCTGGAATGCGCGCACCATCGGCCTGGCGCTGTTCGTCTTTGTGGTGGCGCGTCCGGTCAGTACCCTCATCGCGCTGGCCGCAAGCAGCACCAGCTGGCGAATCCGCCAGCTGACCTGCTGGTTCGGCGTGCGCGGCATCGGTTCGGTTTACTACCTGATGTACGCGATCCAGCATGGCTTGCCGGCGCCGCTGGCCTACGATTTGATCCAGTTGGTGCTGGTTACGGTAACGCTGTCGATCTTGCTGCATGGGACCAGCGTCAAACCGATGATGAAACGGTTCTGGCGGCGCTCATGACCGCGCGGTCGCCGGGGCGGAGGGCGCTACTGCCCGATGATCAATACCAGCGCCGGTTCGACGGCGCCGACCACATCCTCGGTGGTGCGGAATGTCCGTTTCGGGTTCGGTGGCAGCAGCCTGAGCGATCGCATTCCCTTGAGCAGGTCAAGCAGGTAATTCGACTTCACTGCGAAGTTCACGTTCTGCGGAATGCTGTCAAATTCCCTCAGCATGGCCTTCTCCGACAGCTGCGCGGTGACAATGCCGACCACATTGCCGTCGAGGGTGAACAAGGGCCCGCCGGAATTGCCCGGCTGGATAGGGTTCGATATCTGGAAGGCCTTCGTATCATCCATGATGCCGGTCAGCGAGCTGATGATCCCGTCCGTGATCTTCGGCTCCATGCCCTGCACGACGATCTGGGGGAAGCCGGCCGCCAGCACGGTCGTTCCCTTCTTGACGGTTGATGAGTCCATCACCGGCACCGCGGCCAGTCCGGTAGCCTCGATCTTCAGCAGCGCCAGATCGTTCGTGGTGTCGAGCTTCACGATGCGGGCCGGGTAGAACTTGCCATGGGTGGTCCGCACCGTCAGCTCGGTGGTTCCCTTGACCACATGGTAGTTGGTGACGACATAACCATCCGCAGTAATGAGGAAGCCGGAGCCTGACACATAGCGCGCATCGTCATCATCGTCGGCCGGCGGCACTGGATCTTCATGGCCGCGGGCTGTCTCGACATTACGCCGGTCTTCTTCCAGCTGGCGGCGCTCCTGCGCAAGTTGCTCGCGTTCGCGCTCCAATGCCCGCTTTTCCTCGGAATCCGTCGGGCCGACCCCGGTTTCCCGGACGAACTCGCCGTTATCCCACAGGCCTTCGAGCCGCTCGCCAGCGGCCGTCATGAATATGCCTTGACCGTGAAATTTCCCGTCGCGGAACTCACCGAAGTACTTTTCGCCGCTGGCAAAAAAATAGCTTCCCTGGCCATTGCGTACGCCGTCCCGGTACTCGCCGACATATTTGTCGCCGTCGGCGGTAACGAAGATGCCGACGCCGTGCCGCTTGTCCTGGCGGTACTCGCCGACGTACCGGCTGCCGTCGGCGAAGCTGAACTCGCCCTGTCCATGGAATTCGCCGCCGGCGAATTCGCCGACATAGGTATCGCCATTGGCGTAGCGGTAGGTTCCCTGTCCGTGCAACTGGTTGCCGCTGAATTCGCCGTCGTAGCGGTCGCCGCCGGCATACGTCATGCTGCCGCGACCCTGCCGCTTGAAGTCGCGGAATTCACCTTCATAGCGGTCGCCGCGGGTGGTCGTGTAGCTGCCATGCCCGCTCAGCTTCCCGTAACGCCATTCGCCTTCCAGCACATTGCCGCGCAGCTCGTCGCGCAGCTCGAACACATAGCGGCCCCAGCAGTCATTCCAGTGCCATGTTCGTCCCGACCAGCCGATATCCTCGGTCTTGGAGTAATCCGGTGCAGGGCAGGGCGGCAGCTGGTTCGGGTTTTGCGCCCACAGCGGTCCGGTAATGAACAACAGCAGGGCAGCGAGGCGTCGCATGGTCGCTTCTTGGAATTTTTAGAATGATTCTTAAGAAGATAACGCAAGATGCGCATCGCCGGCGAGCGAGATTATCCGGTCGCTATTGCCCCACTCGCGGCCGCAGGCATGGTTTGGCCGGGGGGTGGCCGGCTCGACCAGCTCGGTCGTCTACGACGCCAGCGCAGCCACGCGCTGGCGCGCGCCATGCCGGCCAAGCAGCGCAATCCCGAGCGCCGCCAGCAGTGCGGGCAGCGCCAGCATGGCGAGAATACCGGCGGCATCGAAGCCGAGCGATACCAGCCAGCCGCCGGAGACGGAGCCCACCACCGAGCCAGTGCGGCCGGCCGCGTTCGCCCAACTGACTCCGGTCGCGCGGCTGCTGGTCGGATAGAACGACGCCGCCAGCGCATTCGCGCCCACCTGCGAGCCACTGATGCAGAAGCCCACGCCAAATACGGCCAGCACCATCAGGCCCAGGTGCGTGCTGCTCAAGCCGCACAGGATCACGAAGCCGGCGCCGGCCGCATACGCGATCGACAGCGCGCGCGCCGAGCCGACCCCGTCCATCAGGCGACCCAGCAGGATCGCGCCGACCGTGCCGCCGACCTGGAATACCGACGTCACCAGCGAAGCGGTGCGCAGGTCAAGGCCGGCGCCGGTCAGCAGCGTCGGCAGCCAGCTCGAGATCAGGTAGATGATCAGCAGGCTCATGAAGAAACTCATCCACAGCAGCGCGGTGCCGATTGCATAGGGCGCACGGAACAACTCGGCGATCGGCGTGCGGCTGGTAGCTTCGCGCACCGTCAGCGCCGGATGCGAGGCTGCGGACGGGGCCAGCGCGCGCACGATGCGGTCCACCTCGGCCTGCGGGCGCTGCCGCAGCACGAGAAAGCGCAGCGATTCGGGCAGCAGCCACAGCAGCAGGGGCACCAGCAGCAGCGGCAGCACGCCGCCCAGCAGCAACACGCCTTGCCAGCCGAAGTGCGACAGGATCTGTGCCGCCGCCAGGCCACCGAGCGCAGAGCCGACCGTGAAGCCGCAGAACATCATCGTCACCAGGCTGGAACGACGCTTCGACGGACAGTATTCCGAGGTCAGCGTGATCGCGCTGGGCATTGCGCCGCCAAGGCCGAGTCCGGTCAGGAAGCGCAGCACGATCAGCGCGTTCAGGTCGGGCGACCAGGCCGATGCCAGGCTCATCACGCCGAAGAAGCCGACCGATGCGGTCAGGATGCGCTTGCGACCAAGACGATCCGCCAGCGGGCCGAACACCAGCGCACCCAGCATGAGCCCGAACAGTCCGGCACCGAACAGCGGCGCCAGCGCGGCGGCACGCAATCCCCACTCGGTGCGGATCGACGGCGCGATAAAGCCGATCGCTGCCGTATCAAAACCGTCGACAGCGACGACCAGGAAGCACAGCCACAACACCATGCGCTGCTGGCGGGACAAAGGCAGGGCGTCGAGGTAATCCTGGACGTCGATTGACTTACGCATGGGGTGGTCTCCGCCGGGCCGCGCGTGGTCGCGTCGGCCTCATGATGGGATGGCTCAGACGATGGCGACGCTGATCGGCGTCAGTCCTGCGACCTGACCGAGCATGGTCTGGCCGCGCTGCACCGCGCCGACGCCTTCCGGCGTGCCGGTAAAGATCAAGTCGCCGGGCTGCAGCGTGAACAGCGTGGACAGGTTGGCGATCGTTTCGCTGACGGACCAGATCAGATGGCTGACGTCGCTCGTCTGGCGCGCCTGGCCGTCTACCTGCAGCGAGATGGTGGCCTGGTTGATCTCGCCGCTGGCGGCGATGCGGTGGATCGGGCCGACCGGCGCCGAAAAATCAAAGGCCTTGCCGATCTCCCACGGACGTCCCTGCTCGCGCATCTTCATCTGCAGGTCGCGGCGGGTCATGTCCAGCCCAACTGCGTAGCCAAAGATATGCGCGCTGGCCTCCTCGACCCCGATGTCGCGCCCGCCCTGGCCGATCGCCACCACCAGTTCGATCTCGTAATGGAAGTTGTTCGTCAGCGGCGGGTAGGGAATCGACACGGTCTGGCCGGCCGGCACCGGCACGATCGATTGCGCATCGTTCGGCTTGCAGAAAAAGAACGGCGGCTCGCGGTCAGGATCGAAACCCATCTCGCGCGCGTGCGCTGCATAGTTGCGGCCGACGCAGTAGATGCGACGAACGGGAAACAGCGCGGACTCGCCGGCGATCGGAAGGCCGACGATGTCGGCAGGAGAGAAGGCAAAGGTCATGGCAGCTCAGGTAAGAAAAGGGCGTGGTGGGAAAGGGCGCGGTGGGAAACCGCTGTGTATCAATGACGCGGCGAGCGACGAGGTGAACGACGACATCGGCGGGCCGTCCTCAACGCCGCTCATCCGGCGTCCGGCTGCAGCGCAGGCCGGGCGCGCCGGAACGCGTCCAGCGCGTCGCATGCCTGGTCTATCGCCATGATGGTGGGATAGCGCGACAAGTCGACCTGAAAGCGCCGCGCACTTTCGACCTGCGGCACCAGATAAACGTCGGCCACGGTGGGCGTATCGCCAAAGCAGAAGCGGCCGCGCCGCGGGTCGGTCGCCAGCAGCTGCTCGAGCGTATCGAATCCGCTGCCGATCCAGGTCTGGCACCATGCATTCACGTCTGCTTCCGGCACCGACAGCGACTTGCGCAGGTGCTCGAGCACGCGACGGTTGTTCAGCGGATGCACATCGCAGCCCACCAGCGCGGCCAGCGCGCGTACCTGCGCGCGGTCGTCGGCATCCTTCGGCAGCAGGGCCGGCTCGGGATAGCGCTCTTCCAGCCACTCGATGATGGCCGGCGACTGCAGGTAACGGCGACCATCAACCTCGAGCACCGGCACCATGCCTTGCGGATTGATCATCTTGAACTCGTCGCCCAGGTGCTGCTCGCTGCGCAGGTCGATCGGCACAGACGCGTAGGTCAGTCCCTTCAGGTTCAGCGCAATGCGTACACGATGCGAAGTGCCGCTACGGAAAAAGCCATACAGTTTCATTGCATGCCTCCTTGTGCCGCCAGACAGTTGCCAACGTTCCAGCCGTACAGCCATTGCATCGCATCGTAAAACTGCTGCGGCGTGCGGCCGCGCCAGAGATCATTGCGCACCAGCCGCTCGACGCCCCTGGCGTGATAGATGCGGCCCATCTCCCGCGCCGACAGCACCACGCGCGCCGCGCGCGCCACACGAGAGCGCTGGTACAGGTCGAACGACGACACGATGTCGTCGCCGCAGGCGCGCAGCGCCTCGCCCAGTGTCACGGCGTCTTCCAGCGCCATGCAGGCGCCTTGTGCCATGTACTGCGTCATCGGGTGTGCGGCATCGCCGAGCAGGGTCACGCGCCCAAAGCTCCACTGGCCGATCGGCTCGCGGTCGGCGGTGGCCCAGCGCTTCCAGCTGCTGGGCAGGTCGATCAGCTGGCGCGCCCTCGGCGCGATGCCGTCGAAATAGCTGCGCACCTCGTCGGCGCTGCCGTCAGTGACGCTCCATTCTTCCCGTTGGCGGCTGTGGAAGGTCACCACCACGTTGTACTGCTCGCCGCCGCGCAGCGGATAGTGCACCAGATGACAGTTCGGCCCGACCCAGACGCTGGCCGCATTCCATTTCAGGTCGTCGGGAAAGTCGGCCTGGTCGACTACGGCGCGGTACACCACATGACCGGTGACGCGATGGCCGTCACCCACATAGCGGGCGCGCACGACGGATTTGACGCCATCGGCGGCGATCAGGGCGAGGCCGTGGTGCTGCCGGCCCTGCTGGTCGGTCACGGTCACGCTGTCGCTGTCCTGCTCGACGCGTTTGACGCGAGTATTCGTCAGGAAATCGACCATGCCACTTTCCTGTGCGCCGTCCAGCAGCGACAGGTGCACGTCGGCGCGATGGATCACCGCATACGGATTGCCGAAACGCTGGCGGAACGCTGCGCCGGTCGGAATGCGGCCGACTTCGTATTCATCGATCGCATCGGTCATCACCATGCAATCGGTATAGACCGCGTGCCCGCGCGCTTTTTCGCCGACGCCAAGCGCATCAAATGCATGAAAGGCATTCGGTCCGAGCTGTATGCCGGCGCCGATCTCGCCGATCTGCGGCGACTGCTCCAGTACCCTGACGCGATAACCCCGACGCACCAGCGCCAGTGCCGCGGCCAGGCCGCCGATGCCGCCGCCGGCCACCAGTAGCGGAAGTGAATTCGCCATGAAATTTTCTTTGATGGATCTGTGTTGTGCGTGTCTTGCCGGTCGCGCCGGCCGGATCAGAGGCCGTTGCCGAACATCTCGTACACGCCGAGCTTCTTGTGCAGCGGCGTTTCGTCGGCGATGAACACGAACGCGGGCGCCAGTGGTGCGGCGTTTGTCAGTGTCACCTCGGTGTATCCGGGCGAGCAGCAGGTGTCGGCTTCCTTCAGCGTGAAGCGCTGGCCGCCGATATCGGCGTCGGCCGCACCTTCGATCAGGTGGAACACGGCGGCCGGCGAGCGTACCGGCAGCTTGAGGGTTTCACCCGGGCGCAGCATCAGCGCCGAGTAGCCGAGCACATTCTGCGCGTCGCCGCCGGTTTCCGGGTTCACATACGCGACCTGTACTGCATCGATCGACGGGTCGGCCGCGCACAGCGCCTCGAGCGCGGCGCGCACTTCGGCCCACGGATAGCGCAGCATCGGATAGCGCCGCTCGCTGCGGCGGAACATCGGCGAGGGCACGACGCCGCCGCGCAGATAGGCGCGTTCACCCGGCTGCGCGACCACTTGCTGCAGTGCGCCTTCAGTCACGTAGGAGGCCTCGAGGTAATACATCAGCGGCAGGTCGAGCACATCCAGCCAGATGACCGGATCGCTGCCCTTGTGACCATGCTCATGCCACAGGCCGGTCGGTGTCAGGATCAGGTCGCCGCGCTGCATCTCACATTGTTCGCCGTCAACCGTCGTATAGGCACTGTGGCCCTCGACGATCATGCGTACCGCATTCGGCGTGTGGCGGTGCGCGGGCGCGACCTCGCCGGGCAGCAGCAGCTGCATGCCGAGATAGATACTGCTGCTGGCCTGCATTTTTTCCAGCCCGTGCCCCGGGTTGGCCAGCACCAGCACGCGCCGCTCGGCCTTTTCGATCGGCGTCAGTTCGCCCGCCTGCAGCAGCAGCGGGCGTAGTGCCTCATAGCGCCAGTGCGTTGCACGCGTGTGCGGAATCGGTTTGCGCGGCGGCAGCACCGAGCGCAGGCTGGGCCACAAGGGCACCAGGTTCTGCTCGGCCAGCGCTTGCCGGTAGTGCGGCGGAAGGTCTTCCAGACGACCCAGTTCCAACATGCGGTTCTCCTCGACAAATGCGGCAGCCAGACTGCTCTCATCAGAATGGGCGTCACTGTAGGCGGAACAGGTCATTCACGCTATACAATGACAAGAATTCTAATTATTCCAAATTCGAATACTCATGCCGTCTCCCGACTTGCGCGCGCTGCAGGTGTTTAACGAAATCTGCAAGACCCGCAGTGTCAGCAAGGCGGCGGCCAACCTCGACATGGGGCAGCCGGCTGTCAGCGTCACGCTGGCAAAGCTGCGCGAGCAGTTCCGCGATCCGCTGTTCGTGCGCATCGGAAACCAGATGGAACCAACGGCGTTTGCCAGCTCGCTCGCCGGCATGGTCGCCACCGCGCTGAGCGCGGTCGAGCAGGTATACGGCCATCAGGTGCGCTTCGATCCGGCGACGGCGGTACGTACCTTTCGAATCTGCATGGCCGACATCAGCCAGCTGGTGCTGTTGCCGAAGCTGTGGCGATGCATGCGTGATGTTGCGCCCGGCATCAATATTGCGGTGTCGCCGATCATGCCGGAGCTGGGCCGCCAGCTTGAGAGCGGCGAGGTCGACCTTGCGTTTGGCTTCTTCCCGCAACTCGAGGCCGGCTTCTTCCAGCAAGCTCTGTTCGAGCAGGAGTACATCTGCCTGCTGCGCTATGCGCATCCGCGCATCCGCAAGCGCCTGACGCTGGCAGCGTATGAAATCGAGGACCATGCGGCGGTCGACACCAGTGGCACCGGGCACTGGATACTTGATGAAGCGATCTTGCGTCGGCAGATCCGGCGCAAGATCGCGTTGCGCGTGCCGAACTACATGGCGATTCCGTTCGTGATAGAACAGACCGACATGCTGGTGACGCTGCCGGACCGGCTGGCCGAGGTGCTGAAGGGGAAGGGGCATTTCCGCAGCCTGGCGTTGCCGTTCCCCTCGCCGCGCTTCACCGTCAAGCAGCACTGGCACGAGCGTTTTCATCATGATCCGGGCAACCAGTGGCTGCGCCGGACGATCGCCGAGCTGGTAGCCACCGCGTCCAGTTAATGCTTGGGCCCGATGTGGCCGCGCACCATCGCCAGTCCGGCCACGGTCACGACCATCGCGCCGCCCAGCAGGTTCAGGTAGGCGGTCGCACCCCCCGCCGTGATCATCGCTGCGCCGGCAAATGAACTGACAAACGCACCTGTGCGGCCGAAGGCCATTGCCGATGCGGTGCCGGTGGTGCGGATGAGCGTCGGATACATGTGCGCGCACAACGCGAACAGCGCGCACTGCAACGCGGTGACGAACAGCCCGTGCAGGCCCAGCCCCCACAGGAAGAGGTCGGTCGCGGCCGTCACGCTGACCAGCTTCAGCGCGAACGCGGTGGCGGCCGACATCGCCGCCCAGAAGGTCATTGGTCCGCGCGAGCCGAAGCGATTGATCGCCAGTGCGCACAGCACCGCGCCGATCACGCCGCCGAAGTTATAGGCTGTCAGGCCCATGCCGGCCAGCGCGGGCGAGAGTCCTTCGGTGGTCAGCATGGTCGGCAGCCAGCTGAATGCGGTATAGATCGACAGCTGGGTCATGAAGAAGCTGAGCCAGAGCCAGACGGTATCGGACGCGCGGCCGTGGCGGAACAGCTCGGCGATGCTGCCGCGCTTGGCACTGCCGCTGACGCCGTCACTGAACTCGCGCACCTGTGCGACCTGATGCGCCATCGTCGCCATCAGCGCGCGCAGTTCGGCCCAGCGTGCCGGCTGGCGCGCCAGGTATTTCGGCGATTCGCGCAGCATCAGGATCAGTACCAGCGCCAGCGCGATGGGCAGCGCGCCGCCGATCACGAAGAAGCTGCGCCAGCCCTGCGCCGGCAGGATCTGTCCGGCCGCCAGGCCGGCCAGCATGCCGCCGAGCGGGTAGCAGACGATGGCCGTCGTGACGGCCATCGTGCGGTAGCGCGAGGGAATGAATTCAGCGGTCAGCGTGGCGGCCGCCGGCAGCGCCGCGCCGATCCCGAGCCCGGCAAAAAAGCGGATCGTCGCAATCGACGTGACATCCATCGCCTGTCCGATCAGCATGGTTGATCCGCCGAACAGGAAGATGCTGACCACCAGCACGGGCTTGCGCCCGAACTTGTCGGCCAGCACGCCGGCGCTCAGGCTGCCGATCGCCATGCCGGCCAGGCCGCTGGCGACCGCGATGGAGAACGCGGCGCGCGTGACGCCCCATTCCTTCATGATCATCGGGATCGCATAGCCGATCATCTGGCCGTCGAAGCCATCGACCACGATGGCCAGTGCGCACAAAAGATAGGCCAGTTTCTGTACGGCGGTAAAGCCGCCGTCGTCGATCGCCTTGCTGACGTCGAAATGCGTGGGTGCCGCGGCTGCCGTCGCTTCGTTCATGTCGTCTCCGTTGGCCGGTTGCATGACCGGCTCGTTGGTTATGGTCGCGGTTATCGCTCAGGCGGACAGGCCGAGGTTGACAAAGACCCGGCTGCCGTCAATTTTCACCGGATAGGTCCGGACATCCTCTGTCAGCGGCGCGCACATTGCCTTGCCGTTGCGGACGTCGAATTTCCCCTGGTGCAGCGGGCATTCGATCTCGTGCCCTTCAAGGAAGCCGTCGCACAGGCGGGCATGGCCATGCGTGCACAGGTTGTCGGTTGCGTAGATGGCGCCATCGACCTGGTATAGCGCGATGCTGCGTCCGCCCACGTCGATGCCGATCACGTCGTCGGCCGGCACCTCATCGGCGCCGGCCGCATCGATCCATTGTTCAGTCATGGCTTGCTTGCTCACTTTCTCAGATAGGGTAAATGAGGGAATTCGGGATCATCTCGGTATCGTAGATGCACAGCCGCGACACGAACTTCAGGCCGTCGGCGTCTTGCCGTATGCGGTCGAGGTAGCGACCGACGTTGAACACCGTGGATTCGCCGGATAACTTGGTGCGGAACACCGCATAGTTGGCCTCGGCCATGATCATGCCGTCTTTGGTCTCGCGGATGATCGGCAGGCCGACCACATGCCGCTGGTAGTACGGGTCGTGGTACAGCGTTTCATGAATGCCGTACACGCGGTCCTTGAGCATGTTCTTGCTAAGCAGCGCCAGTGTGGCCAGCGGGAAGCCGCGCTCATAGTTCTCGCGCGGCTGGATCTTGTACTCGCAGTCGTCCGCGAAAAACCCGACCCACTGGTCCCACTGCGCGCTGTCGACGGCCGCCGCATAATCGCTGTACAGGCGCAGTAGCGCGAGGTAGGTTGCGGCGTCGCTTGTCGTTGCCATGCTCATTACACCTCCATCACTTTGCGCCAGTAGTTGTACATACCCCGGATCAGGGTCTCGGTGACCATATGGTCGGTGTTCTCGCAGTCATAGCCGCCGAGCTCGGCGAGCGTGCGATGCGCCGGCTTCTGCTCGAAACCGCACTGCGACAGTTCGATTACTTCGCCGTCGTCGGCCGACACGAAGCCGGCCGGGCCGAACAGGTTGGCCTGGATCAGACGGCGTTGTGTCATCTCCGGTGTATCGTCTTCGAAGCCGAAGTGGGTCCAGACGAAATCAAACGAGCCATGACCGTTCGGCTGGATGTGGCGGGTAGAGACGCTGTTGACCTGCTGCTGGAAGATCACGCTCGGGAAGATCGTCATCATGACGGCGGTCGGACCGTTCCACCACGACTCGGGCACGATGTCGATCAGTCGCTTGTCCTGGATCTCCATATTCTCCTTGAAGCTGGTCACGCCCTGGGTGACTTCTTCCTTCTTGCCACCCGTGCCGCGCGTGGAGATCATCGCCGCATGGCGGAATTGTTCATCCATCTTCAGCTCGGACTGATTGTCCGCGCGCCACAGGCCGTAGGTGACGAACCAGGTGTGCAGCAGGCCGGGGTGGTACGGGTCCTTGATGTTCTCCTGCATCAGCTTCCAGTTGCCCGGAATACGTTGCCGGTTATAGCCGAGGATGGTCAGCTTGCGGCCATTGAAGAGGCGGTCGAAATAGGCAAGCAGGGTCGGGCCGAGGTAATCCTCGAACGCCTCGACCGCATGGTCGAACGAGGCGAACACCACGCCGCCGCGGATCGCGACCTTCAGCTTGGTCAGCCCGTGATCTTCGATACGGAATTCTTTTGGCATGCCGCCATTGACCTTGCCATTCTGCTTCACGCCGCGCCGGAACGGCACACCCTGCAGGTCGCCTTTGAGCGAGTAGTTCCATTGGTGATAAGGACACACCAGTTCCTTGCGGTTGCCGTGCCGTTCGCGGCAGAACTGCATGCCGCGGTGGGCGCAGACGTTCTCGACCACATGGATCGTGCCGTCCATGTCGCGTGTCATCACGACCGAGCGCTCGCCGATCACGGTGCGCTTGAAGTCACCGGGATTCGGCACTTCGGCCTCAAGGCCGATGTAGCACCAGTGGCCCTTGTAAAACAGCCGGTCCAGTTCTTTCCGGTAGATCGCTTCATCGGTATAGGCCCAGAACGGAATGCGGCTCGAGCCTTGCGCTTCCCAGATGTGCGGCTGCCTGAATACTTCCGGTGTGTCTCCCATGGGGTTCTCCTCTTCGACAGGTTGTCGGATTGTGCCGATACTCATGTGCCGCTGGCGTAGAACGCGTCTGCATGCACTTTCTGTTCATCCATGCCGCGCTGCTTCAAAAGCGCGGCGGCGGCTTCCACCATCGCCGGCGCACCACAGACATACGCGCGCCAGCCACGGAAATCGGCCATGTCCCGGGCGATCGCATCGGTAACCAGGCCAACACGCCGCCCGCTGCTGTCGTCGGTCGCGATGACCACCTCGATCTGCAACGACGGCAGCTGCGCGCGCAGCGCGTCGAGCTGCGCCAGGCCGTACAGGTCCTGCGTCGAACGCACGCCGAAATACAGCCGGATCGGCTGGCGCATGCCGGCGCCAGCCGCGCCGCGCACAATCGACAGGATCGGCGCCAGGCCGGTGCCGCCGGCGATGCACAGCATCGGGCCGTCATGACGGGTGCGCAGGTAGGCGGTACCCAGCGGGCCGCTGACGCGGACCGTGTCGCCCACCTTGAGGTGCTCGAAGACATAGCCGCTGACACGCCCGTCGGTGACCCGGCGCAGGTGGAATTCCAGTTCGTCGTCATCGCACAGCCCGGCCATCGAGTAGGGGCGGATGTGCTCCGGCGTGAATTGCAGCAGCGCGTACTGCCCGGGGGAGTAGGACAGCGGCTTGGCCGGTCGCAGCCGGATGCGCAGGATGTCGTGCGTCGCACGCTCGATCGCCGTGACGGTCGCCTTGATGATGCGCGCCGGGTGGGTCACGATCTCATCCGGTTCAGGAATTTCGATCGCGCAGCTTTCGGTCAATACACTGGTGCACGCGAGCACATAGCCGGCGTCAGCCGGGTTGGTGATCTTCGCCTCGCGACCAGTGTCGATCAGGCTGCCGCTCATGAGCTTGCAGCGACAGGTGCCGCAGCGTCCGGCCATGCAGCTATACGAGATCGGCACATCGTTCGCGCGCAGTGTTTCGAGCAGGTTGGCACCGGCCGGCACGTTCAGCACGCGGCCAAGCGGATGGACGACGAGTTCCATGGTTTCCACGGTGTCGGGTTCTCAGATGGAGCCGAGTATAGGAAGCCAACCAAAATTAAGATATAGAATCCCCAGAATTGTCTAAATTCAATTTGTGAATAACGCGACCGTGGACCTGAAGGATATCGATCTCAATTTGCTATTGATTTTCCAGCACCTGCTGCAGGAGCGGCGTGTGTCGGCAGTGGCGGCCAGGCTCGGGCTGACCCAGCCGACCGTCAGCAATGCGCTGAACCGGTTGCGCCGGCAGCTGGGCGACGAGCTGTTCCTGCGCACCTCGCGGGGGATGGAGCCGACCGCCTATGCGATGCAGCTAGCCGAGCCGATCGGCTACGCGCTGTCGGCGATACAGGAGACGCTCAACCAGCGCACCCGCTTCGATCCGGCCAGCAGCCGCCGCAAGTTCATCGTCGGCATGAATGACATTGGCGAAATTTACTTCCTGCCGAAACTGATGAAGGCGCTGGCCGGGCTTGCGCCCGGTATCTCGCTGTCGACCATTCGCACGACCGGGGCAACGCTGGCCGACGATATGGAGGCCGGCCGCATTGATCTCGCCATTGGCTGGCTGCCGCACCTGAAGTCGGGCTTCTTCCAGCGCCGGCTGTTCGTGCAGCAGCACGTCTGCCTGTTTCGGCGCGGCCATGCGCTGGACCAGCCGCCACCGCTGAGCCGCGCAGACTATGAGGCGGCAGAGCATGTGGTGGTGGAGGCGGTCGGCACCGGCCATGCGAGCGTCGACGGCTCGATCGAAAAGCTGGGCATCCGGCGCAAGGCCGTGCTGACGGTGCCGCATTTCGTCGCAGTCGGCCATATCCTGGCAACCACCGACATGATCGCTACCGTGCCGGAGCGCTTCGCGCGCCACTGTGTCGAACCGTTCAGGCTGCGCTATGTGGATTTGCCGTTGAAGCTGCCGGAGATCGGCGTCAACCTGTTCTGGCATTCACGTTTTCACAAGGAGCCGGGCAGCCAGTGGCTGCGCAGCCTCGTCTTCGAGCACTTCAACGACTGATCGTGAAACTGCGCTGAGGCCATCGCTTCAGACGCCGGCAGCGCACATCGCCGGTATGATGCAGCAGGGCCGGGTGCTGCGCTTGTCCGGACCCTCAGAACCATCATCGCAATCACGATAACGCACAGGAGAACAGGGCCGATGGAGATGCCGCTGAATCAGTTCAAGAGAGCACTGGAAAAAAGGCAGATGCAGATCGGCCTCTTCGTTGGGCTGGCCGATACCATGGCGGCCGAAGTGGTCGGCACGGCCGGTTTCGACTGGCTGATCATTGACGGCGAACATGGCCCCAATGACCTGCGCTCCATCATTGCGCAGATGCAGGTGCTGGCGCCCTATGACACCCGGCTGGTGGTGCGTACGGTCGACCACGATGTCGCGCGCATCAAGCAGCTGCTCGACGGCGGCGCGCAGACATTGATGGTGCCGATGGTGGAGTCAGCCGCTGAAGCGGCAACGCTGGTGCGGGCGATGGGCTATCCGCCGGCCGGCATCCGTGGCGTCGGTACCGCGCTGGCGCGGGCGGCACGCTGGAACGGCGTAGCCGATTATCTACAGCATGCCGATCGCGAAATGTGCCTGCTGGTGCAGATCGAATCGATGCGGGCGCTGGCCGCGCTCGACGAGATCCTCGGCGTTGACGGTGTCGACGGCGTGTTCATCGGGCCGGCCGACCTCGCGGCATCGATGGGCCACCTCGGCAACCCGGGCCATGCAGACGTGCAGGCCGCCATCGAGCAGGCGATCCGGACCATCGTTGCATCCGGCAAGGCCGCCGGTGCGCTCGCGACCACGCCCGAGCTTGCTTCGCGCTACCAGTCGCTGGGGGCGTGCTTCCTGCAGGTTGGCGTCGATACACTGCTACTGCGCAATGCGGCAGTCAGCCTGGCGCAGACATTCAAGTCGTCCACCGGCGGCAAGGCCGGCGCTGCTTACTGAGCGGCTGTCTGAAAACGACGGCGCTGCGCGGACCGAACCCGCGGCGCCGTCGCTAGCGTCCTGTCTCGCAGTCGGCGCGGATCACATTGCCGGCGCTTTCGACGGTCCAGCTGTTGCCGTAGCGGCCGAACACCATGCGCACTACATCGTCGAGGTTCTTGCGCTCGACCGGGTCGCCGAATTTTCGTTCGTCGAGCCGGGCGATGGCCTGCTCGCGCGTGATGCCATCCTCGCGCCAGCGCATCGCCTCGGACGCAAACGCTCCCATGTCCCGGCAAGTCAGCGTGCCCAGCGGGTAGGGCGCGGCAAGCGCTGCGATCGGTTGCAGTACCAGCAGCACCAGCAGCGCCTGCAGTGGCAGTAGCGCGGACAGCCTGCGCATCATTGCGACGGCGCCTTGGTGCCGAAATCGAATTCGAGGTGCAGGTAGCGCCGGCCCACCAGGTCGCGGGTCCTCGTGAGCGTCTCGCCTTCCAGCTCGGCTTCGATGGTAAATCTCCCGCCGGCGGGCGGATTCAGGTACAGGTAGGGGCCCAGCACGGTGGTCTCAACCACGATGTCGCCGGCGGTATTGCGCACGCTGACCCGCACGCCCGACAAACCGTCTTTGTTGCCCCGTTGTTTGAACAGCAGCTGTATCTGGTAGCGCGGCGCCAGCTTGTCGAGGGCCTCGAGTTCGGCGCTGTCGAGGCCGCCGCTGACGAGGGTGTAGTCGCCCTGGCGGCTGTGCTTGAGTCCTTCCGCCAGCGTCATCGGCGTGCCAGCCAGCGCAGCCAGGCCGGCGATTGCCACCAGCAGGCGCCGCAACAGGAAGGCAGTAGGCAGGCGTGGCATGAGCGTCCTTTCAGGGGTGAGGGTGCGTCGTCCTGCTGGCAAAACACCGCGGGCGGCATCGACACGTTGGGCGATTTTCGCCAGCCGGGCTTACTGCGGCGCTGGTGTGTCTTCCGCCGGCAGCGACTTGATATAGCGTGCCAATGCACGAATCTTGTCTTCGCTGAGCGTTTTCCTGAAGCTCGGCATCGCGTTCTGACCTTTCAGGATGGTCTGGAACACCTGTTCTTCATCCTTGCCGGTGCCGGCCAGCTTCGGTCCGCCCTTGCCGGCCTTCTTGCCGAAATTACCGTGGCACCAACTGCAATTGGATGCAAAGATTTTGCGGCTCGCTTCCAGAGTGATCTCCTGCGATCCTTCGGGCTGCTCTGCGGCCACGGTTCCCTGGGTTTCCTCAGCGCTGGCCGCAGCGCACCATACGCCGCTCAGCAGGGCGAGCGCAGCAGCTGTTTTGCAAAGACGCTTTAACATGAACTCTCCGAAACAAGAATCTATTTCCTCAGGCCGGCGACCGCGCTGCGCTGTCGCCGGCCGGCCGTACCGGGTTACTTCAGGCCGAACACGATCAGCTGACCGTTATCGGTCGGCATCTCGTTAAACGGCGAGCCAAACAGCGGGCCATAGTTGCCGGCCACGTGACTGCCCCAGCCGGTCACCACGGCCACGTACTGCTTGCCCTTGGCGGTGTAGGTGATGACGCCGCCATGGTGGCCCAGTCCGTTATTGTGATGCCAGAGTTCCTTGCCGGTTTTCGCATCCAGCGCCTGGAAGACGCCGTCAGCCCCCGGCACGAACACCAGGTCGCCCTTGGTCGACAGTAGCGAGGCCAGCGTCGGATACTTGTACTCGACACGCCAGGCCAGCTTGCCCGTGATCGGGTCGCGTGCCTGCACGGTGCCATAGGCCTGGCGTCCCTTCGGATGGGTTGCGGTCCACGATGCGCCGAAGTAGTTCTGGCCGGAGAAATCCTTCGGGCGATCCGCCTTCACCACTTCGATGTCGAAACACCACTCCTGCGTGGTTTTGTAGTAGAGACCGGTCTTCGGGCTGTAACTACCCGCGTTCCAGCTGATCGAGCCATCGATGGCCGGGCACATATTGGTGAAGCTGCCCTCGGTAAAGTCCTTGCGGCCGATCAGTGCGCCGGTCTTCGGATTGACACCATCGATGTAGTTGAAGGTCTCGCCGATCATGTAAGCATTTTCGACGCCGAGCTTTTCGCCGCCACCGACCTTGCTGCCGTCATAGACGAAGATGATGCCGCCCTTGTTCGGGTGCACGACATAGTCTTTGCCGTCGCGCGAGATGCGCATGAACTCGCCGACCGCGCTGTCGAAGTCCCAGGCATCATGCGGCATTTCCTGGAAATAGGACTTCAACTTGCCGGTATCCGGGTCGAGCACGATCACCGAGGAGGTGTACAGGTTCTCGCCCGGCCGCGCACCTTCGGTCATCCATTTCGCGCCGGAGTAGTCGTAGTCCGGCGCCGGGTTCGCGGTGCCCCACCAGACCGAGTTCGTCTTCGGGTCATACTGGCCAGTCATCCAGCCGCCGCCGCCGCCGGTTTTCCAGGTATCGTTTTTCCATGAGTCGCGCGAGCGCTCGTCGCCGCCCACCGTGTCGAATTGCCACACCGTGTCGCCGGTCTGCGCATTCAGCCCGAAGATCGGGCCGCAGCAGCCGGACAATTCGCCGCCGTTGGAGCCGATGATGAGTTTGTCCTTCACGATCAGCGGTGCGCCGGTAAAGCCCTTGTTGCCTTTATCGACCGTCATCACCATCTTGTCCCACACCGGCTTGCCGGTCTTGATGTCAAGCGCGATCACACGCCCGTCGACGGTGCCGAAATAAATTTTGTCGTAAGCGATGGCAATGCCGCGGTTGTACGGGCTATAGATGGTGCCGTCGCCGCGTTCGTTGTCGATCTTGGCCTGGTAACTCCAGAGTACCTTGCCATTCGAGCCGTCGAGCGCCCACACCTTGCCGCTGGCCGAGGTGTAGTACAGCATACCGTCAACAACCAGCGGAAACGACTGAATGCCGCGCTTGCTGGCGTTCGGCGTATGGATCCATGCCACGCCGAGCTTGTCGACGTTGCCGGTATTGATCTGGTTCAGTTCGCTATGGTGATAACCGTCGAACGACTGGTGATACATCATCCAGTTGTTCGGATCCTTGTTCGCGTTCAGCAGCTTGTCCCAGGTGACTTCGGCGGATGCACCCGCCGATCCGAGCATGGCGATGGCCAGGGCCAGGGTCTTCATTCCTTTTGATGCGCGTTGCTTCTTCATCGTCTCCTCCTTGTTGTCCGATCGAGTCGGTATTTTTGAATGGCATGATGACTTGCAGTGCTGCGTGTAACGGAATTCGGATGACATCGTTTCGGGTCAGGTCATCGGCATCTCCTTGTCGGGTGTACTCGATTGCACCCGTCCGCCGTTGCATGAACGGTCAGGGGGAGCTGGTCGCGGGCGGCGACAGGCGGGCGAGTGCGTGTTAGGGGCAGGGATGGAGCTAGCCAGACAGGCTGGCCAGCGTATGATCAGGTGGCAGGGTCACGGTACGTCCGGTCGACGGTGAGGTGTCCGGGTACATCGATCGGATCATGCGTGGCTCCTGTCTCATTGCGCATTGAAGTAAAGGATATGCTGCGTTGCCGCGGCTTCCGTTGCCATCGGCGTCACCGCAACGATGGCCATCAGAAAAGCGTGTCTCCAGAGTAAGACCTTGCGGTCGCGGCGTGAAATATGATTTTCTTATCGGTCGATAAGTTGGAATTATTATTTGAATTGGTATTGCATGCGCTTGCCTTGTCGCCTCAAAATTTCTTTTGTCGAAGGCGATGCGCGCGGGTGAATCGATCGGGTAAGATGAAAATTACAGGCAAGCGGACGCGGAAATAAGCCTGACCTTTAAAAAATCCGGGGGCGAGCAGGCAGATGGACATCAAGCAGCTGCGATACTTTCTTGCGACCGTCGACTACGGCAACATGACGCGCGCTGCCGATTCGCTGCACATTGCGCAGCCGGCACTGAGCCAGCAGATCGCCGCGCTGGAGCGCCATCTCGGCAGCAAGCTACTCGAACGCAGCGTACGCGGCGTCAAGCCCACGGTCGCGGGCGAGGTGCTGTACCGCCATGCGCAGGGGCTGTTGCGCCATATCGAAGACCTCAAGGGTGCGGTGTCGTTCGAACGGGAGCATCCGTCCGGCCGCGTTGCCCTCGGCATGCCGGGCGGCGTGGCGCGCCTGCTGGTAGAGCCCTTGCTGACCGCATTGCGCGCCTATCCCGGCATTCTCGCCGAGGTGATCGTGCGCCAGAGCTCGGAGCTGACTGGCCTGGTTGCGCAGGGCAATCTCGCGCTGGCCATCGCCGTCGATGCACAGCCGCAGCGTGGCATCGCGATCCAGCCGCTGTTTCGCGAAGAGCTGTATGTCGCGCTGCCGCGTTCGGTCAAGCTGCGTCGTGCGTCCTGCATTACGCTGGGTGAACTGGCAAAGATGCCACTGGTCCTGCCGAGCCCGCCGAACACCACCCGCACGCGGGTAGACCTGGCGTTCCTGAATGCAAACCTGAATTACCAGCTGGTCGCCGAGATCAGTGCGACTGACCTGCTGATCCGGCTGGTCGAGGCGGGCGATGTATGCAGCGTGCTGCCCTGTTCGGCGATCCACCGTGAGATCGCCGAGAAGCGCGTGCAGGCGGTGCCGGTCAAGCCGGTATCGATCACCCGCGAGATTTCGCTGTGCACATCGGCCGATGTGCAGCTCAGCGAAGCGGGCGAGGTGGTCATGCGGCTGGTCGTCGACGTCCTGGATACACTGCATCGAAGCGGCGCGTGGAAGGGCAGCGAAAAAATCGCGACGGGGCGCTAGAACAGCATCGGCAACCAGGTGAAGGCCAGCATCAGCAGCAGGCCGGCGACGAACTTCGCTGCGTAGTCCCGTGTGCCGGCAGCCAGCGCGACCACCGCCTTGGTCAGCGCATTAGTGGTGAACGCCGCCAGTATGCCGATGCGCGCCTCGTCGATCGACAATACGCCATTGGCGGCCAGGTTCAGCAGCGAGGCGGTGGCCGAATGGGCGTCGGCCAGGCCCGCCGCAGCCGCGCCGGCGAGCGCGCCGCCGGCGCCGAATTGCCGGTGCAGGAAGGTCGACAGCAGCGTCACCAGTACGATGCCGCCCGCCAGCCCGAAGCTCATCTTCAATGAAAACGCATGCCCGCCCGGCGCTGGCATGGCCGCACCCGCCGGATCATCCTTGTGCATGCGCGCCAGCAGCGCCACCTGGCCGACAATGACGAGCATGCCGGCGCCCATCGACGGCAGCAGCATGCCGAGCAGCGCCGGTGAGACGGACAGCACCAGCAGCGCCAGCTGGATGTAGGTGGATGCGCAGGAAATGATCGCCGCAGTCAGCGCACGGTCGTCGTGCTGTGCCGGGTCGCGCGAGAGCTGCGCCATTTGATAGACGGTGGCGGTGCTGGAGATGAAGCCGGCCGCGAAGCCTGCCACCAGCAGGCCCTTGCGCTGGCCCGGCAGGCGCGTGGCGATGTGGCCGATCGCGCCGATCAGCATCACCAGCACGATGAACTTCATCACCTGTCGCGGATTGATCGCATCCAGCGGGCCGAGGAAGCGGTCGGGCGCCAGCGGCAGCGCCACCAGCAGGATCGCGCCCAGCACGATGACGTCGCTGAGCTCCTGCTCGGTCAGCACCTTTTTGACGAAGCCATGCAGGTAGTCACGCGACACCAGCAAGGCCGCCAGTGCGATGCCGGCCGCGGCCGCCACGGCCGGCGCGGCCACCGCCATCACCCCCAGCACGCAGGTGAGTATCAGCGCGATTTCGGTGGTCAGGCCGGGATCGTCGCGGTTACTGCGCCGGTAGGACTGCAGCGCATGCAGGCCGACCAGCGCGACCACGACCGCCGTCAGCAGTGGCGACCCAAGCAGCTGCGCTGTGGCACCCATCAGGCCAACGATGCTGAAGGTGCGAATACCCGCCGCATCGCGACCCGGCCCGGCGCCCTTGCGGCGTTCGCGTTCGGCGCCAATCAGCAGGCCGATGCCGAGCGCAGTGGCCAGTGCGATGGCGGTCTCTTTAGGCAGCAGTTCGTTCATGTGTCAGGCCACGTGGTACGGCCGTAAAAGTGCTCGGGCAATGAACGATTTTACTGGCTGGCGAACCGCTGTGGGCTACCACATGTCAACAATCAGCCGGTGCTGTTTCGCATAGCGATTGAACTCGATCTGGTTCAGCAGGTTCATCTTGCGGCGGATGATCGCCTGGTAGTTGAACACGGTGCGCGGGCTCATGTTCAGCCGCTCGCCAATGGCGTCGATTGTTTCGCCGGCTGCCAGCAGCAGGAAGACCTCGAATTCGCGCGGCAGCAGCCGTTCGTGCGGATGGTCGTTCGCCGAGGACGCCTGCAGCGCGGCCGCGATGCAGGGCTCGATCGGCGTGTCGCCGCACCACGCGCCACGGATCGCCTGCACAATCAATGCGGGATCCATGCGCTTGGTCAGGTAGCCGCGCGCGCCCAGCTGCAAAGCCTGCCGCGCGATCGACACGTTGTCATGCATCGTGAACACCAGCACCGTCTGCTTCGGGTAGCGGATCGCGATCTTGCGCAGGGTCTCGAAGCCGCCTTGCCCGGGCATCGCCAGGTCGAGCACCACCACGTCGACATCGATGCGGCCCAGCGCCTCATAGGCCTGTTCGCCGGACGACGCCTCCGCCACCACGCGGATATCGCTGTCGAGCTCGATGAAGCGCTTGTAGCCGGAACGTACCACCGCATGGTCATCGACCAGCATCACACGAATCACAGGTTCGCTTCGCATTACCTTCGGAAGTCAGCAGTGTGGCGGTGGCGGTCGGTCACGCCGCGCCACGTTGTGCTGCAGGATCAGTCATAACGGGCTGGAAAATATAGCCGTTATGCAGCGTACTGCGATCGGGAAAAACTCCCGACGTGCATCCCCATTGCGGGCAGCAGTGAATTCTTCACGGCCTTGCCGATCGTCGTGAATTTCTCCTAATGACAGCAGGGAGCGGCACTCGCTAGAGTCCGAGCCTCAACAATCAGTTCATCCGCACAACAACGAGGATTCCATGCAGGGGACAAGAAAAACGCTAATCGCTGCCGCGATCACTTCGATGCTTGCCGCTCATGCCGGCGCGCAGGAAGCCAATGAAGGCCGCACGCTGCCGGCGGTCACGGTGACGGCGTCCAGCATTTTGCCTGGCAGTCTGGAGACCCTGCCGGGTTCGTCGAGTGTGCTGTCCGCCGACGAACTACGTGAGCGCAATCCCTTCTCTATCGTCGAGACCATACGCGAGATTCCCGGTCTGCATGTGGTGGCCGAGGATGTCGCCGGCACCCACCTGAATATTGGCCTGCGTGGGCTGAACCCGCGTCGCAGTGCGCGCACGCTGCTGCTCGAGGACGGCGCGCCGACGGTGTTCTTTGCGCCGTACGGCGATCCTTCGTCGCATTATTCGACGCCGCTCGACCGGGTCGACCGCATTGAAGTGCTGAAGGGGTCGGGACAGATCCTGTACGGACCGCAGACCATGGGCGGCATGATCAACTTTGTCACGCGGCCGGTGCCTGCTAACGGCACCACCGGCAGCTTCCGCGTTACGGGAGGTGACCGTGGCTACTACGATGGTCATTTTAACGTCGGTACCGGTACGGAGAACGGCGGCATCATGATCGACGTGCTCAAGAAGCGCGGCGATGGTATCCGTCGTGAGCACGGTTTTGACCTGCAGGATGTCGCACTCAAAGGCACTTATCGCATCAGCAGCACGCAGCGTATCACCGGCAAGTACTCGAATTTCGAGGAAGACTCGCGTTTTAGCGAGACTGGATTGACGGCCGACGAATACCGGGCGAATCCGTTCCGCGCCAGCGGCAGTCTGTCCGATTTGCGTAGCGAGCGATTTACGATGAAACGCGATACGGCCCAGGTGATCCACGAACTGGATCTGAATGATTCGGTCAAGCTGTCAACCCAGGCGTATTACTCGAAGACCAATCGCACGTCGAAGCGGTTTCGGGAGTTCGAGTATGACGACGACGAGAATGCGTATGAACTTGGCGACGAGCGTGCCATCCGTCCCCGCACGTATGAGTTCTTCGGCATCGAGCCGAAGCTGCAGCTCAAGCACACTAGCTTCGGCATCCGCAGTGAAGCGATCTTCGGTGTCCGCTATCACGAGGAGCGGATAGATCGCAAGAAGTATGAGTTTGAGGAAAGCTTCAGCGATCCGGCCATCGGCGATGAACGTCTGGCGATGAAGGTCAAAGCCTTATCGGCTTATGCACAAAATACCTTCTTGCACGGTCACTGGGCGGTCACGCCAGGCATCCGCTTCGAGCGCATCACGTATGACAAGGCGCTGTATGGCGGCGATGCGCTCAACGAGCTGGATGACAGCCTGAAGCATTCGAAGTCGGTCGCGCTGCCGGGTATGGGTGTGGCCTGGAACGGTCTGCCGTCGACCACGATTTTTGCGGGGGTTCACAAGGGCTTTGCTCCGCCGCGTCCTGATCGCGACATCGGCAACAGCGGCCTCATTCCGACGCGCCCGGAGACGTCCATCACGACCGAGATCGGCGTGCGTACCTCGGCATTGCGGGCGGGTTATGCAGAGGCGACGCTGTTTAACATGAACATCAGTGACCTGGTGGTTCAGGGCGGCAGCAGCGGCAACGAATTCCGCAACGCCGGCCGTGCGCAGCATACGGGGATGGAACTGGCCGGGCGTGTGAATGCCGGTGAGCTGTTGTTCGGGCAGCGTAACCAGGTGTTCGTCAGCACCAGCTACACGTATTTGTTTACCGCCAAGTTCAAACAGAGCGGCGTCGTTGCCGGCGAGGGCGAGGACGGCTATGGCACCTATGAGGCGGGTAACCGCCTGCCGTATGCACCCGAGCACATGCTGACGATGAATCTGTCGTACGAGCGTCCGGATGGCTGGCTCGGACGAGTGGGCATGACGTACCTGAGCCGCCAGTTCGCCAACACGCAGAATTACCGCGGCACCTCGCCGGATGGTTATACCGGTGACGTCAACCTCGGCAGCGGCTCGGCCGGGCAGGAAGACACCGGCCTGTTTGGCGAGATCCCGGCGCTGACCCTGTTCAATGCCTCGCTTAATTATTCGCCGGCTGGAACCAGGACGACCTGGTTCGCGACCGTCGAAAACCTGACTGACAAGCGTTACTTCAATGCGCGCACCAACGGCATTCAGCCGGGACGTCCGCGTACGGTGTTCGTCGGCGTTCGACATAGCTTCTGAGGCTGCCTTGATGCAGGGGATATGACCAGGCGTCTGCCCCCTGCGGTCGATGGATGTCGGAAGGAAGGAACCATGAATATCCAACTGTTGGTATTGTTCTATGCTGGGCTGTTCGTGTTGATCCTGCTGGATGACACCGCCGGGACGTGAACGGCGGATCCGACGGGTCGACGGCCATGGCAGTGAGCGGTTATAGTTACATGTCCTGTAACTGATTCACTGCGTCTGCATCATCATGAAAAAAATCGCACTGGCTCTCGCGCTGACCGCCATCACGCCGTCCGCGCGGGCCAACTGGTCGCCGGTTGACGCATCCCCGGCCGATCGCAGGCTGTATGTGAACCTGTAGACGGCCGAAAAGTCGGCGCCACAGATGGTCTTGCTGTGGCATGTGATTGACCATGCGGATGTTCAGAGCCGCGATGGCAAGGATTTTCGTTCGCAAATGCTGCGTAACGAGTACGATTGCGATAAGTCGATGGTGCGCGAGATGTTCCGCTCCTGGCACAAGGGTGCGATGGCGTCCGGCATGACCGTGTACTGGACCGAAGGCCGGCGCCAGTGGCTGGCGCCGGAGCCCGGCAGCCTCGACGAAACGCTGGCGCGCGCTGCGTGCGCCAGCCTCAAGTAACCCTGAACGCCGCTTCGCTACGGCACCCGATATGACTCTTTTCTGGAAATTGCCGGCAGCATCCCTGCTGCTGGCACTGGCTGCGCAGGCAGCCGCCACCGAGGACGCAGGCAAGCAGCCGAGCCCGCGCATCAGCAATGCGGCGCTGTCGGCCTGTGTCGGCGCCAACGTGCCTCGCCATGACGATGGCGCAACCCCGGTCGGCGAGGTCGCGCGCGCGATCTGGCAGGCCTGCCGCGGCGATGAATCGCAAGCCGTGGCCGACAGCCCGACGGCGGTCGACATGCTGCACCTGCGCATCCGAGCGATGGTGACAGAGCATCGCAACACGGTGTTCGCTGCGCGCGCCGCGAAGGCGAGCGCCGGCAAGGGCGCCAGCGCCGGTCCTGGCCGGTAATGCGGCGCGCCTGCTGCAGCGGCCGCTGATGAACGCCAATCTCTGGCTGCTGGCGGCGGCACAGGGGCTGTTCCTGGCCAATAATGTCACGCTGATCGCCATCAACGGGCTGGTCGGGCTGCGGCTTGCGCCGCACGCGTGGATGGCCACGCTGCCCGTGATGGGCTATGTGGTCGGCAGTGCGCTCTCGACCGGGCTGGTGGCGCGCACGCAGGCGCGCTGGGGGCGTCGCAAATCCTTCCTGATCGGGCTGCTGGTCGCGCTGGGCGCGAGCCTGCTGAGTGCGGTCGCGGTGCTGACCGGGCAGTTCTGGTGGCTGGTGGCGGCCACGGTCGTGGCCGGCTTTTATGCGGCGAATGCGCATCTTTACCGCTTTGCCGCGGCCGAGCTGTGCGCGCCCGACCGGCGCGAGAAGGCGGTGTCACTGGTGATGGCCGGTGGCCTGCTGGGCGCGGTGATCGGGCCGAATCTGGCCAGCCACGCGCGCGACGCGTTCGCCGTGCCTTTTGTCGGCGCCTATCTGGCGCTGGCACTGCTGGCGCTCTTGTCGATGGGGCTGGTTGCGCGCATCGCTTTCCCGCCGGTGCCGGAACGCAGTACGCAGGCCGTGCCGGCCCGGCCGCTGCGGGTGCTGCTGCGCCAGCCCGCTTTTCTGGTGGCGACTATCGCGGCCTCGGCAAGCTATGGCGTGATGAACCTGCTGATGGCGGCCACGCCGCTGGCGATGGACGCCTGCGGCATGCCGTTCAGCGAGGTCGCCCTGGTACTCGAATGGCATGTGATCGGCATGTTCGCGCCGGGCTTCTTCACCGGCCAGCTGATCGCGCGCTTTGGCGCACTGAAAATCATGGGTGCCGGCGCGTTGCTGTTCCTGCTGTGTATTGCCATCGCGCTGTCGGGCGAGTCGCTGCACCATTACACGGTGGCGTTGTTCATGCTCGGGGTGGGCTGGAATTTCCTCTTCACCGGCAGCACCACGCTGTCGCTCGATGCCTATCTTCCGCACGAGAAGGACCGTGCGCAGGGCGCGCTGAATTTCTTCGTGTTCGCGACGATGGCCGTCAGCTCGTTCGCATCCGGCGCGCTGGTAGTCGGGCAAGGCTGGCGCTGGCTGAACTTCGGCTCGGTGGTGCCGGTGCTGGCGACGGCTGCCGCGCTGGCCTGGCTGTCACGCCGGCATGCAGCCCGCGCGGCGACAGTGCCATAATCCGCCGGCGCCGGCGCCGGCTGCCGTGCGGCCGGCCGGCGCACACTTTCCCGACTATCCAGCACCGATGAGGACCACCGCATGACACTCGCCGCCCGGCTGCTCGCGCAGGTCGAGCGCAGCCCTGACGCCATCGCTGTCGCCGACGAGCGTGGCGCCTGGTCTTTCCGCGCATTCCATGACGCGGTCGCGCGGCTGGCGCAGGGCCTGCACGATACGTTCCGGCTGCAGGCCGGCGATCGCGTACTGCTGCTGATGGAGAACCGCAGCGAATTTTTCGCTGCCGTGTTCGCCTGCTGGCAGCGCGGCTATGTGGTGGTGCCGGTGAATTCGCGACTGCACCCGAACGAGGTGCTGCATATCGCGTCGAACTCCGGCGCCCGGCTGGTGCTGAGCTCGGATCGTTTTCCCGAGGTGGCCGCCGCGCTGCCCGGCTTGCCAGACTGCGCGCTGTTGTCGGTCGACCAGCCGGCGTATGCGGCGTTGCTGCAGTCTGCGCCGTCACCTCTGCTTGCAGTCGGCGCGGATGCGCTGGCCTGGCTGTTCTACACCAGCGGCACGACCGGGCGGCCGAAGGGCGCGATGCTGTCGCATCGCAATCTCGAGTTCATGTGCGCGGCCTATGACGCCGACATTGGGCCGGCTGCGGTCGGCGACACGCAGCTGCATGCGGCGCCACTGTCGCATGGTGCGGGCCTGTATGGGCTGCCGCACCTGCTGGCCGGCGGCCGCCAGCAGGTGCTCGCGCAGTTTGATCCGGAGACGATGATGGCGGCGCTGGCGCACTACGAAGGATGCAGTTTCTTCGCTGCGCCGACGATGGTGATGCGGCTGGTGAACCATGCGCAGGCGGTGCCGGAGCGCTTTGCGCGGCTGAAATTCATTGTCTATGGCGGCGCGCCGATGTATGTGGCCGACCTGGAAAAGGCGCTCGCGCTCTTGGGGCCGAAGCTGTACCAGCTGTACGGGCAGGGTGAGTCGCCGATGACGATCACGGGACTGGCGCAGGCGCGCCATGCGGTCGCCGATCCGCGCGAGCGGCAGCGCGTGCTGGCGTCCTGCGGCTATGCGCGTACCGGCGTCGAGGTGGCGGTGGTCGACGGCGACGGCCGGCCGCTGCCGGCGGGCGAGGTCGGCGAGATCGTCACGCGCAGCCCGGCGCTGATGGCCGGCTACTGGGGTGACGCCGCCGCGACGCGCGCCGCACTCAAGCATGGCTGGCTATATACCGGCGACCTCGGCGCGCTGCGCGAGGATGGCTTGCTGACGCTGCATGACCGCTCGAAGGACATGATCATCAGTGGCGGCAGCAATGTCTATCCGCGCGAGATCGAGGACGTGCTGCTGCGCGACCCGCGCGTACGCGAGTGCGCAGTGATCGGGCGGCCTGATGCGGAGTGGGGCGAGCTGCCGGTCGCGTTCATCGTGCCGGCCGCCGGCGCAACGATCGACTTCGCGCAGCTCGAGCAGCTGGTGCTAGGCCACCTCGCGCGCTTCAAGCGGCCGCGCGAATGGCACCTGCTGGATGCGCTGCCCAAGAATAATTACGGCAAGGTGATGAAGGCTGAGCTGCGCCAGCGGCTGGCCGCCTGGACCTCGCCCTCCTGAGCGCATCCCCAAGGAAATGAACAAGCACGTCTCCGAAACCCCGGCCACGCAATTCCTCGCGCAACGCAAGATCGCCTTCGAGCGCCACCCGTATGACTACGTCGAACACGGCGGCACCGGCGAATCGGCGCGCCAGCTCGGCGTCGACGAGCACCAGGTCGTCAAGACGCTGGTGATGCGCGACGAGCAGAAGAAGCCGCTGATCATCCTGATGCATGGCGACTGCAAGGTATCGACCAAGAACCTCGCGCGGCAGATCGGCTGCAAGTCGGTCGAGCCGTGCGAGCCGGACGAAGCAAACCGGCATACCGGCTATCTGATTGGTGGCACCTCGCCGTTCGGCACGCGCAAACGGCTGCCTGTGTATGTGGAGGCGTCGATCCTGCAACTGCCGCGCATCTATATCAACGGCGGGCGGCGCGGCTTCCTGGTCAGCCTCGATCCGCAGTGCCTGCCGGCGCTGCTGTCGGCGCAGCCGGTGGACTGTGCGCTCTGAGGGTAGGAGGACCAATAGTGCCTCGACCCACGCCTGCGGCCGACCCGCCAACCCGGGGCCAAAAACGCCGCATTACCAGCGGCGTTGCGTCAACAGGCACCGAATGAACAAGGCCGCACGCTTGCGCGTACGGCCTCATGTACCAACTCACCGGTACCAACTCACCGCAACGGGTGCCGCAACGACGGCCACGCTTGCGTCAACGCCTGGCGTCCTCCTCAGACACGCTCGAACACGGCCGCAATGCCCTGGCCGCCGCCGATGCACATCGTTACCAGGCCATAGCGCTTGCCGGTGCGGATCAGCTCGTACAGGCACTTGATCGTGATGATCGCGCCGCTCGCGCCGAGCGGGTGGCCGAGCGCAATGGCGCCGCCGTTCGGGTTGGTGCGCGCCGGGTCGAGGTCGAGGCCGCGGCACACGCCGAGCGACTGCGCAGCGAAGGCTTCATTCGACTCGATCACGTCCATGTCGGCCAGCGTCAGGTTGGCGCGCTTGAGCGCGAGCTGCACCGCCGGGATCGGGCCGGTACCCATCAGCGACGGATCGACGCCGGCCACCGCATACGACACCAGCCGTGCCAGCGGCACCAGGTTCGCGCGGGCGGCGGCTTCGGCTTCCATCAGCACGCAGGCAGCCGCGCCGTCATTCAGGCCGGAGGCATTGCCGGCGGTAACGGTGCCATTCTCTTTCAGGAAGGCCGGGCGCAGTGCACCCAGCGATTCGACCGTGGTGCCGGCCTTCGGGTGCTCGTCGGTATCGAACAGGGTGACGCCCTTGCGCGACTTCATTTCCACCGGCACGATCTGCGTGGTGAAGTAGCCGGCTTCAATCGCGGCCAGTGCCTTGCGCTGGCTGTCGGCGGCGAATGCATCCTGCTCCGCACGGCTGATGTTGTAGAGCTTGGCGACGTTCTCGGCGGTGATGCCCATGTGGCCGGCACCGAACGGATCGTTCAGCGCGCCCAGCATCATGTCGATCATCGCGGCGTCGCCCATGCGCTGGCCCCAGCGCGCGGCTGGCACCACGTAGGAAGCGCGGCTCATGCTCTCGGCGCCGCCGGCGACGACGACATCCGTATCGCCGAGCAGGATG
>JACCDS010316363.1_pt1 | contig 52121 bp, 44 predicted proteins | sample 7446441 | NCBI WGS metagenome assembly JACCDS01 (sample SAMN15323445, study PRJNA562643) | freshwater metagenome | isolation source: river surface water | place: USA:Blue River Watershed | collected 2017-08-17 | reverse complement strand
GTTCTCGATGGTATCGACTTCGTTGTGCAGGAAATAGACCTGGCCACCGCGCTTGAGCTCGCGCAGGCAGGCTTCGCGGATCACGGAGTCGGATTCGCCACGCACGAAGGTCTTGATCGCCAGCCGCTTTTGCGGCGCGGTCGCGATCACCGAAAAATCGCGCAGGCCCTCGAGCGCCATGCCGAGCGTACGCGGGATCGGCGTGGCCGTCAGTGTCAGCACGTCGACCTCGGCGCGCAGCGCCTTCAGCGCTTCCTTCTGGCGTACGCCGAAACGATGTTCCTCGTCAATGATGACCAGCCCGAGCCGCTGGAATTTCACGTCCGCAGAGAGCAGCTTGTGCGTGCCGATCACGATGTCGATGGTGCCTTCGGCCAGGCCTTTGAGTGCCTGCGTGACTTCCTTGCCGGTACGGAAGCGCGACAGCTCGGCGATGCGCACCGGCCAGTCGGCGAAGCGGTCGGCGAAGGTCTGCGCATGCTGTTCGGCCAGCAGTGTGGTCGGCGCGAGGATGGCGACCTGCTTGCCACCCATGACCGCGACGAACGCGGCGCGCAACGCGACTTCGGTTTTGCCGAAGCCGACATCGCCACAGATCAGGCGATCCATCGGCCGGCCGGAGGTCATGTCCATGATGACCGCAGTGATCGCGGCCTGCTGGTCCGGTGTTTCTTCGAAGCCGAAGCTTTCGGCAAAGGCTGCATAGTCATGCGCCGAATATTCGAACGCATGACCGTGGCGCGCGGCGCGGCGCGCATACAGATTCAGCAGTTCGGCCGCGGTGTCGCGGATCTGTTCGGCGGCCCGGCGCTTGGCCTTCTCCCACTGGCCGGAGCCCAAGGTATGCAGCGGCGCATCCTCCGGCGCTGCACCCGAGTACCGCGACAGCACATGCAGCTGCGACACCGGTACGTAGAGCTTGGTTTCCTTCGCATATTCGAGGTGCAGGAATTCGGTCTCGCCTTCGCCAAGGTCCATGCTGATCAGGCCCTGGTAGCGCCCGATGCCGTGGTTCAGGTGCACCACCGGGTCGCCAATCTTCAGTTCGGACAGGTCGCGCACCATCGATTCGACCTGCGTCGCCGCTTCCTGGCGCTTGCGGCCGGCGCGGCGACCGGAGCCGGCGTACAGCTCGGTTTCGGTCACGAAGCCGATGTTGCCAAGCGCGCCGGACAGCAGCGCGCCGGCCTGCAGCGGCGCCACACACAGCTGCAGCTTGTCGCTGCCGGTGAGGAAGTCGTCCAGGCTTTCGCAGACTTTCAGCGGCAGGTCGTATTCGTTGAAGTATTCGCGCAGCGTCTCGCGGCGTCCGCCGGAATCTGCGCAGATCATGATGCGGCGGTCCGTCTGCAGCAGGAAGGAGCGCAGGTTGGACAGCGGGTCGTCGAGCCGCCGGTTGACCGCGATATCGGGCAGCGGCGCAGACAATTCGGAGGCGGTGGTTGCCGGTTGTACGATCCAGCGTCCGTGGGGCTTGACCAGCGTGAAGAAGTCTTCGTCGGTGAGGAAGATGTCTTCCGGCGGCAGCAGCGGCCGCTCGCGGTCGGCTTTCAGGAAGTTGTAGCGCGAGCGGGTGTCGCTCCAGAAGCGCCGGATCGATGCATCGATATCGCCGACCAGCGCGAAGCAGCTGCCCTCGGGCAGGTAGTCGAACAGGGTCGCGGTCTGCTCAAAGAACAAGGGCAGGTAGTACTCGATGCCGGCCGACGCAATGCCGTTGCCGATGTCGCGGTAGATATTGGATTTCGACGGATCGCCTTCGAACCGTTCGCGCCAGCGGCCGCGGAACGCAGTGCGCGCCGTCTCGTCCATCGGGAATTCGCGGCCTGGCAGCAGTCGCACTTCCTTCACCGGATACAGCGAACGCTGTGTGTCTACATCGAAGGTGCGCAGGGTTTCGATGCTGTCGCCAAACAGGTCGATACGGTAGGGCAGTACCGAGCCCATCGGGAACAGGTCGATCAGCCCGCCGCGCACCGAATATTCGCCCGGCGTCATCACCTGCGCGACATGGGTGTAGCCGGCCAGCGTCAGCTGCGATCTCAGTTTCGCTTCGTTTAGCGTTTCCCCCTGCTTGAAGAAGAAGGTATAGCCCGCCAGGAAAGCGGGCGGCCCCATGCGCAGCAGCGCGGTGCTGGCCGGCACGATCAGCACATCGCATTCGCCACTGTGCAATTCGTGCAGGGTGGCCAGGCGTTCCGATACCAGGTCCTGGTGTGGCGAGAAGGCGTCGTAGGGCAGGGTCTCCCAGTCGGGCAGCAGGTGGCAGCGCAGCTGCCGGCCGTCGTGTTTGCCGAACCAGTCAATTTCGGACAGCAGTCGCTGTGCGTCGGGCGCGTCGGCCACCACCACGACCAGCGTGCGGCGTTCTGACCGGAGTTCATGCGCCGCGCGCGACAGTGCGAACGATTCGGCAGCGCCGTGTAGCGCAGGAAGCAGGAAACGGTGGCCCGGCTTGGGCGGTTTGAGGAGATTCGTGTCGGATGACATGGCAGGCCGCGGCTGTAGCGCGGATGTCCCGCAGGGCGGGCAGGAAGCTACAATGACGTAGTCGAAAAACCAAAATTATAGATGAGATGAGCTTCCCCAGCTTTGTTGCGCTGATACCTGCTGCCGGTGTTGGTGCGCGCATGGGAACGTCGATCCCGAAGCAGTATGCGCCGCTGGCTGGCAAGCCGATGCTGCAGCATGTGATCGAGACCTTCAGTTCGGCGCGCCAGATCGCCCAGGTGTTTGTCGTGGTCAGTGCCGCCGATGCGTATATCGATCAACTGCCGTTGCCGCCGCGTTGCACGATACTGCGCTGCGGGGGCGCTACCCGGCAGGCGTCGGTAACGAATGGCTTGCGGGCGATTGCGCCAACGGTCGATGCCGATGACTGGATCCTGGTGCACGATGCCGCACGACCCGGGCTGACGGTAGCCCTGATTGACAAGCTGATCGCCTTCGCCCGGGAAGATGCAGTCGGCGGGCTGTTGGCCTTGCCGGTTGTCGACACCATCAAACAAAGCAATGGTCATGGACGATCGGCCGGTACGGTGTCGCGCGACTTGCTGTGGGCGGCGCAGACGCCGCAGATGTTCCGCCACCGCATGCTGCTCGATGCGCTCGAGTGCGCCACCGCGATGACCGACGAGGCCAGCGCCATCGAGGCGCTCGGCCTGCATCCGAAACTGGTGGAGGGCAGCGCGCGCAACTTCAAGGTGACCTTGCCGGAAGACCTGGCCGTTGCCGAACTTCATTTGAAAGGACTGTGATGACAAGGCTGCCGTTCCGCATCGGCCAGGGTTACGACTGTCATGCGCTGGTGCCGGGGCGCGCGCTGGTGATCGGCGGCGTAACGATCCCGCATCGCGCCGGACTGCTTGGCCACTCGGATGCCGATGTGCTGCTGCATGCGATTACGGATGCGCTGTTCGGTGCCGCAGGCCTGGGTGATATCGGCCGGCATTTTCCGGATACCGACCCGCAATTCAGGGGTGCCGATTCGCGGCGGCTGCTGCGCGAATGCGCGCGCCGCGTCAGCGAAGCAGGTTATGCAGTTGGCAATATTGATGCGACCGTGATCGCGCAGGCGCCGAAGATGGCGCCGCACCTGCCGGCCATGATCGCGACCATTGCCGACGATCTGGGCATAGCGCCGGCGCAGGTGAACCTGAAGGCCAAGACCAATGAGCGGCTTGGCTGGGAGGGCCGCGAGGAGGGCATTGCTGCGCAGGCGGTGGTACTGCTGCTTATTAAGTGATAATAGTTCTCATCTAGCGGAATTCAAAAGTCTATAGTTTTTCTCAATCGACCGCATTGAATATGCCAATTTGAGCTTTCCATCCGCTGCGACCACAATGCGTTTCGGAAAACCTAGACGCGAGAGTCAGTTTTCAGTCGTAGTCGTACGCCACCAGAACATTACAAATCAGGCACGTGGCTGCGATTTCCTGATGTGTATTCAAAAGGAGAAGCAAATGTCCAAGCAATTGAAAGGCTCCAAGACCGAGGCCAACCTCAAGGAGGCCTTTGCAGGTGAATCGCAGGCGAACCGCCGCTACCTGTATTTCGCGAACAAGGCGGACGTTGAAGGCCAGAATGACGTCGCGGCACTGTTCCGTTCGACCGCTGAAGGCGAAACCGGCCATGCGCACGGCCACCTCGAATATCTCGAGCAGTGCGGTGACCCGGCAACCGGTCTGCCGATCGGTAATTCGCGCCAGAACCTGATGGCTGCGGTTGCCGGCGAAACCCACGAGTACACCGACATGTACCCGGGTATGGCCAAGACCGCTCGCGACGAAGGCTTTGACGAGATCGCCGACTGGTTCGAGACGCTGGCCAAGGCAGAGCGTTCGCACGCGAACCGCTACCAGAAGGCGCTGGATGCCCTGGTCGACTGACCACTGAGCCTTTCCCCCAACTCTCTCGCTACCCGCGAGAGGGTTGTGCGAAGCGCAGGGACCTCCCCCCCGCTGCGCTTCGCACAACGATTCCCCCACAAAAAAACATTCAAGGACCTCATCATGGCACGTGAAGGCAACCTCGAAGCGCCCACCCGACACCCGCTCGACTGGCTTAGCGATGATTTCTATAACGAAGAATCGCTGAACAAAGAACTCGAACGCGTCTTTGACATCTGCCACGGCTGCCGCCGCTGCGTGTCCCTGTGTGCTTCGTTCCCGACGCTGTTTGACCTGGTGGACGAGTCCGAGACGATGGAAGTCGACGGCGTCGACAAGAAGGACTACATCAAAGTGGTCGACCAGTGCTATCTGTGCGACCTCTGCTACATGACGAAGTGTCCGTACACGCCGCCGCACGAGTGGAACCTCGATTTTCCACACCTGATGCTGCGCGCCAAGGCGGTGAAGTATCGCAAGGGCGAGGTACCGGCGCGCGACAAATTCCTGTCGAACACCGATGGCCTTGGCAAGTTTGCCGGCATCCCGATCGTGACGCAGACGGTGAATGCGGTCAACCGCATGAAGAGTACGCGGGCAGTGGTCGAGAACCTGCTGGGCGTGGACAAGGATGCCTGGCTGCCGGAGTTCGCGACCACCACATTCCGTTCGGGGGCGCCGGCCTCGGCCGCGCATCCGGTAAAAGATGGCGCCAGCACGCCGGGCAAGGTGGCGATCTATTCGACCTGCTACGTGAATTACAACGAGCCGGGCATCGGGCATGACCTGCTGGCCATTCTTGACCACAATGGCATTCCCTATGTGATGGTGGACAAGGAAGCCTGCTGCGGCATGCCCAAGCTGGAGCAGGGTGACCTGCAGGGTGTGGCCGAGAAAAAGGCGATCAATATCCCGCACCTGGCGAAACTGGCGAAGCAAGGCTACGCGATCCTGACGCCGGTGCCGTCCTGCACGCTGATGTACAAGCAGGAATTGCCGCTGATGTTCCCCGACTGCGCAGACACGCAACTGGTCAAGGCGGCGATGTGGGATCCATTCGAGTACCTGGTCGCGCGCAATCGCGACGGCCTGCTGAAGACGGATTTCAAGCAGCCGCTGGGCAAGGTGTCTTACCACATTCCCTGCCATTCACGCGTACAAAATGTCGGCCGCAAGACCGCCGACCTGCTGCAACTGATCCCGGACACGAAGCTGAACGTGGTCGAACGCTGCTCGGGCCATGCCGGTACCTACGGCGTGAAAAAGGAATACCACGCGATGTCGATGAAGATCGGCAAGCCGGTGTTCAAGGCCATGGCGAACGAGACACCGGATTACATCTCGTCTGACTGCCAGCTGGCCGGCCATCACATCGAGCAGGGTATGGAAGTCAACGGACTGAAACCGGCGGAGATGGCGCACCCGCTGTCGCTGCTGCGCAAGGCTTATGCAATCTGAACAAGGAGCTGCAATGATCATTTCCCGTGAAAGCCTGATGACCCTCGAGCTGTACGCGAAGAAGCGTACTGAATTTCGCAAAGAGGTCATCGAGCACAAGAAACACCGCACCGTCCACCTCGGTAACCACATGACGCTGCTGTTTGAGGACGAGATGACGCTGCGCTATCAGGTGCAGGAGATGCTGCGCATCGAGAAAATCTTCGAGGAAGACGGCATCCAGTCGGAGCTGGACGCCTACAACCCGCTGTGCCCGGATGGCAGTAACTTCAAGGCGACGATGCTGATCGAATATTCGAACGTGGCCGAGCGCAAGGTGGCGCTGGCCAAGTTGATCGGCGTCGAGGACCGGCTGTTCATCCAGGTCGAGGGCCAGCCGCGCGTGTACGCGATCGCCGACGAGGATCTGGAGCGCGAGAATGGCGAGAAGACGTCAGCCGTGCATTTCGTTCGTTTCGAGCTGACGCCGGAAATGAAGCAGGCCCTGAAAGGCGGCGCGCAGATGATGGTCGGCTGCGACCATCCGAATTATCCGGTACACGTCGAGGAACTGGCGCAGGAGACGCTGGCTGCACTGCTGCGAGACTTGTCCTGAACCGGATGGCAGGGCGGCTTAGGCCGCCTTCAGCCACACCCTGACCGCGAGGCCACCGCCCTCGCGGTTTTTTATTTCCAGCCGTCCGTGGTGGCGTTGCACGATGCGGTCGATGATCGCCAGCCCTAGGCCGGCGCCGTTGGCCTCGCTGCGTGCAGCGTCCATGCGGGTGAAGGGTCGCAGCAGGTGGGGGATCTGTTTCTCGGGCAAGCCGGGACCGCGGTCGGCGACCTCGATCATCACCTGTCCGTCGGCGCTCGACGCGCTGATGGAGAGCAGCGTGGCATCGCCGTCGAGGATCTTGCCATAGCGGCGTGCATTTTCCACGAGGTTGCTCATGACCCTCTCGATCTCGGTCGGATTGCCATGGATGATCAGCCCGTCGGCGATCTGCATCGTGACGCGGATGCCGGGCGAGCGTTCGGCTTCCAGTGCCACTTTGCGCAGCAGCGCTGACAGGTCAATATCGGTGTGCGTGCCGGCGCCGGCCGGACGCGCGTAGTCAAGGAACTGCGCAATGATGGCTTCCATTTGTGCGAGGTCGGACTGCATGCCGCGCCGTGCGTCGTCCGCCAGGCCAGCCATCTCGACTTCTAGCAGCATTCGCGCGATCGGGGTGCGCAAATCGTGCGAGATGCCTGCGAGGATCACCGCGCGGTCGGATTCCACCTGCTGCAGGTCATGTACCATTTGGTTGAAGCTCTGGTTGGCCTCACGAATCTCCGCCGGTCCGGTGTCCGGCAGCGGCGTTGGTACCTTGCCGCGAGCGACCACACGTGCTGCCAGCGACAGCCGCGACAGCGGCTGGTTGATCAGCCGGCTGATGAATGCTGCGCCTATAAGTGACAGTAGCAGCGTCACGCCGGCCCAGCCTACCCACTGGATGCCTGAGGTGCGTTCGATGCGCTCGCGATCGAGCATCAGCCAGTACGCATCGTCCTCAATCGAGAAACTGACCCAGAAGCCGCGGATGCCGTTCACCGCGCCGGCGTATTGCGTGTCTGTGGCGAGCCGCGTGCGCACATTGTCCTGCACGAGTCGGATCAGGTCGCTATCCGGCAGTGGCGTGAGCAGGTCTTCCGCTTCGCGCGGATAGACGCGAATACCCTGCGTGGTCGCCAGTTCGAACAGCAGTTCGCGGCGTAGCAGTGGTGCTGAGTGCATCAGTGCAGCGCGCGTGATGGTCACGATGGATACGACCTGCGCCGCGATCTGTTCACTGCGCGGTGTTCGTTCGACGACACGAAAGCTCGCAACCCATGCGGCCATGCTGGCTGCGATCAGGAAGGCGAGCAGAAAGAAGGTGCGCCAGAAAAGGCCGCTGCCCATCCATGCCCGCGTTGGCCGGACGTCAGGACTTGGCGCCATCGGGGATGAAGACGTAGCCCAGGCCCCAGACTGTCTGGATATAGCGCGGCGACGATGGATCCGGCTCGATCAGCTTGCGCAGCCGGGAGATCTGCACGTCAAGGCTGCGGTCGAACACTTCGTATTCGCGGCCACGGGCCAGCTCCATCAACTTTTCGCGCGACAGCGGCTGGCGCGCGTGGCGTGCCAGCACTTTCAGCACCGAGAATTCGCCGCTGGTCAGCGGTACGGGTTGCCCTGCCCGGGTCAGCGCGCGTTTGGACAGGTCGAAGCTGAAGTCGCCGAATACATAGGTCTCCGGATGGTCGGACGGCGCGCCCGGCAGGTCATCGGGCACGGCGCGGCGCAGCACGGCCGTTATGCGCGCGAGCAGTTCGCGCGGGTTGAACGGTTTCGGCAGATAATCATCAGCGCCGGAGTCGAGGCCGGCGATGCGGTCGCCGTCCTCACCCTTGGCCGTGAGCATGATAATCGGCGTATTGTCACCGCCATTGCGCAGGCGCTGGCAGATCGACATGCCATCCTCCCCCGGCAGCATCAGGTCGAGTACCAACAGGTCGAATCGTTCTCGTATCCATATTCGATTCATTTCGATCGCGCTGGCTGCGGTATGTACCGCAAATCCATTCTCGGACAGGAAGCGCTTGAGGAGCTCGCGCAACCGGGCGTCGTCATCGACGACGAGGATCCTGGCTTGCGTGCCGGGCGTGCGTTTGGACTGGACGGGCGAGACGGTGTTTGTCGAGTTCATGGCCATATGGTAACTTCGAAAACGTTTCTGCCATTCAGAAAAAGGCAGCCATTACAAAGCTTTACAAACTTTGCACGTTCTCTCTGCATTCATCGATGTCGAACAAAAGTACACTGATAAGCATCGGCCAGCACTTGCTGCGACCCCATGAGTTCCCCCCGTTCGTGATGAAACGTGTTTCCTCCAGCTTTCTCTTTGGTGCGCTGCTGGCTGCCGGCCTGGCGTCCGCCGAGCCGCCGTCAGGCAAGCCAAACGGCCCTCGTCTGCGCCATGATCAGTCGTCCGATGCCGAGCGTGGTCGGCAGGAAGACGGACGCATGCGTTCTCCGGAGGAAGGCGAGCGTCGGCAGCATGCCCGGCTCAGCCCTGAGGAAAAGCGTGCGCTGCGGCAGCACATCAACGAGGCGGGACAAGACCTGTATCCGGAAAAAAAGGGCAAATAAACGAGAACTTGTTGCGCCTGCGATGAAAACTCGTATATACTTTCGTTTCTTCGCGGCCGTAGCTCAGCTGGATAGAGTACTTGGCTACGAACCAAGGGGTCGTGGGTTCGATTCCTGCCGGCCGCACCAAAAGAAAAAGCAGTAAAACTGTAGCAAAATCAACGGGTTAGTGTCGCAAGCACTAGCCCGTTTTTCTTTGGTCCGCACTCCCGCGTGTGGACACTTTGTGGACATTTTTTCTCCGCGCCTCAAAAATCAGGGTTTGCAGTGACTTGTCCCAGCTGCCGCCTTCGTCCTTGATCTTCTCCAGTGCTTCGAAGATTTCCCGCACCAGCGCCATCTCGGCGGTCTTTGCCTTGCCCGAGCGCGACAAGTGCCAGCCCAGCAGTTCTCGCGTATGGCAGTCGATCACCAAGGACAGTATCGAAAAAACGGGTCACGACGACAAGCGTGGCCCGTTATAATTTTCAAATCGATATTGATTGCATATTTTAGGGTATCGGTATCTTGCAAAAAATAAATCAACTCGTCCGGCAATTGCTGTGAGCCGTATATTTCATGATCGGCATATTTTTTTAAATTGAAAACAAGCCGCTGAAAATATTTTTCAACCACCGATTGGCCTGTTTCCCAAAAGCTGATAGTTTTTATATTGAGGAATTTTCCTCGACTGCGCACATGGAGAAACCAATGAAAACACTGCTTCCTTGTTTGTTGCTATCCGTTGCCTCAACGGTGTTCGCCGCTTCGGGCGAGACCGAAACCGTAAGCACCGGACTGCTGAACCGTACCGAAGTCAAAATGGGTGACGATAGCTACAGCGCGGCCAATTTCAAACTGACGGTGGTGGTCAATCAATCGAGCATGGATTTGTTCAAGGCGGGCGATGTGCTGGTGGGCAGTTGCGTTGGCAGCAATCAGACGGTGCAGGGAGCGTCTGCGGTCGAAGGTAATTGCGTTATCAAGGATCGTGCCGGCGATGCTTACGCAACGACGTATTCAAGAAAAGGGACGATGGGTAATCCCGGGCAGGGCACGCAACAAGTCCGGGGGCTGACGGGCAAATACATCGGCATGACAGGCAGCTGTACTTATGACGCAAAATACGCGCAGAACGACGGTACCTATGTTGTGTCTTTCGCCAAATGCGCTTACCAGCAATAACCGATGATTGCAGTACCCGCAAACATCCTGCGCGGGTGTGTGCATTAGGTTGGTTGCTTATTCAAGGCTCGCCGCACGGCGAGCCTTTTTATTGAAAGACACGCTTCATCGTCGTCTGTCCCGCAAACCCGGAGCCCGTCAGGCGCGCAAATCGGGCCAGTACGCCTCCTTGCCCCATCAATCCCCCGCTGCGCCCCGTGCCCGCCTGACCTCATTTGCCGACACGAGCTCGGCCTGCTGGCTCCAGCGCCGGCGCAGATAAGAAACCAGTGCAGCCACCTCGTCGTCGTCGAGCGCGGCGCCGAACGGCGGCATGCCATACGGGCGCGGATTGCCTGCGGTGCTGGGCGGGAAGCCCCCATTGAGCACCATACGGATCGCGTTCAACGGTGGACCCGCGCGCACAGAAGTCGCGTTCGTCAGGGCCGGATAAGCGGGCGCTGCCCCGCGGCCGTTGGCGCCATGGCATTCGACGCAATGTTGCTCGTACAGTGCTGCCCCGCGTGCGAGCACCGCCTTGTCGTCGGGCGACACCGCGGGCGTGGCGCCGGATCGTTCGGGCGCACCTGCCGGCAATGATTTCAGGTAGACCGCCATCGCGCGCAGGTCATGCGCCGGCACGTGCTGCAGGCTGCTACCGACGACTTCCGCCATCGGGCCGAAAGCCGCGCCGCGTGCGGATACGCCGGTGGCGAGCAGGTCAACGATGTCCTCGGTGCGCCAGTCGCCAAGCGCGGTGCTGCCACCAGTCAGTGCCGGGGCATGCCAGTTCAGCGCGGGAATGATGCCGCCCGACAGATCGCGGCGCGTGACACTGCCGCCGAGCGCGTTGCGTGGCGTATGGCATGCGCCGCAATGGCCGAGTCCCTGCACCAGGTAAGCGCCGCGGTTCCACTCGTCGCTTTGCCGCGCATCGCGCTGGTATTCCCCCGGACGAAAATACAGCGTCCGCCAGAATGCCAGCACCACGGGCTGGTTGTAGGGGAAGGCGAGGCGATGTTCGCGGTTCTGCTGCTTCACTGGCGGCACCGTGCGCAGGTACGCATACAACGCATCCGCATCCTCGCGCGTGACCTGCGTGTAATTCGGGTACGGGAAGGCCGGATACAGCAAGCGGCCGTCCCGCGATTTGCCGTTGTGCAGTGCGCGCCAGAAATCATCGGCAGTCCAGCGGCCGAGGCCGGTCTCTGCGTCTGGCGTGAGGTTCGACGCGACTATGTCGCCGAATGGCGTGACAATCGCGCGGCCGCCCGCATACGGCTGGCCGCCGCGCATGGTATGGCAGCCGATGCAGTTGCCGGCGCGTGCCAGCAATGCGCCGCGCTCGACAGCTGCTGCACCGCCGGCCGGCCGGCTACTGCGCCTGTCGCTGCCGGGGTCCACGCCGAGCTGGTAGCCAAGCACGAGCAGCGGCACCGCAATCGCCACGGCGCACAGGCCAAGCAGCCAGCGCGTCCGGCGGCGATGCGGTCGGGCAGGGAATCGCGCCTTCATTGTGGCAGGCTCCCGCAACGCAGCGGCAAGCCAGCCGGCTTGGCCGGCTGCGCATGCATGTCTTGCGGCACCGGACGTGACGCGAGCCACGCGGACAGCGCCGCAATATCGTCCGGTGTCAGCTTGCGACTGATATCGGCCATGCAGTCAGGCGCCGCGGCATGCCGTGCGCCCGAGCGCCACGCGCCGAACTGGGCATTCAGGTAGTCGCGCGAGAGGCCGACCAGACTGGGCACGGACGGCTGCCGGCCAGTCAGCTTGTCTCCATGGCACGCGCTACAGGCGGGGATCTGCCTGGCCTTGTCGCCCTCCATGACAAGTACGCGTCCGCGCTCCAGCGACTCGCGGCTGGCAGCAGGGGGCTGTGCGGGCGGATACGGCAGCTCCAGAGCCGCGAAATAGTCGGCGATCTCCCGCAGATAGGCATCCGACAGATTCGCCACCATATAATGCATCGCCGGATTGCGACGTCGGCCATCGCGGAAATGGATCAGCTGGTTGTACAGATAGCCGGCCGGCTTGCCGGCGATGCGCGGGAAATAGCCATCGCGGGTCGCGCGTCCCTCCTTGCCATGGCAGGCCGCGCAGGCGACGACCCGCTGTGCGATGGTGTCTTTCACAATCACCGCTTCCTGCACCGGCGCGGCACTGCTGCATGCGGCCGCGCTTGCCAGCAGCAGCAGGGCGAGCCCTTTACATGGCGGAATGCGTCGGATGCGTCGGATGAGTCGGATGAGTCGTCCCTGTCGGTACAGGCGAACAGCGGTTTGGGAAGGCATCAGCGGCTGCAGTGGCTCGCTCCGCTGCGTTGCAGCGAAGACGGGTAGATTCTCACAAACGATATGATGCCATGTCTATACAGATATTTCCTGTATCACTTTCTCATGGCGGCGTCAGCGTCGCTGAAACCGCGCCCACGGATCAATCTGAAGCACGAAGGTTTCCAAGCGGCGAATTAAGTGATACGTTGCCACCGCCGCACTCGCGCGTGGATGTTAATGCAGCGCGTAGCGGCCACGAGGCTCTTCAAATCACGCGTCGCATGGCGGCGCAGTTGCTGCCAACGCGCCCCCAACGCGGTCGGCGGCAATCTGATGGCGAGCCTGAGGGCAGACCCCGGCCGCATGGCCTGTGGGCTGCCTCCGACAATAAATAAATCACAGAGCCGGTCAATGAACCGGCCACTGGAGGAGACATGACTTTGGCATCAGCAAACGCGCCGGGCGCAAGCTTTGACGTGATGAAGGCAATCGACGATGGCGGTTTCTCATCGACGCAAAAACTGATCTATGTGCTGGCCGCGCTGGCGATCGTGCTGGACGGTTTCGACGGCCAGATGATCGGCTATGCGATCCCGTCCATCATGAAAGAGTGGGGCGTCACGCGTGCCGCGTTTTCGATGGCGGTCGCCAGCGGCCTGATGGGCATGGCGATCGGCAGCCTGGCCGCCGGCGTGATCGCCGACAAGGTCGGCCGCAAGCCCGTGCTGGTGGTCAGTATCTTCCTGTTCGGTGCATCGACCGCGATGATCGCCTCGGCCGGTGACATCACCGCCATCGCCACCATCCGCTTCTTTGCCGGACTCGGCATTGGTGCTGCGCTGCCCACGGCCACCACCCTGACCGCTGAATTCATTCCGCTGCGCTTTCGCACGATGGCCGTCACGACCGCCATCGTCTGCTATCCGCTCGGGGGCATGCTGGCCGGTCTGGTCGCCGGCCAGGTGTTGCCGGTGCAGGGCTGGCGCACTTTCTTCGTGATCGGCGGCCTGATGCCGATTGCGTACGCACTGATCCTGGCCTTCGTACTGCGCGAATCGCCCAAATACCTGGCGCGCCAGTCAGCACGCTGGGAAGAGCTGCGCACACTGATGGCGCGGATGGCGCATAACGTCTCGCAGGTGCGCGAATTCACCGATGGCGTGCTCGACACCGCCCGCCAGGGCAGTCTGGGGGCGCTGTTCCGGCAAGGCCGGGCGCATGACACGCTATGGCTGTGGCTCGCCTTCTTCATGACGCTGCTGTCGATTTACAGCGCGTTCAGCTGGCTGCCGACCATGCTGACCACCGAGGGACTGTCGCCGGCGCTGGCCGGCATGGGCCTGACCGCTTACAACTTCGGCGGCGTGATCGGCGCCGTGCTGTGCGCGCTGGCGATGAACCGCTTCGGCTCGCGCTGGCCGATGACGATCTGGGCGGCGATGTCGGCGATCACGGCATTCGCGCTGAAGTCCGTCAGCGTGACAGCCGACCCGCAGACCTTCCTGCTCGGCCTCGGCGTGCATGGGCTGTTCATTACTGCGCTGCAGTGCGCGCTGTATGCGCTGTGCGCGCATGTGTATCCGACCGCGATCCGCGCCACCGGCACTGCCGCAGCGCTGTCGTTCGGTCGGCTCGGCGCGATCCTCAGTTCCTTCGTCGGCGCCGCCATGATCACCGCGGGCGGTGCGAATGCCTACCTGAATCTGCTCGGTGGATCGATGGTGGTCTCGGTGCTGGCACTGATCATGGTGCGCGACCACATCAAGCCGAAGGCATGAGCATGGCGAAGGGGACGGATGCAGCCTGCCCGGCAGACCCGCGCGGCTGCCCGGTCAGCCATGACGCAGCGGCATTCAACCCCTTCGGTGACGCCTATGCGCAGGATCCGGCCGGATACCTGCGCTGGGCGCGCGCAAAGGAGCCGGTGTTCTTCAGTCCCGAGCTCGGCTACTGGGTCGTGACGCGCTACGACGACATCAAGGACATCTTCCGCGACCATGGTCGCTTCAGTCCGTCCAATGCGCTCGAGAAGATCACGCCACCGACCGCGGCGGTGCAGCAAGTGCTGGCGTCGTATGACTATGCGATGAACCGCACCCTGGTCAATGAGGACGAACCGGCGCACATGGCGCGCCGGCGCCTGCTGATCGACCCTTTCACGCCAGCCGCCGTGCGCGAGCATGAGCCACTGGCGCGCCGGCTCGCGCGTGAGTACGTCGATCGCTTCATCGACGCCGGCCGCGCCGACCTGGTCGACCAGATGCTGTGGGAAGTGCCGCTGACGATCGCGCTGCATTTTCTCGGTGTCGACGAGGACGACATGCCGTTGCTGCGCCAATACTCGATCGCGCACACGCTCAACACCTGGGGACGGCCGGACGAGCAGGAGCAACTGCGCGTTGCCCATGCGGTCGGCAATTTCTGGCAGCTGTCGGGGCGTATCCTCGACAAGATGCGGCGCGATCCGTCGGGGCCGGGCTGGATGAAATTCGGCATCCGCTTGCAGGCCGAGCATCCCGACATCGTCACCGATTCCTATCTGCATTCGATGATGATGGCCGGGATCGTCGCCGCCCATGAAACCACCGCGAACGCCACCGCGAACGCACTGCGCCTGTTGTTGCAGCACCCGAGCGCCTGGCGCGAACTGGCCGACGATCCGTCACTGATCCCGAACGCGGTCGAGGAATGCCTGCGTTTTTCCGGATCCATCATTGCCTGGCGGCGCGTGGCGCTGGAAGACGTGACGGTCGGCGGCATCGACCTGCCCGCCGGCGCGAAGCTGCTGATGGTGATGACCTCGGCCAATCACGACGAACAGCACTTCAACGATGCCGACCTGCTCGACATCCATCGCGACAACGCCGGCGACCACCTGTCCTTCGGCTACGGCGCGCACCAGTGCATGGGCAAGAACCTGGCGCGGATGGAACTGCAGGTGTTCCTCGACGAATTGTCACGCCGCCTGCCGCACATGACGCTGGCGCAGCAGCGATTCACCTACCTGCCGAACATCGCATTTCGCGGCCCCGAGCATCTGTGGGTCGAATGGGATCCGGCGCAGAATCCGGAGCGGCGTGATCCGACCCTTCTGGCGCGCTGCCAGCCGCTGCGCATCGGAGAATCCACGCGTGCGAACAGTGCGCGGCCGATGCGCATCGAGCGACTTCGCCAGCTCGCGCCGGATATCGTCGAGCTGACCCTGGCGGCAGCCGACGGCCGGCCGCTGCCGCGCTGGCAGCCCGGCGCCCACATCGACATCGAATGCGGCGACACCGGCCTGTCGCGCCAGTACTCGCTGTGCGGCGATGCTGCAGACAGTACGCACTGGCGGGTCGCAGTGCTGCGCGATCCGGCCAGTCGCGGTGGCTCGGCGTGGATACACCAGCGCGCCGCCAGCGGCGACATCGTGCGGGTACGCGGCCCGCGCAACCATTTCCGTTTCGACGAAGCGGCGCCGCGCGCGATCCTGATCGCCGGCGGCATCGGCATCACGCCCCTGATGACAATGGCCAGCCGCGCGCAGGCGCTCGGCATTGACTATGAACTGCATTACAGCGGCCGCAGCCGCGCCGCGATGGCGTATGCCGACGCGCTGCAAGCGCAGCATGGCCAGCGGCTGCGCCTGTATGTGTCGGATGAAGGCAAGCGCGCGGATATCGGGACGCTGCTGGCGATGCCAGACAGCGGGGCAGTGATCTACGCATGCGGGCCGCAGCGCCTGCTGCAGGCCGTCGGTCAGGCATGCGCCGGCTGGCCGGCGGGTGCGCTGCGGATTGAACATTTCCACGCTGCGGCCGGCAAGCTCGATCCGTCGAACGAGCATGCGTTCGAAGTCGAACTGCGCGACTCGGGCCTGGTGCTGCAGGTGGCGCCCGACCAGACCTTGCTGGAGGCACTGCGTCGCGCCAACATCGATGTGCAGAGCGATTGTGGCGAGGGGCTGTGCGGTTCATGCGAGGTGGCCGTCATCGACGGCGCCGTGGACCACCGCGACCTGGTGCTGAGCCGCGCAGAGCGGCACGACAACCGGCGCATGATGGCCTGCTGCTCGCGTGCGGCGGGCCAACGCCTTACACTGGCGTTGTAGTTGCCGGGCCAGCCGCCGGCGGCGCGCGCTTCACGGGTGGTCGTGCACGATACGCAACTGCGGCATGCCCCAGCAGGTGACGCCCATGTCGCGTGCCATCGCAGCCAGGCCCTCGGTCTCGATATAGCCGCGATGGCTATACGTCGGGAACACCAGCCCGCGCCGGTGCAGGTCGGCGCGTACCAGTAAGGCGGTGCCGCCAACGCTGTCCACTGCCACCAGGCGCTGGTCCGCGAACTCGTCCAGATACGCGCGTCCCGCACCTGGCGGCGGCTGATAGATGCCGTCAAACAGGAAATCCTCACGTTCGGCCGCAGTGCGGTCGGGCCGGAAGCAGAAGGTGTTTGTGTCGAACATGCGGCCGTCGGGCCGCAGGCACACCGGCGCGACGATGTCGCGCTGCGCACCCAGCAATTCGTGCAGCAGGGCCGGCGGGTAATCGACCAGGTCGGCATCCAGCCACAGTACCCACTCCTCGTCGCGCAGCATCGCGCTCAGCAAGCGGTTACGCGCCTCGGCAATCACGCTGCGCCGTTGCCGTTGCACTGGTTTCTGCCAGCGCGGTCCGGTGATCTGGAAGCCGGTATGGTGCTGGTGCAGGTCGAAGCGCGCGAAATGGCCGGCCAGTCGCGACTGGTACGCAAGCAGCGCAGCCTGGGTGCCATCGGTGCTGTCGCCTTCCATGATGCCCAGGGACAGGTGGCCGGCAGGATAATCGAGCGCCTGCAGCAACCCGAAGTAACGCTCCAGATGGCGCACGGTGTTCTTCATCGGCGTCAGTACCAGCACCTTCGGAGCGGCCTGCGACGCACCCGCCCGCCGTGGCGCTGCGGCGATGCCGTTGGCGCTGCGCGCCAATGGCCAGTCATCGATGTCGATCCGTTTCGACAGTTCGCGCAACATGGGTTCATAGCGCTCACCGCTGAAGTCCGCGGTCACGTCCGGCGGCGGGTCCATATCCGTGAGAACGTCCACCAGCAGTCGCGCAATGTCGATCACGATCGTGTCACGGCCGGCCAGCAGCCGGTTGGCGAGCGATGGTTTCGGTGCCGCGTCATCCGCGGGGGGCAGTGCCGGCTTCAGGCAGACCAGAGAAGCGTTCTGGACTCGCCGCGCAGAGAGCGACAGCCGCTGTCGTGCCGGCCACCAGGATACACAGCGTTCCAGCAGGCAGGCCTGCGCACCGGTCTTGAGCAGGGACATCATCTGCAGTTGCAGGCGGCTCGGATCGTGCAGGTCGTCATCATTCCAGATCGCCACATAGTCGCCACGCGCAGCGTTCAGGGCGATATCGCGCAAGCCGGACGGGGTGCTGTCTTCCGACGGTGCAACGAACACCCAGCGCAGCCGCGCGTCGGCATATTCGGTGCGTAGCAGCGCCAGCGTCGCGGCAGGCGCCGCAGTGACGATCAGCAGTTCGGTGTGCTCCCAGGTCTGCCGGCGAAAACTGCGGATCGCCCGCCGTATTGCGTCGGGTTCGCCGTGGGTGATTGTCAGGCAGGACACCAGCGGCGTCGGCGCGGATGCCTGTGGTTCGGCTTCTGGGCCGGCAGGGCGCTGCGCACGCACACGCCTGGCCGCTATCTTCGCCACCCGCAGGTCGCGCCCGGCGGTACCCTGGCGGAACCAGCTGCCCTCCCAGTAGTGGATACCAAAGGCCTCGCGCGTGGCCTGCTCGAAAAACTCGAGGTCATCAATGCGGCCGTCCCAGCAGGGCTCCTTGTCGACGGGATACAGCAGTTCCGGGCGCAGTACCGTGACATCCGTACCCGCATAGCTGCGGATCGCACGGGTCAGCGCGAACGGGCCGGTGGCGTCCAGCACGTCCGGCGCAGCGGCCGTCGTCACGAGGAAGTTCAGCAAATGATCCCAGAACGGATGGGCGGGAGCGGAAGCGATCCATGCATTGCAGACGATCGGGTCGATGCCGGCCCGCACCGCCTTGCCCAGACGCGCATGGCTGGCGGGCTCGGCGCCGAATAGCAGCGGACCATCCTGCAGCAGCCGATCGTGCGGGCGCAGGCATTCGTAGTCGAGGTCGGCATAAATGCCACCGAACTTCTGCAGGATCAGGTAGCGCGCCAGGTCGATGCGACTGATGTTCTCGCGGTAACCGTCGAACAGGGCCGCCCATTGGGGGAAATCGCGGGCAACGAGATGCTCGATATCGCGATTGGTCCATAGCCGGTACTCATAACCCGGATTCAGGCGCAGCCAGCTGGCCTGCCAGTCGCGATAGCGTTCCGGCACCTCGGTCGTACGCCAGCTCTGGTGGATGATGCGGGGGATCATGGCGGTTCGGTCGTCTCAGGAGGCGGCTGGCACTCGGATCAGGGTCGCTGGACGGTTTGAAAGCAGGGCAGCTTCAGGATCGCCCGTTTCTCGTCGCCCTCGAAGACCTTCGTCGCACTCGCCAGCATCTGCTCGAAATGCGACTCCCCCCAGGTATTCTGGCCGGTGATCCGATAACAATACATATGCGCACAGTCGAGCAGCGCGGTCGGGTGGTAGGCAGTGATCCAGCTCGCCACATAGCTGTCTTCCCCGCGGGTTATCGACGGGTAGGCCGGAATCACCGATCGATGCGCGAGCATCGATCCCTCCCACAGGCGCGTTGCCGATAGCGCCACGATGTCGCGCGCCGGCCACCAGATCAGCCAGCGGCTCATGAAAACCGACATCACGCCGGCCGAGTTCAGCACGCCCATCATGACGGCGATGCGGCGGGGATCGTAGAGGTCGTCGTCGTCCCACTGGCAGACATAGGTTCCGGCACTGCGGGCGAGCGCAAGATTGCGCAGGTCGCCCAGTGGCAGCTCCTGTGTGATCTCGACCAGCCGGACACGCCGATCATCCTTCATCAGGTCTCGCAAGTCCTGCGTGATGTTGGCGCATACGACCACGAGTTCTTTGTTCTGCCAGGTTTGCGCGCGGAAGCAAGCGAGCGCAGCAGATACCAGCGACGGATTCCCGCGCGTCACCATCAGGCATGACACCAGCGGTCCGTCACCGCTGAACATCGCTTCGTCATATTGTTCAGGCAACCGCGTGGAAGGCAAGCCACCCGCAGGATGTCTTGTGTAGGGAATGTTCATTGGTTAAGGCATGAGCGCAGGCCGCCGCGGTCTGTGCGTGGCGGCTGCCGATGATTGGCGTGATTGATCATAGTCGTACTAAATATTATACCGAACGTCGCGCATTTCTGGCGCGATTCGGGCCGTGCTGCCGCAGGGAAGGGGTGCCGGCTCAAATCCAGCCGGCGCGCCGAAAGCGCCTGAACAGCAAGACAGAAACGACGACAATCATGCCGAGCGCCGCCGGGTAGCCCCAGCGCCAGCGCAACTCGGGCATGACGTCAAAGTTCATCCCCCAGATGCCCGCCAGCGCGGTCGACGCGCCGAAAATCGACGCCCACGCAGCGAGCTTTTTCGTGATTTCGGATTCTTCGATGCCGACCATCGCAAGATTGACCTGGATGGCCGTCGAGATCGCCTCGCGAATTCCTTCGAGTCGGGTGGCCAGGCGCACAAGGTGGTCATTCACGTCGCGGAAGTATTCCTGCGTGTTCTGGCACACCGGCGGAACCCGTCCGCCATGCAACTTGCCGCTGAACTCCAGCATCGGCAGCACCGCATGACGCACGGTCATGCTCTTGCGCTTGAGTGCATACAGTTGCTCGATATTCTGGCGCGCGGCGTTCTTTTCGAAAATCCGCGACTCGATCTGCTCAAGCTCGGCCTCGAGCCCGTCCAGTAGCGGGAAGTAGCCGTCGACCACATGGTCGAGCAGCGCATAGAACACGAAGCCGGTACCCTGCTTGAGCATCTCCGGTTCGCGCTCGCAGCGTTCGCGCACGCCGAGAAAATCCACCGTGCTGCCGCTGCGTATCGAGAGCGCAAAACTCGCATGGACAAAGATATCGATCTCGCCGACACGGATCTCGTCGCCGGCTGGCTCGAGCAGGTGGATTACGCAGAACAGCGTATCGCCATACTCCTCCAGCTTGGGACGCTGGTGGCCGTGGCTCGCATCCTCCACCGCCAGTCGGTGCAGGCCGAACTCTTCCTGCATCCGCGCCAGTTCGTCCTCGGTCGCATCCTTGAGCGCCACCCAGATGAAACTGCCCGGCCGGTTGAGGTAATCGCTGATTTCTTCCGGTGCCAGTTGCGCGAAGCGCTGGCCGTTTTCATAGACGATGCTGTTGATCAGCATGACGTGCGGCTTATGCGGGCAGCCGGTACTCGAGTAACTGCTGTATCTCGACGTACTTCAGCGCATTGATATGGGTCGACTCCAGCACCACATAGGGCGCCATCCCGGCGTCGAACGCTTCCTTCCAGCGCAGCGCGCACAGGCACCAGCGATTGCCGGGCACCAGGCCGGGGAACTGGTATTCCGGTCGCGGGGTGCTGAGGTCGTTACCGCGCTGCCTTGAAAATTCAAGGAATTCTGCCGTCACCTCGGCGCAAATGACGTGCGAGCCGCGATCAGTCTCGTCGGTATGGCAGCAACCGTCGCGGAAGTACCCGGTCATCGGGTCAGTGGAACAGGACTTCAGCGGTGTGCCGAGGACATTGATGGCCATGGAGATTTGTTTTCGTCGGTTGCGGGCACACTGATTGTAGCGAATGTACGCCCGTCAAAGCGCAGCGTTTGCAGCCACAGCGCCCGCCATGGCGAGCAGCAGGCTGTGCCGGCGTCAAATCGGGGCCGGCGCGACTCGCTACCATGGCCGGCAGCAGCGACCACGAAACGGAGGAGCATCATGGGAGTACGATCCAGTTATCGTCTTATCGTGTGCGTTGTTGCCCTCGCCGCCAGTGGCAGCGCGCCGGCAGCCGGGTTCCAGCTACAGAACCAGGCCGGCGCCGGCAACGGCAATGCATTCGCCGGCGCCGCGGCCGCGGCTGAGGATGCCGGCACGGTCTTCTTCAATCCGGCCGGCATGACCCTGCTGCCTGACGGCCACAGCGTGGCGCTGGCCGGCACGGTGCTGCAGCGGTCGGTGAATTTTTCCGGTGGCAGTACGTCCGGCCTGCTGCCCGCGCCATCCGCATCGAATGGCCACGACGGTGGCGGCACGCTGCTGCTGCCGGCACTCTACTGGTCGTATGCGCTCGAACCATCGGTGCGGATCGGGCTGGGCATCTCGCCGACCTTCGGCAACCAGACCAACTACGGTTTCGATTTCATTGGCCGCTATTCGGGATACGCTGCAAAAATTCGTCAGATCAACATCAATCCGTCGGTGGCATTCAAGCTCAACGCACAATGGTCGCTGGGCTTCGGCATCAACTATGCGCAGAATGACACCGAATTCCGGCAGGGATCGCCGCTGCCCGCGGTGCTGGCCAATAACGATGTGCTGCTCCGGGGCGACGACCGTGCGTTCGGCTATAACGCCGGCCTCCTGTTTCGCCCGCAAGCGCAGACACGGCTGGCGCTGACCTATCGCTCGGCGTTACGGTTCAGCCTGACGGGCGAGCTCGACAGTAGCCTGACGCCACTCATCGACAGCCACGTGCGTGCGCGGCTGACCACGCCAGCACAGGCTTCGTTTGCGCTGGCGCATGAGCTGAGCGACCGTATTGAATTGCTCGGCGACCTGAGCTGGACCGGCTGGCGCAGTGTGAACCGGCTGGACGTCATCGAGGACTCGAGTGGCACGCTGCTGAATTCGCTCAGCTACCGCTTTCGTGATACCTGGCGCGTCGGTCTCGGCATGAACTATCGGTATAACGATGGCTGGACACTGCGTGCCGGCGTCGCCTGGGACCAGACACCGGTCCGCTCGGCGGCGGACCGCACGATGACGCTGCCGGACGCGAATCGCAGCTGGCTGGCGTTTGGCGCGCGCTACCGGGTGGACAAGGACAATTCAATTGACCTTGGCTACGCCCATATTTTCTTTGCCGATGCACCGACCGAGCGTGCCGTCAGAAATTCGGCAGGCACGACCCTGCAAACCATCCGCGGCAGCTTCGACACCCGTGCGGACCTGCTGTCCGTGCAATGGAATCGCAGCTTCCGCTGAGCCTCCTTCCGGCCCGGTACTTATCGAAAATAGTCCGTTTGCGTGTTCCGGCGCGACATGAAATACAATCGGTCGCAACTGTAGACTGCCCCGGAGCCGCCTTGTCAGGTCGGCGGGGCCGGCCGTTAACTACCACGGGGAGCTCGACAAATGACGCTGACACACGCGGCGGAAATGGACGCCAGGTTTCACTTCCACCCTTATACCAACCCGCGCCAGGTCGAACGCGACGGGGCGCTGGTGATCGTCAGCGGTCGCGGTGTGCATGTGACGGACGAGCGCGGCAAGGAATACATCGAGGGCATGGCCGGGCTGTGGTGCGCATCGCTTGGTTTTTCCGAAGCGCGGCTGGCCGAGGCCGCGTACCGGCAGATGCAGGTGCTGCCCTATTATCACACCTTCTCCGGCAAGGTATCTGGCCCGGTGACGGCGCTGGTGGAGCAGATGATGGCGTGGTCGCCGGTGCCGATGGCGCGCGTGCTGTTCGCCAACTCCGGCTCCGAGTCGAATGACACCGCCTTCAAGCTGGTTCGCTATTACCATAACGCGATCGGCAAGCCGCAGAAGAAAAAAATCATTGCGCGCGACAAGGGCTATCACGGCGTGACGCTGGCGGCGGCGTCGCTGTCCGGCCTGCCGTCCATGCACCGGCATTTCGACCTGCCGCTGCCGGACGTGGTGCGGGTGGGCTGCCCGCATGCGTACCAGTTCGCCGCGCCCGACGAATCGCCCGATGCCTTCGCCCAGCGGCTCGCGCGCGAACTGGAAGAGACTATCTTGCGCGAAGGGCCGGAGACCATCGGCGCCTTCATCGCCGAGCCGGTGCAGGGTGCCGGCGGCGTGATCGTGCCGCCGCCGCACTACTTCGCGCTGATCCAGCCCATCCTGCGCAAGTACGACATCCTGCTGATCGCTGACGAGGTGATATCCGGCTTTGGCCGCCTCGGCACGAAGTTCGGCAGCCAGATCTACGACCTGCAACCGGATTTCGTCACGGTGGCCAAGATGCTGACTGCCGCCTATGTGCCGATGTCGGCGCTGTATATCAGCGAGCGCGTGTACCAGGCGGTGGCCGATGCGAGCGCCACGGTCGGCGTGTTCGGCCACGGCTACACCTATGGCGGTCATCCGGTGGCCTGTGCGGTCGCGCTCGAGGCCTTGCGCATCTATGAGTCGGATGACGTGATCGGCCATGTGTGCCGGGTCGCGCCGCGGCTGCAGCAGGGCTTGCGCAAGTACATCGGCCATCCGTTCGTCGGTGATGTGCGCGGCATGGGGCTGATCGCCGGCGTCGAACTGGCCGCCGATCCGGCCAGCCGCCAGCCTTTCGCGCCCGAGCGCGGCGTCGGCGCCTGCCTGGTGCGGCGTGCGCAGGAGCACGGCCTGATCCTGCGCACGATGGCCGGTGACATCGTCGCCTTCTCGCCGCCGCTGATCATCAGCGACGCCGAAATCGACGAGCTGCTGGCCCGTTTCGACCGCGCGCTGCGCGACACCACCGACTGGATCGCCAGCTGGCACGGCGGCTGATTCACGTCGGCGCTGCCCTCAGCGGCGCGCACCGGCGGGCGCGCGCGCCAGCTGCATGAACTGGTCGACCACCTCGCGCCGCCGCACGCCGCGTCGGGTCACGAGCCCGATGTCGGTGGCCGGCACGGCGTCGCGCAGCTTCCTGACCTCGATCCGTTCAGCGTCCAGCGTCCATGGCCGGTAGAGGAAATCCGGCAGGATCGAGATGCCCGCACCGACGCCCACCAGCGAGCGCACCGCCTCCAGCGAGCTGGTACGCAGCCGCACATCCGGCGTCAGCCCGTAGCGCCGCCAGACCGCGCGCTGCATGTCCTCGATACGGTCGGCTTCCAGCACGATCAGCGGGGTATTCGCGCACTCGGCCAGTGCGAGCTCATTGCGGTCGGCCAGCGGGTGGCTGGGCGACATCCATACGCGGTTCGGCGAGCTCGCCAGTGTTTCGACCTCCAGCGCCTGCGGGTCTCCCAGCGCATTGACCACCATGATCGCCAGGTCGACTTCGCCGTTCACCAGCAGGTGCTCGAGGAAGGGCGGCGAGTCTTCCAGGATGTGCACCTGCACCTCCGGATGCGAGCGCTGGAAGCGCGACAGCAGGTCGGACAGCCCGTAGCCGGCCATCAGACTGGTGACGCCGATGGTCAGTGAGCCGGTCAGTTCGTTGCGGTTCTCGTGATGCACGGCGCCCGCTTGTGCGACGGCGGCAATGACCTTGCGTGCATTCGCCTCGAAGCGGTAGCCCGCCTGCGTCAGCTCCATGCCGCGCGACGAACGATCGAACAGCGGCGTGCCGAGCGTGCTCTCGAGTTCCTGGATGCTCTTGGTCAGCGCCGACTGGGCGATATTGACCATGCGCGCGGCCGAGGCTACCGAACCGGATTCGGACACCGCAAGAAAATAGCGAAACTGCTTCAGCGTGAAGTGCTTGTGCATGGCCTCGCGCCGGATCGGAGATCGCCGGAAAGGATAGGGCTTGGGGGCTATCTGAAAAAGAGAACGCCAGATGATTAAATATTGAACTTTCCAGGATTTAGGGTCAAGGCCTATGTTCATCCGGCTGTCGGCGCGGGCCCGGCCTATCCAGGGGAATGACTTCACTGCCCGGCATCAGGACACATTGTCGTAATACCCAACCTGCGGAGACCATCATGAGCAACATGAAGCGAGCAGCAGCTGCACTAACATTGACGGCGTTTACCGGCGCCACTTTCGCGCAGGCGCCACTGCAGAAGCTAGGCAAAGGGGAAGGCCAGGTCGATATCGTCGCCTGGCCCGGCTACATCGAACGGGGCGCCACCGACAAGAGCTTCGACTGGGTGACCGATTTCGAGAAAAAGACCGGCTGCAAGGTGAACGTGAAAAACGCCGGTACGTCCGATGAAATGGTGGCGCTGATGAACGAGGGCGGTTTTGACCTCGTCACCGCCAGCGGCGACGCATCGACCCGGCTGATTCGCGGCAAGCGCGTGCAGCCGATCAATGTCAGCCTGATCCCGAGCTACAAGAACATCGACCCGCGCCTGCAGAAGGCGCCGTGGCACTTCGATAACAACGCCCATTACGGTGTGCCCTACCAGTGGGGCTGGAACGTCCTGATGTACAACACCAAGGTGTTCGGCAGCAAGAAGCCCAACAGCTGGAGCGTGGTGTTCGAGGAGCAGACTCTGCCCGACGGCAAGAGCAATAAAGGTCGGGTGCAGGCCTTCGATGGCCCGATCTACATCGCCGACGCCGCGCTGTACCTGAAGAAAAAAGATCCGTCGCTCGGCATCAAGGATCCGTACGAACTCAACGAGACCCAGTACAAGGCGGCGCTCGACGTGCTGCGCAAGCAGCGCCAGCTCGTCGGCAAGTACTGGCATGACGCGTTCGTGCAGATCGACGATTTCACCAACGAGGGCGTGGTTGCCTCCAGCTCTTGGCAGTTCCAGGCCAACATCCTCGGTTCGAAGAATGCGCCGATCGCCACCGTGGTGCCGGTCGAGGGCGCCACCGGCTGGGCTGACTCGACCATGATGCATGCCGACGCGAAGCATCCGAACTGCGCGTACATGTGGCTCGAGCATTCGCTCAACCCGAAGCTGCAGGGCGATCTCGCGGCCTGGTTCGGTTCGGTGCCTGCGGTACCGGCGGCCTGCAAGGGCAACAAGCTGCTTGGCGACGAAGGCTGCGCGCGCCAGGGCTACAACGACTTCGACAAGATCTCGTTCTGGCGCACCCCGGTCACGCAGTGCAAGAGCCAAAACAGCCAGTGCGTGCCCTATCATAAATGGGTGTCCGACTATATCGCCATCCTCGGCGGTCGCTGACTTTGCCTGACATGGCCGCCGCGACGTGGCGGCGGCCCCTGGAGTCCATCTGATGACGCATGCAGTCAGCCTGCAGAGGGTATCGTGCGTGTTCCAGTCCGGCGGCCGTCCGCTGACGGCCGTCGATGACGTGAGCATCGACATCGAATCCGGCGAATTCTTTACCTTGCTCGGTCCGTCCGGATCGGGCAAGACGACTTGCCTGCGCATGATCGGCGGCTTTACCGCGCCCACTGCAGGCAGCATACGGATCCACGGCGAGGAGGTGGGCGACCGGCCGCCTTACCTGCGCCCGGTGACGACCGTGTTTCAGGACTACGCGCTGTTCCCGCACATGAGCGTGCTGGACAACGTCGCTTATTCACTGAGGGTGCGTGGGGTCGCGCGTGACGCCCGCCATCGGCGCGCGCGCGAGTTGCTCGAACTGGTGCGCCTGCCCGACGCTGCCGAGCGCAAGCCGGCGCAATTGTCGGGCGGCCAGCGGCAGCGGGTGGCGCTGGCGCGCGCGCTGGTCAGCGAGCCGCGCGTGCTGCTGCTGGACGAGCCGCTGGGCGCGCTGGATCTGAAGCTGCGCGAACAGATGCAGGGCGAGCTGAAAGACCTGCAGCGACGGCTCGGCATCACCTTCGTGCTGGTCACGCATGACCAGCATGAGGCGCTCTCCATGAGCGACCGGATTGGTGTATTCAATCGCGGCCGGCTCGAGCAGGTGGCCGCACCGGCGGCGCTGTACGAGCGGCCGAGTACCTTGTTCGTCGCGCAGTTCCTCGGCGCGGCCAACCTGTTCGAGGGCGCGGCGGCACAGCGGCTGGCCGGCGCACCGTCGGCGGTGCTGCGTCCCGAGCGCGTGCGCCTGGGCGTTGCCGATGGCGCGCGCCTGTCCGGCCAGGTCACCGCCCTGCAGTATTTCGGCGCGTTCTGGCGCATCAGCGTGGCCAGTGGCGCATTGATCGTGCTGGCCGACCTGGCGCCGCAGGCATCACGTCCTGCGGTGGGCGACGTGGTGCATTTGCACTGGGACGCCGACGCGGTCCATCCGCTGGTTAGCGCGCACCGAACATGGGCGCCATGACGCTGCCAACCGGAATGCTGCTGCCTGACGCGACGCTGGCCGACCGCGTGTCGGCCACGCTGTTCCGCCGCCCGCGCCGCGTACTGCTGCTGCTGCTGATACCGCCGCTGCTGTGGTTCGGCGTGATCTATCTCGGCTCGCTATTCGCCTTGCTGGCGCAGAGCTTCTTCCGCCTCGACGATTTCTCCGGCGTGGTGGTGCGCGAAGTCGGCCTGCAAAACTTCATCGCACTGCTGGAGCCAGCCAATCTTGATGTCATGCGGCGCAGCGTCGTGATGGCCACGCTGGTCACGCTGGCCAGCATCGTGCTGGGCTTTCCGCTGGCGTACTACATGGCGCGCTATGCGCGCGGCACGTCGAAGGCCTTGCTGTACATCGCGGTGATGCTGCCGCTCTGGTCCAGCTACCTGGTACGGCTGTATGCATGGAAGCTGCTGCTGGCCAAGGAGGGTGCAGTCGCCTGGGTAGTGCAGCAGCTGCACCTGCAATGGCTGCTCGAGGGTGTGCTGTCGCTGCCGGCGGTGGGCGGCAACTCGCTGAGCTTCTCGCCGATGGGCACCTTCCTGGTATTTGTCTATATGTGGCTGCCGTTCGTGATCCTGCCGATACAGGCGGCCATCGAGCGTATTCCGGCCTCGGTGCTGGAAGCCTCGTCCGACCTCGGCGCGAATGCGCGCCAGACTCTGCGCAGCGTGATCCTGCCGCTGGCGATGCCGGGCATCGCGGCCGGTTCGATCTTTTCGTTTTCGCTGACGCTGGGCGACTACATCATCCCGCAGGTGATCGGCAATTCGACGCTGTACATCGGGCAGGTCGTGTACCGGCAGCAGGGCGTGGCCGGCAACCTGCCGTTTGCGGCGGCCTTCTCGACGGTGCCGATCGTGATCATCGCGGTCTACCTGTGGCTGGCGCGCAGGAAAGGGGCGTTCGATGCGCTCTGACATGGCCGGCGTGCCGCGCGCCTCACGCGGATTGAAGTTCGCCGCCGCGGGCGCGGTGCTGTTCCTGCATTTGCCGCTGGCGCTGATCGTGCTGTATGCATTCAGCAGCGAGGACAAAAGCTATGTCTTCCCGCCACCCGGACTGACTACCGACTGGTTTGCCGTCGCGCTCGGCCGCGAGGACGTGTGGGCTGCGGTCACGCTGTCGGTGCAGATCGCGCTGTGGTCGACCGCGATCGCGCTGCTGCTCGGTACCCTGGCCGCGGGTGCGCTGGCGCGCTTCCATTTCTTCGGCCGTGATGCCGTCTCGCTGCTGCTGATCCTGCCGATCGCCCTGCCCGGCGTGGTGACCGGGATCGCGTTGCGCTCGGCCTATCACGCGGCCGAGATACCGTTCAGTTTCTGGACCATCGTGATCGGCCACGCGACCTTCTGCGTGGTGGTGGTCTATAACAATGCGGTCGCACGGCTGCGCCGTATCAGCCCGTCGCTGGTCGAGGCGTCGATGGATCTTGGCGCGAATGCTTTCCAGACCTTCTTCCATGTGCTGCTGCCCCAGCTCGGCTCGGCCCTGCTGGCCGGCGCGCTGCTGGCCTTCGCGCTGAGCTTCGACGAAGTGATCGTCACGACCTTCACCGCCGGGCAGCAGACCACGCTGCCGATCTGGATGCTGCAGGAGCTGATCCGGCCGCGCCAGCGTCCGGTGACCAACGTCGTTGCCGTATTCATCATCGCGCTGACCTTCATTCCCATCGTCGCTGCCTACTGGCTGACGCAGGGCGCCGAAGAGCGCAGGTAAAGCCCGTATTAACCAACGAGGAGATCCGATCATGGGAAACCACGCCGAAGCCGCCATTGTCTTTCCGACCGAGCTCTTGATCGACAACCAGCCCGTACGCGGCGAGGGTCCGGTCGAGGTCGTGATCAACCCGGCCACCGGCGCGCGCCTGTGCGAGGTACCCGAGGCGTCGCCCGAACAGGTGTCGCGGGCGGTGGCCGCTGCCAGCCGTGCCTTCGACAGCTGGTCGCAGACCACGCCGGCCGAGCGTGCCGGCCTGTTGCTCAAGCTTGCTGATGCAATCGAGGCCAATGCCGAGACCTTCGCCCGGCTGGAGTCGCTCAACTGCGGCAAGCCCTATGTGCGCGCGCTGAACGACGAGATACCCGCCATTGCCGACTGCTTCCGCTATTTCGCCGGTGCCGCGCGCTGCATGAGCGGAACCGCCGCCGGCGAATACCTGGCCGGCTACACCAGCATGATCCGGCGTGATCCGATCGGCGTGATCGGCTCGATCGCGCCGTGGAACTACCCGATGATGATGGCGGCCTGGAAGACGGCGCCGGCACTGGCCGCCGGTAACACGGTGGTGCTCAAACCCAGCGAGCAGACGCCGCTGACGGCCTTGCTGTTCGCCAAGCTGGCTGCGGGCATCCTGCCGAAGGGCGTGCTGAATGTGGTCTGCGGCAAAGGGGCCAGCGTCGGCCAGCCGCTGGTCGAGCATCCGCTAGTGCGCATGGTGTCGGTGACCGGTGATGTCTCGACTGGCCGCAAGATCCTGCAGGCGGCCTCGGGCGGATTGAAGCGTACCCATCTCGAACTCGGCGGCAAGGCGCCGGTGATCGTGCTCGACGATGCCGACCTCGCCGCCGTGGTCGAGGGGGTACGCACCTTTGGCTACTACAACGCCGGGCAGGACTGCACTGCAGCCTGCCGCATCTATGCCGGTGCCAAGGTGTATGAGCGGCTGGTGGCGGACCTGTCGTCGGCGGTGGCATCGATACGCATGGGTACGCAGGATGAGGAGGGCGTCGAGATCGGCCCGCTGATCTCGGACCGCCAGCGCAACCGCGTCGCCAGCTTTGTCGAGCGCGCGCAAATGGCCGGCCACGTCGAGGTCACGACCGGCGGGCGGGTACGGCCGGGCGAGGGCTTTTTCTATGAGCCGACCGTGATCGCCGGCGCGCGCCAGGAGGATGAGATCGTGCAGCGCGAGGTGTTCGGCCCGGTAGTGTCAGTCACGCGTTTCACCGATGACGAGCAGGTGGTGCAGTGGGCCAATGATTCGGAGTACGGGCTGGCCTCGTCGGTCTGGTCGACCCATATCTCGAAGGCGATGAACATGGCGCGCCGCTTGCAATATGGCTGTACCTGGATCAACACGCATTTCATGCTGGTCAACGAGATGCCGCACGGCGGCATGAAGGCGTCCGGCTACGGCAAGGATATGTCGATGTATGCGCTGGAGGATTACACGGTCGCGCGGCACGTGATGGTCAAGCTGTGAACCCCTCACCCGCGCAGCGGGAGAGGGGGGCCGGCATCAGGCCTTGTAGCGGAAGCCGTGGTGCTTCAGCGGCAGCGAACGGATGCGCTGGCCGGTGGCGGAGAACAGCGCATTGACCATCGCCGGGATGACGCCGCCGATCGGTGGCTCGCCGACGCCGCCCCAGAAGTCGAAGGTCGGCACCAGCACCGGGATGATCTCGGGCCGGACGTTGATGCGCGCCAGCGGATAGTCATGGAAGTTCGACTGCTTTACCGCGCCATTGGCGATCGTGATTTCCTCGGCCATGATCGCTGACAGTCCCCACAGCACGCCGCCCTCGATCTGTGCGCGGACCGCGTTCGGGTGCACCACATGGCCGCAGTCGATCGCGACGGCGACGCGCCTGACCTCGATCTCCTTGCGATCGCTGACCGAGAGTTCGACCGCGGCTGCCGTATAGCTGCCGTAGGAATCGACCACCGCAATGCCGCGATGCACGCCGGCCGGCGCCGGCGTGTCCCAGCCGATCGCCCTGGCTGCCGCATCCAGTACCGCGAGGTCCTTCTTGCCCTGCAATAGCGGGCGGCGGAACTGGTAGGGGTCCTTGCCGGCCGCATGGGCGAGCTCGTCGATGAAGCACTCGCGGTAGAACGGATTGTTGGTGTGCGCGACCGCGCGCCAGAAACCCGGCGGCACGTGCAGTTCGCGCATCATGTATTCATTGGTGAAATTCGGCACCGCATACGGGTTGTCGCGGAACACGCGGGTATTGATCTGGTCGACGCCGTCCTTCACGAAATGCGGATACACCGTGATCGCGATCGACTGGTCGGACTGGCGTACCTGCCAGCCGGTCCAGTTGCCGTCCTTGTCGAGCGCGCCGCGCAGCTTGACCAGCGACACCGGGCGATAGCGGCCCTGGCGCATGTCTTCCTCGCGCGACCACTGCAGGCGCACCGGCGTGCCGGGCATGGCCATCGCGATCTTCACCGCCTGGCGCGTGTAGTCCTGGTGCGGGCCGCGCCGTCCGAAGCCGCCGCCGGCATGCATCTTGTGTATGTAGACCTTCTCCATCGGCAGGCCCGAGACTTCCGCGGCCGCCGCAATCGATGCCTCGCCATTCTGCGTGCCGACCCAGACCTCCAGCCGGTCCGGCGCGTACAGCGCAGTTGCGGTCTGCGGCTCCATCGTCGCGTGATTCATGAAGCCGGTGGTGTACTCGGCCTCGATGACCTGGTGCGCGGCCGCAAAGGCGGGCGCGACATCGCCATCCTTGCGTGCCACCGGCGCCGACGGCGCCTCCAGTCCCTCGCGCAGGTAGGCCATGATCGATTCGCTCGATACCTTGTCCTTGCCGGCGTTCTCCCAGTCGACCTTCACTTTCTTCAGCGCCTGGTTGGCCTGCCACCAGTTGGTCGCGACCACGGCGATCCAGTCATCAGCCACCACTACCTGCTGCACGCCCGGCATGGTGCGCGCCGCGCTGTCGTCATGGCCCTTCACATAGCCGCCGAACACCGGGCTTTGCAGGATAGACGCATGCAGCATGCCCGGCAGGCGCACATCGGACGCATACACCTGCGAACCGTTGACCTTGGCCGGAATGTCAAAGCGTGCCGGCGAGGTACCGGCGATCTTCCATTGCTTCGGGTCTTTCAGTGGCGGATTCTCGGGGACCGGCATGGTCGACGCCAGCGCTGCCAGCTCGCCAAAGCGCGCCGCCTTGCCGGACGCATGCGTGACGACGCCATTGGCGGCGCGGCACTCGTCGGCCGGCACGCCCCACTGCTGCGCGGCGGCGGCCACCAGCATCGCGCGCGCGGCCGCGCCGCCCTTGCGCACATAGTCATGCGAATCGCGGATGCCGCGGCTGCCGCCGGTCGACATGTCTTTCCAGATCTTTTTGCGCCGCATGTGCTCGTTCACGTCCGCATACTCGGGGCGCACCTTGCTCCAGTCGCAGTCGAGTTCCTCGGCGACCAGTTGCGCCAGCCCGGTGAAGGTGCCCTGGCCGAGCTCGGACCGGGCGATGCGGATGATCACCGTGTCATCCGGCCGGATCACGACCCAGTGCGTGACCTCCGGCGCGCCGTCACTGGCGGCCGCCTGCGCGGCGCGGCCCTGGATGCCGAGAACGAACGCGCCGCCGAGCGCGGCGGTCTGCTGCAGGAAGGTGCGACGTGCGGTGCGAATCGGGGCGGTGCTCATGCGAAGTCTCCGTACGGTGTGTTGTTGGCAGGATTCTAACCGCAACGGCAGCGATGGCTTTCGGCGCGCGGCCGGTCAGGGTAGTTTGTCGATCAGGAAGCGGGCGGCGCGCTCGGAGATCACCAGCACCAGCTTCAGCCGCGCGCGGGTCATGCCGACGAACAGCTTGCGGAAGCTTTTGTCGTCGAGTGTCTCGAAATCGATCTCGGTGAAGATCACCGCCGGCGCCGACTGGCCCTTGAAGCGATAGACCGATTCGGCCAGCAGTTCGCCGTCGCGGTAGACCGGATTGCCGAACAGGTCATAGCGGCCGTCAAACGACTTCAGCGTGTGCTGGCCGAGCGCATCCAGGTTCAGCAGCGCCGAGTGCTCGCGCCCGCGGAAGCTCAGCAGCGCGATGTCTTGCCGCATGAAGCCGGCGCCGAGGCAGCGCGTGATCGCCTGCCGGGTCTGCGCATGCATCTGTGCGAGGTCGTCGGCCGGCCAGGTCAGCACATCGATGTCGGCGCCGGCGAACGGGCTCGCGGCATCGATCGCGATCGGGTCGGGCGACAGCGCCGTCAGCAGCTGCACCACCTGCCGCGGGCTGCGGAAATTGCTGTCGGCGCGCAGCGTGACCCAGCCGGGCAGCGGCACCGGCGCGCGCGCGTACAGGTTTTGCAGCGGATCTTCCAGCCAGAGCGCGCGACCGCCGTCGCGCAGCAGCCGCAGCAGCGCGTCGCGCCAGCGTTCCGAGAAGTCCTGCCCCTCATCGACGATCAGCACGTCGCAACGCCAGTCTGGCGGCAACTCAGCCTCAGCGAGATGCGCTTCCAGTCGCTGCCAGATGTGCGGATCGGCATAGTCGGGTACGACGCCGGTGGCGCGCGCGAACTGGTCGCACAGCTGGTGGTAATTGGCCACGCGCCCGCTGGCCGGCAGCAGTCGCTGCACATGGTCCGCCAGCGGCCGGTTGTAGCAGACGTACAGCGGCGTCAGGCCGGCGGCCAGCGCGGCCTGGTACTCGGCCAGCGCCAGCTGCGTCTTGCCGCTGCCGGCCGTGCCGCACACGCGCAGCCGGAACGGCGTGAACTCGAGCTTGCGCGCCCACACCGCCAGGCCGCCGGCAATCCGCGTGACCATCGCATGGGCCTGGCCGATCATGGCGCTCGGGTCCGGCATCAGCTGCAGCACATTGCCGAGGAAACGCATCACGCGCTCGCGCTGCGCACCGGCCTCGGTCGCCGGCAAGATCTCGCGCACAACGGCAGCCAGCTGGTCGCGCCGGCGCGCATCGACGATGCGGTCGGCCGCGATGCCGGCAGACTCGACCTTGCGTACCTGGTAATCGGGGCAGTAGAGCAGGTAATCGATCGACAGCGGCTCGCCGTTCTGGCCGAATGCCTGGCGCAGCGCGGCGACTGAGCGCACGATCTGGTTGCGTACCAGCTTGGGCTTGTCCAGCCCCGCGTAGCGCTTCGCCAGGCCTTCGTCGGTTTCGCTCAGGAAGCCGGATTTTTGCTCGATCAGCAGCACCCGCCCATCGGGCGCGACCACGATGAAATCAATCTCGCCATACGCTGACCAACCCTTGTCGACATTGGTCCAGTGCACGCCATGAAAGACGGTGTAGTCATCAGACAAGGCCCGCTCGAGCTGGGCCAGGGTTTCGATCTCGCGCTGTGCTGCGCCAGTGACGGCAAGCTCGCGCCAGCCCGGGGGTTGGATGTGCGCCATGGTCAATCCGCAAAATGTCAGCCGTCATTGTAGGCTGTCCATCGTGCGCGGCGCATGCCGGCGCGGGCGCCGCTGGTAAACTGGCCCGATTGATCAGCGGAGACATGGCATGGATATCGTGGCCCTCATCACCGGACTTGTCGCCGGGCTTGCGATCGGCGCGCTGCTGGTCACGCTGCTGACCCGCGCACGCCAGTCCGAGCTTGCCGCAGCGCAGGAAAGGCTGCGCATGACCGACGCACAGCTGGCGCAGGCCGCGCAGCAGAATGAGCAGCTGCGCGGCGAGTTGTCGGCCGCGCGCGAAGCGCTGGCCAGCGTCAACACGCGGCTGGAAGAAGTGCGCCGCCATGCCGACGAGCAGCTGCGCTCGCTGCAGCAGATGAGCGAGGCGGCGCGGCGCTCGCTGACCGAGGAATTCCAGAACCTCGCGAACCAGATTCTTGAAGACAAATCGCGCCGTTTCAGCGAGCAGAACGTGCAGAGCCTCGGTAACCTGCTCAATCCGTTCCGCGAACGGCTCAACGAATTCAAGACCCGTGTCGAGGAAATGCATCACCAGGACGCGCAGCAGCAGGCCGCGCTGCGCACGGAGCTCAAGCAACTGCAGGAGCTCAACCAGCGCATGACCGCCGAGGCGCACGATCTCGCCACCGCGCTCAAAGGGCAGGCGAAGAAGCAGGGCAACTGGGGCGAACTGGTGCTGGAGAACGTGCTGGCGCGTTCCGGCCTGCAGGACGGGCATGACTACCGGCGCGAGGTGAGCTTTTCTGCCGAGCACGGCCGCCAGCGCCCGGACGTGATCGTCTACCTGCCGGAAAACAAGCACCTGATCATCGACGCCAAGGTGTCGCTGAATGCCTATACGCGGTATGTAAATGCCGACGACGAGCTCGAGCGCAAGCAGGCGCTGAAGGAGCATGCGAAGGCGGTCGCGGACCGGATCACCGAGCTGGCCGATCGCCGCTATTTTGAACTGGGCGACCTGAATTCGCCCGAGATGGTGTTCATGTTCGTGCCGATCGAGTCGGCCTTCGTCGAGGCGCTGCGCGCCGACGAGAGCCTGTTCCAGCGCGCGCTCGAGCAGAACGTGCTGGTGGCCACGCCGACCACGCTGCTGACCAGCCTGAACATCGTGCGCCAGCTGTGGCGGCTGGAAAAGCAGAACGCGCACAGCGCCGCGCTGGCTGACAGCGCCGGCAAGCTGTATCACAAGCTGACGGTCTTCATCGGCACGATGGAGGAGCTGGGCCGCAAGCTCGACGGCGCGCGCACCACCTATGCCAGGGCCTTTGGCCAGCTCTACCGGGGACGCGGCAACCTGATCAAGCAGGCCAAAGACTTCGAGCAACTCGGCGTGGCGGTCAAGGGCGCGCTGCCGCAATATCTGGTCGACAAGGCGGAACTCGAACTGGACCTGCTGCCCTCGTCATCCGATGCGTTGCAGGAAGACGACGACACCGGCGCAGAGGATCGCGCCGCCTGATGCGGCGCAGCGTGCATTCCCGGCAGAAGGCTGCTATCCATAAAGTGTCTTCATTACGCCGCGGAGGTCACGATGAACCTGATCCGATCGCTGTGCCTGTTGAGGGCGCTGCCGTTGCTGGCGGCCTGCTCTGCAGTGGTCGCCGGCGCATCCGCGCACGAGCTGAGCGCGCGCGAGTGCATGGAGGGCGCGGATTACATCCGCAATGCCGCGCTGTCGCGTGACGGTGGTATGACCGAGGCGGCCTTCATGGAAGTGTTCGAGCGCGACATGGTGATGATCTCGCGCGTGCCGCCGTCGCTGCGCTGGTTCGTGCAGGACGAGGATGACGAAGCCCTGTTGCGCGCTGCGCTCGATGGGGTGTTCAAGCACCCGCAGGCAGCGCAGCAGCACGCGCAGGATTTTGCGCGCGCCTGCGTGCCGCATACCATCGAATGGAAGGCGCTCGGCCGCCAGCAGATCTAGGCGCTGCAGCGCTGGCGAACAAAAAAAAGCCCGCACATCGTGCGGGCCGGGGTGAGACTGGCGCTGGCGTCAGAACGCGTAGTTCGCCTTGATGCCGACGATGTAGTTGCGGCCCGGCGCAGGCTCGAAGAAACGCGAGTTGCTGTCGTTGACACGAACTGAACCGATGTACTTCTCGTCGAACAGGTTGTCGACACGGGCGTACTCGGTGATGCGCCATTTGCCCGCTTGCTGCTGCAGGCTGGCGCGCACGCTGTAGATCGTGTAACCCGGTGCGCTGTCGGTGTTCGTGTCATTCACGAAGGCCTTGCTGAAATGACGCACTTCGACCGCCGAGTTCAGGCCGATGGACTGATCACGCCACGCGAGTTCGCCGTAGACCTGGGTCTTGTAGGTGCCGGGAATCGCATTGCCCTTGTTGACCGTGACCGGTGTACCGGACGACGTGTAGTCGAAGGTCTGGTCGAAGCTCGCATCCAGATAGGTATAAGCGAGGTAAGCCGAGAGCTTGCCCGTGAAGCGATGTTCGACCGACAGCTCGACACCGTCGCGCTTGGTCTTGCCGGCGTTGTTGTAGCTGGCCGTCGTGCCGACTTGTTTGCTGACGACAATCTCGTTGTCAGTCTCGACGTGGAATACGGCAGCGTTCACGCGGGAATTGTCCGAGGGCAGCCATTTCGCGCCGGCCTCGAAGTTGGTGCTCGAACTCGGCTTGATCGCCGTATTCGCACCGGCGGCCGCATTCGCCGCGTCCGCATAGGTGATCTCGATCAGCGTTGGCGTCTCGAAGCCCTTGCCGACGTTGGCATAGAAGTTCAGCACCGGGCTCGCTTTGAAGACGACGCCGGCGACCGGCAGGGTCTTGCTGAAGCTGAGGTCGGCCGGGTTCGTGGTCACACCCGCACCGAGATTCGGGCGAATCTTCAGGTCGAGGTTGGTGTGGCGAATGCCGGCATGCAGGTCCCAGCGCGGATCGAAGGACCACATACCCTGGACGTACTGGTCGAAGTTCATCGCCTTCTGGTTTTCGTCGCGGTTCGGGGCGGCATTCGGGATGATCACGCCATTCAGGGCATTCCGGTCCAGCCGGGCGTCGCTCATGTAACCGGCGTTGACGCCGGCCGTCACGGAGTACGGCTTGTTCATCAGGTTGCCGCGATGAGTCAGGCGCAGGTCGGCGCCGTAATAGTCGCGCGCAATGCTGCTGGCACGACCGCTGATATCGCCGCTCGGCGCGTTCGAGGTAGCCAAATATTGCAGGTTGTCGCGCTTACCGGCGTAGACGATGGCATTGATCGTATTGTTCGGGTCAATCGTCTTCTCGAGGTTGAAGCCGACCTGGGTATTGCTGCGCAGCACGCGGGTATTGCCAACGATCGCGCCGCGTGTCGCACCCTCGCGGTTGTAGAAGCTGCCGTCGAAAGCGCCCGGGCTCTGGGCGACGTTGCCGGTGCGCGCGAGGCCCCCCGGATCCTGCGCAAACTGGTCAAACCAGTTAATCAGCGTGGTCAGCTTGGTATCTTCTGCCAGTCGCACGCCGAACTTGACGGTGGCCTGCTGTTTGTCGTTCTGGCTTTGCACACGGAAGCCGTCGGACTTGTAGTCCGAATAGTTGATCAGGTATTCGACCCCTTTTTGCGTTCCTGCTGCCTGTACGGCCGCACGACGGGTGCCGAAGCTGCCGAACAGGACTTCGGCGCTGGCCTCCGGGGTGGCCGGCGCGGTACCGGTCAGCAGCTGGATCACGCCGCCGGAGGAGTTGCCATACATGGCAGAAAACGGACCGCGCATCACTTCGATGCCGGCGATTGAACCGAGATCAACGCTGCCCGGATTACCAATGCCGTCCGGCATCGACAGCGGGATGCCATCCACATACACGCGCAGGCCGCGCACGCCGAAAGAAGAGCGTGCGCCAAAGCCGCGCGACGAGATCTGCGGGTCTTGCGCCATCTGGTTGCGGTTTTGCGCGGTGATGCCGGGCACGCGTACGAGGCTTTCAGACAGCGTCATGCGCGGCTGACCGTCCTGAATAGCCTCTTTTTCGATTTTGTCGATCGCCATCGGCAGGTCAAAGCTGTCCTGCTCGGTGCGAGTTGCGGTCACGACGACCGGCGACAGTACTTTGGTCTCCTGAGCAATGGCCACGCCAGTGCCGAAGCAGCCGGCGATCAGCATGGCCAGCGTCGTTTTATTCGTTTTGATCGGCGGATTATCCGTAGAATTCTGGAAAAGTGCGCCGAGGATAGCCGAACCGGCAAGGGCTCCGGCTAAAGAATTTCATGAATCTTTGCCTTTCCGGAACTTTTTCATCGATTCAGCGTCGCGATACGCCTATAGTTTCCGGTTTGGTAATTCGAAAGCCAAAAAAAAGACGGCCACGAGGGCCGTCTTTCCAGATGTTGCCGGCCCGGAGGCCGGCATCACCTACCGCGGATTAGCGGTTAGCGATGTACATCGTGATTTCGAAGCCGAAACGCAGGTCGGTTGCTGCCGGGGTGGTCCATGCCATGTTGATCTCCTGATTACCTAAAAAGGTGGTTATTTGAATTACCGGCCAGGTGGCCCAGCCGGCGTAATGAATCATCTCTGATACCCGCTTTGCCTGCATCCGCGAAACGCGTAATTCAGTCTAATGAATTTCATGAACCGGCCGGCCGCGAAGTGTGCCGTCGGTGGGGCAGCAGGCGGACTGCTATGATCAGGCCCCACGATGATGCGGCGCGCTGTGCATGACGCTGCCCCGATGATACCCATGACGACTGACACCGTCCTCCCGGACCCGCCGCCCGCCCGGCGCGCGCCGGCCGCTGCGGCCGGCATGAGCCTGCGGCTGAAGATCAACCTGATCTTTTCTGTCCTGACCCTGCTGATTTTCTCGGTGCTGATCGCCGTCGAGCTGGCGGCGACCCGTGCCAGCGTGCGTGAGGAAATGGAAGCCTCCGGCCGCATCGCCGCGCAGCTGCTCGGGCGCATCGGTGAGTACCATGGCGACGACCTGTCCGAACTGGCCGGCTTCCTGCAGGCGACCGGGCGCGTACGCGCCAACGATATCCGCCTCTATGACGGCAGCGGCGCACTGCTGTACGAATCCCCGCCGTCGGTCTACAAGGCCGGCCGCGATGCGCCCGGCTGGTATGCGGCGCTGATCCGGCCGCCGAAAATCGAGCAGGTGATCCGGCTGCGGCAGGCGCATCTGGTGGTCAGCACCAATCCGACGCGCGCCATCCTGGACGGCTGGGACAACCTGCGCGACATCGTACTGGCGCAGGTCACGCTGCTGGCGCTGGCCGATCTGCTGATTTTCTGGCTGGTCGGACGCTGGATTGCGCCGCTCGAGCGGATCGAGCGCGGCTTAAGCAAGATCGAGCAGGGTGACCATCATGTGCGGCTGCCGCCGTTGCCCGGCAAGGAGGCCGGCCAGATGGGTCGGGCCTTCAACCGGATGGCGCAGGCAGTCGAAGACAACATCCAGGTGCGGCAGACCAGTGCCGAGGCACAGGCGCGGCTGGATGCGCAGCGCGAGTTCACCAAGCTGCTGCATGCGCGCATCGAGGAAGAGCGCGCCGCGCTGGCGCGCGAACTGCATGATGAACTGGGCCAGTCGCTGACCGCGATCCGCAGCATTGCCAAGTCGATGATGCAGCATCCCGACGTGGCCGGCGGCCCGCTCGAGCGGCATGCGCAGATGCTGTTCAACACGGCCGGAATGACCTCCGACGCGATGCGGCGAATGATCCCGCGACTGCGGCCGATACAGCTCGAAGGAATGGGCCTGGTTGACGCGGTGCGTGACCTGCTGACCGAAACACAGCAGAACCATCCGGAAGTGAAATTCGAGCTGTCCGCCGGCAAGGCCTTGCCGCCGCTGGACGACGCGCTGGAACTGTCGGCCTACCGTATCGTGCAGGAGGCCGTCACGAATGTGGTGCGCCATGCGCAGGCCACGCGCGCGCAGGTCAGCATTCAGACGGATGCAGCGGTACTGGCCCTGGCGATCGTCGATAATGGCCTGGGTGCGCAATCGCTGCAACGCGAGGGACACTATGGTGTGCGCGGCATGCAGGAGCGTGCTGCAGCGCACGGCGGCGAGGTGGCCTTTGCCACGGCAGCCGGCGGCGGCCTCGAGGTTCGGGTCAGGCTTCCGATGAAGGATGGCAGTAAGGGACAAGATGAAAAAAACGATTAACGTAATGCTGGTCGACGACCATGCCGTGGTGCGCTTCGGATTCCGCATGCTGCTGGAGGCGACCGAGGACATCAAGGTCGTGGCGGAGGCCGACTCGGCCGAGACGGCCTATCAACAGATCCCGACGGCGAAGCCGGATGTGATCGTGATGGATATCTCGCTTGGCGGCACCATGGGCGTCGAGGCCACGCGCCGTATCGTGGCGCGCGACAAGATGGCACGCGTGCTCGGGCTGTCCTCGCACGAGGATCCCAGCTACGTTCGCTACATGCTCAAGGCCGGCGCCCTCGGCTACCTGTCCAAGCGCAGTGCGCCGGATGAGCTGATCCATGCGATCCGCCAGGTCAGTGAGGGGCGCATGTATATCGACACCCAGCTGTCGCAACGCATGGCGCTGGAGGAGTTCAACGGCGAGAAAAGCCCGATCGAAGTGTTGTCCGAGCGCGAGTTCGGCGTGTTCATCCAGCTGGCCAAGGGGCTGTCGGTGAACCAGATCGCCGAGATGCTGAACATCTCGCCGCGCACGGTCGGCACGCACTTGTATAACGTGAAACAGAAGCTGGGCGTGGCCAACCAGGCCGAGCTGACGCTGATCGCGGTGCGGCACGGATTGATCGAAACCTGACGCACGCCGGGATGGGATGTGCCAGTGCATGGCCTTGAGGGAGCGCAAAGCCGTTTCGTTTTGTAAACCTTAAAGATCCCGATGGTCGGTCAGACGGACTATTGTCCGACCATATCAACGCGTCTGACGGGAGTTCCAATGAAACGTCTGGCCATCCTTGGCCTGCTACTTGCGGCCGTACTCTGCACGGCCAACGCCGGCCCTGACATTCACTGGGGCGTGACCATCTCGTCCGGCACGCCGCCGCCCGCGGTGCGCTACGAGCCGCCGCCACCGCCGCGTAACGGCTATGTGTGGGTCGAGGGCTACTGGAACTGGAACGGCGGTGCGTTCGTCTGGGTACCCGGTCATTGGCTACGTGCGCGTTCCGGCTATGACTATGCGCAGCCGCGCTGGCAGGAAGGGCCCGATGGCTGGGCGTTGCAGCGCGGCGGCTGGCGCCGCGGCGGCCCTGCGCATTGCCCGCCCGGACAGCGCAAAAAGGGTAACTGCTAGCGGGCGACATCGGCCAGGCCGACAGCGACAACGACGGCGTTGCGTCGCTTATCTGACGGCTTCGCTGCCGCTCAAACGAGCCGGCGTGACCGCCAGCGGCCCCGCGTGCCTGGCTGCCCATGGCACGCTGCCGTTATGCTGCAGCGTTTGCAGCGTCATCGGGCGTCCGAGGAAATAGCCTTGCGCCTTCTCTACCCCCAGTTCGATCAGGGTCGCCACCTCGGCCGCGGTTTCCACGCCCTCGGCCACCAGCGTGCTGCCGGTGTCGGCAGAAAAATGGATCAGCGCCGCGGCCAGCGCGCGGCGTGCCGGATCGATGTCGATGTCGCGCGTCAGGCTGATGTCGAGTTTGATGCGGTCCGGCTCGAGATTCAGGATGTGCCTGAAGCTCGCATAGCCGGCACCGGCATCGTCGACGGCGATCTTCAGTCCGCGGTCGCGGTGGGGCTTGAGCCTGGCCGCGAGTGCTTCATAGCGATCGACCGCGGCATGCTCGGTAATCTCCAGCACCAGCCGATCCACGGGCGCCAGTCCTGACAGCAACTGGTCGAAGCGTTCGTCGAGAATGGTGTCTGGCGACGCATTGATGCTCAGGTCCAGGTGTGCACCGAGATGCGGCAGCAGCTGCATTCCATTCTCGATCGCCATCATTTCGAGTTCGACGCCAAGGCCCACGGTGTGGGCGTCGCTGAACCAGCAGTCTGGCGGGCGTGCCGGTGTCGAAGAAAAACGCGCGAGCGATTCGAATCCGGCGATCACGCCCTTCTCAAGATCGAAGATTGGCTGATAGACGCAGTGCAACGCGTCGCCATGCAGGATTTGCAGCGTGCGTTCACGCCTGTCGTGGTGGGACAGGTTGACTGCGCGTTCGCGCTCGACCATCTTGCCGGCGAGTTCGGCGAACACGCGCATCAGGTTCAGGTCACGCTGGTTCAGGCTGCTGTCGGTGCCGCGGCTGAAGCAGCAGAAGGTCCCGTAGACCGAGCCGTCCGACATCCTGATCGGCACGCTCATGTGCGCGCCGACCGGGATCGCGAAGGTCGCCGGCAGTTCGGCGGCACTGGCGTTGGTCTGCGCATTGTTCATCAGCTCGGGCATTCGCCCGTCGACCACCCGCGCGCAATAGGAATCTTCCAGTGGATCGCCGGCGCCGACCCGCACCGGGTTTTTCGCCCATGACGAATCGACATAGCGGAATATGCGCTGGCCACACACGAATTCCGACACGAAGGCGACCTCCATTTTCAGGTGCTCGCGCACCGCATGCAGGATGTCTGGCACCGAATTGTCATACGCCTGTCCAAGCCCGACCGAGCGGCGGTCGATGACGCGCCGCAGATCGGTATTGGGAGGAGGTGGCAAAGTGTCGCTGTTCATCGTATGCAGTTCCGGCGAAAGCCGGGCCGACGCAAGGTCGCCCCGGTGTTTGACTGTGACGGACACACGTCCGCGAACGAACCCGTGGCACGTTCACAGCCTTCAACGAAGGATGGTTCAGACAATTCCTGACTTCCAAGTGAAAACTCTGATCGATCTAGGCAAGCAAAGATTTGCGCAAGCTCAATGAACACAATGGACTATCAAAGTGCCCCGAATGTTCCACCGGATCGGACAGCGGCTGCCGCTGCCGTGTCTGCCGGTCCGGATCAGCCGCATGGCAGCCGCTTCCACACCGTCATCGATGAGCAGCTGTATGCCGAGCTGCCGCCGACACCCGAGGAGCAGCAGCCGCGCCGGGCACGTCAGGTGCCGGATCCGGCGGGGCAGCGTTCCCATCCGGATGATCCGGCGATCTCGGTCGGGCCCTCCTGAGGGTCGCGGGCACCGGTATGACAGCTGCTGCGCGTCCCGATCGTGCCACTGCCTCAGTGCAGCTGCTGCTGTAGATAGCTGCGGATCTGGGCGCTGTCCCAGTGCGCGATTTCGCGGTTGAGCTGGTGCGTGACGCGCTGCCCCACGCGCGCGGGCCAGTCGCGTCGCAGGCGGCCGAGGAAATCCGGCGGTGCCACGATGACCAGGCTGTCGTAGCGGCGGGCATCGCCATCCAGCGCCAGCATCTGGCCCAGCTCGCGCGCGAACTGGTCGGCCTCATGGGCGATCTTTGTCACGGCCGGTTCGGACGTATGGGCCTGATGCCCCGCCCCCTTGCCGTAGAAGCGGCCCTGGGCGTCATGTCGCAGCTCGGCGTCGTCGAACCGGCCCAGCGGATTCAGCAAGTCTTTCACTTCCACCAGCCGGTCGAAGCCGCTCTCGGTCTGGAATATGCGGGCGCGACGGCGGTCGGCAACCATCACCCATCGCATCCTCATGCTCGCTCTCCCACGCGCTGCCTCCGCCGGGCCTTGACCCGTATCCACGTCAATCGATCCGTGTGAATTCGCTTTGACCCCGATGCGCTCGGGCTGTTCGCCTATTCGCTCTGGCGGCGGGCGAAGATTCGGTAATATGGTGCACTGGAAATAAATAACAATAAACAAGAAGAGGAGACAGCCGCATGGAATTCAAGCGAGCGGTAAACATCGCTGACCTGCGCGAGATCGCGCGCCGCCAGTTGCCCCGGTCCGTATTCGGGTTTATTGACGGCGGCGCGCATGACGAGCGCACCCTGCGTGACAACGAGGGCGATCTGGCAGCGATCCGCTTCGCGCCGCGCATGCTGGTCGATGTCAGCACGCGCAGCCAGCAGGTGGAGGTGCTCGGCCAGAGCCTGAGCTCGCCGATGGTATTCGGTCCGACCGGCATTGCCGGCGTGCTGTGGCCGGAGGGCGATCTCTGCCTGGCGCGCGCAACGGCGGCCAAGGGCATCGGCTTTTGCCAGTCGACGACCTCGAATGCCAGCATCGAGCAGGTGGCCCAGCGTGGCCGCAAGGATCACTGGTTCCACCTGTATGTACAAAAGGACCGCGGCCTGACCAGGTCGCTGGTCGATCGCGCATGGGATGCGGGTTGTCCGGTGCTGGTACTGACGGTCGACTTGCCGGTAGCGGGTCCGCGCGAGCGCGATATTCGCAATGGTTTCACGCTGCCGCCTCGTATCGACCTCTCGAACGCGTTCGACTATGCGCGCAAGTTCGGCTGGCTGTGGCGCATGGCGAGCGCGCCGCGCTTTACCTTTGGCAACCTCGACAATCCCAACGGTGCGCCGCGCAAGCTGGTGACGCTGGCCGAGCAGATCGGCCGCAACTTCGACGCCTCGGTCGGCTGGAAAGATCTCGAGCAGCTGCGCCGCGACTGGAAGGGCAAGCTGGTGGTCAAGGGCCTGCTGCGTGCCGACGATGCGCTGCGCGCGCTCGACCATGGCGCGGATGCGGTGGTGGTGTCGAACCATGGCGGACGTCAGCTTGACAGCGCGCCGTCGGCCATCGCCGCGCTGCCCGCCATTGTGCAGGCGCTCGAGGGAAGGATCCCGGTGCTGATGGACGGTGGCATCCGGCGCGGCAGCGATGTGGTGAAGGCGATTGCGCTCGGTGCGTCGGCCTGCATTGTCGGCCGGGCCGGCCTGTATGGGCTGGCATCGGCCGGCCAGGCCGGTGTCGAGCGTGCGATCGACATCCTGCAGCGCGAGATCGACATCACGCTGGCGCTGCTGGGAGTGCCGGACATCCGGCAGGTCGATCGCAGCGCCCTGTTCGAGCCCTGATGCGGGGTGGTGAAACTTTCATCACGGACTGCTATCCGACGATAACCGGCATCGCCTGCGTGCGATGCCATTTCAGCGGAGATTGTCATGTCCCAGCACAGCAAAGAGGCCGGCGCGTCGGCGCCCTCAGTTCCCCACCCGTCGCATGAAGAGAATTCGGTATCGATCACGCCGAAGGATCTGCAGCCGGGCGACGCCGCCGCACGCGACCAGATCGAGCGTCGTCTCGATTCCACCGATCCGGACGAGAAGCAGCAGGCACTGCTCGACGATGCGATCGAACTGTCGTTTCCCGCCAGCGATCCGCCCGCGAGCGCCGGCGGAATCACCCGGCTCGACCGGCCGGCGTGCGCGTCGTCACCTCAGAAGTCGCGTCCGTAGCGCTACCGCTGCGATCGTCAGCGCCAGCACGCCAACAAAGCTGATTGCTGCCTGCAGCCCGAGGGTATGCGCAATCGCCCCCAGCAGCGGCGGTCCCATCAGGCTGCCACTGTAGGCCATGCTCGCCACGCCGGCCAGCGCGACCGTGCCGGCGCGGCCGGCTGCGCTGAAAACAAACGGGAACACCAGCGCCAAGCCCGCGCCGGCGAGCGCGAAGCCGCACAGCGCCGTCAGGGCGCCGGGCGCGAACACCGCGACAAACAGTCCGGCCGCAGCCAGCAACGCGCCGCCGCCGACCGGCACGCGTGCGCCATGGCGGGTCCGCAGCCGGTCGCCGACGAGGCGTGCCAGCAGCATCATCGTCGAGAATGCCGTCAGCGACAGCGGTGCCAGGCCGTCCGACGCGCCGAGGTGGTCCTTCATGAAAATCCCGGCCCAGTCGGCGATGCTGCCTTCCGCGATCGCGCCCAGCAGGCCGAGCGCGCCCAGCATCGCCAGCTCCCCGCGCGGCAGCACGAAGGCTTTCTTCGCGATCTTTTCGCCGCCGTCGTCCGGCAACTGGCGAATGCCGGCCACCAGCAGCGGTGCCAGCGGCACGGCCAGCAGCGCGAAATGCGCCAGCGGTGCCACGTGCAGCGCCGCCATGCCGCTGCCCAGCGTCACGCCGGCCAGGCCGCCGGCGCAAGCGCATGCATGCAGCATCGACATGCGCAGATGGCCAGTCGTGGCCTCCTGCCTGGCCGCGACGGCGTTCATGCCGACGTCGTAGGTGCTGGCGAACAGCCCGAGCATCAGCACGGCGGCCATCAGCAGCGGCATGGTGGGCACCGCGCCAATGGCCAGCAGCACGCCCAGCAGCACGGTGCCCGTGATTTGCATCGTGCGCTTGCCGCCGACGTGTGCCATCAGCCGTGACGACAGCGGGAACGACAGCACCGCCCCCAGCCCGCCCATTAGCAGCACGAGTGACAGCTGCCCGTGCGAGACCTGCACACCGTCGCGCAGCGCCGGGATACGCCCGACCCACGAGCCCATCAGGATGCCGAACCAGGCAAACAATCCCGGCAGCGCGAAACGCGGCCGCCCGGACAGCATCACGCACGGCGCGCAGATAACGGCGGGCGGATTGTCGGAGGCAGGCAGGGCGGGGATGGCGGCCATGGCGGATCAGGATTTTGCTGTGGGGAACCCCCCTTTGTTCGTGGCCTCAGGAAATAGTTTCTCTGGGGCAGAAAAAATGTCGGGATGGCAGCGCTGTCCGGATCACCTCGGCTACGCTGACTTGAGCGGGGGCAAGCCGGCCGGCCGAACACGGCATGGGATTGCACGGTCTTAAATTGTCAGGAGCCGCCCACTTTCCTCACTGGAGCCATGGAAACCCTTTTTGTGTTTTCCCATCTGCGCTGGGACTTCGTGTTCCAGCGTCCGCAGCAACTGATGTCGCGGCTGGCGCGGCACTACCGGGTCTATTTCATCGAAGAGCCGCTGGCCGCCGGCGGCGCTGCGGCATGGCAGGCCAGCGAAGCGCTGCCGCAGCTGACGGTTTGGCGGCAGCCCGTGGTGGCGTCCGCAGCGGCGCTCGGGCACGGCGCGCGCGCCAGCGGCTGGGATGACTGCGCGTCGTTGCATGAGTTGCTCGCTCGCCTGGCGCGGCGCCATCCGCGCCACCTGGCGTGGCTGGTGACGCCGATGGCGCTGCCGCTGCTGGCGGCGCTCGATCCGGACGCGGTGATCTATGACTGCATGGACGAACTGTCGGCCTTCCTGCATCCGCCGGCGGGCCTGATCGAGCGCGAGCAGGCGCTGTTTGCGTGCGCCGACCTGGTGTTTGCCGGCGGTCCGAGCCTGTACGCGGCGAAGCGGCGCTTTCATCGCAACGTGCATTGTTTTCCCAGCAGTGTCGACGTCGCGCATTTTCGCCAGGCGCTTGACCGCAACATCGCGCATCCCGCGTACCGGCACCTGCCGGGACCGAAGCTCGGCTTCTTCGGTGTGCTCGACGAACGCTTCGACGGCGATCTGGTGGCCATGCTGGCCGACACGGAGCCGGCATGGCAGATCGTGCTGGTCGGCCCGGTGGCGAAAATCGATCCGGCCCGGCTGCCGCGCCGGCCAAACATTCACTACACCGGACAGCAGCCGTATGCGGCACTGCCGGCCTTTCTCGCCGGCTGGGACCTGTGCCTGCTGCCGTTCGCACTGAACGACGCGACGCGCTTCATCAGCCCGACCAAGTCGCTCGAATACATGGCGGCCGAACTGCCGGTGGTCAGCACGGCCGTGCCGGACGTCGTTCGCCAGCATGCGGACGTGATTGCCATTGCCGGCTCGACTGCCGAGTTCATCGCGCACTGCCGGCGCGCGCTGGCCATGTCGGCTGGTGGCAGGCAGCGCATGATCCGGCGCATGCGCGCGAAGCTGGCGGCGACCTCGTGGGATACGACCGCCGATGCGATGCGGCAGCTGCTGCACCCGCTCAGCCGCGCGCAGGCCGGGCTCGAACTGGGGGGCACCGGATGAGCGACAGCCTGGCGCTGTGGGGCGGGGTCGAGTGCACGCTCAACCGCGTGCACGAGCGCTACTTCAGCCAGCTCGAGCGCAACGGCCACATCGCGCGCAGCGACGATCTCGACCGCTTTGCGTCGCTGGGCATACGCACGTTGCGCTATCCGGTGCTGTGGGAACACGTTGCGCCAGCCGGGCTCGCAGCGGCCGACTGGCGCTGGACGGATGAGCGTCTGGTTGCGCTGCAGCGGCTCGGCATCGAGGCGATCGCCGGGCTGGTACATCACGGCAGCGGACCGCGCCACACCCAGCTGCTCGATGCCGGCTTCGTAGCCGGACTGGCCGACTATGCGGGCGCGGTGGCCGCGCGCTATCCGTGGATTTCGCTGTACACCCCGGTCAATGAGCCGCTCACCACGGCGCGCTTTGCCGCACTGTACGGCGTCTGGTATCCGCATGCACGCGATGACGCCAGCTTCATCCGCGCCGTACTGAACCAGTGTCGCGCTATCGTGCTGGCGATGCGGGCGATTCGCCGCGTTAATCCCGCCGCGCAATTGCTGCAGACCGACGACCTCGGCAAGACCTACGGTACGCCGGCCATGGCCGCGCTGACTGATTTCTACAACGAGCGCCGCTGGCTTGCATGGGACCTGCTGTGCGGTCGGGTCGGCCCCGGCCATGCCTTGTGGGATTACCTGCTCCGCAGCGGCATAGCGGAGCGCGAGTTCGCGTGGTTTCGCGAGCATCCCTGCGTGCCCGACCTGATCGGCGTGAACTACTACATCACCAGCGAGCGCTGGCTGGATCACCGTACCGAACGTTATCCCGAGTCGCATGTGGGCCGCTATCGCGAACAGAAGATGGCGGACATGGAAGTACCGCGCGCCTTCGCCGTACCCACGCCGGGCATTGCGCCGCTGTTGCACGAGGCCTGGCAGCGCTATCGCATTCCGCTGGTTGTCACCGAGGCGCATATCGATGCGCAGCGCGAGGACCAGTTGCGCTGGCTGTACGACATCTGGCGCAGCGCGGAACGCGTGCGTGCCGAGGGCGCGGACGTGCGCGCCGTCACTGCCTGGGCGCTGCTGGGCTCGTTCGACTGGAACAGCCTCGTCACCGTCGAGCAGGGCTATTACGAACCCGGTCCGCTGGACGTGCGCTCGTCGCCGCCGCGCATGACGGCGGTGGCCACGCTGATGCGCGAACTGGCGACCGGGCGCCGGCCCTCGCATCCGGTGCTGTTCGGCGCGGGCTGGTGGCGCCGGCCAGGCCGCTTCCTGTGCCCGCCGGTGTCGCTGCCGGAGATGGACGACTGGGTGCCCATCCATGCGCCGCTGGCACGCAGTGCGCAGCCGCTGCTGGTGGTCGGCGCCAGTGGCACGCTGGGCCGCGCGTTCGCGCGCATCTGCACGGTGCGCAACCTCGCGTTTCGCCTGCTCGACCGCGCGCAGGTCGACATCGCTGATGCCGCAGCGCTCGAGCAGGTCATTCGCGAGCACCGGCCGTGGGCGATCGTGAATGCCTGCGGCTATGTGCGGGTGGACGATGCCGAGCGCGAGCCCGAGCGTTGCCGGCGCGAGAATACGCTCGGGCCGCTGCTGCTGGCGATCGCCTGCGCGCGGCACGGCGTGCGCCTGCTGAGCTTTTCCAGTGACCTGGTATTCGGCGGCGAGCACCGTGTGCCGTATGTGGAAAGCGATCCGGTCGCGCCGCTGTCGGTCTACGGGCAGGCGAAGGCAGAGGCCGAGCGGCGCGTGCTGGCAGTCGACGGGTCGGCACTGATCGTACGCACCAGCGCGTTTTTCGGGCCGTGGGACAGCGTGAATTTCGTATCGCTGGCGCTGGCTGCGCTGGCGCAGGGGCGACCGTTCGTCGCCGCGTCCGACCAGATCGTCTCACCGACCTATGTGCCCGACCTCGTTCATGCATCGCTGAACCTGCTGATTGATGGCGAGCGGGGACTCTGGCATCTTGCCAACCGCGATGCGCTGAGCTGGGCGCAGCTGGCGCGCAAGAGTGCGCGCATGGCCGGCATTCCCACCACGAGCTTGCAGGAACGTCCGTCCGCGTTGCTGCACAGTCCGGCGCGCCGGCCGGCCTACAGTGCGCTGGCCAGCGAGCGCGGGCAGCACATGCCGGCGCTGGAAGACGCGCTGGCGCGCTACCTGCATTTGCGCGCGCAGGCGGCCGAGGAAGACGAGACCGGCCTCGAGCCGCTGCAAGGACGCATGTGAGCGGCCGGCAGCGGTATGCAAAGGAGGCTGGCCGATGGCGCGCATAGCGGTGGCCGGCGCCGGTTTCTCCGGCGCCGTAATCGCGCATGAACTGGCACGCGCCGGCCATCAGGTGGAGGTGTTCGAGCCGCGCCCGCATGTGGCCGGCAATTGCTACACCGAGCGCGACGCCGACAGCGGCATCCTCTTGCACCGCTACGGGCCGCACATTTTCCACACCGACAATCAGCGTGTCTGGGACTATGTGCGCCGCTTCGGCGAATTCATGCCCTTCACCAATCGCGTGAAGGCAATGGCGCGCGGGCAGGTGTATGCGCTGCCGGTGAACCTGCACACGATCAACCAGTTTTTCGGACAGTGCCTCAGTCCGGCCGGCGCGCGCGCCTTCCTCGCTGCGCAGGCCGAGGTCTCCGCGGGCGCACCGCGCAACTTCGAGGAACAGGCGCTGGCCGGCATCGGACGCGCACTGTACGAGGCTTTCTTCCGCGGCTACACGCAAAAGCAGTGGGGGCGCGCGCCGAGCGAGCTGCCGGCCGGCGTACTGAAGCGGCTGCCGCTGCGTTTCAGCTATGACGACAATTACTATGCCAGCCGCTGGCAGGGCATCCCGCGCCACGGCTATACCCGCATCGTCGAGCGCATGCTGGACCGGCGCGGCATCTGCGTTCACCTCGGCCGCCCATTGACGCGCGCGATGTGCGCGGATTACCGGCGCGTGTTTTACAGCGGTCCGATCGATGCATGGTTCGACCATGTGGACGGCCGGCTGGGCTATCGCACGCTGGATTTTCGCCACGAGCGGCATGACGGCGATTTTCAGGGTAATGCGGTGGTCAATTACTGCGACTTCGAGGTGCCGTGGACGCGCATTGCCGAGCACAAGCACTTCGCACCGTGGGAGGCGCATCAGGCCAGCATCATCAGCCGCGAATACAGCCGCGCCTGCGGACCCGGCGACACGCCCTACTATCCGGTGCGGCTGGCGACGGAGAAGGCGCTGCTGGCGCGCTATGTTGCACGTGCGCGCGCCGAGCGACGGGTCAGCTTTGTCGGGCGACTCGGCACCTACCGCTATCTCGATATGCATGTCACGATTGCCGAGGCGCTGGCCTGGGCGGATCGTTGCCGCACCGGCGACCTCGCGGATCTGCCGGCATTCAACGTCGATCCGCTCGGCTAGCGCGGCCGCGGCGCTTGACGAGAAGTCAGCTCACCCACGACCCAGCGCGATGCCCAGGCTCCATACCCACTATGACAATCTGAAGGTCACGCGCGATGCGCCGCCGGAAGTGATCCGTGCGGCCTACCGCAGCTTGTGCCACAAGTTCCATCCGGACCGGCACGGCGGCAGCGTAAAGGCCACCCAGACCTTCCAGCTGATCAATAGCGCCTATGCGGTACTGTCCGATCCGCAGCAGCGGCAGCAGCATGATGTGTGGATTGCGCGCGAGGAGTCGAACGCGTCGGCGCAGCGGCCGGGCGCATCGGCCTGGGATGGCCGCGAACGCCGCCGCC
>JACCDS010009362.1_pt1 | contig 52170 bp, 37 predicted proteins | sample 7446441 | NCBI WGS metagenome assembly JACCDS01 (sample SAMN15323445, study PRJNA562643) | freshwater metagenome | isolation source: river surface water | place: USA:Blue River Watershed | collected 2017-08-17 | reverse complement strand
CGTCGGCAACCTGAGGTAATTGACTCTCAGACAGCTTCCTTAAATCGGCTGGAAGGTTAATGTTTTTTAGTAATTCGCCCTGGTGTTGATTCATTTTTTACCCGTAAATGACAAATATAACAAAAAGACTGCTTCAATGTTTCGGAAAATCGAAGTTTCGAATGGTCGAAAAGTAGAAGAATCGAAAGGTAGAAATGTCGAAATGTCGAAATTCGATTTAAGTCTCTCTCTACCTTTCTACCTTTCTACCTTTCTACGTTTCTACGATTCTACCTTTCGACCTTTCTACCTTTCGATATTTTCTTATATTTGAATGATGAATTGGCAAGAAAAATTTGAAATACGTTTACCTCAGTTTGAAGGTCCATTCGACTTGTTATTATTCTTTATAGAACGAGACGAGTTGGATATTTATGATATTCCAATTGCCAAAATCACAAAAGATTTTTTGAGTTATATAGAGCAGATGACTGCTCTAAATATTGAGTTAGCGTCTGAGTTTATTTTAGTCGCTGCTAGACTCATGCAAATTAAGGCTCGCATGTTACTTCCTCGTCCGGAAATTGATGCTGAAGGTAATGAAGTTGACCCAAGAAAAGATTTAATTCAAAAACTTCTTGAGTACAAAAAATTCAAAGAGGCAACAGCCGATTTGGAACTTATGTTAGACGAGCGTGCGAAGAGATTTGGTAGAGGTAATATAACAAGAGATTTAATTGCTGTTAGAGAAAGTGCAACTCAAGAAGATGAATTACAAACCTTAGATTTATTTAAACTTCTAACAGTATATCATAAAGTTTGGAACAGGTATGTTCACAAACCAGAAGAAGTTCGTCATACAGTTATTCAATATCCTTACACGATAGAAGATCAGAAAAAACATTTGTCGGAATTATTATTGACGAATGAAAGAATAGATTTCGAATCGGTAATGTTAACTAGTAAAGACAGAGTTCAATTGGTTTATTCTTTCCTTGCAATTCTTGAAATGTTGCAACAACAAATGATAAAAATTCAAGTTGGACTTGGTTATAATAATTTTTGGATTAGTCCTAGAGCAGAAGGTGAGGAAGTAATTTACGAGGAAGATGACGACGATGTTAATTAGTTTCCCGATAATTATCGGTATAGCTAATTAGCTATTTAGCTAATTGATTTCATGCGTAAAATAAAATCAACAATTATTAATGGTCGTGATGTGCTCTACAATGCAGTGTTAGTTCTCGACGACCAGGATACTACCATCAATATAATACCAGAAAACAAAATTGACTTTAGCGATTTTGAAACCTTCGATGGATACTTAGTTCCAGGTTTTGTTAATACTCATTGTCACCTAGAACTTTCACATTTAAAAAATAAAATTGATGAACGAATTGGTTTAGTTGATTTTGTATTAGATGTTCAAAAATTCAGAAACACCTCTTCTGATATTATTTTTCAAGCAATGAAAGATGCTGAAGAGGAAATGATTTCGAATGGTATAGTAGCAGTAGGTGATATTTCAAATTCATCAGATTCATTCGAAATAAAAAAAGAGAAGAGATTATTTTACCACACTTTCTTGGAAGCTTTAAGTTTTACTCCATCGAGAGCAGAGAGTGTAATTAAGAATTATATTGATTTAAAAAATAAAACAGAACAATTAAATCTAAAGGCTAGTATAAGTCCGCATGCACCCTATTCTGTCTCAAGAGAATTATTTCAATTAATTGCCGAGCAAAAAGAAAAGGTTTACACATTACATCACCTGGAGTCTTTGCAAGAAATTATGTTTTTAAAAGAGAAAATTGGTGACTTTTTACGCTTATATGATTTCTTTAATATTTCGGTCGACGAGTTTGAACCAATTGAGGCATCGGCAACAAAATATTGGCTAAATAATTTTAATGTTGAAAAATTAATATTAGTACATAATACATTTTTGTCGGATGATGCTTACGATAGTATACATCATTCGATTCCAAACTTATATTGGTGTTTATGTCCGAATGCCAATATATACATAGAAAACAGGTTGCCTAATATTCCATCTTTAATTGCTAAAGGCGCTAATATTTGCATTGGTACCGATAGTTTAGCATCCAACCATCAATTGGATATTTTATCGGAACTAAAAACTATAAAATCACATTTCCCAGACATTTCGACCGAATATTTACTACAATGTGCCTCCATCCATGGCGCCGAAGCTCTTGGTATAGAAGCAGAATTTGGGAAATTCCACATTGGAAAGAAGAACAGGGTGTTGCGGATTAGCGAACATAATTCACAATTCATAATTCGTAATTCGTAATTATTATAGGTATTTTTGCGCTGTGGAAACGAAAAAAGACATACGAGCCTTAAACTTGGAGCAATTGAAAGAAACGATTGTGAAGCATGGAGAGAAAGCCTTTCGTGCAAAACAAGTCTATGAGTGGTTGTGGGTTAAATCGGCTCGAAGTTTCGAAGAGATGACAAATCTGTCTAAGGATTTGAGAACAATGCTGGATGAAAATTTCAGTATTAATGCAGTAGATATTCTAAAAGCACAAAAGAGCAACGATGGTACGATAAAGAATGCATTTAAGTTGTACGATGCTAATATAGTGGAAGGAGTATTAATTCCGACCACAGAGCGAATGACGGCTTGTGTTTCATCTCAGGTTGGTTGCAGTTTAACCTGTAAGTTTTGTGCAACGGGTTACATGGATCGCAAACGTAATTTAAATGCCGATGAAATTTATGATCAAGTAGTTTTATTAGATAAGCAAGCAAAAGAAAATTACAATATACCACTTACGAACATTGTATACATGGGCATGGGCGAGCCTTTGTTGAATTATGCCAATGTACTTCGTTCAATTGATCGTATAACTGCTGAAGACGGCTTAAACATGTCGTATAAAAGAATTACAGTATCTACGGCAGGCATTGCAAAAATGATAAAAAAATTAGGCGACGATGAAGTGAAGTTTAATTTGGCTATATCGCTGCATGCTGCAAATGATGTAAAACGTAATGAGATTATGCCTATAAATGAGAGCAACTCTTTAGAAGCGTTAGCAGAGGCTTTAAAATATTATTACGAGAAAACACAAAATCCAGTAACATTCGAATATATTATTTTCAATAATTTTAATGATGGAATAGAAGATGCAAGAGAACTCGTAAAGTTTTGCAAAAATGTTCCATGTAAAGTAAACATCATAGAATACAACCCCATCGCATTTGCCGATTACTTAAATGCAGAAGTAGATAGGGTAGAGGCCTTCGCTAAGCATTTGCAAAAGCATCATATCATTACAAATATACGACGCAGTAGAGGTAAAGATATAGATGCAGCTTGTGGTCAATTGGCTATTAAAGAAAAATAAGACTTGACGTTTTTTTTCTAGCATGCATTTTTGTAAAATGCTGCAAAAAAGTTTACAATTTCTATTCGATTTTTTTCACCTTTTTTACCCTAGTATTTGTTGTGCCTGCGGCAATCACTTATACGATGGAGAGCAATGTATTTGTGTTTCATGCCACGTATCCTTGCCTTATACTAATGATGAGCTTGTATTGAGAAACAATACTTTTAAAGTATTTGAAGGTAGAGTAAAAATAGAGGCAGCATCATCACTTTTATATTTCAAGAAAAAATCGAGAGTTCAAAATTTACTTCATTATTTAAAGTATAAAAATCACGAAGAATTAGGTTCATTGCTTGGTGCAATGCATGCTAATTTATTACTTAAATCAGAGTTGTTTGCTAACATCGATTATGTAGTGCCTGTTCCATTGCATCCACATAAGTTTAAAAAAAGAGGATATAACCAAGCATTATTAATAGCTAAAGGATATGCAGAAATATTAAATGTTATCGTAGTTGAACATATATTAATTCGAAAAGTTGATACTAGTTCTCAAACTAAGAAAAGTAGGTACCAACGATATGAAAATATGGCTGAAGTATTTATGTGTTTAGAGAATGATTTAATGAAAGGAAAATCTGTTTTATTAGTTGATGATGTAATTACAACAGGGTCTACATTAGAATCGTGTGCAATGGAGTTGATAAAAGCTGGATGTTCAAAAGTATATATAGCAAGTATTGCCTTAGCTTAAAAACAAAAAAGCCCCCCGAATTTCGGAGGGCTTTTTTGTTAAAGAGAAAATCTACTATCGAACGATGTTGATTCGTTTAGTGATTTGTGTGTTTTGACCTTGGATATTGATATTATAAATACCAGGACTTAATGTACTTAAATCAATTGCTAAGTTTTCGTTATTAACGTAACCTAATTTTTGAGTGTGTACTACTTGTCCGTTAACATTGTAAACATTAATGTTAATGTTATCAGTATTTGTTAATTGCAATGTAAGGTTGAATAAACCATTGTTTGGATTTGGATAAGCACGAACATATTTTTCGTTTGCTTGTAATTCAACTCCAGAAACAACAACAGTTACATTAGCTGTAGCAGTATCGCTACCACAAGCACTTGTTGCAATCATAGTTACTGTATACGTACCTGATTGGGTATAAGTGTGAGTAGGATTAGCATCAGTACTAGTACCATTATCTCCAAAATCCCAAGCATAAGTTGCTGTAGCATCAGAGGTAGTGTTGTTCACAAAGAACACTGCACCGTTAGTTCCATTTTGTGATGCGAAACCTGCATTAGGTCTAGCTTGGTTAATTAATGTAATAGTTACTGTATCGTTACTTCTATCAAAATCATTAGCATCATTTACCCATGCTTTGATGATGTATGTACCATCAGCCGATAAGTCAGCTCTTTGAGTGAAGTTTGCAGTAGCTGATGAGCTTCCTGCGATTGCAGCAATATTTCCATTGTTAACAGCACCACCGTTTAATTGGTATGCTACCGGAACGTTTTGAGCTGCAGCAGCTCTTAAATTTTGAACATTTAATCTTACAACAGCTAAGTTAGACAATGTACAACCACTACTTAATCCAGTGATGTTATTTGCAGCAAAGTCTTTAGTAACAATATTAACAGATGAACCTGTAGAATCGAAACCACAATTGTTTGTTGCAGTTAAAGTAACAGTATATGTACTGTCCTTAGCATATGTATGTGTTGGATTTGCACTAGTAGAAGTAGCTCCATCACCAAAACTCCATAAGAAGTTTGCAGTTTGTGTGAAAGTATTTGTAAACTGAACTGTTCTACCATTAGTAGATGATGTGAATGCTGCACTAGCAGGAGATAATATCGAAGCAACAATTGGATTCGATAATTTTTCACCATCACAAGATTCACTTGGAGTAATTCTTACACGTACAGTATCATTATTTGATAAAGTGCTAATAGTAAATGTTGTTCCATTTGCACCTGGGATTGGGCTACTGTTAATAGTCCATTGGTATTGTGGAGTAGGTCCACCATTAGTAGGTGTAGCTGTAAATGTTAAAGTATCTCCGCTACATACTTGTGATGAAGTGTTTGCAGCAATGCTTACACTCACAGGTAAGATTGGGAAAATGTCAGCAATCATACTTGCACTAGCAGAAGCACTACCAGATATACAACTTGAGTTAGAAGTGACAGTTACTTGAATAGTATCGTTATCTGCTAAAGTTGAACTAGTGTAGGTTGATGCGTTAGCATTTGGTATTACAACACTATTTTTTCTCCAAACATAAGTTGGAGCAGAACCGGTATTTAATCCTGATGCAGAGAATGTAATTGGCGTACCAACACAAGCACCATTAGGATAATTAGAACTTACTGAAGCTGAAACTGGAGCAGGACCAACAGTAATTACTCTTGAATCAGTTACTGGATAACCTTGTGCGTTTCTTACAGTTACAGTATACGTTCCTGCTGTTTTTGCAATAATTGTTTGTGTAGTGGCTCCTGTTGACCATAAATAAGTCATTCCAGGGTTACCTGCATTTAAAGTAACACTATCGCCAGGACAAAGTACTGTATCAGTACCAATGTTCACAGTTTGTGGAGGATTAGGAATTGCAGTATTTGCTTCAATCATAAATCTTCCAAATGTGTTAGCTTCACTTACAGCACCACCTGAAGGACCAGCAGTGTAATAAGCACCAGATCTAACTGGAGATTCTGCTTGGTAAGCTACAGGGAAAAATCCAACAGCATTGGCTACTTGAGATAAACCTACATAGAAGTCTTCTTCGTAAACAACTTTAGGATTTACTATTGCAAATGATTTGTATTTACCTAGATCGCTAAGTGCTGCAGTAAATGTATCCGACTTAGCGATGATATCACCAGTAGAATTTAATACAACACCAAACATTCTTTTGTTTTCAATTGCAGGTGTATTAGCAATAAATACTCTAACAGTATCGATTAACCAACCACCATTTGCATGGTACTTATTTAAAATTAAACCGGCACCTGTATTGTAACCAATTGAACTAGCAGGTGCAGAAGCATCAGCATAGCTATAGGTACTTGGGTTTACATTTTGAGTTACTGTTAAACTATTGTTAGTATTAACATCATCGGTAGCAACGCTTACAGTAATGTTGTTTGTACCATTATTGATTGCGTTGAAATCATCGAATGTAACAGTAGTACTTTCTTGTGATTCTAAAGTTACAGTTTTGTTGCTAGTCATAATGTTTGCTCCAGAGATACTAAGAGCAACATTGTATGAAGTAGCTTTGTTGAAACCGTTGTTTTTAATTACGGCTCTCACTTGGTGTGGTGATGCCGCTTGGCGTGGGAATTGAGTTAAGGTGTTGATAGCAACAACAGCAACATCATTAGCAAAAGCATTCACACCAAAACGTGCAGCTGGTCTAAAAGCCGAAGTTCCTAATGTAGCAGGCGCTGCTGCACCTGTTGAAGATCTGTTACCATTACCTCCACCAACAGCAGTGTTATTACATCCATAGATGGTTGTTCCCCCAGTAGCTGAAGTTAATGCCCAATCATAGGCTAAATATAATCCTGTACCATTATAAGTATATGGAGTAGTTAGTCTGATATCATAACTACCTGCTTCTAAATTAATAGTCAATGGACCATCATAAACTAATACCATGTCGGTAATAGCTGTTGCAAAAGTAGTAGACTTTAAGAATGAAGCATCTGTAGTATTCTGTAAATAGATTTTAATGTTACCACTCACTGGAGCTGTTCCATTTGAAACGATTTCAAAACCTACCGTGCTAATAATATCACCAGCTTTAAGGTTTGCATAATCACTTGGAGGATAAATACTGATTGATCTATTAAATAACGATTGAGTTGCAGGACCTCTACCACTACCTGAAGTTGCAGTATTGACAATATTTCTATTAAAAATAGTTGCCGGACTAATAAGTCTTGATGGAGTTGGATTGCCTAATGTTGGAATGTAAGTAGTAGTTCCAACCTTTACAGAATCGAATGTAGCATCAGCTACGTTACCAACTACTGAGTTAGCACCTAAATCATAGGTTAACCAAATGAAGTTTGTTCCTTCATCTAATGGCGTAGTAATACCACTAAATACCATGCTTGCACCTGGAGTAGCAATAGTTGTACCTAATTGTGTTGCAGTTGCAGGATTAAATGTAGCAACGCTACCAGTTGTCCATAACTTAGCATTTGAAATATCGGTTAAACTAGTTGTACCAGCTGTAGTTAGGTAATAAGTATTAGCAACTAATGGGTTTAATGAACCTGCAGTTACTAACGATAATCTAATAATTTGTTGGTTTGCTAATGGCTTGAAAATTTCTCTATCATTAGCACGCTGTGTACTAGTAGTAGATACAAAAGTCATTGGGTTTGGTAATGCTAAACTAACATCATCAATAGCAATGTTGTCAGAACCATAATCACTTGTTGCTTCAAATCTAATGTCAACAGCTGTATTTGCAGAACCTGAAAATGCACTTAACGAAATTGAAACTTCAGTAAAGTTAGCATTAACACCATATGTTGTTGATCCAATCTGCGTCCATGGATCACTTCCATTTCTTGCAAAAACTCTCAATACATCTGTACCACTTTTGTTAATTAACCAAAACTTTAATACTGCATAAGGAGTAATGCTAGATAAGTTAATATCGTTAAATATTAAATCAGCCTTACCTCCTGATTGAATGTCGTAGGTATTAAAACATGCAGAAAATCCAGTTCCCCCTCTGCCAGGGTTAATGCCTGTATTACCAGCATCATTTACTACGGTGGTATCACTTCTATACCATCTTACTTGCCCTTGGCCAGCATCAGCTGTACCTGTACCCACAGGGTTACTCACTGATGGTGGACCCACTGGAGGCCATGCACCGTCGAAATTCTGAGTGAATAATTGAGCCTGTGTTACGCTCGCTTGTAGAGTAATAATAATTACTCCTAACATAAAGAGAAGAAATCTCTTCGTGCTACCTCTTGTTTGTAAATTGTTCTCCATAATCATTTATTTGATTTGTTTATTTTGGGTTGATTTTAAATATACAAATAATCGAGATATAAAACAGATTTTTATACAATCTGTTTTACAGATAAATAGCACCTATATACTACTTCTTGGGCAGAAATTGCTCAAATTTTCTCTTAGTTTATTTTTTATTATAGATAGGTTCTATTATTCCAATAAAATAGAGATTATTTTACTATTTAATTTAATATGATTTTTTTAATAATTACCCCTGTATCACTTGTAATTTTAATCAAATAATTGCCCTTTTCAAGCTCAGAAAGGTCGATTGCATTAGTTTTTGAGGCATCAAAATTATTTAATCGATACAAGCTTCTTCCTTGCAAATCGATAACATCTAGCATTGCATTAGAAATATTAGCAGCATCAACATAAATAATACCCGAACTTGGATTGGGGAAAAGTGTAATGTTAGCTTCTTCTGTTGAAGTTATACCTACTCCTGTTATTGTTAAGCTTTTATTACTCGAGCTAGAGCAATCTGCTGCATTAACTACATCTAAACTTACATTAAATATACCGTTATTATTATACTGATGAGTTACGTTTTTACCAGAGGCAGTACTACCATCCCCAAAATTCCAAGCATACGTACTTGCTGAATTTTCATCGGCAGTACATGTAATAAAACCTCCTTGTTGTGTGGTTTGAAAGCTTGATATTGGATTCGCATTTTTAGTTATAATAATTGTATCCGCATCTATACATATTGATCCAGTATTTTGCACCATTATAGCATTTAAGCCCAATTGTAAGGAACTCGATTGTATAAGCAAAGGATTGCTACCAAAGAATGTATTTCCATTAATATTCCAATAATATTCATTTGCTGAAGAGCCAGCATCTAATATTACTGTCTCGTTTTCGCATATACTTCTATCCGGACCAAGATTAAATACAGGTTTTGTATTACTACTAAAAATTGTTGTTTCAGTAGTAGTAAATGAATTACTAAAATAAATGATAGGCACACATTCATTCGAGATTTTTATAGAACCTCGATTCTGCCCGTCGTATAATCCATTTCCCGATAAATCGGTAATTATAAATTTGAGTTGCTGATTAAATTCTACTACAACACTGTCGATATGAGTAGCTAAAGTAACATCGTATGGAATAACATCGTTAAATGGTCCTTTTTTAATAATCAGTGAATCGGTACTAAAATCTCGTAGCTCCCAAATAATGTCACTTCCTTTTGTATCGGTTACTAAACTAATTACAATAGTCGGATTATATATTGGTAAAACTTCTACTATTACAGTGTCGCTTCGCTCGCAAACCTGTGATCTTATTTTTACCCAAAATGTATTTAATTGAGAAGATACATTCTTGCCGATTATTTTTATTGTTCTCGTAGTATCACCAGTCGACCATAAATAAGGGCCATATTTCCCTGCATCTAACTCCACCGTATCATTTTGAGTAATGGTTACATCTCTCCCTAAATTTGGTTTGTATGCATCGGCAGTAAATATGATAGAGTCGTATGATGGTTCGGGTAAATTTACACCACCAAATGGTAATAATCCAGCTCCACTTATAATGGTATCACCACAAGAGTTTTTCAACAAATAAGAACCAATGTTATTGCCATCATTTAAACCATCACCAAATCGATCGGTAATTTTAAATACATATTTATTTCCTTGCGTTAAACAAATTGTGCGTCGGTCGGTGGCATTGTTTACTATGTATGGAACAACGTCAGTATAAGTAGCACTTATGGCAATTCTTTCTTTAGTTGCATAGTCATAAATTTCCCATGAAATTTCAGATGCATATGAATCTGTAATTAATTTTAAATCGGCATAAAAATTCGATATGCAATCGTTTGTAATTTCTATTGATGATATCGCTAATGCAGAACTATCGCCGCCATTGTCTTTGTGTTCGATATAAAATCGCACACTATCATTTAATATGAAATTTTGTAATGAAATACTTTTTGGAAGAAAACTATTGAGCTGTTGACTCAATGAATCAACTAGCACGGAAGTTTGTTCGCCAGTACTCATGTAAATGTATACCTTGGAGTTTTGTGCTGCTTTGTATATATAATTAATATTTAGGTTGATGCTGCTATTCTTAGAATAAGTTCTCAAATTAAACCAAGGGCTATAAATTTTAGAACTGCTTTTGTCGCAATTACAATTGATGTCTGATGAAAATAAAATTCCAGAATCTGTTGGTATGCTAAAATTTGGAGAGTTAAAAGAAGCGGAATTTCCTACTTGAAATACTCCATTTGTATTTGCAGCTGTATTGCTCCAATCGCAAGGCAATCCTGTATTAAAGGTTTCCAAATATGGCAATTGTTCCATCTTAGTAGAAACAATAGCAGGACTGAATGTACTAGAAAAAGGACCTATACACATTTTTGAAACATTCCAATCAAAAACATAGTAGTATCTATTATTTGAATTGCTAAAGTTGTTTCCAGTTATACTCAATAAATTACTTACTTGATAAGGATAATTTGCTCCGCTTAAGGCTCTATATAAAATTCCAGAACCACCACTTATTTCAATATTGATAAAATAGTTTCCTGTATTCAATATTGCACCTAGAGGCACTCTAGTATTTGTTGGTCCGTTAATTGTAATATTGAATGGGTATTTTTGAAGAATATAGCCACCATTTTCGGGTGCGTTCGACCATATTTGTATGAAGCCTTGAACAGGGTTGTTTGATCTAAGTAAAATGGAGTCTATTCTTAACGCACTGAAACATGTAAAATATTGGCCATTTGTAAAATTTTGAGACGGGTAAGTACTTGTGAACTGACTTGGCAGAGGACCCACTTTTGTGCTCAATTGATCATATGCAACAGCAGCAGCTTTGAATGTTAATCCTGAATTGTTTATGTATTGTTGAAAATTATTTCCAGACCCAATAATTCTATTGGCTGTATCGAGCCATACTAAGTGATGGTTAGGGTCGTTTACACTAGCACTGAAAATGCTGTAACCTTTATCACAAACTGAAGTAGCGGTAATATTATTTGGTACACTATTAACCGGACAGTTAGCTTTAGTAACAATCGAAATTAAAGAGAAAGCAATAAAGAGAGTAAATATGTTTTTCATGTTACAAATATAAAAGAGTAATTATCAGGTATACTAAGATACGAAAAAACCATTAACTTCGCGCACAATGCAATTCATAAGAACAGCCCTTATCATAGTAACCGCCTCTATTTTCTTTGTTTCATGCAAAGATGATTTAGAATTAACCACGAGCCCTGATGCGAAATTAAATTTCTCTACAGACACTGTGCTTTTTGATACTGTGTTTACGAGCGTGGGTTCAACTACAAAACGATTGAAGATTTACAATAGAAATAAAAAGGCTGTTAACATTTCAAAAATAGATTTAGTTGATTCAACGAGTTTTGCAGTATACAGATTAAATGTTGATGGATTTAGTGGCAATCATTTAAGAAACATTGAGATTCCCGCCGAAGATTCAATTTTCGCATTTATTGAAATTACTGTTAAAGGCGACGTGAACTCTAATCAATATCCGTTTTTGGTTTCCGAGCAAATTAGCTTTGAAACAAATCAGAATGTTCAGAAAATCGAATTAGTAGCGTTTGGTCAAAATGCACATTTTTTTGTTGATTCAGTACTGACTGGTAACATCACTTGGAATAACGATTTACCATACGTGATATATGGAGGTATATTAGTAGACACATTGAGTTCATTAACTGTTCAGCCGGGTGTTAAAATTTATATGCATAAGAATGCAATTATTTTATCGAAGGGAACACTTCAATTGAATGGTACGCTACAAGATAGTATCATTATTCAAGGCGATCGAAGAGAAATACAATATTACAATGAGCCAGGTCAGTGGAATTCCATACAGTTTTTACCTGGAAGTGTAAACAATAAAATTAATTATACAACCATTAAAGGTTCTATCTATGGTGTAATTGTTGGGACCTTCCCTTTATATGGGATTCAACCTCAATTAGAAATTACCAACTCAATAATAAAATACAGTACAGTTACAGGGATGTATTTAATTGATGGATTTGTTCGTGCCTATAACAATTTAGTTTTTGCTTGCGGACAATACGCCTTATTAACTCAACTTGGAGGTAATTATGAAATAATTCACAACACCTTTGCTCAAACCAACAATTTCACAAACAGACAAACTCCCACTGTTGCTCTTACCGACTTTATTTTAGTAAACAACTCCCCAATTACAGATGCACTACAGGTAAATTTCAAGAATAATATTGTAACGGGTTCCTTAAAAGAAGAGTATTATATTGAAACCAGAAGTTCTAGCACGGCTAATGTTATTACTGAGTACAATGCGCTGAAAAGTTCGAAAACATGGCCAAATACGAATATTCTGAATAGGGATCCCCAATTTAAAGACCCAAGTCTTACATTATCATCAAATTTTACCGAGAACTATCGATTAAAGCCAGGTTCTGTAATGCGAGGAAAAGCCGAATATTTGACTAATCCAGCCGTTTTATTGCAAGATGCCGATGGTATAGCAAGGTCAAACCCCTCAACTATTGGTTGTTACGAATAATTTAAAATTAATGTAACTTATTATAATACGCCTCGTATAAACATTCTAGAGAGCGTAAATTAAAATTATGTTTTGATGGCTGTTCAAAGAATAGCCATCAATCATAATTTATACTTCTAAAATATTCTCAAAATAGCCTCTTCCCTTCTTTTTTTCTGAACATAATTGTAGATTAGTGTTATAACTTATTCTATCATGTATCAATTTATTGATTTAAAATACCTCGATGAACTTTCGGAAGATAACGTGGAGTTCAAAAGAGATATGATTTCTACCTTTCTGGAAAGAGTCCCATATTATATAAAAGAGTTCAGAGCTTTAAAGTCAAATAAGGATTGGCCAAACATGCAGTTTTTTGCACATAAAGCTAAATCCACTTTTCAAATGATGGGTGTTCAAAAACTAGCAGACGATGCAGCATTGATAGAATTATATTGCAAAGAAGGAATAAGAGAAAATGAGATTGAAAGGATATTGGATGAAATGGCTCCCTATTTTTTATCGGTAGCGAAAGAATTCAAAATGGTGATGAGTGAATTGTGAGATAAGATTTAACAACAACGAAAAACATGAAATTATTAATAGTAGATGATGATGTTTTAATGTTAAAAGCATTAAAATTCAGAATGAATAAAGACGGATACGAGGTTGACATTGCAGAAGACGGACGAAAAGCGATAGAGTGTATTGATACGAATGATTATGATTTAGTACTTACAGATGTAATGTTGCCTTTTAAGAACGGTTTAGAAATTGTACAACACATAAAAAGTAATTCAAAATCTAAAACCAAAGTAGTTATTTTAAGTGCAGTTGGAGTTGAAAATGCTGTTACAGATGGTTTTGCTATGGGTGCCGACGAGTACATTACAAAGCCATTTAGTCCATCAGAATTATCGATACGAGTAAAAAAATTACTAAGCTCAAATTCGTAAAATGTTTAAGTACATATCGAAAATTTTTCTACTCCTTCTATTGTTTGTACTTACACTAAATAGTGCATATGCTGATAGTTTATTTGTTGATTCTACAAAACAAGAGCTTGGTGATACATTGTATCGATCATCATCATCATTTACAAATAAACCAGTAGTAACAAAAGAGCAAGAATCGTTAAGCATTAGAGCTTATTTCGAAAATGGTTTCGATAATGAAGATCGTTTTATTCGTTTTTCATATCGACTAATAATTATTTTGTTTATTATATTTATAGCTACATTCTCTTTCATTATAATCAACCGATTTATTGTAGAATACTTTAAACGACGAAAACTAAAAATTAATGATAGAATTCAAGAACTTATCGCAATTTATACGAGTTTAGATAGCACTAATCAACAAGAACAATTAGAGATAATAGATGAGTTGAAAACGATGCAAAAAAATCCTACTGCAAGAAGAATCATATTAAAAAACATTCTTTCAGTAGATTTAGCTTTTTCTGGCGAAAGTAGTATTCAACTTCAAGAATTATATACTAGCTTAGATTACCTTAAATCAGCTAAGAAGCGCTTGAAATCTGAAACATGGTCGACTAGAGCAAAAGCAATTCGAGAGTTGGCTCAAATGGGTAAAGAAGAAACAAAAACTGAAATACGTGAATCGCTTTTCCATATTAATCCAGTATTACGATTAGAAGCCGGTGTAGCTTTATTGAAGTTAGATAAGGAATCGCCTTTTTCGTTTTTGGATGTAGACCGTGAACTTACTACATGGCAACAAATGAATCTGATGGAATTCATCAGAAACAATAAATCTTTAAAAGTGCCGAGTTTTAAAAAATGGTTGAACTCAAAGCAAGAAAGTATTATTGAGTTCTCTATAAAATTAATTTCTTATTATCAACAGTTTGATGCTTTAGAAGAATTGACACAGTTATTGAAGCATGCCAATTGGAAAATTAGACTTGCAACAATAAAATGTTTAGGCTCCTTTGAAATTGAAGAAGTTGTTCCAACACTTATAAGTTGTTATAAAATCGAAGAAAATGATGAAGTTCGAATTCAATGTATCAAATCAATTGCAGTAATAGGGTCTGAAGAAGCCTTAGATTTTTTAGAGAAAGTAGTGATATCGAGCATACATGATGAGAGGCTTACAGCAGCAATAGCATTACGTGAACAAGGTGAGATAGGAGTGAATAGATTGAAAGAGTTGCTAAGCAAAAATGATGAAGAATTGACAAAAATTCTACGTCATGCCTTGGATGAAAATTTATACCTTATAAAATGAGTTTCTTATTTGATATATTAAGCAGTGTAGTGAGTAATGGTATATTTTATTATGCCTTATTGGTATATGCATCTTATATTTTATTAGCCATACTTTCGGCATACGAAATGAGATTTTATAAAAAGAAAAATAGTTTCGTGAATTACAATACCATTCTTTCTTCATCACTTTCTCCATCTATTTCTATTATAGCCCCGGCATATAATGAACAAAATACAATAGTAGAAAACATACGTTCACTTGTATCATTATACTATAATGATTTTGAAGTAATTATTGTTAATGATGGAAGTAAAGATGAGTCGATGCGATTAATGATAGAAAGCTTTGATTTGATTAAAGTTGATTATGCTATCGATTATAAAATTAAGTGCAAAGAAATTCTTGGAGTATATAAATCGAGAAACAAAGCATTCGGGAAATTAGTAGTAGTTGATAAAATGAATGGTGGTAAAGCCGATGCATTAAATGCAGGTATAAATATATCGATGAAAGATATTATCGCTTGCATAGATGTAGATTGTATACTTGAGTCGGAGGCTTTATTAAAAATGGTTAAACCATTTTTAGAAGAGAAAACAAAAGTAATAGCTACTGGGGGAGTAATTCGTATTGCTAATAATTGCGAAATCGAACATGGTCGAATTACAAAAATTTGTTTACCCACTAATTGGTTAGCAAGAATGCAGGTGTTGGAATATTTTAGAGCTTTTTTAGTTGGAAGGATGGCCTGGAGTAGGTTGAATGGTTTATTACTTGTTTCTGGAGCTTTAGGCTTATTCGACAGAAAAATTGTAATTGCATGTGGTGGTTATAATCATGATACGGTGGGAGAGGACATGGAGTTGGTTGTAAGGATGAGAAGGTATATGGCCGACCGAGGAGAAGATTATAAAGTGGTTTATGTTCCGGATCCATTGTGTTGGACTGAAGCACCATCTGATACGAAAGTATTAGGTAGACAAAGAAACAGGTGGATGCGTGGAACCATAGAAACAATGATATCACATCAGAATTTGTTCTTTAATCCTAAATATAAATTGTTAGGTATGTTGAGTTATCCTTATTGGTTTTTTTTCGAATGGATGGCACCTATCATAGAAAGTTTAGGCATTTTGTTCGCAGTATTCTTCGGACTGTTAGGTTACATAAGTTTTTCATTTTTCTTGACGATGTTATTATTGGTATTCATGTTTAGTTATACCTACTCTTCATTTTCTATTTTGTATGAAGAAATTTCATATCATCAATATAAAAACAAAAGAGACATCCTAAAACTATTTATGTCGGCAATCATAGAGCCTTTTGTATACCACGAATTAAATTTGTGGTGGTCGTTGAAAGGAAATTACGACTTTTTAACTGGGAAAAAATCATGGGGTGAGATGACACGTAAAGGATTTTCTAAAAAATAAAAATGAAAGTAAAAGAACATTATCCTTATTTGAAAAATAGGCTAATTCTTAGTCTCCAAAATTATACAGGCATAACCTTTAGTTTGTTAGCCATGTTTCTTAGCATGAGAATATTGGAGTTAATTATTATTTCTATTAGACATTCAGGAACTGCTAATTTGTTTAAATATGAAACAAATGGGATAGTTTATGATTTAATTTTCTTCTTCAATAATTCTATACTTTTTTTTATTCCAATTATATTATTGAGTATTGTGCTGGATTTTAGAGTAGTTAATTTTTTCTATACTTTAATAAATTCAATCATTTTATTGATTTACTTATCCTTGGTGGTTTACTTTTCGGAAACGTTAAGTCCATTAGGTGCAGATCTCTTTTTATACACAGAAGATGAGTTGAAATTAATAATTGGCTCATCGGGTGTGATTAATGTATGGTTTATACTATTGCTTATAGGTTTTTTATATTTGAGTTTTAGGATATCCTCACTATTTAGAAAAATTGATTGGCCTTATACTATATTAATTGTTTATTTATTTGTTTCAATTGGTTTATTATTTATACGATTACCGGAAACGCCAAATAGTAATAGCTTTAGGAGTGAGATTAACTATCATTTGAGTTCCAATAAACTTGCTTATTTTACGAATAGTATAAATGAGAAAAAGGCTCAAGAAAGCGAAATTTCTTATGACGGTTTTTATTTTGATGATGATTTAACTGGAAAAAGTTTTAAATACATCGATCCTGAAAACTATCCTTTTTTAAATATTGATACGACTCAAAACGTCATTGCTAATTATTTTGCACCATCAAACACACGCCCCAATATTGTTATCATTATTGTTGAAGGACTAGGAAGATCATATTCTGGTATAGATGCTGAAAATGGAAGTTTTACCCCATTTCTTGATTCTCTTTCGATGAATGGATTGTATTGGGAGAATTTTCTTAGCAATGGAGGACGAACTTTTGCTGTATTGCCCGCAATACTCGCCTCAGCACCATTTGGCGAACGTGGGATTCTTGAATATGTTAATGATGCTCCCAAACATCAGTCATTGCCTAAAATATTAACAGCTAATGGATACGTATCAAGTTTTTATCATGGTGGTAATTCTGATTTCGACTACATGAATACTTTTTTAAAGAATCATAGTGTAAGTAGAATTATAGACGAAAAAACATTCCCTAAAAACTATAAAAAAATGCCTGTGAGCACACAGAATTTTACGTGGGGATATGGTGATAAAGAGATGTTCGATTATTATTTTAAAACTTTAGAAAATATAAATTCACCTAGGTTAGACATTTTACTCACTCTGTCAAATCATAGTCCTTTTAAGGTAAATGAAATGAATAAATACAGAAATAAATTTGAAAAACGATTAGAAGAACTTAATATAGTTGGTGAAGGTAAGGAGGCATACAATTCTTATAGGGATATGTATAGTTGTGTATTATATTCTGATGATGCTATCCGCACTTTTATCAATAACTATAAAAAGAGAAAAGATTTCAACAATACCATATTTATAATAACTGGCGATCATCGAATGCCCGAAATCCCAATAGATAAACGTATAGATCATTTCAGAGTGCCTTTAATTGTTTACTCACCATTAATAAACAGACCTGCAAGATTTAAAGGAGTATCTTCTCACTTAGACATTACTCCGACACTTATATCATATTTACGTATAAATCATAATATTAAAAGACCTATACAACAATCGTGGTTAGGAGCTGATTTAGATACTTCACGTTTCTTTACATGCAAAAAGTTTATTCCAATGATGCGTAATAAAAATGAATTGCAAGATTTTGTGGATCGTTCAGTTTATTTTTCTGTTAATAAGTATAGTGTAATTAATGATAAGCTTGCTACTTCTGAACTTAGTGACATTATTGCTCAAAAAATTACAGAAGGCCGTATTAAAGAGTTTAAAGGTAAGAATGCAAAGATTAAACCGAATATAAGTTTAGTCCCAGATTCTGTGTATTATTTTTCAGTGAAATAAAAAGGAATTGCCATTTTCTCATTTTTATCGATGATCTTATAATTGTCATCTAATATTTTTTTCATGAGCGGTAAGTAGTATGCGTAGAAAAAACTTTCTCGTTGAATAATTGATTTATTGTTTACAGAAAGATTTTTAATAACCTCTATTTTTTTGAATTTAGCATAATTTACATCGATAGGATTATCGGCAAAATCTGCTGCAAAATAGTACATCTTACTATTTTTTTGCGAACGTTCTATAACTGCAGGGAATACTTTTAGAATATTATTTTGGTATAAAATAGTATCTCCACTTTTATTAGTATTTAATTTAAAAACCGAAATAATATTGTTTTTTCTAGAACTCTGATTTATTTCAAACCAAAATGGATAAGGGAGTTCTTTGGGTAAATTAAATTTCTTTTGGTTTATGTTTTGAGTATATATAATTGGCAATGATCCTTTTAAATGCCTACGTTCCTCTAAAATCTCAACTCTACCATTTTCATTCACAAGAATAATTCCTTGTCCACTGAAAGTCCATTTGTAATTGTGGTGTTGAATATAACTTTCTACAACCCATTGAGGAATTTCTTTGTTTTTATTAGTGTCTAGTTCATCAAAATATCTACCTATCCAGCCAGTCCATTTAATTCGATAAAGCTCTTCGAAAGCATTTCTTGTTTTTAATTTTGTGGGAGAACCCATGCAATTGAATTCAGAAATAACTAATTTCTTTTTACTTACCATTTGTTTCATGAGCTCCAGATCGCTATTGTTCATTCCCCCATATATTTTGGTAGAACGTAAGCCAACATCTCCTCCAAACCAATCATTATTGTAAATACCATAACAATCGGTAAAGTACACCATGTCTGCACGGTCACTTAATAAATTTAATTGATCTAAATTTCTTTTACTTAAGTCGTTTGTATAATATTTATAATTTTTGAATGGGTAAAATCCCATATAATCGCTTTGTGGGTCGTAAAAAGTACCATCCCACTTTAAGTACTTCTCGTTTTTTAATATCCAACAAAAAGATACATGCTCTTGTGCAGGTTGTTCAATTACAGTTTTATCAATAATCAGAATGTTCATCTTTTTATTCTCAGAGAATTTCCACCCTAGCCACATCCAAACAGGAGATAGAAAGATTAAAATTAGAAGACTTAAAAAGAAGTATTTTCTCATTAAAATATTTTTTCAATATTAAAATTGAAATTATAATTAGTTCTGAATCCTGAAAAAGTTGTTTCTTCTTCAGAAATGCCAAATCCAATACCAGCTATGATATTCCCTTTGAAGGGCCTTTGATATGTTAATCGTAAACGATTCGATTTGAGTAATAAATTATTATTTGATATATCCGTTCTATTGATTCGAACTTCATCCGCTGAAATTCCACTACCTGCAACAATGCCAATATAATTATTGACATCATTAAGATAATACCTTGAGATGAAAGTTAATGAGCCTGAATTTCCGGCTGAATTCGGGATAAAATTTGGTCTTAATGAAAACCAGAAATTTTTCCAGTACTTACCCATTGATCCAGTATATACGATGGTAGATGTGCTGAAATATAAATACCTAATACCTAATTCTGCTTCAAATGATTTTGGTAAACTTCGATAAACAGAAGCACCCCATTTATATTTTGGGAATATACTTATGTCAGAATAACCTACATTTAAATACATATACATGTTTTTTCCAATGCTTGGGTAGGCTTCTAGTTCAAATTGATTGCCTGATGTGCCAAAGCGATCTGCTCTATTTATTCTAGCAATTACTGATCCCAATGCATTTGTGCTTCTTGTATATGCTATTGAGTATAAATTCCAAGGACTAAAAGTTTTATTAAACTCATCATAATCATAACTAAACGAGATTTTATTTTTTTGAATTTTTCTTTTGATTAATTCATTGTATTCAAAAAGTTGAGGATCTTGTTTGTTATATTTTAGTGCGTAGTTAATTGTTTTACTTGCGTCTGAAGTTTGGTTTAAATTAATATGCGCTTTTGCCTTACGAAGAAGTATGGATGAATTTGTAGAATCATATTTCAATGCATCATTTGCAATAGTTAAAGCATTGGTATAATTTTCAGACCATAACTCTAAGTCGCACCAAGCCGAATATGCATCTATGTAAGTAATATTTTTATTAATCACACCTTGGTAATACATTCTAGCTGTATCATATTGCTCGTCCCATGTATAAAGTCGACCAATAAAAACTTGAATTTCTAAGTAATTAGGACTTATTTCAATTGCTTTTTTTGCAATCGATTTTGCCCTTGCTCGTTCACCAGAGAATGCATATTTCCTAGCTTCCTTGTACAAAGAATCTGTGTCTTGTGCGATCGAAACCGATACACAAAGGAACGCCGTAAGAAATATGAGAGTGAATTTACCTTGCATTAATTATTTGTAAAGTGGAAACTCCTTCATCCAAGTGTTTACATCTTTCTTCACTTTCTTAATTACTTTTTCATCCTCAGGATTCATTAAAACAGTATCAATAAATGATACAATTTTTTCCATGTGTTTTTCCTTCATTCCTCTGCTTGTAATAGCAGCTGTACCAATACGAATTCCAGAAGTAACAAATGGCGACTTATCATCGAAGGGAACCATGTTTTTATTTATTGTAATATCTGCTTTTACCAAAACATTTTCTGCTGTTTTACCAGTAATGTTTTTGTTTCTAAGATCAATTAACATTAAGTGATTATCGGTACCACCTGAAATAATGTTGTACCCCTTTTTCATAAATGCTTTAGCCATCGCTTGAGCATTTTTCTTTACTTGTAAAATATATTTGAAATATGAATCACTTAGTGCTTCACCAAAGGCTACAGCTTTTGCTGCAATAACATGTTCTAATGGGCCGCCTTGTGTTCCTGGGAATACTGCTCCATCTAATATTGCCGACATCATTTTTGTTTCACCTTTAGGTGTTTTTAATCCCCATGGATTTTCAAAATCTTTACCCATCATAATTAATCCTCCACGTGGGCCTCTTAAAGTTTTATGTGTAGTAGTAGTTACAATATGGCAATGTGGAAGTGGATCGTTTAGTAATCCTCTTGCGATTAATCCTGATGGATGTGAGATATCTGCTAATAATAATGCTCCTACTTTGTCGGCAACTTTACGCATACGTTTGTAATCCCAATCGCGTGAGTAAGCGGATGCACCACAAATAATGAGTTTTGGTTTTTCTTTAATAGCTATTTTCTCAAATGTACTATAGTTAATGAGACCAGTTTCTTTTTCAACACCATAGAAACTTGGTTTGTACAATTGTCCTGAGAAATTTACTGGTGAGCCGTGAGTTAAATGACCTCCATGTGATAAATCGAAACCTAATATTTTATCTCCTGGTTTAAGAACTGCTAACATTACTGCAGCATTGGCTTGTGCACCCGAATGAGGTTGAACGTTTGCCCATGCAGCACCAAAAAGTTGTTTTACTCTATCAATTGCTAATTGCTCTACTTGATCTACTACTTCACAACCACCATAATATCTCTTTCCTGGTAAGCCTTCTGCATATTTGTTAGTTAAACACGAACCTTGTGCTTCCATAACTTGTTTAGTAACAAAATTTTCTGAAGCAATAAGTTCAATACCTTCTTCTTGGCGATGTGCCTCTTTTTCTATGAGTTTAAATATTTGTTGATCTCTTTTCATGCCTTAAAAATACATATTTTTAACAAAAAACGGCTATTTCGTTTCGTTGTAAATTATTGTAACTTCGACCCTAGAAAGGATTCCCAAGAATGAAAGCAATAATCCCCGTTGCCGGTATAGGCAGTCGTTTACGCCCTCATACGCATACTCAACCGAAAGCATTGGTTCCTGTGGCTGGTAAGCCAATTTTAGGACATATTATCGATAGTTTGAAAGAAGTTGGCATTAACGAATTTATTTTTGTTATTGGCTATTTAGGCGATAAGATACAGTCGTATGTTATGGAAAAATACCCTGAACTTAACAAACACTTTGTTGTTCAAGCTCAAAAGGAAGGTATTGGCCACGCAATATGGACTGCCAAAGATTTTGTAGAACAAAATGATCAACTATTAATTGTTTTGGGTGATACTATTTTTGATGTTCATTTAGAAGAATTCGTAAGTCTACCTGATTCGGCTGTAGGCGTTAAAAAAGTAGATGACCCTAGGAATTTTGGTGTTGTTGAAACAGACGAAGAAGGTAATATTTCACGTTTAGTAGAAAAACCAATCATTCCAAAATCAAATATGGCTATGGTAGGTTTGTATAAAATTAAAGAAGGTAAATTATTGATGGAGACTCTCGACGAAAACATCAAAAATAATTTAAGAACCTATAATGAATTCCAGTTAACCGATGCTTTAATGCAAATGGTTGAAAAAGGTACTAGAATAAAATCATTCAAGGTTGAAGAATGGTACGATTGTGGGAAAAAAGAAGTATTACTCGCAACAAATGCAATGTTATTAAGTCGACAAAATCAATCAACTGATCACAAATTTAATAATACTATCATTATACCTCCTGTAAGTATAGCTGCAAATTGTAGAATCCAAAACTCAATTATTGGTCCAAATGTATCCATCGGTGAAAATACCTATGTTGATCATTCAATACTTAAAAACTCAATAATTGGATCATTCTCTCAATTGGAAGACGTTGTATTGCAAGACTCATTAGTAGGAAGCGATGCTTCATTAAAAGGACTAAGCCAAAGTTTAAACTTAGGTGATAGTACCGAAATTAGTTTTTCATAAAAACATCAATTTTAAAACATAAAAACATAATTAAAAAATGCTGAAAAAATTATTACTACTTACTCTTAGCTTTTGTTTATTCATTACGATCTCTGATGCTCAATCATTGTATAGAAAAAAAGTTTACCACAAAGTAACAAAGTTTATTGTTGAGGAATACGACACACAAGATTCTACTACCACTACTAAATTAGGATACTATGCAAGGTTCAATCCTAAAAATGGTAAGATGACAAAATCTGGAAGTTTTAAAGACAATGTACGCACAGGAGTTTGGACTTTCTATGACGATAGTGCAAAAATTAATTTCAGATATAATTATACCACTGGTTTAGTAATGTTTTCGAAACCCGATACATTGGCTAAACATTTCTTACGTCAAGCCGGAATAGATACAAACTTTTACAAAGATTTATCGCAAGTGCCTTTATTTGTTGGTGGTCCAACAGAATACAGAGATTTTATTGCGGCTAATCTACGTTATCCAAATGTTGCTAAAGAGTTTGATATTAGTGGAACTGTAATTGCATCGTTTGTTATTGGTTCAAATGGTTATCCAGAAAAAGAAAGTAGAAAAATTATAAAAGGTTTAGGTTATGGCTGCGACGAAGAAGTATTGAGAATAATAAACTTAATGCCACGTTGGGTCCCAGCTAGAAAGTCGGCGGAAGTTCGACAATTATACTACATGACTTTTAAATTTGATCCTCCTAAAAAATAATGGAAAATAGAATTACAAAATTATTTGGGATTCGTTATCCAATCATACAGGCTGGTATGATTTGGTGCAGTGGTTGGAGATTGGCTTCAGCAGTTTCTAATGCAGGTGGATTAGGAATCATTGGTGCAGGCTCCATGTATCCTGATGTTTTAAGAGAACATATTCAAAAATGCAAGGCAGCAACATCTTTACCTTTTGCTGTAAATCTTCCTTTGCTTTATCCTGATATTGATAAACACATTCAAATTATTATTGAAGAAGGAGTGAAAATTGTTTTCACTTCAGCTGGAAATCCTGCAACTTGGACATCTACCCTTAAAGAACACGGTATTACAGTAGTGCATGTAATTGCAAATACAAAGTTTGCTTTAAAATGTGAAGAAGCCGGTGTAGATGCTATTGTGGCCGAAGGTTTCGAAGCAGGTGGTCATAATGGAAAAGAAGAAACAACGACCTTATGTTTAATACCAATAATTAAAAGTGCTGTAAACATTCCGGTAATTGCTGCAGGAGGAATTGCCTCTGGTAGAGCGATGCTTGCATGCATGGCATTAGGTGCCGAAGGAGTACAAATAGGATCTCGTTTTGCAGCTTCATTAGAATCATCAGCACACGAAAATTTTAAACAAAAAATTGTTGAAACGAAAGAAGGGGGCACTCAGCTTTCGTTAAAAAGACTAGTGCCTGTACGACTAATAAAAAATGAGTTCTACCAAAAAGTTAATGAAGCAGAAGAGAGAGGAGCACCACGTCATGAATTAGCAGAAATACTCGGTAGAGCAAGAGCAAAACTTGGTATGTTTGAAGGTGATATGGTTGAAGGTGAATTAGAAATTGGACAAATTGCTGGTTTAATTAATGACGTGTTACCTGCTGCTACCATTTTAGAAAACATTCTACATGAATTTAGAATTGCTCAATCTGAAATAGCACAGTTAAATGTATAATATGCAAGCATATTCAATTAAAATAACAGGCAGAGTACAAGGTGTTCATTTTAGACAAAGCACAAAAGCGGTTGCAGATCAACTTGGAGTGAAAGGCTTTATTAAAAATGAACTTGATGGTACTGTATATATTGAGGCCGAAGCAGATGAGTGGATCATGGAAAACTTTATAGAGTGGTGTAATGAAGGCCCCGATCGTGCTGTAGTAGAATCGGTAGAGTTAGTAGAAATTGAAGTCCAAAAATTCGAGAATTTTCTAATAAAAAAATAAATTTTGGCAAGCATTAAAAAATTAGCTTCGCAAACTGCATATTACGGACTTAGCAGTGTACTGGGTAGAATGATTAATTATGCTCTAGTGCCTCTGCATACAAGAGTTCTACTTCAGCAACAAGATTATGGAGTTGTAGGTGAATTATTTGCATACGTAACCTTTTTAAATATTATTTTTTTATACGGAATGGAAACAGCCTTCTTTAGGTTTGCTTCTAAATCTGAAAGTCCACAAAGAATTTACAACTCTGTTTTTACAAGCGTTCTGTTTAGTAGTTTATTCTTTGGTCTGGTTTTATATTTACTTTCACCACAACTTTTGTCGTTCTTAAACATTGAACATACCAGTACTATTTATCGTATCGAATATTTGTATTTATTCATAGCAATTATGGTAATTGATGCTATCACAGCGATACCATTTGCTAAACTTCGACTTGATAACAGACCATTAAAATTCGCATCGGTTAGGGTAGCAGTAATTGTTATCAATGTTCTCTTAAATATCTACTTTTTAGTTTTCTGTCCTTACTGGCAAAAAAATCATCCTGAAAGTATATTAGCGTCCTTTTATACAGAAGGCAACCAGGTTTATTATATTTTTCTTGCTCAGTTTATTGCAACATCAAGTACCTTATTATTCCTTTTTAAAGAAATAATTGCAGCTAAAATTACTTGGTTTTGGAAGGAGATGAAACCCGTTTATCTATTCGCACTTCCACTTTTATTTGGAGGATTAGCGGGCATGACAAATGAAACTTTAGACAGAATTTTATTAAAGTATTATTTGCCTGGTACTATGGAAGAACGCTTGGCTCAAATTGGAATTTATAATGCAGCTTACAAGCTTTCCATATTTATGACATTAGCTATTCAAGCTTTTCGTATGGCAGCCGAACCATTCTTTTTTAGTATCAATAAAAATATAGATTCTAAAGCTATTTATGCAAAGGTGATGAATTACTTTGTATTGGCTTGTGCAGTAATATTTTTAGGTGTAATGATGCATATTAACATCCTTGAATATATTCTTGGAGGAGCATACAGAGAGGGCTTAAGTGTTGTCCCAATTCTATTATTTGCCAATTTGTTTTTTGGTATTTATGTTAACTTGTCTATATGGTATAAGGTTAGCGATAAAACAATTATTGGGGCATACATTACTACGTTCGGTGCTATCATTACTATTGTTTTAAACATAGTTTTAATTCCAATTGCTGGTTACATGGGTTCTGCGTATGCAACTGCTGTATGTTATATCGCCATGGCAATGATGTGTTATGTTCTAGGACAAAAATATTATCATGTTCCGTACAACATTTTAAAGATTGTTAAATACATCACGTTGATGTTAGTTGTTTATGGAATAAGTATTATTTTTAAATCTATGCTGATGGTAGAGCAACAGTTAATTCTTCAAGTAGTAGATACACTATTGTTTTTAGCATTTGTTGCTTATGCATATACACAAACAAAAAACATCCGCACTGAATAATAGTCATGATTATAAAAGTTGTAAACCAATCTAAACATCCTTTACCAGCATACGAAACTATTCATGCTGCAGGATTAGATCTACGTGCAAACATTGCAGAAGAAATTGAAATAAAGCCAATGCAGAGGGTATTAATACCAACTGGTTTATTCATTGAATTACCTATTGGGTACGAGGCTCAAATTCGACCACGAAGTGGGTTAGCATTTAAACATGGCATTACCGTTTTAAACTCTCCAGGCACAATAGATGCAGATTACAGGGGTGAAATAAAGATTTTACTTATAAATTTATCGCAAGAGCCCTTTATAATAAAAGATGGCGAACGTGTTGCACAAATGATAGTTGCGAAACACGAACAAATAAGTTGGCAATTAAGCGAGAGCCTTACTGAAACCGACAGAGGTGCAGGTGGTTACGGGCATACAGGTAAATAGAATTATATTTTTTACTACTTTTGCGGGCGATTACAAACACGAAAACACAAAAATGAGAATAATAGTACCAATGGCAGGCATGGGAAAACGCATGCGTCCTCACACTTTAACAACTCCAAAACCATTAATTCCGGTTGCTGGTAAACCTATTGTGCAAAGACTTGTAGAAGATATTGCTAAAGTATGTGGTCAAAAAGTAGAAGAAATAGCATATATCGTGGGCGATTTTGGGAAAGAAGCGGAAGATAATTTAATAAAAGTGGCTGAAAGCCTAGGTGCTAAAGGTACAATATGTTACCAAAAAGAGGCATTAGGTACTGCACATGCAATATACTGCGCAAAAGAAAGCTTAAAAGGACCAGTGGTTGTAGCTTTTGCTGATACTTTATTTAGAGCAGATTTTATTTTAGATGCTGATAAAGATGGAATTATTTGGGTACAACAAATAGAAGACCCACGTCAATTTGGAGTAGTAAAAGTAAATAACGACAATATCATTACCGATTTCATAGAAAAACCACAAGAGTTTATCTCAGACTTGGCAATTATTGGCATCTATTACTTTAAAGACGGTGAATATTTGAAATCAGAAATTGAGTACTTACTTAACAATGATATTAAAGAAAAAGGTGAATATCAATTGACCAACGCTTTAGAAAACATGAAACTTAAAGGCACTAAGTTTTCACCGGGTAAAGTTGATGAGTGGTTAGATTGTGGTAACAAAGATGCTACGGTGTATACAAACCAAAGAGTGTTAGAAAATGTTAAACTAAAGGAGAATTTGCAGGCAAACACTGCAGTTATTGTAAACTCAGAAATAATTGAGCCTTGCTTTATTGGTGAGAATGTTCATATAGAAAATTGTAAAATAGGTCCTCATGTTTCTATAGGTAACAATACTAAACTAATAAACTCCGTTGTAACAAATAGTATTATACAAACGAATGTTAAAGCAAACAACTGTAATGTTACCAACTCTATGGTTGGAAATTTTGCAGAATTAAATGGAGCCAATGGATCACTTAGTATCAGCGATTATTCAACAATTCAAAATAGCTAAAACATCAATAAAGCTAGTTTTAGTTTTATTGATGTTCTTTACAACATCAATTGCAATAGCACAAAAGAAAGATAAATCTCACAGTGCTGATTTGCCAAAAAATGATGTTCAAGAAAGTGTAAATAAATATTTTTTCGAAGGTATTTCACAAAAAAATGCCGAGAATGAAGAAGCTGCAATACGAAATTTCTTAAAAGTTACAGAGCTAGACCCTCAAAATGATGCTGCATATTTTGAGCTTGGTTTATTATATACCAAACAAAAAAATTATACCTCTGCAGAAAAATCATTATCTAAATCGGTAGAACTCGATGAGAATAATGTTTGGTATCTAAATAGTTATGCTAAAGCCCTAGAAAACACTGGCAAGTACAAAGAAGCATTAGGTATTTATGAAAAACTTATAAAACTTGATCCCGAAAAAATCGAAGTATATTTTGACATCGCATCCGTGAAAATATATTTACAAGATTTTAAAGGGGCAATAAATGAGTACGATTTAATTGAGAAGAAAATCGGCGTTAACGAAGATGTTATAAATCAAAAGCAAAAGATTTGGTTAAAGCTTGGCAAAGTAGATAAAGCTGCTGATGAGGCTAAGCGATTAATAAACAAGGAGCCAAACGAAGTACGTTATAAAATGAATCTTGCGGAGATTTATTTAGCGAATAATAAACTCGACAAAGCCATTGTAATTCTTCAAGAAATTGCAGAACAAGACCCTAATAATAGTTTTGTACAACTAGCTTTAGCAGATTATTACCGCGAGAAAAAAGATGATCAAAAATCGTACGAATATTTGAATTTGGCATTCTCGAATCCAACCTTAAACATTGATCAAAAGATAAGAATTCTATCGCCCTTCTTTAGTATGCTCGATGATGCAAAGATGAAAGCAAGAGCACTTACATTATCCGAATTAATAGTTAAAGCACATCCTACTGAAGCAAAAGCAACTGCGATTTACGGCGATTTCTTGTATCAAGACAAGCAATTAGAAAAAGCTAGAACTGCTTATGAGCAAACTATTGCCCTTGATAAAAAAGTTTTTGCAGTATGGCAGAATTTAATGTTCATACAAGTTGATTTATCTGATTTTGAATCTTTACTAAAGACATCAAACGAGGCAGTAGAACTATTTCCTGCACAACAATTAGTGCATTATTTAAATGCATTGGCAAAATCACAAACAAAAGATTACGAGGGAGCTATAAGTGCATATAAAAACGCTCTAATTTTAAATTTAGCGAATCGTGAAATTGAGGCACAAATATATGCCGGGATGGGTGATGCTTATCATAATTTAAAGAAACACAAAGAGTCGGATGAATCGTACGACAAAGCATTAACAATAAAGCCGGAAGAACCATATGTGTTAAATAACTATGCATATTATTTATCATTAAGAAATGAGCAATTAGAGAAAGCTTTATCGATGTCGGCTAAGTCGAACGAATTATTAAAAGATAATTCTTCATTTTTAGATACGTATGCATGGATATTGTTTCAATTGAAAAGATACTCAGAAGCTAAGGAATGGATATTGAAAGCGATGAACGTTGGGGGCAATAAAAGTGCAACCATTGTGGAGCATTATGGCGATATTTTGTTTATGTTGAACGAAACAGACAACGCATTGCGCTATTGGAACGAAGCTGCGAAAATTACAGCACCATCAGAATTATTAAAAAGAAAAATACAAGACAAGAAATACTATGAATAGAGCTAAGATTTTATTATTTGTAATGATAGCTATGATTGGTTTTTCTGCTTGTAAAACCCGAAAAAAGGCCCAAGCTGTAGAATCTCAACCGATAGAAATTTCAAAAGAAGATTTACAAAAATCGAAGGTGATTGAAAACTTAAAAGCGTCTGATTTCGATTTTAATTATTTAAGTAGTAAATCAAGAGTTAAAATTAAACGCGACGGTAAAGAGTTTACACTAACATTTAATGTTAGGATGCACAAGAATGATCAAATATGGATTTCTGTAAACGCAATTGGAGGTATAGAAGTCGCTAGAGTACTATTAAATAAAGACAGTGTACGATTATTAGATAGAATAAATAAACAATACATAACTAAGGATTATATTTATTTATCGGAGATGTTGCAAACCAATATAGATTTTTATTTACTACAAGATTTAATGGTTGGGAATGTACCTAAGAAGTTCGATTATACAAAGGCAACGTTTGTTCAAACCGATGCTGATTACCATTTTGAAGGGGTAATGGATTTTATAAACTTTGCAATAGACGCACGCTTAGTGGATGCTAAACTTAGTGCCATTAGACTTACGGATATTAGAAATACAAACAAGAATGTGAATATTAATTATGCTGATTTTAAATTAGTAGAGAATACAAATTTTCCATTTTTAATAAGTTCTGTTGCGAGTTCTGAAAAAGAATCTTTATCATTGAAGTTAGAATACCTAAAGGTTGAAAAGGTAGAAAAATTAGAGTTCCCATTTAATGTACCAAAGAAGTTTGACTAAGTTTAAGTACGTAATAATATTTTGCATTCTTTTGATAGGGATAGGCTTTGCTATTGCCCAAGAGCAAAACAAAATTGACCTAGAGAATAGAAAAAAACAGTTAGCAAAAGAGATTGCACAAACCACTAAAATTTTAAAAGAGACTCAAAAAAATAAGAAAGCGACTCTAGGGCAGTTAAATGCCTTGATTAAACAAATTGAAATTAGAGAGCGACTTATCAATACTATCAGTTCTGAAATAAGGGCTTTAGATGGTCAGATTGGAAAAACCAACAACGAAATTCAGCAGTTAAAAGACGAATTAGAACAATTAAAGCTTGAGTATGCAGCTATGATACGATTCGCTCATAGAAACCAAAGCTCGTATAATAAATTGATGTTTGTGTTTGCTGCTCAAAATTTTAATCAAGCATATAAGCGTTTAAAATATTTACAACAATTTTCCGAATACCGTCAAAAACAGGCAAGGTATATTGAAGAAGCTCAGCATCGATTAGAAGAGAAGATGTTAGAACTGGAAGACAACAAAAAAGTGAAGAATACTTTGTTAGTTGATGAGCAAAAGGAAAAGGTGACCTTAGGTAAGGAGAAAAATCAAAAAGAGTCGATAGCAAAGCAGCTTACACAAAAAGAGGGTTCATTAAAAAAGCAGATAGCGCAGAAGCAAGCACAAGCCAAAAAGCTTGATAGGATGATTCAAGACATCATCAGAAAAGAGATTGAAGCCGCACGTAAAAAGGCAGAAGCTGAAGCGAAAGCCAAAGGACAAAAGTTGTCGGACGATACAAAAAACAGTTCATCAAACTTAGCATTAACACCAGAGGCCCAAAAATTATCGAACGACTTTAAGAATAATAAAGGGAAATTACCTTGGCCTGTAGAAAAAGGAACCATTATAGAGTATTTCGGGACACATGAGCACCCAGAGTTAAAGGGAGTAATGGTGTCGAACAATGGTATAGATATAAAAACTGCAGCGGGAGCTAATGCTAGAGCCATTTTCAATGGGAAAGTGTCGGGGGTAATACAAGTTGTAGGTGGAATGTATGCGGTTTTAGTAAACCATGGGGAGTACACCACTGTGTATTCTAATTTATCGAGTGTAAGTGTAAAAATGGGCCAAGAGCTTAAGACCAAACAGTATCTTGGAACTGTAACTACCGAAGATCAGCTTTCTAGTATGGAACTTCAAATTTGGAAAGGAACCAATAAGCTTAACCCAACCGATTGGTTAGCGAGGTAATTCGTATAAATAATGCTTAATTTTCTTCATTCACAAGAAAATAAGCTATTTTTGAATTTTAAAATCTTAATCATGTTAAGTTCAACTTTATTATTATTAAATCTAGGTGGCCAAGAGGTTATTTTAATTGTTGTGTTGGCGCTTTTATTGTTCGGGGGTAAGAAAATTCCAGAATTAATGAGAGGCTTAGGTAAGGGAATCAGAGAATTTAAAGATGCTTCTAATGGCGTAAAGCGCGATATCGAAGAGAGCATGGACTCAAAAGAGTCTGATAAATTAAATTCAGGGAAATAATCATTTCGCAAAATTTTTTATTTATTGAAAATTGAGAAACTATCAATCACTAGCAGAGGTACGTTCGGATATTAAGGATGGGAAAACCACTGTGCAAGCTTTGGTAAACTATTATATCGGAAGAATTCATCAAAACGAAGAGTTAAATGCATTCATAGAGGTATATGAAGAAGAAGCCAAACTGCGTGCGATAGAAATCGATGAGAAATTTAAAAACGGAACTGCTGGCAAATTAGCAGGCATGGTCATTAGCATTAAAGACATGATATGCTATAAAAACCATAAAGTTTCGGCATCCTCAAAAATACTAGAAGGTTTTGAATCCTTATTTTCCTCTACTGTAGTGGAGAGAATGTTGGCAGAAGATGCCATTATTATTGGAAGGGTAAATTGCGACGAGTTTGCAATGGGTGCTTCTAATGAAACTTCTTACTACGGAAAAGTAAAAAACTATGCCAATAAGAATCTTGTTCCAGGTGGTTCATCAGGTGGTTCGGCAGTTTCGGTTCAAGCCGATTTATGTTTAGCTTCCTTAGGTACCGATACGGGCGGATCTGTTCGTCAACCTGCATCTTTCTGTGGAGTTGTGGGCTTAAAGCCTACCTATGGTAGAGTATCTCGTTGGGGAGTAATTGCATATGCTTCTTCTTTCGATCAAGTAGGCCCTATTACTAAATCTGTAGAAGACGCAGCATTATTATTGGAGGTCATTGCAGGAAAAGATAATTACGACAGTACAGCTTCTCAAAAAGAAGTTCCAGCATATTCTCAATCTTTGAGTTTAGCTAAAAAACCTAGGGTAGCCTATTTACATGAAGCATTACATGCAGAAGGTCTCGACCCAGAGGTTAAGCAAATGATGATTCAAAAAATAGAATCATTAAAATCACAAGGTTTTGAAGTAGAAGAAGTTCGATTTCCATTATTGAAATATGCCGTTCCAACATATTACGTTTTAACCACTGCCGAAGCAAGTTCCAACTTGTCGAGGTATGATGGTGTGCATTTTGGCTACAGAAGTAAAAATGCAACCGATTTAGAATCGACTTACAAACTTTCGCGAACTGAAGGATTTGGGGAAGAAGTTAAACGACGCATTATGTTAGGCACATTCGTATTAAGTGCGGGTTATTATGATGCCTATTATGCCAAAGCTCAGAAAGTGAGACGTTTAATACGCGATAAATCATTGGAAATACTTTCTCAATACGACTTCATAATATTGCCAACAGCACCATCGACAGCATTTGAATTGGGTGAAAAAACTTCAGATCCTGTGGTTATGTATTTAGCAGATATCTTTACCGTACAAGCACCTTTGGCCGGATTACCAGCGATTTCAATCCCAGGTGCGACCCATTCTAACGGACTTTCTATTGGGTTACAAATCATAGGGAAACACTTCGAAGAGCAAGAATTATTACAATTTGCACGTTATATAGAGCAAAAAAGCTAAAAAAGGCGTATAAATTGTGAATTTTTACTATTTTGCAAGGATATACAAATTCAATGTAGGAGCTTACATTAATACCAATAGAATGAAAAACACACTATTTGTCGTTTACGCGATTGCTCTCTTTACTTTTACTTCCATCAGCAGCGTTCATGCCAAAGATTTTTCGGCTATTCGTAATGCAAAAATCGAAGACACTACCTTCGTAGTGCCCGAAGTTGATCTATCTTTATTAAACACTCCACCGAAGTTTGCTACTGAAGTTTACAAACATAGGTTAGATTCTATCACTAAAAGTATTCCTTTAGATTATAACCAATACGTACAAGGGTATATTGACCTATACGCATTTAGAAAAAGAGAACAGGTAGAACGAATGCTTGGACTTTCAGAATACTATTTCCCGATGGTAGAAAAAGTATTTAAAGAATACAAAATTCCAACAGAATTCAAATACTTAGCTATAGTAGAATCAGCATTAAACCCATATGCGGTTTCTCCGGTTGGAGCAACAGGAATGTGGCAGTTTATGTTTACTACAGCTAAAATGTATAACCTAAACATTACCTCTCATATAGATGAGCGTAGAGATCCCTATTTAGCTACTCATGCTGCTGCAAAATATTTTGTAGATATGTACCGTAGATACGGCGATTGGTTATTGGTTATTGCTGCATATAACTGTGGTCCAGGAAATGTTAACCGTGCGATACGTAAAGCAGGTGGCGGACAAAAAACTTTTTGGGAGATTCGTCAATTCTTACCTCAAGAAACTCGTGGTTATGTTCCAGCATACATTGCTGCAAATTACATCATGACGTTTGCTGAAGCTCATAATTTATATCCTACGTATCCAAGTTTTAGTTTTATGACTGATACGTTACATATCACTAAACCGGTATATTTTAAAGATATAGAAAGGATTTGTGGTGTAAATGCAGATGAATTAAGAATCTTAAATCCACAATTTAAGAAAGATTTTGTGCCAGCATATTCAAATTCATATACATTAAAGTTGCCTGCTACTCGCAGAGATTTAGTGCATAGTTTTAAAGATTCATTGTATTCTCTTTTCCCCACAGCTGCTGCCGATGAGGTATTTGTTTTAAATACTGATCCAATGGCAAAAGCACGTGCTGTATACAAAACACATGTGGTAACACGTGGACAAACGTTGAGTAAATTAGCGGTAAAATATGATGTGAGTGTGTCGGATATTAAAAAATGGAATAATTTAAAAAAGAATGCACTTTATAGAGGTCAACGATTAAAAATAAAAAAACAAATCGAAGCACCTGTTAATACACCTAACACAGCCATTGCAAAAAACAATAGTAATACTACAAAAGAAACGGCTAGTAATGATAAATCGAAAGTGACGTATGAATACGTTACAAAAAATGTTACTAAAAAACATAAAGTAAAACGTGGTGAAAATTTAAGTGTAATTGCCGATAAGTATAATGTAAGTGTTGTTGATGTTAAAAAATGGAATAAGCTTAAGAAAAATAGCTTAATGGCGGGACAATACTTAACAATAAAAACTTCTGAAACAGTTAAAGTTGCAAAACGAATACCTGTTAAAACAGAAAAGAATGAAACTCTAGAAGCGGCAACAGTTTCAAGTACTCCGGAACAAATAGTGAACAATACTACAAAAGAAAATACAGAAGGCGCAGAAGAAAAACAAGAACAAGGTGTTGCCGATAATACTAGCAAGCCTACGATTGTGAAAGAATTAGTTACGGTTGAACGTATTATTAAATACAAAGTTAAACGCGGAGATTATCTTTCTACCATTGCGGAAAAAAATAAAGTAAGCGTGCAAAATATTCGTACTTGGAATAATATGAAAAATTCAATTATTAAGCCAGGTCAAGAGCTAATTATTAAAAAATCAGAACAAAAATTAGTAGCTAAAGAAGTTAAAAATACAGAGAGTGATAAAGCCATTGCTAAAGTTCCAGAGAGAAATAGCGATTCAAAATATGTTTTTCATAAAGTTGAAAAAGGAGATACCTTATACAGTATCGCAAAGAAATATGCGGGCTTAACTGTTGAGTTATTGAAAGAATTAAATGGTATGAAAAGCAGTGATGAATTAAAGGCTGGAATGTTACTAAAAGTAGCTAAAAAAGGGTAACCAATTAGCCCTAAAGCTAATTGGTTGGTTATATGATTGGTTAATTTTAGGCTTTATTTTACTTGCAATTTACTTCTGAATATTTCGCTACCCTGTTTTATTTCAATCAGATAAATTCCTTTACTAAACTGGCTCACGTTAATTCGTTCTTGTGCTAAGTTGCTGATAGTGTAACTTTCAACTTTTTGTCCGGTTAAGGTGTATATATTCATTTCAGCATCACCATTATTTTCAGTTTGAACCATGAAGTAATCGCTGCTTGGGTTAGGGTATACATTTACATTTTTAATGTTGCTGTAAATACCTGTAGATGTTGATTTGTAGTCGATAGTTTCTTTTGAAATGTTCAACCATTTTTTACCATCAAACATTCGAGTAATAGAAAGAGTTAATCTATTTTGTTGATCGTAGGTATTTTCAATTACACTTTCTACTAGAACATCCCAATTGTTTTCTTTATAGCTTTCTACTTTGAATGACATAGGGTTGTTTAAGCGATCGTATTGTTCTGAAATTCTGTAACTGTATACCCATTCATCGTTTAAATATATAAATGATATTCCGATCACTGTATTGCTTATGTTGTATTGATAAACAGCCTTTTGAGAATTAACCCAGTTATTTCCATCCCAAATCTTTAATACCATATGAGAGTATTTTTGATTTGCATAATCATGCCAGATGATGTTAGTATATAATTCTTCGTTTTTAAAACTTACTCCATCCCAAGTTAAAAAGTATACTGAACTAATTTTTTGCTCAAGGTCATAATCGTATCCTTCGGCACTTCTGTTGACCCAAGCACCATCAGCATAGTCTTGAAAGATTGTTTGTTCTACTAATCCATTGCTATAAGTGGTAATAGATTTATTGGTAGGAAGGTACTTTTTTTGGATTTCATCAAATATCCATTTTACGCTAATTTCTTCTTCAAAGGTCTTTTTTTCTACTAAAGATTTCATTCCACTTACAATCTCCCATTGCTTGTTAGACCAGATAAACGTTTCTGAACGGATTTCTTTATTCTCATCATCTACTTCCACTTCCGTTTTACTAAGTTCTAACCACGATCCTCCATCAAAAGAATACTGAATATTGCCAGAAATACGGCCATTTGAGGATTTAAAATAAGTTGTTTTTGATATTTTTTCTCCTAGAGCATTGTAATCAATAATCTCTAAGGTTTCGCCATTTTCTAAATACTTCACATCCGAAATATTATTCAATGACCAATCTTGGGTGGATTCATCCCAATAAAAACGTTCGATCGTTTTCGTTTGAGGGTTAATCTTTTTAACATCAGCATTATGTATAAACTCAGCGACATTGCGCTTTTGAATGCTAACATCCTTCTTTAAGATATCCCTGTAGCTCTTTTGAGCGTACACTGGGCTTATTAAAAGGCACAATAAATAAAGAGTTAAGTGTTTCATTTTTAATTGTTTTTTGCATGAAGACAGAGCTTAGCGACCTATACCCTTATTATTAATTTCAAAAGGATAAAAAAGCTCTTTTTTCAGCTTGTTTCCTTATATTTGAAGCTTGTATTGTTTAGAAAATAGAGAAAATGAGTAAAAATAATCGTAAGCAAGATGCATTGGATTACCATTCGCAAGGACGACCAGGTAAGATAGAGGTAATCCCTACTAAATCGACGAATTCACAAAGAGATTTATCATTAGCTTATTCGCCCGGAGTTGCTGAACCCTGTTTAAGAATAAAAGAAAATGTTGAAGATGTTTACAAATACACTGCTAAAGGAAATTTAGTTGCTGTAATAAGCAATGGTACGGCAGTACTCGGCTTAGGGAACATTGGACCGGAAGCTTCAAAACCAGTGATGGAAGGGAAGGGTATTCTGTTTAAAATATTTGCAGATATTGATGTATTTGATATTGAACTAAATGTTACAGATGTAGATCAATTTGTAAACACAGTGAAGGCATTAGAGCCAACATTTGGTGGTGTAAATTTAGAAGACATAAAAGCACCCGAGTGTTTTGAAATAGAAAGAAGGCTAAAAGCTGAGTTGAACATTCCAATTATGCACGATGATCAACATGGTACAGCTATTATTTCTGCGGCAGCATTGATTAATGCTTTAGAAATTCAGAAAAAGAAAATAGATAAAGTAAAAATTGTAGTTATAGGTGCAGGTGCTGCAGCAATCTCATGTTCGAAATTATACCTCGAAGTGGGTGCTAAGAAAGAAAACATTGTGATGTTAGATCGCGAGGGCGTTATTCGTTCTGATCGACAATCGGCAATGGATGAGACGAAAAGATTTTTCGCAACAGATAGAAAAATAAGTACACTCGAAGAAGCAGCGAAAGATGCTGATGTGCTTATCGGTTTGTCGGGTGCAAATATTATAACACCAGCGATGTTAAAATCGATGGCTAAAAATCCAATTGTATTTGCGATGGCAAATCCAGATCCAGAGATCGATTATAATTTAGCTATTAGCACACGTAATGATATTGTGATGGCTACCGGCCGTTCTGATTTTCCAAACCAGGTGAATAACGTATTAGGTTTTCCATACATTTTCAGAGGAGCCTTAGATGTTCGTGCAACACAAATAAACGAGGCAATGAAAATTGCAGCCGTTCGTGCAATTGCCGAATTAGCTAAAAAGCCAGTACCTGAAGCAGTGAACTTAGCATACAATCAAAAGAACATTAGCTTCGGAAAAGATTATATCATTCCAAAACCATTGGATTTGCGTTTGATTACAGAAGTTTCATCGGCTGTGGCAAAAGCAGCAATGGAATCAGGAGTGGCTCGTAAACATATTACTGATTGGGATGCCTATAGAGAAGAGTTGAAGAAACGCTTAGGATTAGATGATAAATTAATGAGAGCAGTTTCATTAAAAGCAAAAGGAAATCCTAAACGTGTAGTATTTGCAGAAGCTGATAATTATAAAATTTTAAAGGCTGCTCAAATCGTAAAAGACGAAGGAATTGCATTCCCAATTTTATTAGGAAACATCGAAAAAATTCAGACTTTAATAAAGGAGCATAATTTAGATTTATCGGATGTAAAAATTATTGATCCACGTTACGAAGAAGAATTATTACATAGTTATGCAAAAGTACTTTTCGAAAAACGTAAACGTAGAGGAGTAACTTATTACGAAGCAAAAAAATTAATGCGCGACAGAAATCATTTTGGAGCAATGATGGTGGAGTTAGGAGAGGCAGATGCATTGATTTCAGGGTTAACAAAAAATTACCCATTAACTATTCGCCCGGCATTACAAATTATTGGAATGGATGAGGAAGTAAAGCGTGTTGCGGGAATGTATTTAATGTTAACAAAACAAGGACCAATATTCCTAGCAGATACAACTGTTAACATCGACCCAACAGTCGACGAATTAGTAGATATTACTGCAGTGGTTGCTCGTTCTGTTCAGAAGTTTAACATTACTCCACGTATTGCGATGTTGTCGTATTCAAATTTCGGAAATTCAGAAACAGCGAATCCAATTAAGGTTCGTCAGGCAGTAGAGAAATTACACGAATTATATCCAAACTTAGTTGTTGATGGTGAGATGCAAGCAAATTTCGCATTAAACTCAACATTGTTAAAAGATAATTATCCGTTTTCAACGTTAAATGGTGCTCCTGCAAATACATTAATTTTCCCGAACCTCGATTCAGGAAATTCGGCGTATAAAATTTTACAGGAAATTGGAGGTGCAGAAGCGGTTGGTCCTATTTTAATTGGAATGAAAAAACCTGTACACATTTTACAGTTAGGTTCTTCGGTTAGAGAAATTGTGAATATGATTACCATTGCGGTTGTAGATGCACAATCGAAAGAAGAAGAATTAAACGATTTCAAAAAAGGTACACCAAGAAAAACCTTGAAAGAGAAAATTAACAGTTTGCGTAAATAGAGGATGATTAATCATATAAAAGGGAAATTAGTACAAAAAACGCCGACACATGTAGTGGTTGAAGCTTCGGGTGTCGGTTATTTTATCAATATATCATTAAATACCTATGCTCAATTGCAAGAGGTTGAAAATGTGTTTATTTATACTTATTTGAGTATTAGAGAAGATGCTCATGTATTGTATGGTTTTTTCGACGAACCTGAACGCCGTTTATTTAGCCATTTGATTTCTGTTTCTGGTATTGGTCCGAATACTGCTAGAATGATGCTTTCTTCGCTTTCTCCACAAGAGATACAAGAAGCAATTGTTCGAGGAGATGTGGCTTCAGTGCAAAAAATCAAAGGAATTGGGCCAAAATCGGCACAACGTCTCATTTTAGAGCTTCAAGACAAGTTGAAAAAAGAAGGCTCGGAATCACTTTTATCGATGCCAGCAAACAATACTGCGAAAGAAGAAGCGTTATCAGCATTGGTAATGTTGGGTTTTGCGAAGTTAAGTGCTGAAAAAGCGCTCGATCAGATTATCAGAGCCGAGGGCAACACACTAAGTGTTGAACGTTTGATAAAACTAGCACTCAAAAATTTATAAAGACCTTTGATTTTTTGTGAAAACGAGTATAATAGGTAGGAAGTCTATAATTAAGTTATTTATAACAGTAACAGCGCTCTTCACGGCCGCATCTTTGGTGTGGAGTGCGGAGTCGATTAGTCCTGCCTTTGATTTGCCTTTTGAATCTGTTATCGACTCGGGCTCACGTTTCCAAGGTACCGCCATCGATAAAACACCTAAAACTAAATTAGGTTTACAAGATCCTCCCAATGTTGAACGAAAAGTAGAGTACGACCCTGCTACAAAAATGTATACCATTACAGAAACGATTGGTGGTAAATTCTACAAGTCGCCGGTATACATGACCTTTGAGGAATATCAACAATATGAATCGCAAAAATCAAAGTTCGATTATTGGAAACAACGCTCAGCGGAAACTCAATTAATTTCTCCTAACGGGATGGTGCCAAAATTGTATGTAAACAATCAAGTGTTTGATAGAATTTTTGGTGGTAGTAAAGTAGATATTCGACCACAAGGAACAGCTGAGTTAATTTTCGCTGGTAGATTTAATAAAAACGATAATCCATTACTCAACGAACGCCAACGTAAAACTCGTCAGTTTGATTTTGATCAAAAAATTCAATTAAACGTTACCGGAAATATTGGTGATAAATTAAAAACTTCAGTTAACTACAATACAGAAGCGACTTTCGATTTCGAAAATCAAATGAAGTTGGAGTATACAGGTTATGAAGATGAAATCATAAAAAAGATTGAACTCGGTAACGTATCCTTGCCATTAAATTCAAGTTTAATAAGCGGCTCGCAAAGTTTATTTGGGGTAAAAACTCAATTGCAATTTGGTCGCATGACCGTAACATCAGTATTCTCACAACAAAAAAGTGAAAAGAAACAGATAAAGATTACGAATGGCTCACAAAAAACAGAGTTCAAATTTTTAGCAGATAACTACGAAGGAAATAAACACTTTTTCTTAGCCCAATATTTCAGAGATCAATACGACAGAGCGTTAGATGAACCACCAATTATAAAATCGAATATTTTGATTTCGAGAGTTGAAGTTTGGGTTACTTCTCGTAATCGTGTTGGTGATGAAAATACTCGTGATATCTTGGCGTTTATAGATTTAGGTGAAAACAGTAGAACATATACTACAGATCCTAACTTGATTAAAAATGCAAGTCCATTACCTAACTCAGTAAAAACTGATCAAGTAGACCCTTCCAATAATTTATTAGACATTATACCAAGCACTGCTCGTAATGTAGGTGATAATTCATTAGCTGCATATTTTGCAAATACAGGTGGCCCCGATAACTACGCAAGAATTCGTGCAAGAAAATTATTAGATCGAGAATACACATTCCATCCGCAATTAGGTTATATTTCATTGAATGCTGCACTTAATGCCGATGAAGTTTTAGCAGTTGCTTACCGTTATACATTAAATGGAGTTGAATATACTGTCGGTGAATTTTCGAATGAACGACAAGAAACCAATCCACCAACGGTTTTATATACAAAATTATTAAAGAACGTTTCTTTAAAAACAAGTTTGCCAACTTGGGATTTGATGATGAAAAATATTTATTCACTAAATGCTTTTCAAATTAATTCTGAAGAATTCAAACTCGATGTAATGTACCTCGATGAAAAAACGGCTAACAATGTAAACTATTTAGCAGAGGGTCCGGCGAATGTAAAAAACCTTCCTTTGATAAGAGTTTTAGGATTAGACAAACTCGATGTTAAACAAACACCTACACCTGATGGGGTATTCGACTTTGTTCCTAACATTACTGTAAATCCTGCAAATGGTCGAATCATATTCACTAAAATAGAACCATTCGGTTCTTACTTATACGGTTTGTTGTCGGCCGACGGAGATACGGTGATGGCACACAACGTTGCATTTACTGAGTTATACGACTCTACAAAATTTAAAGCACAGCAATTACCACGAAAAAATAAATTTACCATTCAAGGTTCATTCCAATCGACAAGTAATTCTGAATTCTCATTAAATGCTATAAACATACCACAAGGTTCTGTGGTGGTAAAGTCGGGAACACAAGTATTAGTAGAAGGGCAAGATTATACGGTTGACTACAATATTGGTAGAGTAAAAATTACGAACGCAGCATTATTGAGTAACGGAGCGCCACTTACTGTTGATTTAGAAAGCTCAACACTATTTGGTGTTCAATCGAGAACATTTCTTGGTACACGACTCGATTATAAGGTAAGTGATGAATTAAATTTAGGAGGTACATTTTTACGATTATCGGAACGACCATTAACACAAAAAGTAAATATTGGTGATGAGCCCATTGCCAATAATATGTATGGTGTAGATTTAAGTTACCGAAGCGACTCACGTTTCTTAACAACGTTAGTCGACAGGATTCCATTAATACAAACAAAAGCAAATTCAAACATAACTGTTTCTGCAGAGTACGCACGATTAGATCCAGGTCACTCACGATTATTAAATACTGCAAATAATAAAAGTGGTATTTCTTACATCGACGATTTTGAAGGCAGCCGTTCGTCTATTGATTTAAAGAGTGCAACCTCTTGGTATTTGTCGAGTACACCGGCCATGTTCCCAGAGTCGAATTTATACAATGATTTATCGTATGGATTTAATCGTGCACGATTATCTTTTTATCAAATCGATAATTTATTTTATAGCAGAACAGACAATAGAACTCCTGCACATATAAGAACTGATAGAGCTCAACTTTCAAATCATTATGTAAGAGAGGTAACAGAGCAAGAGGTATTTCCTAACAAACAAATCCCAACAGGTCAACCTAATATTTTATCTACACTAGATTTAACTTATTATCCACGTGAGCGTGGTCCTTACAATTTTTCTGTAAATAGATTAAATGCTGATGGTACATTAAAGGATCCTCAGAAATCGTGGGGAGGTATCATGCGAAGATTAGAGACGAACGATTTTGAAGCGTTAAATGTTGAGTTTATAGAATTCTGGATGTTAGATCCATTCATTGATAATGAAGGAGCAGCGGGTGGTGATTTATATTTCAATTTAGGTAGCATTTCTGAAGATGTATTAAAAGATGGTAAAGAATCGATAGAAAATGCATTGCCAAAAGATGGAGATGCACTTCGCTACGATAGTACTATATGGGGAAGAGTAGGTACTGTGCCTCCATTGAATCAAGCATTTGATAATGATAATAATTCTCGTCAGTTTCAAGATGTTGGTTTAGATGGATTGAATGATTTAGAAGAACAAGAATTCTTTAGAGCTTCATATTTAGAATTATTAGAGCAAACTTTTGGTGCAAGTTCAGTTGCATACCAACAAGCTTTAGCCGATCCATCTGGCGATAATTATTCATACTACAGAGGCGACGATTATGATAATGCGAAAGCATCTGTGAGAGATCGTTATAAATTGTATAATGGTTTAGAGGGCAATTCTCCAACAGAACAACAATCGGTAGCTAAAACAGGATTAAGTAATACAGCTTCAACACCTACACCCGATACAGAAGATATTAACAGAGATAATGCGCAAAGTGATCGTGATGAATATTTTCAATACCGTGTTCGATTAAGTCCAGGAGATTTAGAAAATCCAGATCAAAATTCATTCATAACTGATAAGGTAGTAGCACCTGTAAAATTAGCCAATGGTAAAACGGAGAATGTTACATGGTACCAATTCAGAATCCCATTGTCAAAATACGAATCGCGCGTTGGCGATATTCAAGATTTTAGAGCTATTCGTTTTGTGCGTGCATTTTTAACAAATTTCAGCGACACTATTACACTACGTTTTGCACGTTTACAATTAGTTCGAGGGGAGTGGAGAAGAATTGAACCTACAGTAATTTCTGGTGAAGGTACAGAGGCTAAATCAGATGCGATTTTCGATTTATCTACCATCAATATTGAAGAAAATGGTAGCCGTGTACCAATACCATATGTGTTGCCTCCTGGTATTATTCAAGAAAGAAATTTACAAGATGTTCGAGGTACGACTAGAGTAAATGAGCAATCACTTTTATTAAACGCTTGTAACTTTAAAAAGAACGATGAAGTAAAGGCATATAAGATTTCTGGGTTCGATTTCAGGTCGTATAAAAAAGTTGAAATGTTTATTCACGCCGAAGGTGAAGATGTAGAGAATAATGAGATGACAGCCTTTGTGCGATTTGGTATTGATTATACCGACAACTATTATGAGTATGAAATACCATTAACCATTACTCCACCGAATGAGCGAACTCCACAAGGTATATGGCCAGATGCCAATAAATTATCGTTACCACTTTCTGTTTTACAATTAGCAAAACAACGAAGGAATAATTCGAAGGAGCCTGTAACGGTAGAGTACCCGATACAAGATGGAAAGAATACTGTTTGGATAAAAGGTAATCCTGACTTAGGGAACGTGCGTTCAATTGTGGTTGGTATACGAAATAGAAGTGCTACCCCGAATGATCCGAAGTGTGTACAAGTTTGGTTTAACGAATTATTATTAACAGAGTTCGATGAGCAAGGTGGATGGGCTGCAACAGGAAGAGTAAGTGCTCAATTGGCAGATTTAGGAAACGTAACCATTTCAGGAAGTAAGAGTACTTTTGGATTTGGTTCGATTGATAAAAAAGTATCTGAAAGAAATCGTACCGATGATAAACAATACGATGTAACAACGAACGTAGAACTTGGTAAATTTTTCCCAGAGAAATCGGGTATACGAGTACCTATGTATGTTTCGTATTCGCAAGCAATAAGTACTCCTCAATTTGCACCTAACAACCCCGACATTTTATTATCAAATGTATTGTCGGAATTAAGTGCTGCAGAAAGAGATTCGATTAAAAGAATTACAGAAGATTATACAAGAAGAAAAAGTATCAGTTTTACCAATGTTAAAAAAGATCGTGTTGATACGAAAAAACCAGTTCGTATTTATGATATCGAAAACTTCAGTATTACGTATTCTTTTGCCGATCAATACAGAAGAAATTACAATACAGAATATAATATCTTAAGAAATCATCGTGGTGCATTGTCTTATAATTATAATAATGTTCCGAAAGAAGTTCGACCTTTTGATAAAGCGATAAAAAGCCAATACCTAAAACTTATCAAAGACTTTAATTTTAATTATAAACCAAGTGCTTTAGATTTTAGGGTTGATGTGGATAGGGTTTATGGTGAAACTAAAATTAGAAATATTAATACAGGTACACTTCCAATTGAAGAAACCTTTAATAAGAATTTCAGAATTACACGTACCTATGGTATGAGGTATGATATTACACGTGCATTGAAATTAGATTTCACGGCCAATAATTTAGCGGTAGTAGATGAACCATTTGGTAGAATTGATACAAGAGAGGAAAAGGATTCATTAATAAACAATATTAAAACATTAGGCAGAACTACTGATTACAATCAGAATGCAAACTTGACTTATCAAGTGCCTATAAATAAAATACCTTTCTTAGATTGGACACAAATGACAGCGACGTATACCGCTCGTTATGATTGGAGAGCTGCAGCATTGGCAACACCAAAGTTTGAAAATACAATTTCAAATAACCAAGCGATACAGTTAAACCCTACGTTTAATATGACGCAACTTTACGGAAAATCGAAATACTTGAAGAATTTGATTACGCCAGCTAGAGGAAGAACGCCAAGAGATTCTAACAATCCGCTAGAGAAATTAAAGTCGAATAAAACAGCTGCACAAAACAGAGAAGATAGTATTGCGCGTGAGATGAATAAAAACGATTTCAAAAAAGTATTAGCGAGAACATTAATTATGTTGCGCAGTATTAATTTTAGTTATCGAGAAACGAATGGTCAGCAATTGCCGGGTTATATTCCTGGAACCGATTTATTAGGAATGGATTTTGGTAAAGCGAATGCTCCAGGCATAGGGTTTGTTTTTGGTAGTCAACAAGACATCCGATTTAAAGCAGCAGAAAATGGTTGGATTACAACCTATGATTCTGTATCTAATAGATATTTACGTTCGAATAGGGTGGAGTTCAATTTAAGAGCGAACTTAGAGCCAATAAAGGATATGCGTGTTGATTTGAATATGCAAAGAAGCATGACTAAAAATTACCAAGAATTTTTTAGGTATGATACGGATCCAACGAGCAGTACTTATCAACGATTTAGATCATTTGCAGAAACTGAAACAGGTAATTTCAGTATGACTATCGTAACGATATCATCGGCATTTGAAGGATTAAATGATGATGGTACATCCGACTTCTTTAATAAGTTTCAAGATAATCGATTTGCTATTTCACAACGATTAGCTAATGAGAAAGGTATCAACACCTTTGATACAGCAGGTTTTTATGATGGTTACGGAAAGTATTCGCAACAAGTGTTAATACCTGCATTTTTAGCTGCTTATTCTGGTAAAACTACCAACTCAGTTAGTTTAAACCCTTTCCCTCGAATTCCATTACCAAACTGGAGAATGAATTACACAGGGTTAATGAAGTTTGAAATTATTAATGAGTATTTCTCTAGCTTCACTGTTAACCATTCATATACATCAACCTATAACGTAAACAGCTTTAATAGGCCTACTACCATTGCAGTTAAATATGCAGCCAATGGAAACTTTGTTCCAGAGTATGAAATTCAACAGGTAACGATTTCTGAAACATTTGCACCTTTAATTGGATTCGACATGACGATGAAGAACAAGGTAAATATTGTTCTTGAGTATAAGCAAAGTAGAAATTTAGGTTTAAGTTTTGCAAATACACGAGTGGAGCAATTGAACACTTACGAATATAATGTAGGTCTTGGTTACACAACCAACAATTTACAATTACCATTTAGTTTTGGTGGCGGACAACGAATATTGAAAAACGATTTAAATGTTAGAACCGATTTTAATATCAGAATTAACAGGGGTGCAATTCATAGAATGGATCAAGGATTTTCTGATATTATCAATGGGTCGAGGGTAATAAGTATCAAACCATCGATAGAATATGTATTAAATCAACGTTTCCAAGTGCGATTATTCTATGATAGATTAGTAACCAAGCCGTATATATCAACCACATTCCCAACGGCGATAACAAGCTTAGGCTTCAGTTTAAGAATAAATATTGGTGCCTAAAAATTCATAGAAAAATGTAACTTTGGGAAAATTAAAAATTACACAATGAATTTTCCAGCAGAACTAAAGTACACTAAAGACCACGAGTGGGTTCGTTTAGAAGGTAATGTAGCCTATATCGGTATTACCGATTTTGCACAAAGAGAACTTGGCGATATTGTTTATGTTGACATAAACACCATCGGAAAAGATGTAGCGCAAGAAGAAGTATTTGGTACCGTAGAAGCAGTAAAAACTGTTTCAGATTTATACATGCCAATTGCAGGTGAAGTGGTTGAAATGAATAGCAAATTGGATGCAAACCCAGAATTAGTAAACTCTGACCCATACGGTGATGGTTGGATGGTAAAAGTAAACGTTAGCAATGCTGCTGATTTTGAAAATTTACTTTCAGCTGCAGATTACCAATCGTTGGTAGGTGCATAAGACCTTTTGGAAATACAATATTTACTGGTTGCTTTGGCTTTGCTTAATTAGTTATTTAAGCAATGCCCAAAGCGATGGTATCCCTAAACTTCCGATTTTACTTTTTGAGGGAGCCGATAAAGTGGTTCATGCCATTTTTTATTTTACACTAATGATTTGCATGCGTTTTGGTTTTGCAATGCAACACAACTTCCCCCAACTAAAAAATAATAGCTACAGTTATCCTTTTGTTTTTTCTATTCTATGGGGAATACTTATGGAACTAAGTCAATACTTTATTTTTACCTATAGAACAGCCGATTTTAAAGATGTTCTAGCTAATATAACAGGTGCAGTAGTTGGTTTATTTTTTAGTTTTTTAGCAACTAAATTGATAAAATTGCCTAAATTGAACTAAGATTTTAATCATAATGAAAAAAAACATCATTGCTCTTTTATTACTTACAGGATTACTGATTAGTTTAAGTGCCTGTAAATCAAGATGTGATTGCCCTAGATTTTCCAGTCAAAACACCCCAAAATCTATTGTTAAAGCATAATTCAATTACTTATTGTTATTTGGATTTAATTTAAATAAGACGTAAATTGCAGGCCTAATTAAAAGGGATATGTGCAGATGGGTTTACAATAATTCAATAGTATGAAACGCAGGAATTTGGCTGAACTACAACCAGGAATGAAAGCAATCATTGATTCCTTTACCGACGAAGAATTATCTATTCGTTTATTGGAATTAGGTTGTTTACCAGGGGAAGAGGTTGAAGTAGCACATATTGCACCTTTAGGAGATCCTATCGCTATCCATTTATATGGTCATAAGCTTAGCTTACGCAAAAAAGAAGCGGAGAGTATTATTGTGAAGTAAGATTTACGGTTTTGAAGCAGGAAATTAATATTGCATTAATTGGTAACCCAAATACGGGAAAATCATCATTATTTAACGCATTAACAGGACTAAATCAGAAAGTCGGAAATTTTCCTGGGGTAACAGTCGATAAACTTATTGGACATTATAAAATAGACGACAATTTTTCGGCACGAATAATTGATTTACCAGGAACATATAGTTTATACCCACGCTCACAAGATGAGCAAATTGCACTTCAAGTATTAGGTTCACCAGCGAATCCAGATTTTCCAAGAGTAGTTGTAGTTGTTGTTGATGCTACGAATCTGAAACGAAACTTGTTATTATTTTCTCAAATTCTCGATTTAGGTTTACCCTGTGTATTGGCGGTAAACATGATCGACCAAGCAAAGGAACAACACATTGATATAAATATTGAAGGTCTATCGGCACAAATTGGAATTCCGGTAGTAGCTATCAGTGCAAGAAATAATGTAGGTATCGATGAATTAAAACTTGCAATTAAAAAACAAATCGACGAACAAGTAATTGTTGAGTCGGGAACAAATATTACTCAATATGCACCAGAGCTTATTGAAGAAATTAAAAAGGAATTTGAAATAAATAATGATTACGTAGCTTTTGAATTAGCACATCATTATCATGAGCTCTCTCATCTAACGGAAGAGAAAAAGCAAAAGTTAAAAGCGATTGCTGAGAAATATAATTTTAATCCTCAAAAAGCACAAGCACAAGAAACAATCGCTCGTTTTAATCATATTAATGAGTTGTTGTTCGACAATGTGCATAAACCTTACGATCCAGTAAAAGAAACATATAGTAATAAGATTGATAAATGGCTTACGCATAGAATTGGTGGGCTCATCTTTTTCTTCTTGATTTTGTTTGTAGTTTTTCAATCAATTTTCACTTGGTCTAATTACCCGATGGATTTAATTGAATCGGGATTTCTAGGAGTAGAAAATTATTTGAACGGACTTATACCGAATGGAATTTTTAAAGACTTACTCATTGGTGGTATACTTCCAGGATTAAGTGGAGTATTAGTGTTTATTCCGCAAATTGCTATTCTATTTTTATTCATTGCCATCTTAGAAGATACGGGTTATATGGCTCGTGTTACTTTTATGATGGATAGAGTAATGAAAAAATTTGGGTTAAACGGAAAATCTGTGGTGCCTTTAATGAGTGGTATCGCTTGTGCAGTACCAGCAATTATGTCGGCACGAACGATAGAGAATTGGAAAGATCGATTAATAACGATTATGGTTACACCTTTAATGAGTTGTTCCGCGCGTTTGCCTGTATATACCTTATTAATTTCCATTGTAGTACCATCAGAAAAAATATTTGGCATATTAAACTTGCAAGGCTTAGTGTTAATGGGCATGTATTTGCTAGGTTTTGTTGCTGCAATTTTTTCGGCTTACGTAATGAAGCTCATTATTAAAACGAAGGAGCGTAGTTATTTTATCATGGAATTGCCAGTGTACCGAATGCCACGTTGGTCGAATGTAGGGATTACCATTTTCAATAAGGTAAAAACATTTGTTGTTGAAGCAGGAAAAATAATTTTAGCTGTATCCATTGTATTATGGTTTTTGGCAAGTTATGGTCCTGGAAATAATTTTGAAATCATTGAGAAAAAATACGAACTACAATTAGCTGAGCAAAAATTAGATACTAATACTGCACATCGATTAATGGGTTCAGAAAAATTAGAAGCATCGTATGCTGGATATTTAGGAAAATTTATAGAACCCGTAATTCGTCCATTAGGTTACGATTGGAAAATAGGTATTGCATTAATAACCTCCTTTGCTGCACGTGAAGTATTTGTTGGCACCATTGCTACCATTTATAGTGTAGAAGCTGATGAAGGAGAGCTAGACACGGTTAGGGATAAATTATTAACTGCACAAAATGCAAACACCGGTGAACCCACTTTTACTCTAGCGGTGAGTTTATCACTAATGATTTTCTACGCATTTGCCATGCAGTGTATGAGTACCATCGCAGTAGTTTACCGCGAAACTAAATCGTGGAAATGGCCAGCTATACAATTTGCGTTTATGACAGTGTTGGCATATTGCAGTGCCTTGATTGTTTATTTAGTATTTAGTAGTTAGTATTTAGTCTTTAGTCGCTAGTCTTCAGTAGTTGGATGGTTAGAGCTTTATTATTTCCTTAGGTGATTTTGTAATGCTCGATTCATTTTTTGAATTTCATTAATCTTCAGTATGAGTTCATCCATAATTTCATCTGAAATGAAGTTTAATTTATTACTAATAATTAATAATGACTCTAGCTCAGCTGATGAACCATTGGATATAGATAAAAAATGTATAAATTCTTTATTCGAATTTCTGCCAGCACCTTCAGCAATATTACTAGCAATCGATATTGAGCACCTTCTAATTTGATCCACTGTATTATAATTTTCAGATTTAGGAAACACTTTTAATAATGTATATATATCAACAGCTAATGCAATAGATTTTTGCCAGATCTCAAGATTTTTAAAATTATTCATAAAACAAAAATTTGAAATAAATCTTTAATTTTAAACCTTATAAATGCTGGTATTTAAATACAGGATGATAAATACTGGCTTTTTTATTAAGGATGATAAGTGCAACATCTCTAACGACTAGAGACTAAATACTAGAGACTAACGACTCAAATGAACAACGCCGAAATTCTCCGTCCATATTTACCCGAGGGTACTGCTGAGATGATGGCCAAATGGATAGATTATTTCCAAGTGGAGCTTTCTATCAATAGACCTCGATCGTCGGTGCTTGGCGATTACAGACATCCTTATGCTGGGAAAGGTCATCGTATATCTGTGAATAGAGACTTAAATCCTTATGCCTTTCTGATTACATTAATTCATGAGTTTGCACATTTAACGAATTGGAATAAACATAAGAACCATGTAAAACCTCATGGGGAGGAATGGAAGACTGAATATAAAATTTTAATGCAGCCTTTATTTGACCGCAAAGTTTTTCCTGAGGATATTGAAAAAGCAGTAAGAAAGTACATGATGAACCCAGCAGCTTCGAGTTGTTCCGACACACATTTACTGCGTGTATTAAAAAAATATGATAGTGTACAACACACCGTATTTGTAAGTTCTATTCCTGCGGGTGGTTATTTTCAACTAAAGAATGGTCGTAAATTTCAAAAGTTGGAACTCATTAGAAAAAGATACCGTTGCAAGGAAATACCAAGTAACGATATCTATTTATTTAGTCCAGTAACGGAAGTGTATTTGGTCG
>JACCDS010762549.1_pt1 | contig 52288 bp, 49 predicted proteins | sample 7446441 | NCBI WGS metagenome assembly JACCDS01 (sample SAMN15323445, study PRJNA562643) | freshwater metagenome | isolation source: river surface water | place: USA:Blue River Watershed | collected 2017-08-17 | reverse complement strand
TTGGGAAGCTGCCGTTCTACCATTGAACTACACCCGCGGTTGGTCGAATTTTACCTTGCCCGTATCGGGGCTTGCGAATTTGTCAGTCTCCGCAGGCGATCTGCCACAGCGGCCGCGCGAAGTCGTCCTGCGGATCGATCACCCAGTCGGACGACAAAGGGATCTCGTGCAATTTGTCACCCTGGGCCATCGGTTGCGAATAGGCGACCGCATGGACATCGCGCATGGCGCGCGCACCGCAATCGACTTCCGTCGTTACCCGCTGAGAGGCCGGATGGCTGGCATCGATAGCTGCCTGCTTCGAGGCATCTATGCTGAACAGGCGCGGCAGCTCGACATGCCCGAGGTTGCGCTCGATGCCGTCGATATCGACATATTGCCTGACCGCGCCGCCATCGCTGGCAGTCACCTCTACCCAGTGTTCAGCATGCAGCGATGTGCTCAGCGTCAGGATGGCAATCAATGGCAGAAGACGTTTCAATGGATTCTCCTATCGGGATGGGATGGGCTGTCACCGGTGCTCGCCACGCACCACAGCAACAAGGCAATGAGTGTAAATGCAAATTGGCCTGCTGCCAGCGCGGTCACGGATTCTTCCAGCAGCGGAGCGACCAGACCGGCGGCCAGTGCTGACAACATCGTCAGCGTAAACGATTGGCAGGAGGCGACTGTGCCGCGGATTTGCGGGAACAGGTCCAGCACTTTCAGCGTCAGGCCGGGCGCGACCATCGACATACCCAGCGTGTACAGAAACAGAGGCGCCACCGTCCACGGCAATGCCGGCGGAAAGAGCAGGTGGTAACCGACGTTGACGATGCCCGAGGTCGTCAGCAATACGAAGCCGATCTTCACTTGCCGGTCGGCGCCACGCCGTCCCGCCATCCGGTTCGCGGCCAGCGCACCAAGAAAGATGCCGGCGACCGAGGGAATGAACAGCCATCCGAACTGGCTCGGGCCCAGCCCGAGATGGCGAATAATCAGTACCGGGGCGGATGACACGTACAGAAACAGGCCGGCAAAATTGAAGGCCAGCGCGCCGGCTTTCAGCTGGAAACGCGGCGACAGGAAGATCATCCGGTAATTGCGCCATAGTGAGGCCGGATGGAAGGGCTGGCGTCGTGACGGCGGCAATGTCTCAGGCAAAAAACGCCAGCACAGCGCGACCAGCAGCAAGGCAAACAGGAACAACAGCTGAAAAATCATGCGCCAGTCTGACAGCATGACGATCCAGCCACCGACGATAGGCGCAATCGCTGGCGAGATCGAGAAGATCATCGTTACCAGCGACAGCATTTTTTCAGCCTCGGCGCCAGCGTACAGGTCGCGTGTGATCGCCCGACCGATCACGACCCCCGCACCGGCCGACAGCCCTTGCAGCATGCGAAAGACCCATAGCGATTCGATGCTGCTGGCCATCGCGCAGCCCAGGGACGCGGCCGCATAGACGCCGAGCGACGCAATGATGATACGGCGCCGGCCAAAGGCGTCTGACAACGCGCCATGCCACAGGATCATCACCGCGAATGAAGCCATATAAGCGGTCAGGGTCTGCTGTATCTGGAGCGGGCTGGCGTCGAGTGTTTTCCCGATCAATCCAAATGCAGGCAAGTAGGTATCGACGGAAAACGGCCCGAGCATTGACAGCACCGCCAGTAGCAGCGCAAGTCCGGTGTATGAAATCTGCGAGACAGGCATGGGTCGGATTTTCTCAAATGTCATCGACGCGAAGGTATCCCAGTTCCAGATACGCATCCATGCCGTAATTCACGTCCATGTGACCGAGCCTGAAGTGATCACCATCATTAATGCGACCACCAGTAAATGCATGATTTTTTACTAGATTTTTGCGACAAAGAAATTCCCTGGTGGAAGCTGGATTAAGAAATGTACTGATGAAAGCAGCTCAAGCTGTCAAGTCCTGGGTGATTTAATTTTCGAACATTTAGAACTGAAATTTGGCTTACGTCACCTATCGCGAGGTGTTCGTCATTCCCGAATGTGGACCTTTCCCGACGAGCGAAAATTCATTCAGAACACTAGTGAGGCAAGTATGAGCACTCCCAATTCTCCGGGCCGGACGCTGAGTAGTACATCCACCAATTCTTCCCTGACAGCTGATTCTCAGCCCAGCAGCTCGTCCAGTTCAGGTGGCCATGAATCAGAAACTGTCCGCATGAAGACTGTGACAGGACCGAAGAAACCAATTCCACTCATGGAGCAAGACGGCTACCTGTACCCGAAATCGTCGAGAAACTCCGACCGGCCCGATGAAAGCGATGAGATAACCGCGCTGCCTTCGTCCTGGGAGAAAAAGTTCGACGACGAGGTTAGACATTATGATGCGCTCACCGCGAAGGCACGCGAAAAAAGGGAAGCGACCGTCATGTCTCAGACCGCCATTTTGCCGAAGGGTAATCCCGCTTCCATCGCGGGGGAGAAGCGGGCCGAGCCGCCCAGTGAGCCACGCAGCGAGCCACGCTTGCAAAGAACCGAACGCTCAGCCTCCATACTGGAGGCGTTCCGTGGTGGCGCTCCGCGTCGGACGCGCACATCGTTCAATACCGACAGCATGCAGAGCCTGACGCTTGGCGACCTGGCGAAATCACGCTGGGTGGCCAGACATACGGTAAAAATCGATGAAGAGGGTTTCCCCATCCTGGACAAAATTCCTGCGAAATTCAGACGCGCTCTGGCTGATGAATACAGGGATTTTTCACGCAAAGTAAGCAACCAGGGGTTGGCCAGCGAGGAGCGGGAGGAGCATCTGAAACAGGCGCTGGCGAAGAAATTTCTCGCCCTTGCCTTGCTCGGACCGGACAGCGGATTCGATAAGTCGAAGATAGGTTCGAGGACAGCGATTAACCAGTATCTTTCAAAGACATTCGGCGTGCAGATCGATCCGGAGCCTATGTCGGCGCGGGACGATGCTCCCGGTTCTCCCCGGTCGCCAAGCTCTCCCCGGTCCCCGGGTTCTCCGAGGTCTCAGAGATTCTCATGGTTTTCTTCGTCATCGGCGTGGTCAGCCGCCAGCGACGATTTTCGCGACCTGCTAGTGCAGGATGCAGTGCATCGATCGAGCAACTATCGTGTCGACTGGTCGGTTGATCTCAGCGACATTGATGTGGATCCCTTCACCCGCAAGACTTTCGACGACACCATCGAGAAGATCCGAGCTCATGAAGTCGTCTCGCGAGCGCCAAACGCGCGGACGGATGTCACGGCCACATTCCAGCGTGATTTTCCGCACTCGAAATACGCCTATCAATGCGACGACGGTTCTATCGCAGATTTAAAGTCAATCGACGAATTTATCGCCTTTATCGGGGATCCGGTGGCATCCGGACTGCCTGGGAAAGTCAGTCACTTTGCGTGCCAGAATCTGGGGATGTTCATCAAAAACCTGCTATTCACGCGTACAGATGCAGATGGCAATCCGAAGTCGGTTCTGCATTTGTTCGACGGTACACCGATCGTCTTCAGTACATCTCCGTCGGCACGCTATCTGTTGAAGAAAGCCGCCGATGGCACGGTCACGCTCAGTTATCGTTCGGAGATTGATACCAAAGATGCGAGGAAATCAGGAAAGAACACGGCCAGCCTGCTGTTCGCCAACAATGGTCAGCTCGGAAGCCGTGGTGTGCTGATTGAAAACGCCCACGCCGTCATCACCCTCGATGTCACTTTCCGTCCGGACGGCAGCGCCCGGATGGGTACCCTGAAGCTGGAAGCCGAAGGCTGGAATCAGGTCAGCGAGTGACAAACCTTCAGGCGGGACGCCGGTTCGATCCCGCCACCATATCGAAGCGGAATAACCTGCATTCGATGGCGCCGTTGAAAAACGGCGTTTTTTTTGATTCCTTCAGGCGCAGCATGCGTGGCAGCGTCAGGTCGGCGGTGAACAGGCACACGGTCCAGCCGGCGAACCGGCTTTTCAGCGTGCTGCCGAACGCGCTGAAGAAAGCAGTCGCCAGTTCATCGGGTTCCTGCGAGCGGTCGCCGCGCACGCCGATACGTTCGCCGTAAGGCGGGTTCGCGATCAGCAGGCCGGGTATGCCGGTCGGCGGCTTGACTTCCTGTGCTTCGATCTGTTTCAGCGGGACATCAAAGCTGATACCGGCTCGCTGCAGGTTGTTACGCGCCATGACCAGCATGTCGCCGGAAATGTCGCTGCCAAAAATCGTTGGCTTGGCCGGCAGCGGCGCGGGCTTGACTGCGGCGCGGATGGCATCCCAGTCGGCCTGCCTGAAGTTCCTGAATTTTTCGAAGGCGAACGCGCGGTTCAGTCCCGGTGGAATCCCGGCCAACATTTGTGCGGCTTCGATCAGCAGTGTGCCTGAGCCACACATCGGATCCAGCAGCGGCGTGCCTGGCTTCCAGCCGGCAGTGCGCAGCAGTCCTGCGGCGAGATTCTCGCGCAGCGGCGCATCGCCGGTCTCCATGCGCCAGCCGCGTTTGAACAGGCCCTCACCCGAGGTGTCGAGATAGATCGTGACGGTGCGTGCATCGAGAAACCCCCAGATGCGCATGTCTGGTGTGCGCGTGTTCACCGAAGGCCGCTTTCCGGTACGGTCGCGGAAGCGGTCGCACAGGCCGTCCTTGATTTTCAGCGTGACGAATTCCAGGCTCTTCAGCGGCGACTTGATCGCGTTCACATCGACGCGGATTGTGTGGTCAAGATCGAACCAGTCTTCCCATTTGGCATCCAGTGCAAGGTCATAAATGTGGTTCTCGTTGGCATAACTGCCGTGTGCGATGCGCAGCAGCACGCGCGAAGCGATTCGCGAATGCAGGTTCAGTCGCATCGCGTCGGTCAGCAGGCCCGAGCAGTGCACGCCGCCGGGCACCGTGTTGTGCACCTTCAGCGTGCTGCTTTGCGCGGCGATTTCGGCGAGTTCCTCAGCGAGCGCGGTTTCGAGACCGCGCGGGCAGGGGCAGAAGTACGAATAGGAAAGGGTGCTCATCGGTGACCTTTTGTCCGTTATAGGTCGGGCGTCGCTTGCCTGACCTGGTTGCTCTTGTGGATATCCATCTCGCTGGATCCCGGCGCAAGCCGGGGTCCAGCAGAGTCGCGCCGTATGACTTACTGCGCCAAAGCCTGCTCAACGAAGTCCAGCCGGTCCTGTCCCCAGAATCCTTCGCCGTCAATGCCATACCAGGGCACGCCGAACACCTGCGCAGCGATGGCATCCTCGGTGTTGCGCGCATAGTCCGCGGCCACCGCGTCGCCTTCGGCCAGCTTCAGCAGGGCTGCGCCATCCAGACCGAGGCCGGCCGCAATCGCCACCAGCGTATCCGTATCCGCGATGTTCTTCTCTTCGGCCCAGCAGGCACGTCCGAGCGCGCCGAGCAGCGCCAGTGCCTTATCCGTACCGGCGGCATGCTGTGCTGCGATGATCAGCTTCGCGCCAATCTCGCCAGCGACGGGGAAGAACTTCGGATGCAGCGTCAGCGGCATGCCAAGATGTTTGCTCCAGCGCGTCAGTTCAGCCAGACGATAGGCCTGCCGCTGCGGCGGCCGCTGGCTCACAGGCACGCCACCGGATGCGGCAAACACCTTGTTCACGTCGCAAGGCTTCAGCAGTACCTGCGCGCCATGCTTCTTTGCGATCGCGACGAAGCGCTCATGACCGAGGTAGGTCCAAGGCGATTGCGGGGCGATGAAATAGTCGACGGTCTTGCCCATCGATGTCTCCTGTTGTTGGTTTCAAAAATTCAGAAAGGTTTGACGACAACGAGAATCACGGCGGCGAACATTGCCAGCACCGGCATCTCGTTAAACCACCGGTACCACACATGCGATCGGGCGTTTTCACCGCGCTCGAATTGCTTCAGCAGGCTTTTGCACAGATGGTGATAGCCGATCAGCAGCACCACAATAGCCAGCTTGACGTGCATCCAGCCGCTGCCCGGGCCACGGCCAATGCCATAGCCTAGCCACAGTATCAGTCCGAGTACCAGTGCCGGGATCATCAGGATCGTCATGAAGCGATACAGCTTGCGCGCCATCGTCAGCAGGCGGGCGGTCGCGGCCGGCTCGGTTTCCATCGCCAGGTTAACGAAGATGCGCGGCAGATAAAACAGGCCGGCGAACCATGACGCGATGAAGACGATGTGCAGCGCCTTGATCCAGAGGTAGGCCATTCGTCAGGCCCTCACTTCGCCATGGCCGAGCACGATGTATTTGACCGAGGTCAGACCTTCGAGACCGACCGGACCGCGCGCGTGCAGCTTGTCATTCGAGATGCCGATCTCGGCACCAAGACCGTACTCGAAACCGTCAGCGAAGCGCGTGGAGGCATTCACCATCACCGACGCCGAATCCACTTCGCGCAGGAAGCGCATGGCGCGTGTGTAATCCTCGGTAATGATCGCATCGGTATGCTGGGACGACCAGGTGTTGATGTGATCGATCGCCTCATCAATCCCGGACACGATCTTCACCGCCAGGATCGCATCCAGATATTCAGTGGCCCAGTCTTCTTCCGTCGCGGCGGTCAGTTTCGGGTAGCCGGCGAGGATCGTCATCGCTTCCGGATCAGCGCGCAGCTCGACCTGCTTGTCTGCGTACAGCTTTGCCAGTTGCGGCAGCACAGTCGGTGCGATGCTGCGCGCGACCAGCAGCGTCTCCATCGTGTTGCAGGTGCCGTAGCGATGGCACTTGGCGTTGAATGCAACCGGCAGCGCCTTCGCCAGGTCGGCACTGTCATCGATATAGACGTGGCAGATGCCATCGAGGTGCTTGATCATCGGCACCTTCGATTCCTTGATCAGTCGCTCGATCAGTCCCTTGCCGCCGCGCGGCACGATCACGTCCACATACTCCGGCATCGTAATCAGTGCGCCGACCGCGGCACGGTCGGTCGTCTCGACGATCTGTACCGCTTCAGCCGGCAGGCCGGCGCCCTGCAGACCTTCCTTAACCAGCCTCGCCAGCGCCTGATTGCAATGGATTGCCTCCGAGCCACCGCGCAGGATGGTCGCGTTGCCGCTCTTGATGCACAGTCCGGCCGCATCGACCGTCACGTTCGGACGGGCTTCGTAGATGATGCCGATGACGCCCAGCGGCACGCGCATCTGGCCGACCTGGATGCCGGTCGGCCGGTATTTCATATTGGTGATCTCGCCGATCGGATCCGGCAGTGATGCAATCTGCTCGAGGCCCTCGGCCATCGTCGCGATCGCTTTTTCCGACAGCGTCAGCCGATCGACCATCGCTGCTGCAAGTCCGTTGGCGCGTGCCGCGTCGAGGTCTTTCTGATTGGCGGCGGTCAAAAGCGCCGCATCGCGGCGGATGCCGGCGGCGATCAGTTGCAGTGCACGGTTCTTCGCCGCGGTATCGGCCTTGGCCATCGCGCGCGATGCCTTGCGGGCGGCGCGGCCGATGTCGGTCATGTATTGTTGAATATCCATACTTATTTCCTTTGCTATTTCTTTGCCACCGCCAGCGCGAGCTGTAGCAGCGCATCCCAGGCATCGCCGGCAAAATCCTTTGCGCGCAGTCCCTTGATCATGCGGTCGACCTGCGCGGCTTTGGCGAGCGCATCTTCCAGCGTGGCCAGCTTCACACGCGCCAGCGCCGGCGCCATCAGCCGCTCGCGCGGCCCCCAGATCCGGTATTCCTTCAGCATTACCGCAAGCGGGCGGCCGTCTGCGGTGCCGAGCTTCAGCTTCAGCAGCGTGCGTATCTCTTCGGCGATGGCCCACAGCACCAGCGGCGGTGCCTCGCCTTCTCCTTTGAGTCCGTCAAGCATGCGCACCACGCGGCCGATGTCACCGGACAGCATCGCCTCGGACAGCTTGAACACGTCATAGCGGGCGACGTTCAGCACGGCGTCCTGTACCTGCTCAAACGACAGCCGGCCTTCAGGATACAGCAGCCCCAGCTTGCGAATTTCCTGGTGCGCCGCCAGCAGATTGCCCTCGACACGCTCCACCATGAAATCGAGCGCGGCACGGTCGGCGCTTTGTCCCTGTGTGGTCAGGCGCCGGCCTATCCAGTCGGCCAGCTGCTGCCGCTCCACGTTCGGTATGTCGACATACACCGCATGTCGCTGAAGCGCGCCAACCCACGCGCTTTTCTGCGTTGCCCAGTCGAGCTTGGGTAGCGTGATCAGCGTCAGCGTGTCGCCGGCTTCGGGCGATGCTGCGCAAGCGGCCGCATAGTCTTGCAACGCCTGTCCGCCATCCTTGCCGGGTTTGCCACCGGGGATACGCAGCTCGATCAGCTTGCGGTCGCCAAACAGCGACATTGCCTGATTGGCCGCCAGCAGCTCGCCCCATTTGAAATGGCGCTCAGCGACCAGCACCTCACGCTCGGTGAAGCCGGCGGCGCGCGCCTGAGCGCGTATGCGGTCGGCCGCCTCCAGCGCGAGCAGGTGCTCGTCGCTGCTGAGTACGTACAGCGGCGCCAGCGTCTTGGACAGATGGGCTTCGAGTGCCTCGGCACGCAGCTGCATCGCCGCGCCTGTTACGGCTTGATCTGCGCCAGCTGGCGCATCACCTGGCTGACTGCGTCGCGTCGCATATCGTCGAAGATCAGCTTTTCTTCCTGCTCTTTTGCCAGCACCTGGGATTCGCTGTAGGACAGAATGGTCTGCAGCGCGATCTCCGACGGCGGCAGCAGCTTTTTGTTGTCCTTGTCTGCCACCTCGTAGCGAATACGGTAGGTCAGGCTGAATTCACGCACCTGGCCCTGGGAGTTCAGGGTGAGTACCTTGCGCTCCTGCTTGTCATCCAGCACCCGCAGCGATACTGCCGCTGTTTTCGGATCGTTGGCCAGCTTGGCAGTGCGTTGCGAACGGATTGACGTGCGCAGATCACGCTCCAGTGCCGTGCCAGAGGGGGCATCCAGATAGACTGACTCGAAGGCCAGTTGTGAATCCGGCGTGCTGCCACGCAGCGCAAAGCCGCAGCCGGTCAGCGGGAAGCTCAGCGAAACCGCCAGCGGCACCAGCAGTGCGGCAACGAGACGGCGATGCGAACGATTCAAGGCACTCTCCTCAGGCGACAATGTTCACCAGCTTGCCGGGCACGACGATAATCTTCTTCGGTGCGCCCTCGACGAATTTCTTCACGTTTTCATCGGCCAGCGCGACGGCCTCGATCGTCGCCTTATCGGCATCCTTCGCGACCGTGATCTTGCCGCGCAGCTTGCCATTCACCTGCACCATCAGCTCAATCTCAGCCTGTTCCAGCGCGGCGGCATCGACCGTCGGCCACGGCGCATCAAGGATGTCACCATGCGCGGCTGCGTAGCCGAGCTCAGCCCACAGTGCATGCGTGACATGCGGTGCGACCGGGTAGAGCACGCGCAGGAAGATGCCGAGGCATTCGCCCACCGCAGCCTTCGCCGCGTCGCTGTCATCGAGCTTGGCGCCTTCAAGCAGGTTCAGCATCTTCATGCAGGCCGAGACAACCGTGTTGTATTGCAGGCGGCCGTAATCATGGTCAGCCTGCTGCAGCACCTTGTGCATCTCGCGGCGCAAGGCCTTGATATCCGCGTTATCAGTTGCGCCGGCAGCCAGTACCGGCTTGATAACGGTTGATTGTGCGAAAGCGAAATTCCAGACCCGGCGCAGGAAGCGGTGCGCACCTTCGACGCCTGAGCCTGACCATTCCAGGGTCTGCTCGGGGGGCGACGCAAACATGGTGAACAGGCGCGCGGTATCGGCGCCGTACTGGTCGATGATGGCCTGCGGATCGATGCCATTGTTCTTCGACTTCGACATCTTCTCGGTGCCGCCGATCTGTACCGGCTGGCCGTCGCTCTTCAGCGTGGCCGTCGCCGGCCGGCCCTTGTCGTCGAACTGCAGTTCGACGTCTTCCGGGTTGAACCAGGTCTTCTTGCCCGATACATCTTCGCGATAATAGGTTTCGTTCAGTACCATGCCCTGCGTCAGCAGGTTGACGAAAGGCTCATCGAACTTCACGAGGCCGAAGTCGCGCATCACCTTGGTCCAGAAGCGCGCATACAGCAGGTGCAGCACCGCATGCTCAATGCCGCCGATGTACTGGTCCATCGGCATCCAGTAATCATTGCGCGCATCCACCATCGCGTCCTGGCTGCCCGGCGAGCAGTAGCGCATGTAGTACCACGACGAATCGACGAAGGTATCCATCGTGTCCGTCTCGCGGCGCGCAGGCTGACCACAGCTCGGGCAGTCGACCTTCAGGAATTGCTCATGCTTGTTCAGCGGATTGCCGCTGCCGTCCGGCACGCAATCTTCAGGCAGCACCACCGGCAGGTCCTTCTCCGGCACCGGCACGTCGCCGCAGTGCGCGCAGTGGATCATCGGGATCGGCGTACCCCAGTAGCGCTGGCGCGAGATGCCCCAGTCGCGCAGGCGGTAGGTGATTTTTTTCTCGCCGGCGCCCTGGGTCGCGAGGTCGGCAGCGACCGCATCGACTGCCGCCTGATAGCCGAGGCCATCGTATTTGCCGGAATTGACACAGACGCCATTTTCCTTGTCCGCATACCACTCCTGCCAGGCGTCGGTGCTGTAGTCCTTGCCTTGAACCGCGATGACCGGTTCGATCGGCAGAGCGTACTTTTTGGCGAACGCAAAGTCCCGTTCGTCATGTGCCGGCACGCCCATCACAGCGCCGTCGCCGTAGGTGATCAGCACATAGTTGCCGACCCAGACCTCGACCTCTTTGCCCGTGAGCGGGTGGGTGACGAACAAGCCAGTCGGCATGCCCTTCTTCTCCATCGTCGCCATGTCGGCTTCGATGACGCTGCCCTGTTTGCATTCGGCGATGAAGGCAGCCAGCGCCGGATTGTTCTTTGCGGCCTGTGCCGCCAGCGCATGCTCGGGAGCGACCGCGCAGAAGGTCACGCCCATGATGGTGTCGGCGCGGGTGGTGAACACCCACAGCTTGCCGTCATTCAGCAGCTGGCCGTCATCGCCCTTGATCTGATGCGGGAAGGCGAAGCGCACGCCGGTTGACTTGCCGATCCAGTTCGCCTGCATGATGCGCACGCGTTCCGGCCAGCCGGGCAGCTTGTTCTCGACGCAGTCGAGCAACTCTTCGGCATAGTCGGTGATGCGCACGTAGTACATCGGGATCTCGCGCTTCTCGATCAGCGCGCCCGAGCGCCAGCCGCGGCCGTCGATCACCTGCTCGTTGGCAAGCACGGTCTGGTCGACCGGATCCCAGTTCACGGTGCCGGTCTTGCGATAGATGATGCCCTTCTCGAGCATCTTCAGGAACATCCACTGGTTCCACTTGTAGTAGTCCGGGCTGCAGGCGGCCATCTCGCGCGACCAGTCGATCGCCAGGCCCATCGCCTGCATCTGCTTCTTCATGTACGCGATGTTCGCGTAGGTCCACTGTGCCGGCGGCACGCCGTTGGCCATCGCTGCGTTTTCGGCAGGCATGCCGAACGCGTCCCAACCCATCGGCATCAGCACGTTGTAGCCGTTCATGCGCAGCTGGCGCGCCATCACGTCATTGATCGTGTAGTTGCGCACATGGCCCATGTGCAGCTTGCCGGACGGGTAGGGCAGCATTGAGCAGGCGTAGAACTTTTTCTTCTCTTTGCCCTGAGCGTCGCGCGCGTGCTCGGTGACCTTGTAGGCGTCGATTGCGCGCCAGTGTTCCTGCGCCGAGCGCTCGACATCGGCGGGGATGTATTTGTCTTGCATGACGGGTGGATGGTGAGTGTAAGCGTAGCCGGTGATTATACCGACTGCCGGGAGGGGAATTGCGGCGGCAGAGTGGGCGGGGCAGCGATGCCGGATTCTGGCTTGCCCCGGAGGTCCGCCGGCTCAGCACCCGGGTTTGGCGGGCGAACTGAGAAACGCGGAATCCCGACCCGCGTCGGGATGAGGATTTTGCAGCAGGCGGCTATTGAAAAAATCACCCCGGCGCAGGCCGGGATCCAGCGACTTTCGTTTACTTCGCCGCTGCCTTCGGATCAGTGACGAAACCAATCTTGGTCATGCCATTGCCCTGCGCGGCCGCCATTACCTGAGCGATCACTTCGTAGCGAGTGCCTTTGTCCGCGCGCAGCTGCAGCTCGGGCAGCGGCTTCTTGCCCGACGCTGTCACAAAGCGGGCGGGCAGCTCGTCGAAGGCCACCGGCGCGTTGTTCCAGAATAGCTGGCCCTCGGCATTGATGGCCAGCGTGATGGTCTCCGGTTTCTCCGGTGCCGGCGCTGAAGTCGCATTCGGCAGTTCCAGCTTGATCGCATGCGTGAACAGCGGTGCCGTGATGATGAAGATCACCAGTAGCACCAGCATCACGTCGACCATGGGGGTCACATTGATGTCGGCCATCGGTGCCTGATGGCCGTTGTCGTTAAAGCCGCCGAATGCCATGACGTTCTCCCGCTCAGGCCTTCTTGGCGCGCGCACTGATGATGCGCGAGCCGGTGGTCAGGAACGCATGCAGGTCGTGCGCAAACGCGTCGAGCTCGCCGAGGGTCAGCCGGTTGACCCGCGTGAACGCGTTGTAGCCGAGCACTGCCGGAATGGCGACGACCAGACCGATCGCCGTCATGATCAGCGCCTCGCCGACCGGGCCGGCGACTTTGTCGATCTGGATGGTGCCGGACGATGACACTGCCGACAGCGCGTGATAGATGCCCCAGACCGTGCCGAACAGCCCGATGAAAGGCGCCGTCGAGCCGACCGACGCCAACAGCGTCAGGCCGCTTTCCAGTCGCGACGATACGCGGTTGATTTGCTGGCGCAGCGTGCGCGTGACCAGTTCACCCGGATCGACATTGGCGTTCAGCGAGCTGCTGTTGGCTTTTACGTTGACGGCCTCGACCGCATGGGTTGCTAGCGGCGCATAGACCTGCTCGGTATCGGCATGGTTCAGCAACGTGACCGCATCATCCATCGTCGGTGCATCCCAGAAGCGCTCGACCGCGCTGGCGCTCTTGCGGATACGCCAGGAGATCCAGGCCTTCGACAGGATGTAGTACCAGCTGGCGATCGACATCAGCAGCAGTACATACGCGACGCTGTGGGTGACAGCGTCGCCTTGTGCCCAATAGTGGGCGAAGCCGAGATTCTGGGTCAGGGTGTCGTTCATGCTCTTGTTCGCTCAGTTCAATTTGAAAGGTATCGGAACGATATACCACTCGTCGATCGGCTTGCCGTCCATGGTCGCCGGATTAAAGCGCCAGGTCTTCACGGCCTCAATCGCCGCCTGGTCCAGCCGCGGATAGCCGCTGGAGGATTTTACTTCGACTGTGCCGGCAGTACCGTCGCGCCGGACCAGGACGCGCAGCGTGACCATGCCCTGCTCGCTGAGCCGTTGTGACATGCGCGGATAGACCGGCTTCGCGTTGGTCGTACTGTAAGTCGCCGAAATACTGACATCGGTACGCGGTGCCGGCGGGGCCGCAGGCGCAGGTGGAGCAGGTGGCGACGGTGGAGCTGGCGGCGACGGTGGAGCTGGCGGCGCGGGTGGCGTCGGCGCAGGCTTCACCGGCGCAGGCTCATGCGGCACGGGCGGCGCGGGTTTGGGCGCCGGTTGCTGGACAGGCTCGGGTCGCGGCTCAGGTTTAGGCTCCGGGCGTGGCTCAGGCTTGGGCTCTGGCCGGGGTTCGGGTTTGGGTTCAGGCTTGGGTTCGGGCCGAGGTTCGGGTTTGGGCTCAGGCTTGGGTTCCGGTTTCGGCTCAGGCCGGGGCTCCGGCTTGGGAGCTTCGGGCTTGGGCGGCTGAGGCTTGGGCGGCGGCGGTTTCGGTGCTTCAGGTTTGGGGGGCGGTAATACCACGGACGGCGGCGGTGGCAGTAGCTCTACGACCACGGTCGGCGGCTCGATCACAGGTTTTTTTGCATGCTCCAGCACGCCCGTCATGACCAGCACGGCCATGGCGGCATGCAAACCCACCGCCAGCGTGGCGGCTATTGCGGAGTGCCTTGACATCTGCGGAGCTCTTCTGCGTCAGCGGCGTGGGGGCTCACTCAGCGAAGGCCGAGCACGTCCTGCATGTCGTACAGGCCGGTGTCCCGGTTCTGCAGGAAGCGCGCTGCGCGCAGGCTGCCGTGCGCATAGGTGACACGGCTGGATGACTTGTGCGTGATCTCGATGCGCTCGCCGATGCCGGCAAACAGCACGGTATGGTCGCCGACGATATCGCCGCCGCGAATGGTGGCAAAACCGATCGACGACGGATCGCGCTCGCCGGTGACACCCTCGCGCGCAAAAACGCCGACCTGCTTCAGATCGCGCCCGAGCGCATCGGCGATCACTTCGCCCATCCTCAGTGCGGTGCCGGACGGTGCGTCAACCTTGTGCCGATGGTGCGCTTCGATGATCTCAATGTCGTAGCCGTGCGAGAAGCTTTTCGCTGCCAGTTCCAGCAGCTTCATCGTGACGTTCACGCCCACGCTCATGTTCGGCGCAAACACGATGGCAGTCTTTTTCGCCGCTTCCGCAATCGCCGCCTTGCCGGCATCGTCGAAGCCGGTGGTGCCGATGATCATCTTGATGCCGTGTGCTGCACAGTAGTCGAGATGCCTGAGCGTGCCTTCCGGGCGGGTGAAGTCGATCAGGAATTGTGCGTTGGCGAGACCTTTGGCAGGATCGGATTCGATCAATACGCCGGCAGGCTGGCCGACAAAAGCGGCGGCATCCATGCCGATGGATGGCGCACCGGCGATATCGAGCGCGCCGGCGAGCTGTGCCTCCGGATCGGCAACGATGGCTTCGATCAGCATGCGACCCATGCGGCCGGACGCACCGGCCACGGCGATTTTCATTGCATTCATGACGTGGGAGTTCCGGTTATTTTTTTTCTGGCGCGGCGATCAGCTTCAGGTACTGGTTTTCTTGTGGCACCTGTCCGCCATCAAAGCTCGCGACCCGGCCTTCCTTGAAGCGCACCACCACGTGGCTGCTGGTCACCGTGCCGTCGCCGCGCTTCATCAGGAACGGATAGTCCCAGCGCTCGCCGTGGAAGATGTCGACGATCAACGGCGTACCGAGCACGAAGCGCACTTGTTCGGGCGTCATGCCGACCTTCAGCTGGTCGACCATCTCCCGGGAGACGAAATTGCCCTGCTGTATGTTCGGCCGGTAAATCGGCAACACCCCGAACATCTTGGTGTTCTCGACGGTTTGCCTGACCCCGGTAGTGGCTGGCTTGGGCTGGACGTCGCTCTGAGCGAAAAGCTTCGTCGTGCCGCACCCGGACAGCAGGAAGCCGGCGGCCAGCGCAACTGCGGCGGCGGAAGATAAAGTGGGGCGGCAGGACAGCAGGAACATGATGACGAAGGTAGAATACCGGCTTGGTCAAAACGCCATATGATAAAGCAGTTCCCGTTCCTCCAAGCGAAATCATGCCGCCGAATCACGCCGACCTGAAGTCCAGCGGGTTGAAGGCCACGCTGCCTCGACTGAAGATCCTCGAGATCTTCCAGAACAGCCAAGTCCGTCACCTGTCGGCCGAAGACGTCTACAAGCTGCTGCTGGCCGAAAATCTCGATGTCGGACTGGCAACCGTCTACCGCGTACTGACGCAGTTCGAGCAGGCCGGTCTGCTGACCCGCAATCATTTCGAATCCGGCAAGGCCGTGTTTGAACTTGACCAGGGCGCGCATCACGACCATCTGGTGTGTCTCGATTGCGGTCGGGTCGAGGAATTCTTCGACGAAGAGATCGAGAAACGGCAACAGTCGGTGGCCGCAGAGCGCGGTTTCAAACTGGCTGAACACGCGCTGGCTCTATATGGCAGCTGTACCAAACAGGATTGCCCTCACCGCAACCGCGAGCGCTGAGCGCATGGCTCCGGCGTTGGCCCTAACAGGTTCTACGGGTGAGACAGCGCGTTCGACAGCAAGCGCGCGGTGATGTCAACGATCGGTATCACGCGTTCATACGCCATCCGCGTCGGGCCAATCACGCCGAGTGTGCCGATGATACGTCCGTTGGATTCATAAGGCGCGGTCACCACGCTCATTTCCTCCAGCGGCACCAGCTTTGACTCGCCGCCAATGAAAATCTGCACGCCGCTGGCCTTGCTGGAGTTGTCGAGCAGTGCGGCGAGGCTGGTTTTCTGCTCGAACAGGTCGAACATTCTGCGCAGCGAACCCATGTTCGATGCCAGATCTGTCACTGACAACAGGTTGCGCTCGCCCGAGATGACGACGGCTTCTTCGTCTTCATGCATGGCGTCGCTGCCGGCCTCGACGGCCGCCTGCATCAGCCGGGTGATGTCATCGCGCAGCTGGCGTAATTCATCCGTCAGTTTGAAACGTACTTCGTCCAGCGGCAGTCCGGCATAGTGCTGGTTGATGTAGTTGGCTGCCTGAACCAGTTGCGACGGCGTGTAGTCGGTTTCGGTCAGCAGCAGCCGGTTCTGCACGTCGCCGTTCGGCGTGACAATCACCAGCAGGATGCGCTTCTCCGATAGTCGCAGGAACTCGATCTGCTGGAACACACTGTCACGGCGCGGCGCCAGCACCACGCCGGCAAACTGCGACAGCTGTGAAAGTACCTGCGCAGCGCTGGCAATGATCTTGTGCGATGAGGTGCCTGATTGCAGCCGTGATTCCACCGCACTCTCATCGATCGTCTGCACAGTCAGCAGGCTATCGACAAACAGCCGGTAACCACGCGGCGTCGGTATGCGTCCGGCTGAGGTATGCGGGCTGGCGACCAGCCCGAGCTCCTCCAGGTCCGCCATGATGTTGCGTATGGTGGCAGGTGACAGGTCGAGCCCCGAGATCTTGGCGAGCGCGCGGGAACCCACCGGCTGACCGTCAGCGATGTAACGCTCCACCAGCGCCTTGAGCAGAGTTTGTGCGCGATTATCGAGTTGCATGTGCTTTATTCTAGCTGCCGACCGGCCCCGATTCCAGCCGCAAGGCCAATTATGGTCTAATCGGCGACATGGCCCATCCCTCCGAGTTCCCGACCGTCGCCATCATCGGCAAGCATGGCGACACCACTGCGACTGAAGACCTGAGACAACTCGCCACGTTCCTGCAAGAGCGTGGACATCGTGTGGTATTCGAGGCCGCCACCGCGCGTGATCTCATGCGTCCGGTGGCCGAGGCGATGACGGCCGAGCAGATCGGCGCGTATGCGCAGCTGGCTATCGTGGTCGGTGGCGACGGCACCATGCTAGGGATTGCGCGGCAACTTGCGCCATTCCGCGTTCCGCTGGTTGGCGTGAATCAGGGCCGGCTGGGTTTCATGACCGACATACCGTCCGACCGCATGTTGCCCGTGCTGGCTGACATGCTCGACGGCAAACGCGAATCCGAGCAGCGTACGCTGCTCGAGGGTACGGTGCTGCGCGAAGGTCAGGCGATTTTTCACGGTGTGGCTTTCAATGACGTGGTGGTGGCGCGCGGCACGGGCGGCGGCATGGTGGAGCTGCGCGTGACGGTCGATAGCCACTTCATGTACAACCAGCGCTCCGACGGCCTGATCGTCGCTACGCCCACCGGGGCGACCGCGTACGCACTGTCGGCCGGCGGACCGATCCTGCAGCCGCAGCTGGGTGGCATCGTGATGGTGCCGATTGCGCCGCATGCGCTGTCGAACCGGCCCATTGTGCTGACTGACAGTCGTGTGATCGAGATTGAGCTGGTCAGTGGGCGCGACTGCAGTGTCAATTTCGACATGCAGTCGCTGACCACGTTGCAGGTGCATGACCGGGTATTGGTGAAACGCTCGGTGCACACCGTCACCTTCCTCCACCCGCAGGGCTGGAACTACTTCGACACGCTGCGCGAGAAGCTGCACTGGAACGAATACCCGTCGGCAGTCGGTCAACTAAAATAAGCGTTTTCCAACATTTCCCCGTCCCATGCTGCGCACGCTGGCCATTCGTGACTTCGTGATCGTCGACGCGATCGAGCTCGACCTGTCGTCCGGTTTCACGGTATTTACCGGCGAAACTGGTGCCGGCAAGTCGATCCTGATCGACGCGCTGACACTAGCACTGGGCGGTCGTGCGGACGCCAGCATCGTGCGCGAAGGCGCGGCCAGAGCCGACATCAGCGCCGAATTCGCCGGTGAGCTGGCGCCTGCGCTCACAGCCTGGCTGACCGGCAACGCGTTCGATGCCGATGAGGGCGTGGTGCTGCTGCGCCGCGTGATCGACAATGGTGGCCGCTCGAAGGCTTTCATCAATGGCGTCACCGCAACGGTTGCGCAGTTGCGTGAAGTCGGCGAGATGCTGGTGGATATCCATGGCCAGCATGCCCACCAGTCGCTTCTGAAGGCTGATGCGCAGCGGCTGCTGCTGGACGCACAGGCCGGTCTGCAGGACGATGCCAGGGCGGTCTCTGCCGCCTATCGGCAATGGCGTACGCTGGTCCGGCAGCGCGAGGAATTCGAGCGCGACGCGAAGAACGTGCTGCTCGAACGCGAGCGCCTTGAGTGGCAGGTCGGCGAGCTGGAAAAGCTGGCGCCGCGTCCCGGTGAATGGACCGAGATCGGTAACGAGCACAGCCGGCTGTCACACGCGGCCAGCCTGATCGAGGGCGCGCAGCAGGCACTGAACCTGCTGTCGGAAGATGAACCAGCGCCGATGCTGTCGCAGCTGGCTGGCATCGAGCAACGGCTGGGCAAGCTGGCGGATATCGACGACAAGCTCCGGCCGGTCCTTGAAGCACTGGAGCCGGCGCGCATACAACTGCAGGAAGCCGTGTACGCGCTGAATGATTATCTGGGCCGCATCGAGCTCGACCCGGAGCGTCTGCGCACGGTCGAGGCGCGTTTGGACGCATTGCATTCGACGGCGCGCAAGCTCCATGTCGCGCCGGAAGACTTGCCGCAGGAGTTCGTGAACCAGTCCGAGCGTTTGCGCCAGCTGGCCGATGCGACCGACCTGGACGCGCTGCGCGCTGAGGAGCAGAAGCTGGCCGACGCCTACCATGCGCTGGCCGGCAAATTGTCCAAGGCACGCGCGAAGGCGGCCAAGGCGCTGTCGGCTGCGGTAACGGCGGCCATGCAGGAGCTGTCGATGGCGGGCGGGCGCTTTGAGATTGTGCTGACCGACTGCGCGCCGGCCGCACATGGCGTCGAGCACATCGAGTTTCTGGTCGCCGGCCATGCCGGCACCACGCCGAAGCCGCTGGCGAAAGTCGCGTCGGGGGGGGAACTGGCGCGCATCTCGCTGGCGATTTCCGTGATTACCTCAAGCGCAACGGCGACGCCGACGCTGATTTTCGACGAAGTCGACAGTGGCATCGGCGGTGGCGTCGCCGAAGTAGTCGGCCGCTTGCTGAAGAAGCTCGGACAGCAAAGACAGGTACTGTGCGTGACCCACTTGCCGCAGGTGGCCAGCCAGGCATCCCATCATTTCCAGGTCAGCAAGGGCCAGGTCGGCGACGGCCGCACGGTGTCGCGCATTGAGCCGCTGGCCGGCGCCGAGCGCGTCGAAGAGATTGCGCGTATGCTCGGCGGCCTCGAGATTACGGCGACGACGCGCAAGCATGCGCGCGAATTGCTGGCCTCCTAGCGCGGCTGTTGTCAGCGCCGCGCTCTCAAACCAACAGAAAAACCGAAGCAGAAAGGCATTCAACGATGGGATTCAATCCGGAACCTGCGTACCGGCATGGTTCGCTCGGTCAGGTCGGCGTCGTGCTGGCCAACCTTGGCACGCCCGACGCGCCGACGCCGGCTGCCGTTCGTAGCTACCTGAAGGAATTCCTGTCCGATGCGCGCGTGGTCGAGATTCCGCGCGCGATCTGGTGGTTCATCCTGAACGGCATCATCCTGCCTTTACGCTCGCGCCAGTCGGCACACAAATATGCGTCGATCTGGACGGATGCCGGCTCGCCGCTGAAGCTGCACACCGAGCGGCAGGCACAACTGCTGCAGCAGCAGCTGGCTGCGCGAGGTCATGCGGTACGCGTCGCCTACGGAATGCGCTATGGCAGTCCGTCTTTGCCGTCCGTGATCGAGCAGTTGAAGTCCGAGGGCTGTGATCGCATCCTGGTGTTGCCCGCCTATCCCCAATATTCCGGTACCACGACTGCGTCAGTATTCGATGCGCTGTTTGCGCACCTGGCTGGCATGCGCAACATGCCGGAGCTGCGGCTGATCAAGCACTATCACGACGATGAAGGCTACATCGATGCGCTGGCCGCCAGCGTCCGCGCGCATTGGGAGCAGCACGGCCGCCCGGACAAGCTGGTGATGAGTTTCCACGGAGTGCCGAAGCGCACGCTGCTGCTGGGTGATCCTTATCACTGCGAGTGCTACAAGACCGCCCGCCTCCTGACTCAGAAGCTCGGGCTGGCGAAGGATGATTACCTGGTGACCTTCCAGTCGCGCTTCGGCAAGGCCGAATGGTTGCAACCCTATACGGCGCCGACGCTGGAAATCCTGGCAAAGCAGGGTGTCGGCCGGGTCGACGTCATGTGCCCGGGCTTCACCAGTGACTGTCTCGAGACGCTCGAGGAAATCGCGATGGAAGCCCGGCAGGATTTTCTGGCCGCCGGCGGCAAGGCCTTCCACTACATTCCTTGCCTGAACGAGGATCCGCGCTGGATCGATGCGATGGCGACGCTGGTCGAAGCGCATACGGGTGGCTGGCCCCTGTCCGCCGCACCCGATGCGCTGGCTGCGCGCCGTGCCGACCTCGAGATCGGCCGCGCTCAGGCGCTGGCGCTCGGTGCTTCCGACTGACACAGCGCACCGGGCGACTTCCAACGGGGGCCAGTGGCCCCCGAATTTTTTGCGGATTGAGCAAATTCTTGTCTTGAAAAGTTGGTGGGTATCCCCATATGCCATCCATTGTTTTTTTAAGCCATTGAATTCCTTGGAGATTTTATGACGCAAGGCGAACAGAATCCGACGCCGGAAGACGTACAACCGACCCCTGATGCCGCAGACAATACGCAGACATCCCAGTCCGCGGCGGCGGCTGATGCGGGCGACGCCGGCGCCGATTGGCAGGCACAACTGGCCGATGCCCAAGCCCGGGCGGCCGACATGCATGACGCTTTCCTGCGTGCCAAGGCGGAGGGCGATAACATCCGTCGCCGCGCCCAGGAAGACATTGCCAAGGCGCACAAATTTGCGGTGGAGTCCTTCGCCGAGGCCTTGTTGCCGGTGAAGGATAGCCTCGAGATGGCGCTGAAGGTCGACACGCCGTCGGTCGAATCGCTGAAGGAGGGCGTGGACATGACGCTCAAGCAGCTCAACGCCGCGTTCGAGAAGCACCGACTGGTCGAGGTCAATCCGCAGCCGGGCGAGAAACTCGACCCGATGAAGCACCAGGCCATCTCGATGGTGCCTGCCGAGCAGGAGGCGAACACCATCGTCAGCGTGCTGCAGAAGGGCTACATGATCGCCGACCGCCTGCTGCGCCCCGCGCTGGTCACGGTGGCACAGGGCTGATCGCCGTACCGACTTGAATTCCGGCGCGACTGCCGCATATCTGCGACATCCGCGTATCTAACCAGTTTCAGAATCCGAAGGGACAACATCATGGGCAAAATCATTGGCATCGACCTCGGGACCACCAATTCCTGCGTCGCCATCATGGAAGGCGGTCAGCCGAAGGTCATCGAAAACTCCGAGGGGGCACGCACCACTCCGTCAATCATTGCATATCAGGAAGACGGCGAAATCCTGGTCGGCGCGCCGGCCAAGCGTCAGGCGGTCACCAACCCGAAGAACACGCTGTATGCAGTCAAGCGCCTGATTGGCCGCAAATTCGAAGAGAAGGAAGTCCAGAAAGACATCGGCCTGATGCCGTATCTGATCCAGAAAGCCGATAACGGCGACGCCTGGGTGGCAGTGCGGGACAAGAAGCTCGCGCCGCCGCAGATCTCGGCCGAAGTGCTGCGCAAGATGAAAAAGACCGCCGAAGACTACCTCGGCGAGGAAGTGACTGAGGCCGTCATCACGGTGCCGGCGTACTTCAACGATGCACAGCGCCAGGCCACCAAGGATGCCGGCCGTATCGCTGGCCTGGATGTCAAGCGCATCATCAACGAGCCGACCGCCGCCGCGCTGGCGTTCGGTCTGGACAAGTCGGGCAAGGGCGACCGCAAGATCGCCGTGTATGACCTCGGCGGCGGCACCTTCGACGTATCGATCATCGAGATCGCCGATGTTGACGGCGAGATGCAGTTTGAAGTGCTGTCGACCAACGGCGACACCTTCCTCGGCGGCGAAGACTTCGACCAGCGCCTGATCGATTACATCATCGAAGAATTCAAGAAGATCAATGGCCTCGATCTGGCCAAGGATCCGATTGCCCTCCAGCGTATCAAGGCCTCGGCCGAGCGCGCGAAGATTGAGTTGTCCTCGTCGCAGCAGACCGAGATCAACGAGCCGTATATCGCGATGGCCAATGGCGCACCGGTTCACCTTACGCTGAAGATCACCCGTGCCAAACTCGAGTCGCTGGTCGAAGATCTGATCGCCAAGACGATCGAGCCCTGCCGCGTTGCGATCAATGACGCTGGTGTGAAAGTGTCCGACATCGACGACGTGATTCTGGTTGGCGGTCAGTCGCGTATGCCGAAGGTGCAGGAGAAAGTCAAAGAGTTCTTCGGCAAGGAACCGCGTAAGGACGTCAACCCGGACGAGGCCGTGGCCGTGGGCGCGGCGATTCAGGGTTCGGTGCTGGCGGGCGACCGCAAGGATCTGCTGTTGCTCGACGTGACCCCGCTGTCGCTGGGCATCGAGACGCTGGGCGGCGTGATGACGAAGATGATCAAGAAGAACACCACGATTCCGACCAAGTTCAGCCAGGTATTCTCAACCGCAGACGATAACCAGCCGGCGGTGACGATCAAGGTGTTCCAGGGTGAGCGCGAGATGGCTTCGGGTAACAAGGCCCTCGGCGAATTCAATCTGGAAGGCATTCCGCCGTCGCCGCGCGGCACGCCGCAGATCGAGGTCACTTTTGATATCGATGCCAATGGCATTCTGCATGTGTCGGCCAAGGACAAGGCGACCGGCAAGGAGAACAAGATTACGATCAAGGCCAACTCCGGCCTGAACGAGGACGAGATCGAGCGCATGGTCCGCGATGCTGAGGCCAATGCCGCCGAAGACAAGCGCCTCAAGGAGCTGGCCGAGTCGCATAACCAGGGCGATGCGCTGGTGCATTCGACGAAGAAAGCGCTTGGCGATCACGGCGACAAGCTTGACGCCGGGGAGAAGGAAAACATTGAGGCGGCCATCAAGGATCTTGAAGAGGCGCTGAAGGGCAACGACAAGGAAATCATCGATGCCAAGGTCGCCGCTCTGTCGACCGCTGCACAGAAGCTCGGTGAAAAGATGTATGCCGACATGCAGGCGCAGCAGGCGGCAGCCGGTGGCGCAGCGGGTGGGGCAGGTGCTGCCGGCGCCGGCGCTGGCGCGGAGCAGACGGGCGCCAAGCCGGCGGACGACGACGTTGTCGACGCCGACTTCAAGGAAGTCAAGGACAAGTAATAACAACGCTTCGCAGCGCTGCTGCATGGGCATCACCGGGCTGGGGCGGCAGATATGTCCCGCCCGGTTTTTTTGCTTGGGAGGCGGCGACTTTTCCAGGCATAGTCAGGACACTTGAAGATGGCAAAACGCGATTTTTACGAAATTCTCGGCGTGGCGAAGAATGCCTCGGATGACGAGATCAAGAAGGCCTATCGCAAGCTGGCGATGAAATATCATCCGGACCGCAATCCGGACAGCAAGCAGTCCGAGGAAAAATTCAAGGAGGCCAAAGAGGCCTACGAGATGTTGTCCGACGCGCAGAAGCGCGAGGCCTATGATCGCTTCGGTCACGCCGGTGTCGACCCCAACATGGGTGGCGGCGCAGGTGCCGGCGGTTTTGGCGGCGGCTTCTCGGATGCTTTTGGCGATATCTTTGGCGATATCTTCGGCGCTGGTGGCCGTTCGCGTGGCGGCCCGCAGGTGTATCGCGGTGCCGATCTGCGCTACAACCTCGAGATCACGCTCGAGCAGGCAGCGCACGGTTTCGATACAACGATCCGCGTACCCTCCTGGGACGAATGCGACACCTGTCATGGCTCCGGTGCCAAGGCCGGCACGTCACCGACGACCTGTGGCACTTGCGGCGGCCATGGCCAGGTCCGCATGCAGCAAGGCTTCTTCAGCATCCAGCAGACCTGCCCGAAGTGCCACGGCACGGGCAAGGTGATCCAGGATCCGTGTACCAGCTGCTCGGGCGCGGGCCGCATCAAGCGTAACAAGACGCTCGAAGTGAAGATACCGGCAGGCATCGACGATGGCATGCGGATCCGGTCGACCGGCAATGGTGAACCCGGCATGAACGGCGGACCGCCCGGCGACCTGTATGTCGAGATTCACATCAAGCAGCATTCGGTATTCCAGCGTGACGGCGATGACCTGCACTGCGAGATGCCGATCTCGTTTGCACGCGCAGCACTGGGCGGCGAGATCGAGGTGCCGACACTGTCTGGCAAGGTGTCATTCAGCGTGCCCGAGGGTACCCAGACCGGCAAGACGTTCCGTCTGCGCGGCAAGGGTATCAAGGGTGTGCGTTCGGGCTTCCCCGGCGACCTGTTCTGTCATGTGGTTGTCGAGACGCCGGTCAAGCTCACCGACAAGCAGAAAGACCTGCTGCGTGATTTCGACAAGCTGACTGCGGCGGGCGGTGCCAAGCACAGTCCGCAGAGCAAGAGCTGGATGGATAAGGTGAAGGAATTTTTCGACTAATACGACAAATTTCCCGCTTGCGCCGGATGCGGGCACTCAGACAACGCCGACCTCGTGTCGGCGTTTTTGTTTTTGTTCGCTACGCGTAAACGATACTTACCCGCAGAGCGGCGACATGTATTTGTCGCATAGGCCCTTGTCAATTTCTATTCAGAGCTAACGCAAGTTCGCGTCGCCAGTAGACTTCGCGATCGTTCGTCATGTTCAGGATGCCGGAAGATGTCGCGCTGGTCGACGCCGCTATTCAAAGCGCTCACATTCAGAAAAAATCCGGTGACCGCATTGATCGCCGCAGTTCGTGCGCACCGCAAGGGACGCGGTGACAATGAGCTTGAGCAGTCGGTCGTGCGTATCGTGCTGGGCATGCTGCTCCTGAGTCTGTTCGGCTACCTGACCGGCATGAAACCCGAAGGTCCACCGGGAATCCATCTGGAAATCGTCATCGTGCTGGGTGCTTTCCTGGTGGCGTCGGTCGCCATTGCCGTCAATGTGCTGATCAGCCCGGGTGACGGACCCGTCAGGCGGGTCTGTTCGATTCTGCTGGACGTGGGCACCCTCACTTACCTATTGCTGATCGGCGCAGAACATTCTGCGCCGCTGTACTTTTTTTATCTGTGGATCATCATCGGCTACGGCTTTCGCTTCGGACGCCGATATCTGTTCGTGGCACTCGGCACCACGCTCACAGGATTCGCGCTAGTGATCGGCGTGGCGCCGTACTGGCATGACGAGCTGGGATTATCAGTCGGTCTGTGGCTGGGTACGCTGCTGATTTCGATCTACTTCAGCGTGCTGGTCGGGCGGCTGTTCAGAGCGCTGGAGGAAGCGAATATCGCGAATATCGCAAAGCGGAAATTCATCTGTGCGGTGAGCCATGAATTGCGCACACCGCTGAATGCGATGATCGGCATGCTCGACCTCCTGAAAACCACGCACATCGATACGGAGCAGCAGGAAATGCTCGACTGTATGACCGCGACGTCCCAGGTCATGCTGTCGCAGATCGAGGATGTGCTCGATTTTTCGAAAATCGAGGCGGGCAAGATGTCGGTTGAGCGCGTTGATTTCGACCTGTATCGGCTGGTTCAGGGCATACAGGCGATGTTCCGCTATCGTGTCGACCCGCTGGCTACCGAGTGGCTGGTCCAGATCGATCCGCATGTACCCGTGATGCTGAACGGCGACCCGCATCATCTGCGGCAGATTCTGGTGAACCTGGTCGGCAATGCGGTGAAATTTACTGAGCAGGGTCGCATCGCACTTCGACTGCGCCGGCTTGCCAGCGGTGACAGTGGTGTGAAGCTGCTGTTCACGGTGTCAGATACCGGGATAGGCATCGCGAAATCTGTACAAGGCAAGATATTCGACAGCTTCACGCAAGCCGACGAATCCGTCGCCCGCCGTTACGGTGGCACGGGTCTGGGCACGACGATCTGCAAGCAACTTGTCGAGCTGATGGGGGGCCGGATCGGTTTCTGGAGCGAGCTGGGTGAAGGTAGTGATTTCTGGTTCGAGCTGGATTTCGGACATGCAACGGCTGTGCCGTCGCCAGTCCCTGCGCAAACGACCGAGATGCACGCCATGCTGATTGGTCTCGGCCAGAGCGCTCCTGAATTAGTCGCTGATATTGCCGCTTCATGCCGAATCCCGCCGACCCTGGCGGACGATATTGATCAGGCGATCGAAGTACTGGCGTGCGCCAGTCTGATCGACAAGCCGGTCGGACTGGTTTTTATCAGCGCTCCTTTCCTCAAAGCTGAGTCGGTGCCGGAATGGTCGAGCCGAGTCGGCACAAGGCTGCGTCGTCTGCGCACGGCAGCTCGTGAATTCACGATGATCATCGTCCTTCTGCCGCCACAGGAAATGTCGGCTGAATTTGCGACCGAGCTGGCCGAATCCGCCGGGTTTTTTGCGGCCATCCCACTTGAGTATCGATTGACCGCACTGTCCCGCTTGCTGCACGCCGCCGAGCTCTCGTTCAACGGTGAAATTCTGCGTATCGCCGCGACGTCGGACGTCCATTCGCGCACCCGCGTGGCACCGCCAGAAATCCGGCCGGTGGCAGCCGAAGATGGATTGGATGTGATGATCGTCGAAGACAATCCGACCAATCGACGGGTCCTACAAAAGATCCTCGAGCGTGCCGGCCATCGCTGCGTGCTCGCGAAGGATGGCGAGGAAGCTTTGGATCTGATTGGCAAGCATCCGGTCGACGCCATCATCCTTGATATGAACATGCCCGGCGTGCATGGCACCGAGGTGGCGCGCCTGTGCCGCTTGATGGGGGGGCATGCAGCCTTGACACCGATCATGATGTTTTCGGCCAATGTCACGCCTGAGGCGCGTGATGAATGTCTTCGAGCGGGCGCCAATGTCTTCATGCCAAAGCCCATACAGGTGAATTCATTCCTGAAGACCCTGGATGAACTGGCCGCCATGCGCCGCAGTGCGATGCCGGTTGCCGGTTCAATATCGCTGGTGGCTCCGAAGACCTATACGGGCTTGGTCAGACCTGGTGAACCGGTGCTGGATCTCGATGTGCTCAGAGGCATAGAAACGGTCAGCAGGGATTCTGCATTTGTCGACGAGCTGATTGCCGAGTATGTGACCGAAAGTCGCCGTCTGTTGAGCGTACTGGCGCAGGGCATTGAGCTAGAGGCAGATCACGCGATCAAGGAAGCATTGCATGCATTGCGTGGCTCAGCACTCAGCATCGGTGCTACATCGATGAAGCTGATCTGCAAACGTATTGAACGGCAAGTACCTTCCGGCCTGAAGGGGCAAAAGGAAGACATCCTGCGCGAACTGAATCTCGCATTCATGAAGTTGTGCAAGGAGCTGGAAGCCTACCAGCAGCAGCGCGTGCCGTCCGAGCAGGCGTCGCCGAGACTGGATTGATTTCAAACTATTGGGGGAATCGATATGTCGTTGAATAATCAGTTGATCGAAATAACCGACGCAAACCGGCACGCCATCGAATCAATACCGCAGCTGCAGGACATGCTGAACGGCCAGTTTTCCCGACAGAGGTATATCAATTTCCTAATTCAGTTGTACCCGGTCGTTTCGCACTTTTGTCCCCTGATGGCAGCAGCAGCGAGTCGCTGTGCGGACCGCTATCCGGAGCTCCGCAATTATCTTTATGAGCATATCGCTGAGGAGCGCGGCCATGAGCAAATGGTGCTCGATGATATTGAGAGTCTGTACGTCGACAGCTCGGACATATCAGAGCATGTGTCTTCTCCACCGGTACAGGCCATGCTGGGATTTAACTATCATGCGATTGCCAGCGCAAATCCCCACAATATCCTCGGACTGATCTATGTACTTGAGATCGTTTCTTCAGTTTATGGGGGGCGGGTCGCGCAAGCGGTTTCGCGCAACATCAACTTGCCGCTGTCACAAGGCTTCACGTTTCTTGAATCTCATGCCGTGCTCGATGATGAACACCTTGGCGAATTGAGAAAGGTGATGCAATCAGTTCATGATTCCGAACTGGAAGACGTCGTGCTGAACAGCGTGCGGACCAATTTTTATCTTTTCAGACAAGTCCTCGGATTCGCGGACAGCTATTGAAGCACCGTGCCGGAGCGGTATGCCCGACCGCTCCGGTCGTCATCCGTCTGAATAAACAGACGGCCACCCTGATCAGGTGATTCGTATATTGCTGACCTGATTATCGTTACCCGCTTCACTTTGCTGGTATTTCGCGTGCAGTGAGCGTTGTGCCATAGCTAATTGGGTCATCATCTGGAGGTCCTTCTGGCTAACACGCAGTGCCGCATCGACCCAGAGCATTGCAATATCACGCAACTCCTCGAAAGTGATCGGCCAAAGATGATTGCGGCATTCATAAATGGATCGCACGCCGTTCAGATGCCGATTTTTCTTTCGTATCAGTTCCACGACGGCGTTCTCACCTTCGCCGGGGGCGGCGACGATATCGACAACACCCATGTCCGCCAGTTCCTCGGCGCGGTAAGTATTTCCGCTCAACATCATTTCTTCGGTCTTACGCATGCCTATCCGTCGGGACAGGAAGCTATACGCCCCCATACCTGGAAACAGGCTGAAGATAATCTCAGGCAAACCCATCTTGGTACCGGCTTCGGCCACGATAATGTGGCTGGACAACGCAAATTCGAAGCCGCCGCCCAAGGCGTCACCTTGCACCAGTGAGATCGTCGTCGTGGAGCAGTCATAGCTCTTGATCCGGGGATACATGGCATCAACGCATAGATTTGCGTACTCCACCAAGGCGTCACGATTTTTTTCCCGGATCAGGTTGATGAACAGCGCCAAGTTGCCGCCAAGATTGAAAACCTTCTTTCGGCGGGATGCGATCACGCAATAGTTGACTGGCTGCCAGTCATCCTCATGCAGCACATGTGATTCACGTCGCTTCAGTTCGTGGAATACGTGATGTAACTCCTCCACCATGTCCTGATTAAAGCAGGGCACGCCGATAGGTTTCATGTACGTCCACAGGGTCCGCCAGGCCTTGTCATAGACAAGGTCGACTTGCTGGTACTGGCGCCTGGGCCATAGCGCAGCGGGATGATCTGTTTCGTTCAGGTCAGGGTTCTGGTCGATGGTCAGCATCGTTTTCTCCTTCGAGCTGTCACCGTTTGGACTCGTTGGAAGTCCAGCCGGTAACTTGGGGCGCCGAATGCTATGCGGGCAGCTAATGGCTGTCCCGCGCCGGGTGATGCAATGGTCGATCTATTCGCCACTGGATGATCATTGCGCGAACTGACTCCAACAGAACATTGAAAGTGCTATCGCATCACCTTGTCCTACAACCCCCGAGCGGGGGAGAGGTGGCACGTCAGACTGACAAAGTTCGCCGGAAGCATGAGACTGCCATCGATGGCCATCCGATCACCCCTTGCGGAGCACATTCCAAAAGGAAGTTGATCTTGTTGGCCTTTCCGAGCATGGCAATTTGCTTTTGCTCAAATCATTCAGCGGTGAAAGCAGTTTATGGGGGCTGCTACAGAGTGAAAAAATGATTAGTGAGTCGGCGAAGCGCACTAACACTATTTGCCCTTGCTCAGGTGCTTGTAGTTGCCATTTCCAATGGCTGGGTGCGATCTGGCGCTGCGGTAAAATCCGACATCAACTTTTTAACTGATTCGATATGCCGGGAAAAAATTTCGACCGAGCGCTGCGCGAGCTGGTAGCCAACAACCGTGAATGGGCAGCCTCGATGATTGCGCAAGATCCCGACTTTTTCGCAAAGCTCGTCGCACAGCAATCGCCGGAGTTTCTCTGGATAGGCTGCTCGGACAGTCGCGTACCGGCGAATGAGATCGTTGGCTTGCAGCCGGGCGAGTTGTTCGTCCACCGTAATGTCGCCAATGTCGTCGTGCACACTGACTTGAACAGCTTGTCGGTGCTGCAGTTCGCGATCGACCAGCTCGGCGTGAAGCATGTGATCGTGGTCGGGCATTATGGCTGCTCCGGCGTGCGCGCCGCGATGGAGCGCAGGCGTGTCGGCCTGGCCGACAACTGGCTTCGGCACGTGCAGGACGTACACACCAAGCATGCGCAGCTACTGCCGGAATCGATGGATTCGAATCAGCGCCATGACAGGTTGTGTGAGCTGAATGTGATCGAGCAGGTAGTGAACGTCTGCCAGACCACGATCGTGCAGGACGCTTGGGAGCGCGGCCAGGACGTCACCGTGCACAGCTGGGTCTACAGCTTGCAGGATGGTCTTGTGCGTGACCTCGGCTTGGCGGTCAGCCATGCCGACTCGTTGGCGCCGCAACTGGAAACCTGTCTCGCGCGCTATCAGTTGTAAGCGTCTGTTTGAAATTGCCGGGTGACTCGATTCAGGCATTGCGACGCTCGTCGCATGTCCGGTAGAGTCTGTTTGGTGAGTCAGCTTGGAACCTGCTTCTAATCTGCTTCGAACCGGATTCGAACCTGCTTTGAACCTGACTCGACCGGGATTCGAGCTGTACTCAGAAGCTGTGTTCCGCCCCCGGGAAGCTGCGATCCTTGACGGCGCCGACATAGGCGCTCACCGCGCCGGCCAGGCTGGTCTGCCCTTGCATGAAATCCTTCACGAACTTTGGCCGGTGGCCCGGGAATGCGCCGATCATGTCGTGCAGTACCAGCACCTGGCCCGAGCAGTCGACACCTGCGCCAATACCGATGGTCGGTATTGCCAGTCTGGACGTCACATCAGCGGCCAACCGGGCCGGTATCGCTTCCAGCACCACCATCGATGCGCCGGCATTCTGCATCGCCAGCGCATCGGCCAGCAGTTGCACGGCGGCGCTGTCAGTCTTGCCTTGTACTTTGAAACCGCCGAGCTGGTGGACGGACTGCGGCGTGAGTCCGAGGTGCGCACAGACCGGCATGCCGCGTTCGACCAGCATCGCCACCGTCGGCGCCAGCCATTCTCCGCCTTCCAGCTTCACCATTTCCGCGCCGGCGCGCATCAGCCTGGCCGCGTTCTCCATGGCCTGTTCTGGCGTGTTGTACGAGCCGAAGGGCAGGTCGCCGATCAGTAACGGACGCGTGCAGCCGCGCGCGACGCAGCCGGTGTGATATGCAATGTCGTCCACGGTAACTGGCAGCGTGGTGCGATGGCCCTGCACGACCATGCCGAGCGAGTCGCCGATCAGGATGGTGTCGACGCCGCACTGGTCCATCAGCGCCGCAAAACTGGCGTCGTAGCAGGTCAGCATCGTGATCTTGTCGTCGGCGGCGCGCATCTGCGCCAGCGTCGTGACAGTCACCTTCTTGCGGGGCGTGGGTACTTGGGTAGACATAGTCATTCTCCGCGGTTGAAGAACTCGCGCTTGCCGCGCATGCCGGCGATACGCTGCATCAGTAGCGCGAAATCTTCGTCGCGCTCGATCGGATTGAGTCGGTCGGCGTTGACCATCAGCAGCGGTGAAGTTTCGTAATGATGGAAGAATCGGCTGTAGCCATCGCACAGCTTTTGCAGATAGGTTTCGGAAATGGCCGCTTCGCTTGGCACTCCACGGCGGCGAATGCGCTCGGCCAGTGTCGCAGGCGTCGCCTGCAGATAGATCACCATATCTGGCCGTGGAGCCTCGTGGCTCAGATGGCTGAACATCTGCCGGTACAGATGCAACTCGTCATCGGCCAGCGTCAGCGCCGCGAAGATCGGGTCCTTATCAAGCAGGAAGTCCGACACGACCGGCGCCGAGAACAGATCGGACTGTGCCATATCCTTCAGCTGATTCATCCGCTGGAACAGGAAGAACATCTGCGTCGGCAGCGCATAGCGGGTAGCGTCGCGATAGAAACGCTCGAGGAAGGGATTGTCCTGCGGTTGCTCGAGCAGGGCCTGCGCGCCAGTTTCGGCGGCGATGCGGCGGGCCAGACTGGTCTTGCCGACGCCGATCGGCCCTTCGACGACGATGTAACGGTATTTGACCGGATTCATGGGCGTCGATGATACGTCATTGGAATGACATCGCAATCCCTATCGGCGCGAGCCACCCTTTCATTGTTGTGATCCGGGGCGCGAACCAGCGATCGGCGCAATGGCCTGATCCTGCACGCTGGCGAGGTGGGCATCGGCACGGCCTCGTCCGGGGATGTCCATGTCCGGCGCCAGTTCCAGCAGCGGCAAGATCACAAACGCGCGGGCGCACATGCGCGGATGCGGCACGTGCAGGCCGGGCTCGTTGATGCGTGCGTCACCGTACAGCAGCAGGTCGAGGTCGAGCGTGCGCGGCGCATTGCGGAACGGACGCTCGCGTCCGAATGCCAGCTCGATTTGCTGTAGTCCTTGCAGCAGCGCCTGCGGCGACAGCGTAGTGTCGATCTGTGCGACTGCATTGACGAAATCGTCCCCGCCCGCATCGACCGGTGCGCTTGCATACAGCGACGAATAGCCTGCCAGCGTTGTTTGCGGCAGCTGCGCCAGCTGCCCGATTGCATCGCGCACAGCCTGGGCCGGATCGCCGAGGTTAGCGCCTAGCCCGATGTAGGCGCGGACCATGCCGGTCACGGCGCAGCTTCGCCGTCAGTTTTGCTGCGGCCGCGGCCACTGCGGCGACGGCGCTTCTTCGCCGGAGCGGCGCCATCATCAGCCGGTTTGCGCGCCAGCAGCGCTTCACGTTCGGGGCCGTCGGCATCGATGAAATCGGTCCACCAGTCGCCGATTTCCTGGTCGATTTCGCCGGATGCGCAGCGCAGTAGCAAGAAATCGTAACCGGCACGCATGCGCGGATGCTCGAGCAGCTTGTAGGGCGACTTGCCGATGCGGCGCTCGAAGCGCGGCTGCATCGCCCAGATGTCGCGCATGTCGGTGGCAATACGGCGCTGTATCGCCAGCTGTTCGGTCTGTCCATCGAGGACATCATCGGCCGCCAGATGCAGCGCCGGTATCGGTAGCTCGCCGGCTGCTCGATAAGCATTCCATTTCTCCAGCACCTGATGCCACAGCAGCGAGGCGAACAGGAAGCCGGGCGAGACCGGTTTGCCTTCGCGTACGCGTTCGTCGGTATTGGCCAGTGCCAGCTTCACGAAGCGTTCGCCAAGTGGCTGTTCCAGCACCACGTCGAGCAGCGGCAGCAGGCCGTGGTGCAGGCCCTCCTTGCGCAGCTGCTGCAGGCAGGCCATCGCATGACCACTCATCAGCAGCTTGAGCATTTCGTCGAAGACGCGTGCAGCAGGCACATTGTTGATCAGCGCGGCCATGACGTTGATCGGCGCGCGCGTCGGCTGAGCGATAGAGAAGCCCAGTTTGGCCGCGAAGCGGACCACGCGCAGCATGCGCACCGGATCTTCGCGGTAGCGCGCTTCCGGCGTGCCGATGATGCGCAGCGTCTTGCTGCGGATGTCCTTCATGCCGCCGTGATAGTCGAGCACCTGCTGGCGTTCGGGATCGTAGTACATCGCGTTGATCGTGAAGTCGCGACGCTCGGCATCCTCATGCTGCTCGCCGAAGGTGTTGTCGCGCAACACGCGGCCATGGGCATCCTTCGGCGCTTCTTCGGCGGAGGCGCCGCGGAAGGTCGTGACCTCGATCAGCTCCTGGCCGAACATGACATGCACGATCTGGAAGCGGCGACCGATGATGAAGGCGCGGCGGAAAAGTCGCTTGACTTCTTCTGGCGTGGCATTGGTCGCGACATCGAAGTCTTTCGGTTGATGGCCCAGCACGAGGTCGCGCACGGCGCCACCGACGATGAAGGCCTTGTAGCCGGCACGTTGCAAGGTCTGCGTGACGCGGACCGCGTTCGGCGATACGTCGTCGAGCCGTATGCCATGTTCGGACGGCCCCAGCACCAGCGGTTCGGTGGCCTTGCCGGGCTTGGACGAAACGCCGAGGATGCGACGGATAAATTTCTTGATCATCGCTGCTTATTCCGCGAACAGCTTCAGGGTCGGCCAGCCGTGTGCCTGCGCATGGCGTGCCAGCGCGGCATTCGGGTTGGTTGCGACCGGATGGGTGACAATCGACAGCAGTGGTATGTCGTTTTGTGAATCGCTGTAGAAAGTGCTTCTCTCGAAGTCGTCCAGCTTCTTGCCAAGCGATGCCAGCCACGCGTGCGTGTTGATCACCTTGCCGGGACCATAGGGAGGTGTGCCGACCAGCCGGCCGGTGATATTGCCGTCGTTGCCCAGCTCCGGCTCGGCAGCGATCAGGTGATCGATGCCGAAGGCATTCGCGATCGGGCCAGTGACGAAGCGATTGGTTGCCGTGATGATTGCGACCAGCTCGCCCGCATTTTTGTGTTCATCGACGAGTGCGCGAGCTTCCTTGCGGATTGCCGGGCGAATCACTTCGTCCATAAACTGTGCGTGCCAGACATCGAGTTGCGTGCGCGGAAAGCGTTTCAGTGTGCCGAATGCGAACTCGAGATATTCGACCGGATTCAGCGTGCCCTGCTGGTACTGCTGGTAAAACTCGTTGTTGCGTGCTGTGAAAGCCGCTGCATCGACCGCGCCGACGCGGCACAGGAACTGGCCCCATTCGTAGTCGGAGTCCAGCGGGATCAGCGTATGGTCAAGGTCGAAAAGCGCAAGGTTCATGGATTCGTCGTGGTGTCGCCGAGCTGCAGCAGTTCGCGCAGCAATGGCATCGTGATCGGGCGCTGGGTCTCCAGCGAGTAGCGGTCGAGCGCATCCAGCATTGCCGACAGCGATTGCATGTCGCGCCGGAAATGCGTCAGCAGGTAGGGCAGCACGCCGGGCGACAGTGCCAGCCCGCGCGCTTGCGCTGCCTGCGACAGCGCGTCGATTTTTTCCTCGTCTGTCAGGCCGTGCAGCTGGTAGACCAGCCCCCAGCCGAGGCGGGTGCGCAGGTCCTCACGCAGCGCCAACTGCGCTGGTGGCTGTCCGGCGGCAGCCACCAGCATGCCGCCCGTCTCCTGCACCTGGTTGTACAGATTGAACAACGCATGCTGCTGACGTTCGTTCAGCCGTTCGCAGTCGTCGATCAGGTAAAGCCGGCACGCTGCCGACCAGACGAACTCGCGCGAGGACATGGCGGGTAACAGCAGGCGTGCGTTACCGCCGGCCTTGAGCGCATTGAGCAGGTGTGACTTGCCTGCGCCCGGGTCGCCCCATATCGTTACGAACCGCTGATCCGGCGTCGCATCGTCGCGCCCGGCGATGCGGCGCAACAGAGCGGCGAGTTCCTGGTTCCTGCCGATGACGAAGCTGTCCAGAGTTTGCGGCCGGGCCGCGCCCCAGTCGAGCAGCAACTGCCTCATGATTGATTGTAAAAACTGCTATTCAGATAATGTCGGCGCAGGCGGCCGAAAACGACCGAGAGTATAGCCGACGCAGGCAACGCCAAGAGTATGCCGACGAAGCCGAACAGTTGTCCGAATGCCAGCAGGGCGAAAATAACCGTCAGCGGATGCAGACCAATACGCTCGCCGACCAAGCGCGGGGTCAGATAAAAACTCTCAATGAACTGACCGATCCCATAGACGGCGGCAACAGCAGCCAGCCCATACCAGCCATCGAACTGCAGCAGCGCGGCGATGATGGCCAGCACCAGTCCGAGTCCGAAGCCGATGTAGGGAATGAAGACCAGCAGTCCGGTCATCATGCCGACCGGCAGCGCAATGTCAAAGCCGGCCACCGCTAGTCCGACTGAGTAATAGGCGGCCAGCAGGAGCATCACGAGCAACTGGCCGCGCAGGTACTGCGCGAGCAGACCATCTGCCTCGGCCGCCATGTCGGCCACCAGCAAGTTCCAGCGACGCGGTACGGTGTCGGCGATCCGGCGGCGCAGTCTGTGCCAGTCCAGCAGCAGGTAGAAGAGCACGATCGGTACGAGGAATAGTGTCGCCGCCCAGCCCATCAGCGCGCTGCCGCCGATGCGCAGCCAGGTCAGCAGCGCCGTGCCGGTACCATCACCCGATGCCAGCCGTGTGGCGACGACTTTCTGCAACGCGGGTATGTCAATCTTTGCGCCGATGCCCATCTGTCTCAGCCACGGGCCCAGGGCCTGATCGATTTTGGCCAGCAAGGCAGGGATGCGCTGGCGCAGCAGCGGCAGTTCGTCGGCGAGGATGGGCAGCACGACCAGCAGCAGTGCGGCGATCAGCATACCGAGACCGACGAGCGCCACCAGTACCGCGAGCGCCCGCGGAATGCGCCGCTCCGCCATCCAGTCGACACCCGGGTTGAGCACATAGCCGATCACGGCCGCCGCGACGAAAGGCGTCAGGATTGGAGTCAGCAGCCACAGCAGGGCCAGCAGCACCACGAACACCGACAGCCATAGCAGGGTCTGGCGCTGGTCGGGCTTGAGGACGGAGGACATGGTCGGGATCGGAGGCGCGGTGGGCGATTTGGTAAAATAGCGCGCCTCGCTGCCTTGTCGTTGGGACAAGTCCGCATTCTACCGTTTCCGCTGTCTATTCCCTGTCCATTCTTTTTATCTCGCCATGGCTTCCACACCTCCGGTTTCTCTTTCCTATCGCGATGCAGGCGTCGACATTGACGCCGGCGATGCCCTCGTCGAGGCGATCAAGCCATTTGCGAAGCGTACGATGCGCGAGGGCGTGCTGGCCGGCATCGGCGGGTTCGGCGCGCTGTTCGAAGTCAGCAAGAAATTCAAGGAGCCGGTGCTGGTGTCCGGTACCGACGGCGTCGGCACCAAGCTCAAGCTCGCCTTCCACCTGAACCGGCACGACACAGTCGGCATCGATCTGGTCGCCATGAGCGTCAACGACATCCTGGTGCAGGGCGCCGAGCCGCTGTTTTTCCTTGATTACTTCGCTTGCGGCCGGCTCGACGTCGCTGCCGCGACCGACGTGATCAAAGGTATTGCCGCTGGCTGCGAGCAGGCCGGTTGTGCCTTGATCGGTGGTGAAACGGCCGAAATGCCGAGCATGTATCCGGACGGCGAATACGATCTGGCGGGTTTTGCCGTCGGCGCGGTCGAGAAGTCGAAAATCATCGACGGCCGCAAGATTGCCCCGGGCGATGTCGTGCTCGGCTTGGCCTCTTCCGGTGCGCATTCGAACGGCTATTCGCTGGTGCGCAAGATCCTCGATGTTGCCAAGCCGGACCTGAACGCCGATTTTCACGGCCGTCCGCTGGCTGACGTGCTGCTGGCGCCGACCCGCATCTATGTCAAGCCGCTGCTCGCGCTGATGGAAAAAATCGATGTACACGGCATGGTGCACATCACCGGCGGTGGCCTGGTCGAGAATATTCCGCGCGTGCTGCAGCCGAATCTCACCGCCGTCCTGCAGCGCGACGCATGGACGATGCCGCCGCTGTTCCAGTGGCTGCAGCAGCACGGTGGTGTCGCCGATGACGAGATGCACCGCGTGTTCAACTGCGGCATTGGCATGACGGTCATCGTGTCGAAGCACGATGCAGATGCCGCCGAAGCCGAGCTCAAGCGCCTTGGCGAATCTGTTTACCGCATTGGTACGATTCGCGAGCGCAACGGCGACGAGGCACAAACTCTGGTCGAGTGATGTGCGGTTAGCCAGTACAGGCCACCCTCTGCGCTTTAGGGTCTCTCAAGGACACTGCTGACGTCGTTTCCGTCTTGTCGTCGAGGTCGACCCGCCCGCGACAGCGCGCCTGGCTATCGGTGTTCAGTCAGCGGCACGTAAGACAAAAACCCCCGCACCGGCGAAGCCTGCGGGGGTTTTTCATTGGCGGCGCTATCGTTTTGCGTCCGCCTGCTCAGGGCCGTACTTCGATCAGTTTGCTACCAGTGTCGTAACGCTGCAGGTAGCTGCTCAGCCGTTCGAAGGTCGCGGTCACTGGCCTGTCGGGATGGTCGGACATGGATACTTCCGCGCTAAAAATTGATCCCAGCATCAGTTTCAGCGGATTCACGTTGACTGGCTGCGCCTCGAAAAAGGCTCGGGTATTCGCCTTCAGAAGGGGCAGATCTCCGGTCCGGTAGATCGCTGCATTGATCACATCGAGTACGAACTCGGTACAGTTCTGGCGTCCTAGCGTGTAGGGGTTGGCAATCAGCGAGTAACGCGGATCGTGCAGTGATGTATAGATGGGCGAAGTAATGACCTCGATGAGCCGGCGCTGCAATTCGGCTGACGGGATCAGGATGCCCGCCTCGAGTTCCGCCACGCCGGCGAAGAAGTCCACCGGATAGTCCTGTACCAGTTCACTGACGTCCGGCTGTGCGTCTTTCTGGTACAGGTTGTAGATCGCATAGCCAGGCAGTTTCCGGCCATCTGCCGTCGTGATCTCGGCATAAACGGCGAACGCGACATGGGTGTAGCGCATCCCCTCAGGCATCTCGGACAAGGGCCTTCCCATACGCGCAAGAATGGCCACTTGTGCGCCTTCGGCAGCGATGGTGCGCTCGACTTTCTTGGCAAAGGCGATGACGTCTTCGGGTGCAAACCGGCCGGGCGCCGTGCTGCGACTGCTGAAGCTTCCGCTGCCGGGACCGGCTGCGTATCCGGTCGTATGTATTCCGGCGAGCAGGACGGCATACGCGATCAGCAGGCTGCCGAGACGCTTCATGGACGCTGCTCCTTATGATCGGTGGTTGATGCGGGTTTCAGTGCGGTGGCTGGTGACATGACGGTGATCGTCTCATCGCTGACTGGCAGTGGCCGGCCTGACGGCGAGTCGGCTAGACGGGCGGCAGTGGAGCCTGCGAGCGCTATGCCGAGGCCTGCTGCAGCCACACCTGCGCCGCTAAAGACCAGCGGCGCTGCAGAGACACCCAGTGCAACCCGGCCCGAGCCGGCAACGCCCAGCGCAATGGCCTTGCTGGCGTGGGTGCTTGCCGCAGCCGAGTGACCGACGCTGCCTTGGGCCTGCGCCGTGCTGAATGCAAACGCGATGCTGATCGAACAAATCAAGCAGATCGAACGTATCAACGTGTAGGTTGCTGGATGCATCGACGGTCCTCCTTGGAAGTTACCGCGCATCTGTGCGTGGCTCATCCGCAAAGTTCCATCACGCTGGCGTGCGCTCGTTCAGTGCTGTTGTCGCTGGCCAGTCTGCTGCGCCAGTGTCTGTAGCGGCGGCGTTGCGCTGTCTGTGCGCGCCACAGAAGCGGGGGGGAGCACCCGTACCGGCTGGTTCAGACTGCTGCTACTGGACAGCACATTCGACGTCGCGTCAGGCGCAGCATTCCAGACAGGATCGGCGATTTCCTCGAAGACAGCCTTCAACTGCCGGCCCCAGGTTGAGCGGATCATCTGGAAATACTGATTTTTTTCATCGACGGTCACGAAGCGACTGATCGACAAACTATCTCGCTCGTACACCAGCAAATCGAGCGGGAAGCCGACCGAGATATTCGAGCGTAGCGTCGAATCCATTGAGATCAGCGCACACTTCGCCGCTTCGTCGAGTGGGGTGGACGGTGTGATCACGCGATCAATAATGGGTTTGCCGTATTTCGATTCGCCGATCTGGAAATAGGGATTTTCATCATGCGACTCGATGAAATTGCCGGCGGCGTAGACCTGAAACAAGCGGCAACGCTCGCCGCGAATCTGGCCGCCAAAGATCATGGTGACGTTGAAGTCGATACCGAATTGCTCGAGCGCCTTCGCATCGCGCTTGTGCACCGAGCGGATCGCATCGCCGACGATCTGCGCGGCCTCGTACATGGACGAGGCGGTCCAGATGCTGGTGCCGTCCGGAGAAAGATATTCGCTGATGGTCTGCCGTACCGACTGCGAGATCGACAGGTTCCCTGCCGTCATCAGTACCATCACGCGATCACCCGGGTTTTCAAAGACCGAGGTCTTGCGAAAGGTACCGACATGGTCGACGCCCGCGTTCGTGCGGGAGTCTGAGAGGAAGACGAGGCCGGAATCCAGCCGCATCGCCACACAATAGGTCATGGTGTTCCCTGTTCTGGTTGTTATCGGGCGGCGCCTGATGCGCTGCTACTCATGCATGCGCGACCGTGACCTGCACACTCAGTGTCTCGTCGCCGCCGCCGCGCCGGATGCCGCGCACCGGCGCCACCGACTCATAATCGCGCCCGACGGCGATCCGGCAGTAATCGGCACTTTGAAGCCGCGTATGAGTGATGTCAATTGCGACCCAACCTGCATAGCCGGTTTCGTCGACCCAGGCATCGACCCACGCATGCGTCGCACCGTGCTCGATTTGGCCATCACCCGGATGGATATAGCCCGATACATAACGTACCGGTACGCCCGAGGCGTGGCAGCAGGCGATGAACAGATGCGCATGATCCTGGCAAACGCCCTGGCCGAGTTGCAGGGCATCGCCCGCCGTACTGCTGGTGGCGGTCGCACCAGGCCGGTAGCTGACGGTCGCGCAGATCGCTTCAGCCAGTTCCAGCAACTGACGGGTGTCGGCCTGTCCGGCAGGCAGGTGGCGTGCAGCAAGCTGCCGGATCGCGTCGGTGGGTGTGGTCAATCGTGTCGGCACGGTGAACGCGAGCACCGGCAGTAGCATGCGTTCCGGTATGCGTCCCAGTTGCGGCGGCTGTATCATCACCGCGCCAGACGCGACGATCCTCACTTCGTCATGCGGTGCTGTCAGCGTGACGATGTCCCCCTGGTTGCCAAAAGCGTCTGTCATGCCGCGCCGGATGCCCGGCGAATCGATCTGCCACTGCAGTGTCTGCTGCAAGGGCTCGCTGCGCGGCGTCATTCGTAACCGTTGTATCGTATACGCGGCTGGCCGCGCGTATCGGTAGCGCGTCTCGTGCCGTATGGTCAGTGTGACGGGTTTCATGCGGCGAGCGGCAGCAGGAAGTCGCGGCTGACTCGATTGCCGAGCTCGTAAACCTGTTCCAGAAATTCGGTCAGGTAATCGTGCAGGCCGCGCCGCATGATGTCGTCGATGCTGTTGAAGCGCAGGTTCGAATGCAGCCGCCCGGCGAAGCGTTCGGTCTCTCGCGAGACATCGTTGCGTACCTGCTCGAGATTGCCGACGACTTCGGTCATGCAGGCCATCAGCGAGCGTGGCATGTCGCCGCGCAGGATCAGCAGCTCGGCCACGCGCTCGGGGGTGATGACGTCGTGATACGCCTTGCGGTAGATTTCGAAGGCCGATACCGAACGCAGCACCGCAGCCCAATGGTAAAAGTCGCGGTCGGCCGCGGTCAGATAATCGCGGCCATCGCCGTGGAATTTGACGTCCAGCAGGCGTGCGGTATTGTCGGCGCGCTCAAGGAAGGTGCCAAGACGGATGAAGTAGAAGGACTCGTCCTTCAGCATGGTGCCGATGGTCACGCCGCGCGACAGATGCGAGCGATGCTTGACCCATTCGAAGAACTCTCCCGGATCGCGCGACAGGACGCCGCTGTCGAGCAGCTGGGTCATTTCGAGCCAGCTGGTGTTGAGCGTCTCCCACACCTCGGTGGTCAGTGTGCCGCGCACCGCGCGCGCATTCTCCCGCGCGCTGGTGACGCAGGACGCGATCGACGACGGGTTCAGCGGGTCGCGCACCATGAAATCGAGGACGTCTTCCGGTGTCAGTAGCCCGTACTTCGCATCAAAGGCCGGCTGTAGCTCCGAAATGCCGAGCACGGCGCGCCAGCCCTGTTCTGCCGCTTCGGCAGACTGCGGCAGCAGCTGGGTCTGGATGTTCACATCCAGCATGCGCGCGGTGTTTTCTGCACGCTCGGTATAGCGAGCCATCCAGTAGAGGTGATCAGCGGTTCGGCTCAGCATGTCATTTCTCCAGTACCCAGGTGTCCTTGGTGCCGCCGCCCTGCGACGAGTTGACCACCAGCGATCCTTCCTTCAGTGCGACGCGCGTCAGTCCACCTGGCACCATCGTGACGGTTTTGCCGGACAGGACGAAGGGTCGCAGGTCAATGTGGCGTGGCGCAACGCCGGATTCAACGTAGGTCGGGCAGGCCGACAGCGCCAGCGTCGGCTGCGAGATATAGCCGTCGGGTCGGGCGATCACGCGCTGCCGGAAGTCCTCGATCTCGGCCTTTGTCGACGCCGGCCCGACCAGCATGCCGTAGCCGCCGGCGCCATGGACTTCCTTCACCACCAGCTGGTCGAGGTGGTCGAGCGTGTATTGCAGGTCTTCCTTTCTCCGGCACTGCCAGGTCGGCACGTTGTTGAGGATCGGTTCCTCAGCCAGATAGAAACGGATCATGTCCGGCACGAACGGATAGATCGACTTGTCATCGGCAACGCCGGCGCCAATCGCATTGGCCAGCGTCACGCGGCCCGCGCGGTAGACCGACATCAGTCCCGGCACGCCGATGGCGGAATCGGGTCGGAACACCAGCGGATCGAGGAAGTCGTCGTCGATGCGGCGGTAGATGACATCGACACGTCGCGGGCCGCGCGTGGTGCGCATGTACACGTGGTTGTCGTCGACGAACAGGTCGTTGCCCTCGACCAGCTCGATGCCCATCTGCTGAGCGAGGAACGCATGCTCGAAGTAGGCCGAGTTGTACATTCCCGGCGTCATGAGCACGACAGTCGGATCGTCGATGCCCTGCGGCGCGACCGAGCGCAACATGTCGAGCAGCAGGTCGGGATAATGCGCGACCGGCGCGATCTTGTGACAGGCGAACAGATCAGGAAACAGCCGCATCATCATCTTGCGGTCTTCCAGCATATAGGACACCCCGGACGGCACACGCAGATTGTCCTCGAGCACATAGAACTCTCCCTCGCCAGCGCGCACGATATCCACGCCTGCGATGTGCGAGTAAATGTCCGAGGCGACCGTGATGCCTTGCATCTCTGGCCGGTACTGCGCATTGCGGAACACCTGTTCGGCCGGCACGATGCCCGCCTTGACGATGTGCTGTTCGTGATACAGGTCGTGAATAAATTGGTTCAGCGCCTGCACGCGCTGTTTCAGACCCTGCTGCAGCATCGTCCACTCGGCTGCGGGGATGATGCGCGGGATGATGTCGAACGGTATCAGCCGTTCGGTACCGGCATCGCTGCCGTAAACCGCAAACGTGATACCGACGCGGCGAAACATCAGGTCAGCCTCGACTCGCTTGCGTGCGACGATGTCAGGCGGCTGACTCGCCAGCCAGCGTTCGAACTCCCGGTAATGCGGCCGGATCTCGCCGCTGCTTGCGTACATCTCGTTATAAAACCCCGCCATGCTCTTTGCTTTCTGTGTCTTGATGGGTGAATAGTCAACTATCAAGAAACATGCCAGCGAGCAAAATCAGGGGCGGCGTAGCCTGTCGATCAGGGCGGTAGCCTCGGGGCCGGGAGGAGCGGTGAGCAAGGTCACCGCGATCATCGCGGCGAAACCGGCAGGCACGCCAAAAACGCCGGCCGACACGGACGCGATGTGAAACCACTGATGGGCCGCACTGCCGCCCAGCGCAGGGCTGGTCTGCACCAGATAGACGAGGCAGACGACGAAACCGGTGAGCATGCCGGCGATTGCACCTTGATGGTTCGCACGTCGCCAGAAAACGCCCAGAACCAGTGCGGGAAACAGCGTCGATGCCGCCAGTGAAAACGCGCCGCTGACCATTGACAGGATGTCACCGGATCGGAATGACGCGGTATACGCGGCCAGCAGCGCGACCACCAGTAGCAGCAGTTTCGACACCGTTACCTGCCGCTGGCTCGAAGCCGACGGATTGACCATCTTGAAGTAGGTATCGTGCGACAGCGCGCTCGAGATCGTCAGTAGCAGGCCATCGGCGGTCGACAGCGCGGCGGCCAGTGCACCGGCGGCAATCAGCGCTGACAGCACGTATGGCAGGCCGGCGATTTCCGGGGTGGCCAGCACGATCATGTCGCCGTCGAGAGCGATCTCGGCCAGTTGTACCAGTCCGTCGGCATTCATGTCCGCGACACTGATCATCGGCTTGCTGCGGTCGATGTTGGCCCAGTAGCTGACCCAGGACGGCAGCTGCGCATAGTCGGCGCCGACCAGCGTGGTATAGATCTCGTACTTCACCAGCACGGCCAGCGCCGGCAGCGCGGTGTACAGCAGCAGAATGAAGAACAGCGCCCAGAACACGGACACACGCGCCTGCGGCACCGAGCGTGTGGTGTAAGAACGCACCAGCACATGCGGCAGCGCGGCCGAGCCGAGCATCAGGCAGAACACCAGTGCGAGGAAGTTGTTGCGCTTGATGTCCGACGCGTCATCGTCCACCCCTGGAAAGGGCTGGGTATGCGGCAGCAGTGGCTGCGCGCGTGCCAGCGCGTCGTCACGCTCGGTCTGCCAGCGTCTGTGTGCTGCCTCCGGACTCTTCGGATAGTCGGCGAGCGCGCGGTTGGCTTCTTTCAGCTCGATCAGCGACGCATTGCTGGACTGTAGTTCCTGCAGCCGGCGACGGGCATCCGCACGACCGTCATCCCACGAGCGCGGCAGCGCCGCAATCTTCGCTTCATAAGCAGCGGCACGCCGCCGGTAGAGCTCGCGTACCTGCTGCTCGCTGTCCGATTCGGCCAGCGCCTTTTCCTGCTTGCCCAGTCGCTCCAGCGCCGATCCATAGGCCACCTGCGGCAGTGGTATGCCGGTCTGTTTCATTGCGAGCCATGACACCGGAATCATGAAGGCGACGATGATGATCACGTACTGCGCGGTCTGGGTCCAGGTGATCGCGCGCATGCCGCCCAGGAAGGAACAGACCAGGATGCTGGCCAGTCCGAGAAAGATGCCAACCGAGAAGTCGATCCCTGTAAAGCGCGACGTGATCAGCCCGACACCGTAAATCTGCGCGACCACATACGTAAAAGAAATGATCAGCGTCGCGATCACCGCGAGTATGCGCACGGCATGACTGCCCTGCGATCCGGCATAGCGAGCCGCCAGATAATCCGGGATGGTGTACTGGCCGAACTTGCGCAGATAAGGCGCGATCAGCAGCGCAACCAGACAGTAGCCGCCGGTCCAGCCCATGATGTAGGCGAGGCCATCAAAGCCCTGCAGATACAGACCGCCGGCGAGTCCGATGAAGCTGGCTGTCGAGATCCAGTCTGCGGCGGTCGCCATGCCATTGAACAGTGCAGGGACGCGTCGTCCGGCGACATAGTATTCAGTGACTTCCGTGGTGCGGCTGAACACGCCAATGATGGCGTACACCACGATGGTCGAGAACAGGAACAGATAGCCGAGCCAGAAGCGCGGAAAACCCTCGTGCTCGAGAATCGCCAGCGCGACCAGGAGTGCGCCGAAGCCGGCGGTATACAGCGCAAAGTAGCGGGTCAGCTGGCGCGGAAAGACTTCACGGCGCATCGTCGTTCTCCGCGCGCGCCAGCGCATCGAGACGCCACATCGACAGTGCATAGATGCCGATGATCGCGAGATAGACCAGCGTCACACCTTGCGCCGCCAGATAGAAGTGCAGCGGCCAGCCCCATAGCGACAGCCCGGACAGTTCGCGAGCCCAGAACACCACGCTGAAACTAACCGCAAACCACAACACGAGAAGTGCCAGCGTCAGCCGACGCACGCGCTGCCAGTAGCGTAGCGGGAGTGCAGCGGTCGCCATCAGTGACGCTCCGTAGCGCCGGATGGCACGCCAGGCAGGCTGATGCGGAACAAGGCACCCGGAAAACGAGGATCCATGCTGTGCGGGTTGTGGGTGATGTCCACCCTTGCACCATGCCGCTGGGCGATTTCGCGCACGATGGCCAGCCCGAGCCCGCTGCCTTCGACGTCGCTGCCCAGAATCCGGTAGAAGCGCTCGAATATCTGGCTGCGCTCGGACGGTGGTATGCCGGGTCCGTTGTCTTCCACCTCCAGGATGGCCAGCTGCCGTACCGGGTCGCGGCGTACGCGTACTGTCACGCTTCCGCGCCGCTGCGTATAGCGCAGCGCGTTATCGATCAGGTTGTTCATCAACTCGCCCAGCATGGTCGCATTGCCTGCCACGATGATGGGTCCTTCGCCAGGCTCGAAGCCGAGATCGATCTCGCGCGCCTGGGCAGCGGCAAACCATTCCTGCACGGTGTCGCGCGCGAGCACGATCAGATCAATGTCCTGCAGTGGCGCTACCTGCGGCGAGTCGTTTTCGGCGCGCGCCAGTGCCAGTAGCTGGTTGACCAGCCGTGTGGCCGACGCCGAGCTTTTCGCCAGTTGCTCCAGTGAGCGCTGTATCTCTTCGCGTGAATCCTGTCGCAGCGCCAGCTCGGATTGCATGCGCATGCCGGCCAGCGGCGTCTTCATCTGATGAGCGGCATCGGCGATGAAGCGCTTCTGCGACTGAATGCTTTGTGACAGTCGGCCCAGCATCTCATTCAGGGAGCGCACCAGTGGCGAGATCTCTTCGGGTACGGCGCCGGAATCGATCGGCGACAAATCATCCGGCCGGCGCGAGCGAATGTTTTCCTGCAGGCTGGTTAGCGGCGACAGGCCGCGCGAGAGCGCGAACCACAGGAGTGCAATGGCCACCGGCAGGATGATGAATTCCGGCAGGATCACGCCCTTGATAATCTGGTTCGCCAGCAGTCGGCGTTTTTCCAGCGTCTCGCCCACCTGCACCAGCGCATAGCGGGTGTCGCCAGGCTTCAGGCCGGTCGTGCGCGAGGCTTGCAGGTTGACATAGGTGTAGGCGATGCGGACGTCGGCATTGCGCATCTGCGCATCGCGCAGCACCACGGCCCAGGGTACCGGGGGCTCCTCATCGCCGGGCAGTGGCATGTCGTTGTCGCCAGCGATGATTTCGCGATGCGGGCCGCTGATCTGAAAATACACATTGTCGATGTCGTCGGCACGCAGGATGTCGCGCGCCGAGAAAGGCAGCTTCGCGCTGACGTCACCGTCGATTTCCTTGACTTGCTGCGCGAGTACGGTCACGCGATCTTCCAGCGAGCGGTCAAAAGGTTCGTTGGCGATGGACTTCGCGATCAGGTAAGTAACGCCGATCGACAGTGGCCACAGCAGCAGCAGCGGCATCAGCATCCAGTCGAGGATCTCGCCGAACAGCGAGCGTTGGGCAGGCTGGTCGCGGGCGTCGACAGCGTCCAGCGTCGACGACTTGCGGGTGTCGGCGCGCACCGGGCGACTCAGGCAGCGCCGGCGTCGGCCACCGGCGCAGTGAACTTCTCAAGGCAGTAGCCGAGGCCGCGCACCGTCGCGATACGCACGCCGCCGATCTCGATTTTCTTGCGCAGCCGGTGCACATAGACCTCGATGGCGTTATTGCTGACTTCTTCGCCCCACTCGCACAGGTGGTCGACCAGCTGTTCTTTCGATACCAGCCGCCCGCTGCGCTTCAACAGCACCTCGAGCAGGCCGAGTTCGCGCGCCGACAGGTCGATCATGTGATCGTTCAGATAAGCGATACGCCCGACCTGGTCGAACGACAGCGGGCCGTGACGGATCACCGTTGGCCCGCCGCCGGAACCGCGCCGCGTGAGCGCACGCACCCGTGCCTCCAGTTCGGACAGTGCGAACGGCTTGGCCACGTAATCATCGGCACCCAGGTCGAGGCCTTTGACGCGTTGTTCCACCGAATCATTGGCCGTCAGGATCAGCACGGCCATCCGGGAATCGCGCGCGCGCAGCCGGCGCAGCACCTCCAGGCCGTTCATTTTCGGCAGATCAAGGTCCAGGATCAGCAGGTCGAAGTCCTGCGTCGACAGCGCGCTGTCGGCCGACTGTCCGTCATTGACGCAATCGGTGACGTAGCCTGACTGGCGCAACGAGCGCGTCAGGCCGTCGGCGAGCACACTGTCATCTTCGGCGAGCAGAATGCGCATGCGGGTTGTTTGTCGTGAGTTCGGCCGGCGCCGGAGGTGAGTGATTGAATGAGTTCCGGTGCCTCTCGGACGAGCCGCCGGGCGATGCCGTACCGGAAGCTCTCCTTGTACCGAAGTCTATTGGGTTTGGATGTTGCCAGCAACAAATGTCCATAACCGTCCTGTTTGCGGTTTTTGCCGGTCTGGCAAGGAAAGCCGAAGATTCTTGCCCCTTGCGCTTTTCACTGGATTTTTATACAGTACCCGTCCACATTCCACCGCACTGAGAGAGCACGCATGGACGACAAGAAACTGGCAAACCCCGACAAGGCCAAAGCCCTGAGCGCTGCGCTGGCGCAGATCGAGAAGCAGTTTGGCAAGGGGTCGGTGATGCGCATGGATGGCGCGGTCGCTGAAGAAGTGCAGGTGGTCTCCACGGGTTCGCTGGGTCTGGATGTTGCGCTCGGTGTCGGCGGCTTGCCGCGGGGGCGTGTGATCGAAATCTATGGGCCGGAATCGTCAGGCAAGACAACGATGACGCTGCAAGTCATCGCCGAAATGCAAAAGCTGGGCGGAACTTGTGCTTTCATCGATGCCGAACATGCGCTCGATACCGGGTATGCGCAAAAGCTGGGCGTCAATCTCGAAGACTTGCTCATTTCGCAGCCGGACACCGGTGAACAGGCGCTGGAAATCACCGACGCGCTGGTTCGGTCCGGCGCCGTCGATCTTGTCGTGATCGACTCGGTCGCCGCGCTGACGCCGCGTGCCGAAATCGAGGGCGATATGGGCGATTCGCTGCCGGGCCTGCAGGCGCGCCTGATGTCGCAGGCTCTGCGCAAGCTGACGGGTTCGATCAGCCGCACCAACACGATGGTGATCTTCATTAACCAGATCCGGATGAAGATCGGCGTTATGTTCGGCAACCCGGAAACCACAACCGGTGGCAATGCGCTGAAATTCTATGCGTCGGTACGTATGGACATCCGCCGTACCGGCTCGATCAAGTCCGGCGATGAGGTGATCGGCAACGAGACCAAGGTCAAGGTTGTGAAAAACAAGATTGCGCCGCCGTTCAAGGAAGCGCATTTCGACATTCTTTATGGAGAAGGCGTGTCCCGCGAGGGCGAGATCATCGATCTGGGCGTTGACGCCAAGGTGGTCGAGAAGTCGGGCGCCTGGTACAGCTACAACGGCGAGCGCATTGGCCAGGGCAAGGACAACGCTCGCCAGTATCTGAGAGAGCGCCCGGAACTGGCGTACGAAATCGAGAACAAGGTGCGTTCACACCTCGGTGTGCCGGCATTGCCGCCTTTGCCGGGGGCGGCAGGCGGTGAAGTCGCGCCAGCGCGCAAGTCGAAAGCGGCGGCTGCGCCGGCACCGGCTGCTGACGAGTAAATTTTTCCAGGCGGGTCCATGCCACCGGGCGGGTCCCGCCAAACTTGTTTTTGCTGATCTGCTGCCGATTTTCTGCGCTCGCCTGACTATATCCACGGTCAGTTCTGCGTCCTTTCACCCCACGCCGCCCATGCCCCGCGAAAAGCCCAGTCTGAAAGCGCGCGCGCTGCGTTATCTGGCCGCGCGTGAACACAGCCGGCAGGAACTGGCGCGAAAACTCGCGCCGCATGCGTCCGAGGGTGACGACGTTGAGGCCGTGCTTGACTGGCTGCAAGCGCAAAAATTCCTGTCCGACGAGCGCTTTGCGGAGTCACTCGTTCACCGCCGCGCTGCGCGCTTTGGCAGCGCGCGCATTGTGTCCGAACTGCAGCACCACGGACTGGACGACCAGACGGTCTCGTCACTGAAATCGGCACTACTCGCTGACGAGAATGAGCGCGCCTGGGAGGTGTGGATGCGTAAATTCGGTCGGCCAGCCATCGATGCGACCGGTACGGCCAAACAGATCCGGTTTTTGCAGCAGCGTGGTTTTTCGCATTCGGCGATACAGGCCGTGCTGCGGCGCGCAAAGCAAGCCATTGACGATATCGGCGAATAAAATTCAGGAAAACCCGTCGGCATTCCACTGTCACCGGCGTTCAGGCCGAGCTTTTGCTGTGCTAAACTGCGGCAGCTTTGCAGCGCCGCAGAAGCGGCACCAGTCGTAGAAGCTGCGACGGTCTGCACAAACTCATTCAGCGCATGCCTTTTCGGCATTCAATGCGCGAACCGCCTTATGCCTTTGCCAGCCCCGAAAACCTCACGCGCGCCGCGGCATGTCCGCAGCATCACTGCGCAGGCTTTCGAGCGCGATGATGGCTTGTGGGATATCGAGGCAAGGCTGGTCGACAGCCGACCTGCTGAAGTGCAGCTGGCCTCCGGCCTGCGCCCTGCCGGCGAACCCATCCATGACCTGTGGCTGCGGATCACGGTCGATACCCAATTCAATATCGTTGACGCCGATGCGGTTTCCGATGCCGTGCCTTATCCGGGCTACTGCGACACCATTGGCGGCGCCTACCGGCAGTTGATCGGCCTGAATCTCATGCAGGGATTCAGGCATGCGGTACGCGAACGCCTCAGCGGCAAGGCGGGCTGTACGCACCTGACGGAGCTTGCCAGCGTGCTGCCCACCGCCACGATCCAGGCATTTGCCGGTACCGTGTTGCCGACGCGTGATGGCCGCCACGACGACGATGAGATTCATCCGCCTTTCCAGCTGGACCGCTGCCATGCGCTGCGCCGTGACGGTCCGGCGGTGGCCCGATATTACCCGCGCTGGACCATCACGCCGGTGGACCAGACATGAACCAATTCGCACTTGATCATTGAACCATTGCGCTTTTAAGGGGAAGACTGCATGAAAATCCATGAGTACCAGGGAAAAGAGATCCTGAGGAAATACGGTGTCACGGTGCCGCGTGGCATCCCGTGCCTGAGCGTTGATGAAGCTGTGAAAGCTGCCGAGACCCTGGGTGGCCCGGTCTGGGTCGTGAAGGCGCAAATCCATGCAGGTGGCCGTGGCAAGGGCGGTGGCGTGAAAGTCGCGAAATCGCTCGAGCAGGTGCGCGAGTACGCCAATCAGATCCTCGGCATGCAGCTGGTCACGCATCAGACCGGCCCCGAAGGCCAGAAAGTGCGCCGCCTGCTGATCGAAGAAGGCGCGGACATCAAGAAAGAACTGTACGTGTCGATGGTCACCGACCGCGTGTCGCAGCGCGTCGTGCTGATGGCGTCGAGCGAAGGCGGCATGGATATCGAGGAAGTGGCCGCATCGCATCCAGAAAAGATTTTCAAGGTCGAAATCGACCCGGCCACTGGCCTGAAAGACGCCGAAGCCGATGACATCGCCGCCAAGATCGGCGTGCCGGCTGCATCGATCGCCGATGCGCGCATACAGCTGCAAGGCCTGTACCAGGCTTACTGGGATACCGACGCGTCGCTGGCCGAAATCAATCCGCTGATCCTGACCGGCGACGGCAAGGTCATCGCGCTCGACGCGAAATTCAATTTCGACGCGAACGCCCTGTACCGTCATCCGGAGATCGTTGCTTACCGCGATCTGGACGAAGAAGATCCGGCCGAAGTTGAGGCATCGAAATTCGATCTCGCTTACATCTCGCTCGACGGCAACATCGGCTGCCTGGTCAACGGTGCGGGTCTGGCGATGGCGACGATGGACACCATCAAGCTGTTCAACGGCGAACCGGCCAACTTCCTTGATGTTGGTGGTGGCGCGACGGCTGAGAAAGTCACCGAAGCGTTCAAGATCATGCTGAAAAACCCCGGCCTGAAGGCCATCCTCGTGAACATTTTCGGCGGCATCATGCGCTGCGACGTTATTGCCGAAGGCGTGATCACCGCTTCGCGCGCAGTGCAACTGAATGTTCCGCTGGTCGTGCGCATGAAGGGCACGAACGAAGAGATCGGCAAGAAGATGCTGGCCGACTCCGGCCTGCCGATCATCTCGGCCGACACGATGGAAGAAGCTGCGCAGAAGGTTGTTGCTGCAGCCAACGGCAAATAATCCACGAGGAAGAATGCACAATGTCTATCCTGATTAACAAAGACACCAAGGTCATCACCCAAGGCATTACCGGCAAGACCGGCCAGTTCCACACCCGCATGTGCCGCGACTACGCGAACGGCAAGAACTGCTTCGTTGCCGGCGTGAACCCGAAGAAGGCCGGCGAAGATTTCGAAGGCATCCCGATTTATGCAAACGTGCGCGATGCCAAGCAGGCGACCGGCGCGAACGTATCGGTCATTTACGTGCCGCCGGCCGGCGCTGCCGATGCAATCTGGGAAGCGGTCGAGGCCGAACTCGATCTGGCGATCTGCATCACCGAAGGTATCCCGGTGCGCGACATGCTCGCACTGAAGGACAAGATGAAGAAAGCTGGTAGCAAGACCCTGCTGCTCGGACCGAACTGCCCCGGCCTGATCACGCCGGACGAAATCAAGATCGGCATCATGCCGGGCCATATCCACAAGAAAGGCCGCATCGGCGTCGTCTCGCGCTCGGGCACCCTGACCTATGAAGCGGTCGGCCAGCTGACCGCGCTCGGCCTCGGCCAGTCGTCGGCGGTCGGCATCGGTGGCGACCCGATCAATGGCTTGAAGCATATCGACGTGATGAAGGCCTTCA
>JACCDS010795900.1_pt1 | contig 52428 bp, 49 predicted proteins | sample 7446441 | NCBI WGS metagenome assembly JACCDS01 (sample SAMN15323445, study PRJNA562643) | freshwater metagenome | isolation source: river surface water | place: USA:Blue River Watershed | collected 2017-08-17 | reverse complement strand
CGCTTTGAATTGTCCAGGTTGATCCAAAAGCAACCAGCTATAATCGAAGAGCAGTATCAAAAATCAGTTTTTAGGAGCTAATAATAGTTATGAGTAGCATTGAAGAACGCGTTAAGAAAATTGTCTGCGAACAACTTGGCGTGAAGGAAGAAGACGTAAAGGCTTCTTCTTCTTTTGTAGAAGACTTAGGCGCTGATTCTTTGGATACTGTTGAATTGGTAATGGCACTGGAAGAAGAGTTCGAGACTGAGATTCCGGATGAAGAAGCCGAGAAGATCACCACGGTCCAACTGGCTTGCGATTACATCAACAAGCACCTGTAAGCGAATTCAGGCTACATAACGAAGCTACTCCGGATCATTGCCGGAGTAGCTTTTATTTTGTCTGAAGTATTCAATTTCTACTGACGATCCTTGTTCATCTGTTCTGGAGAGTGGCGCAGTGTACGGCAGAAGAGTGGTTATCACTGGTTTGGGGCTTGTTACACCACTGGGTAACGACGTCGAAAGCTCTTGGTCCGCCATTCGTGAAGGTCGTAGTGGCATCAACATGTTGACGCAGTTTGATACGACTGACTTCACCACTCGCTTCGGTGGATCCATCAAGAATTTTGATTGCACACAGTACCTGAACGCCAAGGAAGCACGCCGAATGGATATTTTCATTCAGTATGGATTGGCGGCAGGCATCCAGGCAGTCGAAGACTCGAAGTTGCTCGACACTGCACTTGATCTCGAACGATGTGGCGTTGCAATAGGCTCCGGAATTGGAGGTATCAGTTCCATCGAAGAAAGTTCGGAACTGGTCAGAAATTCCGGTCCCCGCAAGATCTCTCCGTTCTTTGTTCCTGGCTCGATCATCAACATGCTCGGTGGAACCTTGTCCATTCGCTACGGCTTTCAGGGTCCGAACATTGCCATCACCACTGCGTGCACCACGGGCACGCACAACATTGGTGTTGCGGCTGACATGATTCGCAACGGACAGGCAGATGTCATGCTGGCAGGCGGCGCCGAGATGGCGACGTCGCCTGTTGGACTGGGAGGATTCTGCGCGGCCAGAGCCCTGTCAACTCGCAACGACGATCCACAGCGCGCCAGCCGCCCCTGGGACAAGGATCGCGACGGGTTTGTGCTGAGCGACGGCGCTGGAATTCTGGTACTTGAAGAATATGAGCATGCTCGCAAGAGAGGCGCTCGCATCTACGCGGAACTGGCGGGTTTCGGTATGAGCGGAGATGCCTTTCACATGACCTCACCCTCCGAAGGCGGCAGGGGAGCAGCGCTGTGCATGCGAAATGCACTGGCCAATGCCAATGTGAATGCGCAGGATGTCGACTACATCAATGCTCACGGCACCTCCACACTGGCAGGCGACATTGCAGAAACTCAAGCAATAAAGAGTGTATTCAAGGAACATGCCAGCAAACTGGCCATAAGCTCGTCGAAGTCCATGCTCGGGCATCTGCTCGGCGCCTCCGGTGCAGTGGAAGCCATCATCTGCGTACTTTCACTGCGCGATCAAATAATCACCCCAACCATCAATCTCGATACTCCCGATGCAGAGTGTGACCTCGACTACGTTCCGCATTTCAGCAGAGATGCGACGTTGAATGTGGTACTCAGCAATTCCTTCGGCTTCGGAGGAACCAACGGCAGTCTGGTATTCTCCCGATTGAGCTGACATTGGCCGGGCCTTCGATGTCCCGCCACACGTGCATTTTGGTGACGACATGCTGGTGAACGGGCACCCCCAAGACACCCTGGAACTCTCGGATCGAGCCTTGCACTACGGTGATGGCGCGTTCGAGACATTGCGGGTGGAGAATGGACGCGCTGTACATTGGCGACGGCACTTGCTGCGCTTGGCAAGAACCTGCAATTTCCTTAAAATCCCGATTGAAATCAATTCACTGGAAGCAGAAGTTGATGTGATTTTGAGAGAAGCCGACCAGCCTTGCATACTCAAGATCATCGTTTCCCGCGGGTCTGGCGGTCGCGGCTACCGTCCACCCGCGGTGGCCCTGTCCAAGAGAATCCTGTCGCTGCACACACTACCTGTCGACTATCCGGGACTGCAGCAGACCGGCATCCGACTGATGCGTTGCCAGCATCCAGTATCCGAGAATCCGGCACTCGCCGGTTTCAAGCACTTGAATCGCCTGGATCAGGTACTGGCAAGCATGGAACTTTCCGCCGATTGCGAGGAAGGCGTGATGCTGAACAGGGAGGGCAATGTAATTGAAGGCACTCGCAGCAACCTCTTCCTGGTCCGCCACAATCGCTTGCTGACGCCATCCCTTCAACTGGCCGGCGTGGCTGGAATACAGAGAGAGATCATCCTTGAGCAGTGCACAGCACATGGCTTGGATGTCGACGTGAGAGATATCGACATCGCGCATCTGCAGAACGCCGACGAGATATTCGTCTGCAACAGTGTGATGGGAATCTGGCCAGTCATTGAATGGCGCGATGGCCACAAAACCCGACAACTGCCCCCAGGATCCATGACGCGACGTGTGCAGGAACTCACGAAGGATGCAGACTGAATCATGCGCAATCGTGTCGTGTCCCTGCTGTTCGGGGTGGTGTTGTTCGCAGGAGGCTCGGTCCTGGCGAGCTATCTCTGGCTCCAGCGCTATCTGGATACGCCACTGCCAATGACGAGTGCTGTGGTCATCGAGATCCCCACGGGCAGCAGCATGTCAGCAGTGTCTGCCTTGCTGCAGGAGCAAACAGGACTGCGACACCCTGGCGTCCTGACACTCTGGGCGCGTTACCATGGCATCGATACCAGTATCCGTGCAGGTGAGTTTGAACTGGGTGACGGCCTTACACCCCGTGCTGCCTTGAACCACCTTCTTCGAGGCCCCTTCGTCCAGTATCCCATCTCATTCATCGAAGGTACGACTGTCAGAGATGCCTTGAATGCACTCTGGAGCAGCCCCAAGGTGCAAAGAACCCTGCAAGGACTTGGTGAAGCCGAACTGCTGGCCGCCTTGAACAGTCCGAGAGCCTCACTGGAAGGTTTGCTGTTTCCAGATACCTACTTTTACACTGCGGGCACCACCGATCTATCCATTCTTCGCCGAGCGGCTGCGCGCCTGGATCAGGTACTCGCCGAGGAATGGACACTACGGCAGGACGATCTGCCGTACACGTCGCCTTATGAGGCGCTGATCATGGCCTCCATCATTGAAAAGGAATCCGGCATGATCAGTGAGAGAGCCGAGATTGCCGGGGTCTTCGTCCGAAGGCTGCGCCTGGGCATGCGATTGCAGTCGGATCCCACCGTGATCTACGGCATGGGGGATGCCTACCAGGGCAACATCCGCCGTGAGGACCTTGAGACAACAACGCCTTACAACACCTACCGCATTGATGGCCTGCCTCCATCACCCATCGCGCTGAGCGGACGTGACGCAATAAATGCAAGTCTGCATCCTGCGCCCGGAACATCGCTTTATTTCGTTGCTACAGGGGAAGGTGGCCACGTATTTTCTGAAACGCTGGAAGAGCACAATGCGGCCGTCAGGCAATACCAACTCGGACGAGAACCATGAGCCAGGTCGAACAGCCAGAAAGCAGAGCCAGAGCACGCTTCATTACCTTGGAGGGCGGCGAAGGGGCGGGCAAGACCAGCAATCTGCAATTCATCACACAGCGCCTGCAGGAGCACGGCATCGAGTTTGTCGTGACTCGTGAACCGGGCGGGACGCCACTCGCCGAGGAAATCCGCGCCTTGCTGCTGGGTCACCACGACGAACGGATGTGCGAGATGACGGAATTGCTGCTGATCTTCGCAGCGCGGGCACAGCACCTGAATCAGGTTATCCGGCCCGCATTGGAGGCCGGCAAGTGGGTGGTTTCGGATCGCTTCACCGATGCCACCTATGCCTACCAGGGAGGCGGTCGCGGGCTCAATCAGCAGACCATTGCCAGCCTGGAGTCCCTGGTTCAAGGCCAGTTGCGACCAGATCTGACCCTCATTCTGGATCTTCCCCCGCATGTCGGACTGGAGCGAGCTCGCAAGCGCGCCAGTCTGGATCGTTTCGAGCAGGAAAAGCTCGAGTTCTTTGATCGAGTCCGAGACAGCTATCGCCAGCGGGCCGCTGTTGAGCCAGGACGATGCGTGTTGATCGATGCCTCTCGCAGCCTGGATCAAGTGCAGAAGGATGTCCTGCTGGCTCTGGAGAACGTCCTTTGACTCGCAAATTGGACACAGCCCCTTTGCCATGGCACGAGGAAATCTGGCAGCAGATCCTGACCGTGTTTCGCGCAGGGGGCGCTGGCCATGCCTATTTGCTGCATGGCGAGGCAGAAACCGGCAAACGTCATTTCGCCACCAGGCTGGCCGAATACCTGCTGTGTCAGAATCCTCTGCCGCACACGGCATGCACGCAGTGCAAAGCCTGTCTGCTGAACGCGGCGGGCAACAATCCCGACCTTCTCCTGCTGGAGCCAGAGGAAGGCAGCAAGCAGATCAAGGTCGAACATGTGCGCGATGTCCGCCAGTTCCTGGAAATGCGCTCACACGGCAATGGCAGGCGCATCATCATCCTCGACACTGCCGAAAGCCTTGGCAGCAGTTCCGCGAATGCGCTGTTGAAAGGCCTGGAAGAACCGCCTCAAGAGGTAGTCTTCCTGCTTATCAGTGACCGTCCCAGAGCCGTGCTGCCGACAATCAGCAGTCGTGCCCAGAGTCTGAGAATGCCCCGCCCCAGACGGGATGAAGTTCTCGCGTGGCTGCTGAGCGTCAGCGCGCAACATTCTGTCGGCGATCTTGAACAGATCATCGAACTGGCTCAGGGGCGGCCGCTGGCGGCAAAGGCCATCATTGATTCCGGACTGGCAACTGCATACGGCGAGATTGGCGATGTCCTGCTTGCGCTGGCAAAGGACAGGGAATACCCGCTCCAGGTGGCTGCTCGTTACAGCAAATTGCACTGCATGGAATTCCTCACCGTCCTGCTGCACTGGCTTGCAGAGCTGTGCAAGTGCCGCATGACGGCCTCTGCCGCGAGGCTCAAGGGCGAGGCACTGCTGGAGCTTGCTCAATGGCTGGCATCGAGTCATCCGCCTGAAGACTCCGGGAGGCAGACACTCGCGTTGCTGCAACTGTACAATCGAGTCGCGACCGCGCAGATGCAGCTGGTCGGTACCAGCAATCCGAACACGCAACTCATGCTCGAGGACCTGTTGCTGGAATTTGCGCGCCTCTTCAAGCGCCACCGGTGATCCCATGCTGCCTGTCATGCAAGAGAACGAATCCCGACCTGTGCGCCACGGCATTCTGTCCTTGTCCATCAAGGATCGCAGCGTGCTGCATGCCGCATTCATGCCTTTCTTGAAGAACGGTGGGTTGTTCATCCCGACCACGCGCACCTATGAACTCGGCAATGAGGTCTTCATGTTGCTCAAGTTGATGGAGGAAGCGGAACGGATTCCGGTGGCCGGGACGGTCGTCTGGATCACGCCGCCGTTGGCACAGAGCAATCGCGCGGCTGGAATTGGCATTCATTTCAAGGATGCCGATGGTCAGGTGCGCAAGAAAATCGAAAACCTGCTTGCCGGACAAGTCAATCCGGACAAGGCCACCCATACCCTGTGAGGAGAGAGTCGTGAATACATGGCGAAACTGGATTCTGAGTATCAGTGCTGGTCTGCTTCTGGGTGCCTGTCAGCCTGAGCAGGGGGAGACCTTGGCAACCGCACAGACGATGAATGCCAACGCGGAAATGCCCGTGCTGCATGTGCTCAAGAGCCCTACATGCCTGTGCTGCAACGGCTGGGTGGATCACATCAGCGAGCGCGGCTTTGCAGCGCAGATCAGTCATCCCCAGGATCTCAATGCCGACAAGCTGAGGCTGGGCATCCCCCCGCAGTTGCAGTCGTGTCACACCGCCGTGTCCCAGGAGGGGTATGTGTTCGAGGGACACATCCCAGCCGGCCTCATCCAGCGCTTCCTGGCCGAGTCCCCCAACGATGCCGTCGGTCTGGCTGTGCCGGGCATGCCCATAGGCAGCCCGGGAATGGAAATCAACAATCAATTCCAGCCCTACGATGTGCTGGTGATGAAGAGTGACGGCAGCACGGAAGTCTACGCGCACATTGCCACACGCGAAGAGCAGTACTGAGGGATTTCAGCCAAGGAGAGCGGTCTCGCAGCGTAGATGCCGGGCGAGAGCGAGACTTGCCGTGAGGCCCGGAGATTCGATCCCGAACAGCTGAACCAGCCCCGACAGTCCGTGCTGCATCGCATCCTGGACAAGGAAATCGGTCTGCTGTCCTGAAGCCGCTGCGAGCCGGGGCCGCAACCCCGCGTAGTCGGGCACCAGGACTTCATCACGCAGTGTCGGAAAATAGCGCCTCACAGCGTCAGCAAACAGCGCTCGACGCGCCGGATTAACCCTGTAATCAAGCTCGCCATCCAACTCGACATCCGGGCCGAACTTCACTTGCCCTGCAAGATCCAGCGTCGCATGGATGCCCAGACCACGCTGGTCCTTTTCCGGCACTGGGTAGACCAGATGTGAAAATGGCGCAGGTGCTGCATAGCGGAAATAATTGCCCTTGCTGATCTGCATGCCTGGAATGTGGTCAGGATTCAGGCCAACGATGCTTCCAGCCAGTCTTGCAGCCTGCAATCCGGCAGCGTTGACCAGACGCGTGGCAGCGAAACGATACTCCTGGGCCTGCGGCCCGCAAATCGCATCGACAATGAAAGCGTTGACCGCAGGCTCGATGCGGACCACCCGGGAGTGTGGCGCATAAAGGACACCAGCAGCCTCCGCCCGGTGCAGCAGGCTGGCCATCAAGCCGTGACTGTCGATGATGCCTGAATCCGGCGAGAACAGCGCCGAATGGCCGTGTACCAAGGGTTCGCGTGCCTTGATGCCGGCAGAATCCAGCCACTGCAGCGACAGCACGCCATTCGCGGCGGCTCTCGCGCTCAAATCTTCCAGCACGCCCAGTTCGCCTTCCTGCGCCACGATCAGTTTGCCCGTGCGACGGTGGGCGACCCCATGGCGCTGACAATACTCGTAGAGCATGTCTCTGCCACTGGCACACAGCCGTGCCTTCAGCGAGCCAGGGGTGTAATAAATGCCTGCATGTATGACTTCGCTGTTGCGGCTGCTGGTCTCCTGACCAAAGCGCTCATGTTGTTCCAGCAGAAGAATCGAGAACGAGGAGGGCAGTGCAGCGGAGAATTCTTCGGCGATTGCCAGTCCCACCACGCCCGCACCAACGATGCACAGATCGAAACGGTCCACCTCAACCTCGCTCCCTGCCGGCAAGAATCTGACGGAAGGTCAGATTGATACGCGGCGTATTCACGCCTTCTTCCTTGGGCACCTGGTGCCTCCAGAACGCCTGCGTCGTGCCCCGCATCACCAGAACACTGCCGTGGTCGAGGGTGAGCCGCAGGGTGGGTTGGGAGCGCTTGTAACGATGACGCAGCTCGAACCGACGACTCGCACCAAAGCTCACGGAGGCGATCACGGGGTGCCCGCCAAGTTCCGGCTCGTCGTCGCTGTGCCAGCTCACGCTGTCGCGGCCATCGCGATAGTGGTTGGCCAGCACGGAATTGAAACTCACGTGACAGAGAGCCTCCACGCGAGACTTGATGTCATGAAGCATGGCTGTCCAGGGCAGGGGGCTGAGAGCGATGCCGGAGTAACTGTAGAGTGCGCCGGGGTCGCCGAACCAGTTCTGCAGGCGCGGCACCAGAATCGACCTGCCGGCGATGAGGATCCTGTCCTGCCGCCATGGCAGCTCGTGCAGACAATGATCGAGGAATTGCTGTGCCTGCCGCGCACTGAATGCCTGAGGAAAGTACAACAGTTCCCCGTCTGGAAGAGTGACAAGTTCCGCTGATGCGAGGTCGGCATCGAAGGCAAGCTGGGTATTGGCAGGCAGAGTCATGCGAGGCCGCGTCTGTAACGGTGGGAACTTATCTGGGATCATAGCCCCATGCCAGTGCCGACTCAAATTCACCGGATCGGCAGCACATCAAGGAGTACAGCAACACGTGACAGCATTCGATCTTGATTTCTTCGTCATCGGTGGAGGCTCCGGTGGCGTGCGCGCCGCGAGAACCGCGGCAACCCTGGGCGCCCGGACCGCATTGGCCGAAGAGCGCTATCTGGGTGGCACCTGCGTCAATGTGGGCTGCGTGCCCAAGAAGCTCTTCAGTTATGCCGCCCACTACGCACGTGATTTCGAGGACGCCCGTGGCTATGGCTGGAAAACTGAGTCCAATCCCGACTTTGACTGGCATGTCCTCATGCAGCGCAAGAATGCTGAGATCAGCCGCTTGAATGGCATTTACGGGAATCTGCTGCGCAATGCCGGCGTACGCGTCATCGAGGCCCGTGCCCGCGTGCTGGACGCTCACACGGTGGAAGTGGGTGGCGAGGTCCTGCGCTGTCGAGAAATTCTGGTTGCGACAGGGGGATGGCCTTCTCTGCCGGACATCCCCGGTCGGGAACTGGCTCTGAACTCGAATGACATCTTCGCCTTGCCAAACCTGCCGGACTCCATCGTGATCGTTGGCGGAGGGTACATCGCCGTGGAATTCGCAGGCATCTTTGCCGGGCTGGGCGTGAAGACCACGCTCGTGCATCGTGGCGCCACGCTGCTGCGCGGCTTTGATACTGAAATCGCCGTCCATTTCCAGAGTGAACTGCGTCTATACGCGGATCTGAGGCTGGAAAACGAAGTCACAGCGCTGCGCAGGGAAGGGGGGCAGATACTGGTCACTCTCGCAGATGGGCACGAGATCGCCACAGCACAAGTGCTGTTTGCCACTGGCAGGCAACCGAACACGGCCGGTCTTGGGCTGGAGGAGGCCGGCGTTCACCTTGCTGCCAATGGCGCTGTCATGGTCAATGATCAGTTCACCACCCATGTGCCCAGCATTCACGCCGTGGGCGATGTGATCGACCGCGTTGCACTGACGCCCGTGGCACTCGCCGAAGGCCAGATACTGGCCCATCGCCTGTTCGGCACAACAACGCGCGAGATGACCTATGACAACATTCCAACCGCTGTTTTCTGTCACCCTGAAATCGCCACAGTCGGCCTGAGCGAAGATCAGGCGCGCGTCAGCGGGGCGGCGATCAAGGTGTTCCGCAGTCGTTTCACCCCGCTGCGTCACACCTTGAGCGGACGTGCCGAAAAGGCGTTCCTCAAGCTGGTTGTCGACGCTGAGTCAGACAAGGTTCTCGGCGCGCACATGCTGGGTGAGGGCGCCGCAGAAATCATCCAGGGACTCGCCATCGCGCTGACGATGGGAGCAACCAAGGCCGATTTCGACCGGACACTGGGCATCCATCCAAGCACGGCGGAAGAGTTCGTCACCATGCGAACCCCTTCCTGAGCATCGGGGAAATCTGCGTGAGCAGCGACAGCTCGGCAAGACAATTCAAGATCAAGGTTGAGGGCATGACATGTGCCTCGTGTGCAGGCCGCGTTGAGAGGGCGCTGCGTGCCATGGAAGGTGTCACGTCGGCGAACGTCAATCTGGCCACGGAAACCGCCAGCGTCGAAGTGCACACCAGCACGATAGCCGCCTCGGATCTGGTTCGCGTGGTGGAAAAAGCCGGCTATGGTGCAGTGGTTCCTGGCGAGCGACCCATTCAGGATGAGAAGGAGCGGCACCAAACGCAGCAACGTCAGGAAGCGCGAGCAGTGCTAATCGCCATCCTGTTGTCCACGCCGCTGGTGCTGCCGATGATTGCCGACCTTGCCGGTTACCATTGGATGCTATCCGGGTGGCTGCAATGGGCCCTGGCGACACCCGTGCAATTCTGGCTGGGTGCGCGCTTCTACCGCGCTGGCTGGAAAGCCGTGAAGGCGCGCTCAGGGAACATGGACCTGCTCGTGGCACTGGGCACTACGGCAGGGTACGGACTGAGTGTCTACCAAGTGCTGGATTCGTCCGGTTCGGGCATGACGCATTACTATTTCGAAGCCTCTGCCGTCGTCATTACCCTCGTGCTCACCGGCAAATGGCTGGAGGGGCGCGCCAAGCGCCAGACCACCGCTGCCATCCGTGCCCTGCAATCCCTGCGTCCGCTGGTCGCTCTGATACGTGTCCCACACGGCGAAGAGACTCGCGCCATCGAGAACGTCAGGCCGGGCGATGTCGTGATCGTGAAACCGGGTGAGCAGATTCCCGTTGACGGTCGCATCCTTGAAGGCAGAAGCGACATCAACGAAGCCATGTTGACCGGAGAAAGCCTGCCGGTGCCAAAGCAGGCAGGTGACAAGGTCACCGGAGGCGCCATCAATGGCTCTGGACTGCTGCACATCGAGACCCAGGCCGTTGGCAGCGAAACCACTTTGTCCCGCATCATTCGCCTGGTCGAGGATGCCCAGGCTGCCAAGGCCCCGATTCAGCAGCTCGTGGACAAGGTCAGCGCTGTATTCGTGCCCGCGGTCCTTGTGCTGGCACTGCTGACGCTCGGTTTCTGGTGGTGGTATGCCGGCGATGCTCAGCAGGCCATCCTCAATGCGGTCTCCGTGCTCGTCATTGCCTGTCCCTGCGCCCTGGGGCTCGCCACTCCCACGGCGATCATGGCAGGCACCGGCGTCGCCGCCAGCCATGGCATTCTGATCAAGGATGCCGAGGCACTGGAGTTGATTCACAAGGCCGGGATAGTGGTTTTCGACAAGACCGGCACCTTGACGCAGGGCAAGCCCACCTTGGTGACCAGCATTCCGGCAGGTGTCGAAGAGACTGAATTGCTTCGCCTGGCAGCAGCCCTGCAGCAAGGAAGCGAGCACCCCCTGGCTCGGGCCATGCTCGCAGTGGCGCAGGAGAGGGCGTTGAGTCTGCCCGCAATCAGCAATCTGCAAGCGATTCCGGGGCGCGGGCTGGCAGCAGAAGTCGAAGGCCGCAAACTGCAACTGGGCAGCAGTCGGCTGATGCAGGAGCTGGGGCTTGACCTCGGCGTGCTGCGCGCTGAGGCAGATCGCCTTGAAAACCAGGGCAACAGCATATCCTGGCTGGCCGAAACGGGGGCCGATCAGCGTGTTGTCGGACTGTTCGCGTTCGGGGATCAGATCCGCCCTGGCGCACATCAGGCCGTCAAGATGCTGCATCGCCAAGGCATCAGGACGGTCATGCTGACAGGTGACAACGCAGGCAGCGCGAGGCATGTCGCTGAGCAGCTTGGCATGGATGAAGTCTTCGCCAATGTGCTGCCTGGCGACAAGGCCGGTGTGGTCCGCAGTCTTAAATCAAACTCTCAGACTGTCGCCATGGTTGGCGATGGCATCAACGATGCGCCGGCACTGGCCAGCGCAGATGTCGGAATTGCCATGGCTACCGGGTCCGATGTCGCCATGCACACGGCTGGCATCACCTTGATGCGTGGCGATCCGTTGTTGATAGGCAGCGCGATCAGCATTTCGCGGAGAACCTACAGCAAGATCCGTCAGAATCTGTTCTGGGCCTTCATCTACAACCTCGTCGGCATTCCACTTGCCGCCGCTGGCATGCTCAATCCGGCCTTCGCCGGCGCAGCGATGGCATTCAGCAGTGTCAGTGTCGTGAGCAATGCCTTGTTGCTGAGGCGCTGGAAGCCGGCAAGGCCTGATGAAGTGAGTTCTTAGAAAGATACTTCAGGATGTTGTTACATAAGGGATATGTACTGCGGAGAACCCTTCCTGGCTTAAATGCTATTTCCGGTAATAAAGATTACCGGAAATAGCATGAAGACATATCTGAATGGAGCGGCCTTGCAGCCGCCCCTTCCTCAGTTGGTTCTGGGCGGCGGAGGTGTCCAGTCACAGCCCGGACATTCCGCAGATTTGCCGTGTTCTGCCAACACGGCAAAGATGAAATCGCGCCAGACTGCGTTCGGTTGCCATACCGTGTTCATGTCCGCCTTGGCCTGCTCTACAGGCACATCCTCGTAGATCACGCGATACAGGAAGCTGAACGCCGTGGCGCGCGCATTGACCTGACAATGCAGCAGTGTCTTCATGTCAGGCTCTCGCTGCATGGCATCCGCAAAGGCATTGAAGTCGCGGGCGGTCGGATTGTTGAAGTCAACCGGGATGTGCAGGTAGTCCAGTCCCAGCTCCTTGATCAGCTGGTCCTCTTCCGGAATCGCCGGACCCACGGTGCTGAACGCAATGTAGATCACGCGCTCGTAACCGGCTTCCTTGATTAGCGGCAGTTGTTCACGCGTGGGCTGACCGGAACTGGAAAACATCGGGCTGTATGACTTGTAATTGAGGATATCCCGCACGCTGGGGGAATCCTGCGCCTGTACGCCGACAGAAACGGCACTCAACGCGATGCACGCACTGAACAGGCCTGCAGATAGCGCCTTCCAGCCTGCGTTTCGAGGTTTGCTTGAATTTCGCATGACAACTCCTGATTGATGAAAATCGTACACTGCCGTTCGACACGACGACGCCGGTCGCAGGATAGCGTACAAGCGACCGAGGGAACCAGAGCGAACGAGCTTTGCATTTGCCAGCGCTGCCCCCATAAGATGGGACACGATGAACCGAATCACTGTCCCCTCCCCGCTGTTTGACACTCTGGAAGAGATGCCCAATCCCTTCCGACAGCCGCGTCGCAGTCTGTCCGGACTGGTGGATTCGCCGCTGGACTCGGCATTGAGCGACTATCAGTTCGCAGCTGAATTTCTCTACAGCTACCGCGGCAGTCCCGACACATTCTCCACCTACCGGCGCGAGATCGAGCACTTCCTGCAATGGTGCTGGCTGATCGCACGCAAGGGCGTCACCGAGATCCAGCGCGAAGACATCGAGGCCTATGTGGAATTTGCCCGCAACCCGCCAGCCAGCTGGATCGGCGAGAAGACCGTGGCACGGTTCGTGTCCCAGGAAGGCGAGCGGCGCCCCAACCCCCAATGGCGCCCTTACGTGAGCACGAGCGGCAGCTATTCACTCTCACAGGCCGCACTGCAGTCTCTCTTCAGCGTCCTGAGCAGTTATTTCTCGTTCCTGATGCAGGAAAACCAGATGGCGGCCAACCCGGTGGCGCAGATCCGCCAGAAGAGCAAGTTCATTCGCAAGCACCAGTCGAGTGCGCAGACGCGCCGGCTCTCGCCCTTGCAATGGACCTTCGTGATCGAGACAGCACAGTATCTCGCCGCAACTGATCCCGTCTTGCACGAGCGTACCCTGTTCATCATGAATGCCCTCTACGCACTCTATCTGCGAATCTCCGAACTGGTGGAAACACCGCGCTGGATTCCACAAATGGGGCACTTCCAGCGCGACGTCGAGGGCAACTGGTGGTTTCTCACCGTTGGCAAGGGCAACAAGGAACGGGAGATCTCCGTCAGCGACAGCATGCTGGATGCCCTGCGCCGCTACCGCATGTCGCGCGGTCTGACTCCGCTGCCCCTCCCCGGCGAGGCGACGCCCTTGATTCACAAGACACGCGGGAATGGCGGCATCACGAGCACACGACAGATTCGCGGCATCGTGCAGCTGTGCTTCGACGCGGCGGAAGAAAAATTGCGCAAGGACGGTTTTGCCGAAGAAGCGGACCGTCTGAGCGCGGCCACGGTGCACTGGTTGCGGCACACAGGGATTTCGGAAGATGTGAAGCATCGCCCGCGCGAACATGTTCGCGATGACGCGGGTCACGGCTCCAGTGCCATCACTGACCGCTACATCGACGTGGAAAGAGCCGAGCGCCACGCCAGCGCACGGCACAAGAAGATACAGGAGTGAGTCCACTTGACCCGGGATGCCCGGCCGCCGCGGCCTGCGGCCTGGCCGCCGCGATTTAGTACTGGAAAAAAAGGCCTTGCATGGTTTATAAGACGGTAACGAAATGCTCAATCACTTGGTGCGCAACGCTATGAAGACATCTGGATCGACTCTGTACCGACACTCAGAAACACGCACGCCCTCAGCGTGCCGAAAGCTGGCAGCGGCCATCAGTCTGATGCTGGCATTCAGCACCACCGGGGTATTGGCCCAGGAGCCGGAAATTCTCAATCCGGTGCTGGATGTGAACACCCTGTACACTCCGCTGAGCTCCGAGGAAGTCTACGGCGTCACTGCTGCCGAGCTGCTGGCCGAGTTGGAAGAGAAACACTATTCGCGCGTCCTTTTTGACGATCTGTTTTCCGACAAGGTGTTCGACGCGTACCTCAAGGCTCTCGACGGACAGCACCTGTACTTCCTGCAGGAGGACATCGACCAGCTGTCACTCTACAGCACCGCACTGGATGACACCCTGAAGACGGGCAATATCGACCCGGCCTTCGAAATCTACAATCTCTATCACAAGCGCCTGCTGGAGCGTCTCGTCTACGCCATCGACCAGGTGGAAAACCATTTGCCGTCCTATGATTTCACTCTCGACGAGACGATCGAGATCGAGCGCGAGGAGGCGCCCTACGCACTCACCACCGCCGAGCTGGACGAGTTGTGGCGCCTGCGCGTCAAGAACAGCGCACTGAGCCTCAAGCTGGCCAATCTCGAGATTGCCGAGATTCAGGAACGCCTGAGCAAGCGCTACCGACAGCAGCTCAATCAGGTCCTGAAGACCAACAACCGTGACGTGTTCCAGTCCTACCTGGCCACGGTCGCCAGCACGATCGACCCACACACCAGCTACTTCTCGCCGCGCGACTCCGAAAACTTCAACATGGGGCTGCGTCTGTCCCTGCAGGGAATCGGCGCCCAGCTGACCACCGAGGACGAATACACCAAGGTGGTGGAACTCATCAAGGGCGGCCCGGCCGAGCGCGGCAAGGAACTGAAGGCCGGTGATCGCATCATCGGGATCGCCCAGGGCGTGGACGGCGAGATGAAGGATGTCATCGGCCTTCGCCTGGATGACGTGGTGGACCAGATCCGCGGCGAGAAAGGCACGGTGGTGCGGCTGAACGTGATTCCGGCGGAAGCCACTGGCGAGACCCAGGCCCATGTGGTCTCGATCACTCGCGACACCGTGAAACTGGAAGATCAATCCGCGAAGAAAGAAGTGCTTGAAGTGACCTATAACGAAGGCATCTACAAGGTGGGCATCATCAAGCTCCCGACCTTCTACTTCGATTTCGAGGCCGCTGCTGCGGGTCAAACAGACTACAAGAGCTCCACCCGTGACGTGAAGCTGCTGCTGGAGGAACTCAAGGCAGAGGGTGTCGATGCGGTGGTCATGGACCTTCGCGACAATGGCGGCGGCTCGCTGACAGAAGCCAACGACCTGGTGGGCCTGTTCATTGACACAGGCAACACCGTGCAGATCCGCTACTCAGGTCTGCGCAACGGCTTCGTGCGCGCCTATGGCGACGGCAATCCCGAAGTGACCTACGACGGCCCGCTTGGAGTGCTGGTCAATCGCGCCAGCGCCTCCGCGTCAGAGATCTTCGCGGGTGCGATTCAGGACTATCAGCGCGGCATCATTCTTGGCGGTCAGACCTTCGGCAAGGGCACGGTGCAGGAAATCATTCCGATGGACTACGGCCAGGTGAAGCTGACACGTTCCAAGTTCTACCGAATCTCCGGCGCGAGCACCCAGCATCGCGGTGTGATGCCGGACATCCTGTTCCCGGATCGCTACCAGGCCATCAAGGAAATGGGCGAGAGCAATCTGGATGGCGCCCTGCCCTGGGATACCGTACGTCCTGTGGAGTACAACACCTACTTCCCGATCAAGGACATCCTGACGGATCTGCAAGTCAAGCATGACGAGCGTGTCGCGAATGATCCGGACTTCATCTATCTGGCCGAGCAGATCGAGCGTTCACGCGAAATGCGAGAACGCACCCTGCTCTCCTTGAATGAAGCGGCCGTGCGCAAGGAGCGAGACGACAACCGTCTGGCGGAGTTCAATGCCAACAACATGCGCCTTTTCCTGAAAGGTCTGCCGATGGAAGAATGGACCGAGCCTACCGAGGAAGAACTCGATCCGGACGCCGTCGCAGCCATCACTCCTGAAGAGACAGGAGAGGAAGAGGAAAATCAGGAAGACGATCCCTTGCTCGTGGAAAGCAGCTACATCCTGATCGACATGGCCCAGATGCTGGGAAGCCCGATGACGGCCGACGCCGTCAGCACCTCCGCTAATCTGAACGCTTCCAATCTCTGACGAAGGGGGGCTCAGCTCACCGTCCACCAACAAAAAGGCCCTCATGATGAGGGCCTTTTTGTTTGCTCAGAACTTCAATGCGCCTCAGGTCCCCAGACGGTAGCGCAGTTTGATCACCAGTTCGCTGCCCAGCGGGTTCTCCCAAGAGTTGTCGAACAATTCATCGAAAGCCATAAAGGCACTGCGGCGGTTATCGCCCTTCGTGTAAACGATGAACAGGTCGGACAAGGGCGCGATCTGCCAGCGATAACGCAACTGGAAATTGAGCTGTGACAGACCGAAGCTGTCGGATGGTCCGGCCGGCTTGCTGGCAAGTTTCACCAGATCGCGGTTCTTGGTCGGTAGATGGGACGGAAGTGTGTAGAACTCGTCTTCCTCGGCCTCGATGCCCACCCACTGCAGTGCCATGCTCAGTTGCTGACGTGCAGTCAGGAAGTAATCCATGCTCATGTCGAAGCGCCACTGATCGGCCTGGAAGGTCGTGAAGTTCTGGCGCTCCTGATGCAGCAGCCAGCCGTCGCGGTCGTCGTAGCTGACTTCCGTGTTCAGAGCGATATTGTCGCGGGGGCGCCAGTTGATGCCGGCGTTCACGCCCTTGCTGTTGCCGCCCTCGAACTCGCCGGAAGTGTTCATCCCAACGGTATAGCTGATGGTTCTGGCCGTATTGGTCTGATAGCTGATGTTGAAGTTGTTGCGCTCCGCCGTGGCGAACGTGCCATTGCCAAAGCTGTTCTGGTCATCGTAACGCTTGGGGAAGTGCTGCAAGCCCACATTGACGCGGGCCAGATTGTTCAAGGTGATGTTGGCCGCCAGCACCGGGAAGGCATTGTTGGTGCGATCACCCGCCGCGTTTTCCTCGTAGCGCAGGAACGGGTTGAAACGGAAATTGCGCACCAGCTTCAGATCCGACTTCACCCACTCGAAGCGGTACCACAATTCTCGCGAGTCGTTGCGCTCCTGAAAACCGAAATCGTTGACGTAGAACTTTTCGTCCAGATACGTCATCTGCAGCGTGTGGCGCAGGCCCTGACGCGGGGTGTAGACGATGTCGGCAAATGCCCCCTTGCCCTGCCCGCGCTCGTCAGTGTCGGTGGAGATGATCTGACCATCGACATTCCAGCGTCCCCCGGTCATAAGGTAGTGGAAATCCACGGCGTGCACCTCGGCATCGGATTCAGGGTGCTGCACCAGGGAGCCCATGTAGCCGAGACCTCGGTAAGCCGCCCCAACGCTGTCCTCGTAGATCATGCGGAAGGTGCCGAAATCGCGACCGTCCTGGAGAAAGCGGCGACCGCCCGCAGCAAACTCACTCTCGTCTTCCACGGCCGTCATCACGCCATAGCGCACGGCACCCACCTGCCCTGTCATCTTCACGGCTCCCAGCAGATCGGCCGGGCGGATTCGCTCACGGGTCGACAGCGTCACACCTGCTGGCAATTGCGGTGCGCGCGGTCGGGCACCGATCCGACGAGTGTTGACGATGGACAGTCGCTTGCCGTTCGCGCCAGTGGAACGCGGGGTGGTGTTGAAGATCTCCTGGCCTTCCTGGAAGAACAGTCGCTTCTCTGGAAAGAACGTCTCGTTGGCCGTGAGATTGACGACGACGTTGTCGGACTCTGTCGAGCCGAAGTCGGGATTCACGGCAGCCGTCATCTGGAAATTGCTGGATGGCCTCCAGAACACATCAAAACCTGCCTTGTAGCGCGTGTCGCTGTCGATCTCGTCAAAAGTGGAAGATGCGTAGGGGAACACGCTCCACTGCTGTCTGACATCAACGCCTTCAAGCTGCAGGTGCGGCAGATTGCTCATGAAGATGGAATCGGATTCAGGAATCGGTGGCCAGGCCCAGGTCTGGTTAAGGTGGGCGACCTTGCGTTCGGTGTACACGCCGATCTGCCGCACGCCGTCTTCGCGCGGCATCGCCATCTGGCCCCAGGGCACAAAGAACTCGGCAGACCAGCCGCTTGTCGTCTGCGCTGTAGCGCCATACCAGGCGCCGTCCCACTGGGTGGAATACTGTCGCTCCGGAAGAATGGTGCCGTCCGCCTGATTGTCGCCGAGTGCCAGCGTCATCCAGTAACCAAAGAGGCCCTGCCCGGAAGTGTCCAGTGTCATCGACACCGTATCGCGATTGATGGCGAGATTGTCACGTGTGCTGATGCGCTGCACGATGCTGTCCGCCGGCTGATCCATGTCGAAGGATACGTAAAGCCCGCGCTCGGTATAGAAGAATCGCACGCGTGTGTCATGAGGCACCTCTGCGAGCGTATCCGGGTCGATCACGCGCATCTGATTGATCGGTTCGATGCGCCCCCAAACAGATTCATCGAGTCGACCATCGACGTCGACATTGGCGACATCATGATCCAGCTGCTGCAGCGTGATGTTCTGCTGACCGTTCAAATTGACCTGTACAGGACTTGAGGTGGCGGGAGCATTCTGAGCATTGAGGGCGGTGGAACTGGTCAGGCAGGCAATGACAGCCGGAATAGCGGTACGGTATTTCAAACGCGTCACCTTGAATGTTCTTGTTGAAAGCGCTGAGAAGAGGCTATCTCAGCAGGGAAAGAACGAAGGATAAACGGCGAATTTTTCGGCGTCCACCAAAGTGACCTATTGTCACATTCAGTTGGTCAGTGCAGCGCAGGGCATGCATCTCCCAGATAGCCTCCTCCTCCGCAATAATCCAGGTGCTGCAACTGGATATGCAGACCATCAGGATCGGAGAAATACAGCTCAGGGGTGCCGCCCTCGGCACCGCCGCGATTGGGCATGCGCATGCTGACCCAGTGCGACAACGCAGGTGTGACCGAAGGTTCTGCACGCGCACTCAGTCCGAACTGAGTGAGCGTTGCGAGAATGCGTTCGACGTCGAAGTTCTCCACACTCAGACTTACATGGTCGATGCGAGCAGGCATCTGTGGCGCCTGCTCCTGCGAACCGCCGACGAACATCAGGAACTGGCGTCCGTCACCAACCCCGATGGTGGGCATCGTCGGTCCTTGATAGGACTGATAACGCAGACCCAAAAGATCCTGATAATACTGATTGGCCAATGGAGCATTGCTCATGTAATTGGTGAAATGGTTGATGTCGTTCAATTGCAGCAAGCCTGGGGTAGGTGCGGCTTCCGGCGTGGCGCAGCCCCCTGCGGCACCGCACCAGCTCGGTGCACACAACTGCAGCAGCAAGCCTTCGCGGTCTGTCAGAAAAACACCGGCCTCCGGCGTTGAGGCACGCCAGAACTGCATGGAGGCACTAAGCAGTTCAGTGGCAGGTGCCGCGGCAGGACGCTCTCGCAGTCCACGTGCAGTGAGAGAAGCCACCAAGGCGTCGACGGAAAACTCGGGAACACTCAGCCCAATATGAGCGATGCCGGGGGTCTCTCCAGGCTGGCATTCCTGCAGTGTCAGAAACTGAGGGCCAGCACCCACACGCAGACTCACGACGCCAGCGCCACGTGACAGAACAGGCATGCCGAACAAGGTCTGATAAAAATTCAGAGAACGTGCGAGATCAGTCACCCGCAAGGTGAAGCAATGCAGCTTGTCGACGCGAATCGACTGAGATGCGGACTGAGCCAGCCCACGCAAGGACAAGGGACTGAGTGCCAGAAGGCACAACAATTGCCGACGCAGAGGGTTTGATGGAGCTGAGAAATCGGCAGACTGGCTGGTGTAATCAAGTGTTCTTTTCATTATCATCCCTCGCAATGGAATCGACAGAGTCTGCAATGCCGGCGGCCTGACTATACCGTGCCGCAACTCGCTCACACAATGGATTGATGTGGAGCGCAATTGTCTCAACCCTTCATCAATCCGGACCTCATCATGCATCTTTTTCGTCACTCGATCTGGCGTACAACCGCCATTCGCGCGCTTGTCGCTGGCAGCTTCTTCGGACTCTGTGCACTGACTCACGCGCAGACCACGCTCATCACCGATGTCAACGGCTATACCGTGAACGCGAACCGCGAACTCATCCGCTTCAGCGCCATCCAGTTCACCGGGAGCACCATAGATCGTGTGTTCACTGCCGAAGAGGCGCTCCCTTCGGACTCCGGCATCACGCTCATTGATGGCGACGGCAAGACCTTGCTGCCGGGGCTGATTGATGCGCACGGCCACATCCTGAGCTACGGCCTGAGCCTTCTGCGCGTCGATCTCACCGGCACCCGCTCCGAGCAGGAAGCCGTCGAGCGCATTCGCGCCTTTCAACAGGCGAACGGCAACCTGGAATGGATTCAGGGGCGAGGCTGGAATCAGGTGCTGTGGGGCAGCAATGAATTCCCCTCGGCCGCAAGCCTGGACGAATACTTCGGTGACACGCCAGTCTGGCTCAGCCGGGTGGATGGCCATGCCGGCTGGGCCAACTCAGCGGCCATGGAGCTGGCGGGGGTCAATGCGGCCACCTTCGATCCCGCAGGCGGGCAGATCATTCGCGACGCTGAAGGCCGCCCGACGGGCACCTTCGTTGACAATGCCATGGATCTCATCACGGCCAACATTCCCGCACTGAGTCTGGACGAACAGGTGTTCGCCCTGCGTCGGGCGCTGTATGCGCTGAGTGCACAGGGGCTCACCAGCGTGCACGATGCCGGCGTGTCAGCGCGCACGGTGGAAGCCTACAAGCGACTGCTGGAGGAAGGTCCCCTGCCCGTGCGCGTGAATGTCATGCTCGGCGCCGGCGATCCGCAACTGCCGCAACTGCTGGCAGCCGGACACTTCGCAAGTGAAGACGGCACCTTGACCATCAACAGCATCAAGATTTCTGCCGACGGCGCGCTGGGCAGCCGTGGAGCAGCCCTGATCGAGGATTACAGCGATATGCCAGGCCATCGGGGCCTGCTGCTGCTGGAACCCGAGGAACTCTACGCCACCATGGAACAGGCGATGAAGGCGAATTTCCAGGTCAATATTCACGCCATCGGCGACAACGCCAACATGATCGTGCTGGACCACTTCGCAGCGTTGATTCCAGCCACCAACACGCGTGACAGACGCCATCGTGTGGAACACGCTCAGGTGCTGCGCTACGAGGACATTCTGCGCTTTGCGCAGCTGGGGGTGATTCCGTCCATGCAATCCACGCATGCCACCAGCGACAAGAACATGGCGCAAGACAGACTGGGCGAGATCCGCATTCAAGGCGCCTACGCCTGGCGCAAGTTGCTGAACGCAGGCACGATCATCGCCAACGGCTCGGATTTCCCGGTGGAATCTCCCAACCCTTTCTACGGCTTGCATGCGGCGATCACACGCCAGGATCACGAGAATCAGCCGCCTGAAGGCTGGTTCCCCGAAGAGCGCATGACAGCGGAAGAGGCACTGGCAAGCTTCACTATCGATGCGGCCTACGCGGGGCATCAGGAAGAACTGCTGGGCACCCTCGAACCTGGCAAGGCTGCAGATTTCATCCTCATCGATCAGGACATCTTCGCCGAGGCACCCAGCGAGATCTGGAAGGCCACCGTGGCTCAGACCTGGGTGAACGGACAGCGCATCGTCGCACCTTGATGCCTTAGCTCACTCCCCGACAGCGCGGTGTTCGAGCAACAGACCGACACTGCGCTCCGGCAGCTCACCCAGCACCGACTCGCGCTCTGTCATCTGCTTGAGATGCAGGTCGAGAAAGGCCGTCACGTAATGCGCCAGAATGTTGTTGCTGCGGACGCCGTCCCACACGGGGTCTGCATAGTGCCCCGCCCCTGACTTGTCGGCCGTCTGCAGGATTTCCTGGGGCAGCGGGATGGGCGCGGCCACACTGTGTCCTCCATTCACGAAGCTGAGCAGTATCCTCTGTGCTCCCGTCGTGCTCTCGAAGATCTTTCGCGTGCCGTTCTCGTACCCAGCCGTGCTGTCCACCGTGCCGGCCACAAACAGCACGGGTTGCTGGATGGCACGCAGGGTTTCGGCCGTGAAGTAGCCGGAATTCATGCCCCAGGGCGCAATCGCGACGCCAGCCTTGAAGCGTGGGTCGAGCGCCTGACGATACGTCGGGCTGGCATCGGTGTGCTCACGCAACAGGCCCAACGGCGGCGCTCCGGCGGCCTCTATCATGGCCTCGTTGTAGCCGGCCCCAAGATTGTTCAGCAGACCATAGCCACCCATGGAAAAGCCGATCAATCCTGCATTGTCAGCGTCTATGATGCCCTGCAGAAAACTGCCCTCGGTCTGCCCGGCCGTTGCGAGGGCCTGCAGCACAAAGCGCTGATCCGGCGCACGGTTGTAGAGGGTGCTGGCAAAGGCCTGCTGATTCCGATAGGTACTGTCGGTGTGATCGATGGACGCCACGACATAGCCCTTGCTGGCCAGGTTTTCGCCTAGGTGGCTCATCAGATAACGATTGCCGGGATAACCATGGGACAGAATGACCAGCGGGAATCTGCCCTGATCCTGCAGCGCCTCCGCATCTCGTTGAGCAGAGCCTTGCAGACGGGCCATGACGTCCAGGTTGCGGGTCTCGGTCAGGTATTGGGTGCCTGCCCCGCCTTGCTGCGAAGCAGCCGGATACCATACCTCCACTGTGAGCGGGCGTTCATGCCGGACGACGCTGCCGCGCTCGAGTGTACCGAGTACATCAACCCTGTCCGGATCTTGGAGCTCCAGCGTCCGAACACCAACGGTGAATGGGCCCGGCTGCGCCAGTGGCGGGGCATCATGACGGATCAGATCGATGCGGTTCGGGTGCAAACTCCCCTGCTCCGCTGCGAGAACGCCCGTCGCGATCGCCGATAGAAGCAATGCGCTAGTGAATGTCAGTTTCATGCATTCTCCTTTGGGACAAATGAAACGCCCCGAATCAGAGCACTGATTCGGGGCGCGGACTGACTGAAGCAACCCTCAGCTCAGGGCAGTGCGTAGACCACCAGCTGGGCAGGTGTGCTGCGGCCACCGACGAACAGGCCGAGATACTGCTTGCCTGCGTGTTCATAGGTGAACGGCAAACCAGTCTGGTTGTCAGGCAGTTCCATGAGATGAACCAGGTCACCGGTTTCCTTGTTGAACGCACGCATTCTCGGCATGGCATCGGCGGTACCGATACCTTCCGCCACGAACAGCAGTGACTTGGTCAACAGCACGCCGGAACGCGTCGGAATGCCTGTTGCCGGCAGATCCACACCCTGCAACAAGGGATGGTTCGCAATGCGTTCAGGAGTGTCGGCATTGGGGATCCACCACAGGTGCTCACCGGAATTCATGTCGATGGCGGTCACGCGTCCATAGGGCGGCTTGACCACTTCGAGACCTTCGATGCGGGGAATGCGCACGCCGGTGCCCTGGCTGAAGTCGATGTCCGAGGCCGGGTTCTTGGCCAGAGACAGAGACTGCAGCTGAGTGCGGGACGGAATGTAGAGGATGCCGGTTTCCGGATCGATGGCCGACCCTTCCCAGTTCGCGCCCCCGGTGGAGGATGGCAGACTCAGCAGACCGCGAGTGCCATCTGCCGCATCCGACGTGGACGGCGGTGTGTACAGATTCGGACTCAGGCGGAACCCGGCGATCGCCTCCAGCGCCTTGGCTCGCAGCTCCGGAGTGAAGTCGATCAAGTCGTCCTCAGTGAAGCCCTGACGGTCGAACGGTGCCGGACGCGTCGGGAAAGGCTGAGTCAAGGAGTACCACTCGCCAGGCACGTCACCGGCAGGCACGGGCAGTTCCTCGATCGGCCAGATCGGTTCGCCAGTCTCGCGGTCGAAGGCATAGACGAACGCCTGCTTGGTGACGGACATGACCACCTTGCGGCCATTGGGCAGATCGATCAGGACCGGCGCAGCGGGAACGTCCCAGTCCCAGATGTCGTGATGGATGAACTGGTAATGCCACACACGCTCCCCGGTCTTGATGTCCAGGGCCACAAGGCTGCTGGAGAACAGGTTGGAGCCCGGGCGATCGCCGCCGTAGTAGTCGCCGGTTGGGTCTTCCACGGGCAGGTACACATGGCCCAGTTCCGGATCTCCCGACATCGGCGCCCATACACCCGCATTGCCTGTGTATTCCGCACTGTTCTCAAGCCAGGACTCCGCGCCGAACTCATTGGGCTCGGGAATCGTGTGGAAAGTCCACAGCAACTCGCCCGTGTGCACATCGAAGCCGCGGATATCGCCCTTCACATTGGACTTGGAGCGCGGGCGGCCACCGGTGGCGTGCGCCGCACCAACGACGATGACATCATTCATGACGAAGGGAGGAGCTGAGGCGCCGATATCGATGTTGTCGAAGCGCTCGTCCTCGGCATTGCGCAGACCCACCATCAAGTCAACGATGCCGTTTTCGCCAAAGGCCGGATCGGGAACTCCCGTCTCGGCATCCAGCGCCACCAGGTGATAGCCGGGAGTGATGTCGAAGATGCGCTTCTTGTCGCCATCATTCCAGTAGGCTACGCCACGCCCTGCGCCCTTGCGCGGCGCGTTGTCGAAGCGGGCACCTTCTTCCGGACGCCAAAGCCACAGCACTTCGCCCGTGGTGGCATCCAGAGCCACAACATTGCGGGTCACCCCGACATTGGCGTAGAGAATGCCGTCGATCTCCAGAGGCGTGGAAGGATTGGTGAAGTCAGTGCTTGGGCCGAAATTCTGCGTGGTGAAGCGCCAGGCAATTTGCAGGTTGGCCACATTGTCCGCATTGATCTGATCGAGGGGGGAATAGCGCTGGGAGAATTCGTTGCCGTGATAAACGGGCCAATCCCCGTTGTCGACGCTGGTACCCGTCTGACTCAAAGCCAGCGGAGCACAGGCAATTGCGCTGGCCGTGACAATGACTCGTGAAACAACCTTTAATGCCGTACTCATCTTGGACGCTCCTGATAAGGCTTGATTTTTGTTATTAGCGATACAGCTGCTGCCTGCCCCGGGAGACTAACGTATTGACGCGCGGAATTCAAAAGCCATGTTCTGCCAGTCAAGGGACTGCGACAAGAAAGGGCTCAGGGGAAGCTTGCAAGGTGCCAGACAGGGAAGGAAAGGATGTGGCGGAGGGGGAGAGATTCGAACTCTCGAAGGGCTCGCACCCTCGCCGGTTTTCAAGACCGGTGCAATCAACCGCTCTGCCACCCCTCCGCGACGGGGGCCAATCTTACTGGAAAAAGTGTCTCAGTCAACCACAGTCACTGCTTGCGCTGCGACCCGTGGCGCATACATTGCAATTGAGAGCTTGCAATGTATGATTGCCTGCGCCGGTCTGATGAGCCAAGGATATTGAATTGGCAAGAGATTGACCTGATATCCCGGATTGCAGGAGCTGCTGGCATGAGCCCCTGCCGTCGTGTGTGCATAGTTCAACAGCAAGGCAATACAACCACGGAGATCACTATGAGTCAGTTTGATGTAATGGATGTGACGCGTACCGGCGAATCGGTACTCGCAGTCAACAAGGTCCTCAAGAACACCTACATGCTGCTGGGCATGACACTCGGCTTCAGCGCGTTGATGGCATTCCTGAGCACCAATGCTGCACCCATGAACATCTGGATGTACATCATTGGCGTTTACGGACTGCTGTTCGCAACCCACGCATTGGCAAGAAGTGCCTGGGGTCTTCTGACCATCTTCGCTTTCGCCGGCTTCATTGGCTATGGCACGGGTCCGCTCATTGGCGCCCTGATGTCCACCAGCGCCGGCAGCCAGGTGGTGACGACAGCATTGGGCGGAACGGCCTTCATCTTCCTTGGCCTTTCCGGTTACGCGCTGATTTCCCGCAAGGATTTCTCGTTCCTGAGCGGCTTCATCACGGCGGGGATGTTTGTCCTGCTGGCAGCGATGATTCTCGGCATCTTCGTGAAGATTCCGGCGCTGCAACTGGCCATTTCCGTTGGCTTCATGCTGTTCTCCAGCGCGATCATCCTTTACCAGACAGGTGAAATCGTGAATGGCGGAGAACGCAATTACATTCTCGCCACGATCACGCTGTTCGTGTCGATCTACAATCTGTTCATGAGCCTGATCCACCTGCTCACCGCCTTCTCCGGCGAAGAGTGAAGAGAGGACTGGCAATACCCGGGAAGCCCCGATCCTCATCGGGGCTTTTTTGTTTGGGACCCGCCATCATGGATTGCCCGCAGTGAAATTCACCATTGTTCTGCATGCTGCCCCTTACACCTCTCAGGCCTCACGGAGCGCACTGCGTTTTGCGCAGGCTGCCCTGGATGCAGGTCACGAAATCGTGCGTGTATTCTTCTATTACGACGGTGTACACAACACCAATGAGTTCAGCGTGGCACCTCAGGACGAGTTTGACCTGGTCAAGGCCTGGAGTTCCCTGCTGCAGGCGAATGGCATTGACGCCGTGACCTGTGTGTCCTCTGCCCTCAAGCGTGGCATCGTGGATGCGCGCGAAGCCAGACGTCATGAACTACTCGGCCACAATCTGCGCGAGCCTGCAGTGCTCTCCGGCCTCGGACAGCTGGTCGATGCCAGTCTGGCCTCCGACCGCACGATCAGTTTCGGAGCATGACCATGGACACCGCGCCAGTGCAGAAGCAGTTCACGTTCCTCGCTCGCCGTTCGCCCTATGGCAGTGGTCACGCACGAGCCATGCTCGACATGGTGCTCGCCACTGCCGTATTTGACCAGAAGGTCTCGCTGATCTTCCTGGATGACGGCGTCCTGCAGCTGCAAACGAACCAGGCCGCCGCGAGCATCGGGAGCAAGGATCTGGGAGCGGCTCTGGGCGTGCTGCCGCTGTACGATATCCATCAGGTATTCGTCGACGCAGAGTCACTGCAACTGCGCGGCATGTCGCCTGATACGCTTGGCATACCGGTGACTGTCTGCAACCGCGCTCGCATCACCAGTCTGCTGCAACAATCCGATGTGGTATTCACCCTGTGAGCACCCTGCATACTGTCAACAAGCCTTCCTGGAGCAGCGATCTGCTGCAATCCTGCCTGCGCCTGCTTGTTGCCGGCGATACGCTGCTGCTGATCGAGGACGGTGCCTACAATGTCCGGACGCTCCCTGCTCTTGCAGCCAGTCTGAACCTCTCACTGGAGCAGTTGCATATCTGTGTACTGCGAGATGATCTGTTGGCCAGGGGGCTGGCAGAAGCCGAGCTTGCAACATGCATGAGCGCAATCGATCACGCCGCTTTCGTCAGCCTGGTTTGTCAGCATCAGCAATCGGTGCACTGGTTCTGATGGATACTCAGGAGCCAGGTGGTACACGTCAACTGCTGCTCCCCGGCCAGCGCCGGGTCGCACTGGACGAGGACGGTTACCTGCGTTCACTGGCCGACTGGAATGAAGTGGTCGCCACCTTGCTGGCGCAGGAAGCCGGCATCGCGCTGACTCCTGCGCACTGGGAAGTCCTGCATCTGCTGCGTCAATTCCATGCCCGCTTCGGCCTCTCTCCCGGCATGCGGCCCCTGGTCCGATTTGCCGCTCAGAACCTGGGTCCGGAGAAAGGCCGCAGTGTCTATCTGCTGTCGCTGTTCCCCGGCAATGCGGCGCTGCTGGGATCACGCATAGCCGGTCTGCCAAGACCTGAGAACTGTTTCTGAGCAGTCAGCGTTCTGGCCAGCGGAGCGCTTTCTGCTATCATTCGCGCGATTTTCATTCACCCGCAGACTCTCTTGCCCACTCACAGGAAGCCCCCGATGAACTCTGCCAGAAGCCTTGCTGACCGCGTTCTTGCCATCAACAACGACTTGCCCATCCGCACCGACAAGCCAGTGCACAGCGGCAAGGTGCGCTCCGTGTACTGGCTGACGGATACTGACAGCAGGCGCCTCATCAAGGAGCGTGGCTATGCCGTCGCGGCGGATGCGCCTCTGGCGATCATGGTCATCAGCGACCGCATTTCTGCCTTTGACTGCATCTGGCATGGCGAAGGCGGCCTCAACGGTGTACCCGGCAAGGGCGCCGCACTGAATGCCATCTCCAACCACTGGTTCGGGCTGTTCAAGCAGCAAGGACTGGCCGACAGCCATATTCTGGAGATTCCACACCCGTTCGTGTGGATCGTGCAGAAGGCTCGCCCGGTGATGATCGAGGCAATCTGCCGACAATACATCACGGGCTCCATGTGGCGCTCCTACAGCAAGGGCGAGCGCGAGTTCTGCGGCATCACCCTGCCAGACGGACTGAAGAAGGACCAACGGCTGCCCGAACTGCTGATCACGCCTTCCACCAAGGGCATCCTGCGAGGAATTCCTGGCGTTCCAGAATCCGACGACGTGAACATCACGCGCCAGGATATCGAGCGCAACTACGCAGCCTTCAATTTTCGCAATCTGCAGGACATCGATTTCTACGAGAAGCTGTTGCGGGAAGGCTTTGGTCTCATCAGCACTGCGCTGGAGAAGATCGACCAGGTATTCGTCGACACCAAATTCGAATTCGGCTACGTGACCGACCGGAACGGGCAGGAAAAGCTGATCTACATGGATGAAGTCGGTACTCCGGACTCGTCACGCATCTGGGACGGCCCTTCGTATCGTCAGGGCGAAGTGATCGAGAAGTCCAAGGAAGAATTCCGTCAGCAGCTGCTGAGTCATTTCCCCGATCCGGACATCCTGCTGAACAAGGACCGCATGCCTGAGCGCATCGCACTGGCGCGGGACAACGCCCTGCCGGAAGAGATTCTGCTGCAGGTGTCACGCACCTATCTCGATATCGCTGCGAAGATTGTCGGTCACGACATCGAGCTTTCGGACAACCCGCGTCAGGAAATCATCGACGTCCTGCGTCGCGACTACGACCTGATTGTCTGAGCAGCCCCCTCAGCGCACTGCCGCCTGCGCATCGGAGCCTGCCACCAGGGCTTCGGTGCGAAACCAGGCGTAACGTGACTGCAGCCCCACCACTCGCCCCACGATGATGATCGTGGGGGCCTGCACCTGATTGCTGCGCACGATTTCCGGCATCGTCACGAGATTGCCCGTCAGCACCTTCTGATTGGCCGTGGTGCCCTGCTGCACCAGCGCCACGGGCATGTCCTCGGCCATGCCATGGTCCAGCAGCTGCTTGCAGATCTGCTCCAACCCGACCAGCCCCATGTAGAACACCACGGTCTGATTCTCGCGGGCCAGCTCAGGCCAATCCAGATCCAGAGTGCCCTCCTTGAGGTGACCGGCCACGAAGCGCACGGACTGTGACCAGTCACGATGAGTCAGTGGAATGCCGGCATAGCAGGCGCAGCCCGACGCGGCGGTGATGCCTGGAATGACCTGAAACGGAATACGCTCCTGCGCCAGACGATCGATTTCCTCGCCTCCACGCCCGAAGATGAAAGGGTCGCCGCCCTTGAGGCGCAGGACCCGGTTGCCTTCCCGTGCGAGGCGCACCAGCAGTTCGTTGATCTGCTCCTGAGGCAGCGTGTGGTTGGCTCGCTCCTTGCCGACATGAATCTTCTCGGCGTCCGGACGCACACGCTGCAGGATCTCGGGCGACACCAGGCGGTCATACAACACGACGTCGGCTTCCTGCATGAGCCGCAGAGCCTTGAGCGTCAGCAGATCGGGATCGCCCGGGCCGGCCCCCACCAGGAACACTTCGCCACGGACATCCAGTTGATCGGCCTGGGAGAGCTGCTGCTCCAGATGTCGCCGCGCTTCGTCCTCGCGCCCCGCCAGTACCATCTCCTGAAACGGCCCCGACAGCAGGCTTTCCCAGAAGCGTGTGCGCCGCTTGAAGTCGCCCACCACCGACTTGACGCGCCCGCGATAGCTGGCCAGCAGAAGACCCAGTCGACCATAGGCGGCAGGAAGAAGCGTTTCGAGCTTTTCCTTGAGTTTGCGCGTGAGAATGGGCGAGGCCCCGCCGCTGGAAATGGCGATCACCACGGGGGAGCGATCGACAATGGCAGGAACGATGAAACTGCACAGGGAGGGTTTGTCCACGACGTTCACGGGCAGGCCGCGCGCCTTGGCCCCGACGGAAACCGCCGCATTGACGTCTTCGTCATCGGTGGCGGCTACCGCCAGAAAGACGCCGTCGAGATCATTGTCCTGGAACTCACGCAGGCACATCTCGCCTGCGCCTGCGATCACCAGTGCCTCGAGTTGCGGTTCGATGGCCGGGGCCACGACCCGCAGGCGCGCCCCTGCGCGATCGAGCAGTACGGCCTTGCGATAGGCGACTTCGCCTCCGCCCACGACCAGACAGTGCTGGGCACGGACATTGAGGAAAATGGGCAGGAACTGCATGGCAAAGGCCTCCGCAGAAAGTGTTGCAGGCGGATCGGCCCGGCCTCAGGCCAGGCGATCCAGTCCACCCATGTAGGGACGCAGAACCTCGGGAATGGTCACGCTGCCGTCGGCATTCTGAAAGTTCTCCAGAATCGCCACCAGGGTGCGGCCGATGGCCAGCCCCGATCCGTTCAAGGTGTGCAGCAATTCAGGCTTGCCCGTTTCCGGATTGCGCCAGCGCGCCTGCATGCGTCGCGCCTGATAGTCCTCGAAGGTGCTGCAAGAGGAGATCTCCCGATAGCAGTTCTGCGACGGCAGCCAGACTTCCAGATCGATGGTGCGTGCAGCACTCGAACCCATGTCGCCGCCACACAGGAGCATGGCGCGGTAAGGCAGCCCGAGGCGCTGGAGGACTTTCTCCGCATGCGACGTCAGGGCTTCCAGGGCGGCGTCGGACTCCTGCGGACGGACCATCTGCACCAGCTCGACCTTCTCGAACTGATGCTGGCGGATCATGCCGCGGGTGTCGCGGCCATAACTGCCCGCTTCGCTGCGGAAACACGGGGTGTGGCAAACAAATTTCAGCGGCAGGTCTTCCGCCGCCACGATGCTGTCGCGCACCAGATTGGTCACGGGGACTTCAGCCGTGGGAATCAGGTAATACTCGTTCTCGCCTTCGAGCCGGAACAGGTCCTCGGCGAATTTCGGGAGCTGACCGGTGCCCAGCAGGGAATCACGGTTGACGATATACGGGGTGTAGACCTCCTGGTAACCGTGCTCACCGGTATGCAGGTCCAGCATGAACTGGATCAGGGCCCGGTGCAGACGCGCCGTGCTGCCATGCATGACCACGAAGCGCGCCCCGGTGAGCTTGGTCGCGGCTGGAAAATCCAGCGAGCCCAGTGCTTCGCCCAGCGCCACGTGGTCCTTGGGCTCAAAGGCGAACTCGCGCGGTGTGCCCCAGCGCCGCAATTCCACGTTGCCATGTTCGTCGCTCCCTTCCGGCACACTCTCCTGGGGCACATTGGGAATGCGCATGAGCAAGTCATTGAACGCGTCCTGCACTTCGGCAAGGGCCTTCTTGTTCTGTTCGAGGGAATCGCCCAGATCGGCCACGGCGGCCAACAACGGCGCGACGTCCTGACCTGCGGCCTTGGCCTGGCCAATCGCCTTGGAGCGCACATTGCGTTCGTTCTGCAGCTTTTCGGTTTCCTGCTGCAGTTCGCGACGACGCGCATCCAGCGCGTTGACCTGGGTGATATCGAGCTCGAAGTGTTTCCTCTTGAGCAATGCCGCCAGTTTTTCAGGTTCTGTGCGCAACCATTTCGGATCCAGCATGGAGTCAGTAGTTCCTTGAGCGTAAGTCAACCATTCATGTAATTCAGAGGGCGCGCATCAACAGCATGCCCAGCCAGGCCCCGGCCAGACACAACAGCACACTGCCCGTCACATAGCCCAGGGCGGGCAGCCAGCGCCCTTCCTGCAACAGCAGCAGAGTGTCCAGCGAAAACGTCGAGAACGTGGTGAAGGCCCCCAGGTAGCCCACGACCAGCAAGCCGCGCCACTGTTCACTCAGCAGCATTCGCTCGCTGATCAGCACATAAAGCAAGCCGATCACCAACGAACCCAGTACGTTGACGAGAGCCGTGCCCCAGGGAAAACGCGAGCCGGTCAGCGCAGCGGCCCAGAGCATCAACCAGTAACGGGACACCGCGCCCAGCGCGCCTCCCAAGGCCACGGCGAGAGAATACACCATCATGGCGTCTTCCTGTTCAGTGTCTGCTCGGGATAACGCTGTTGCGGACTCAGCCGGTCACGCTCGCGCAGCGCGTCCAGCTTCTCCCGGATGCGCAGTTCCAGCCCGTTCTCGGTGGGAAAATAGAAGCGACTGTCACGCAGGGCCGGAGGAAAGTAGTTCTCCCCCGCCGCGTAGGCGCCGGGTTCGTCGTGGGCATAGCGATACCCTGCCCCGTGATCGAGTGATTTCATCAACGCTGTCGGCGCATTGCGCAAGTGCTCTGGCACCTCCAGCGACGGGCCGTTCTGCACTTCGGCGCGAGCCTGGTTGTAGGCCATGTAGACGGCATTGCTCTTGGCAGCACAGGCGAGATAGATCACGGCCTGCGCAATCACCAGTTCCCCCTCAGGGCTGCCCAGTCGCGTCTGCGCATCCCAGGCCTGCAGCGCCAGTTGCAGGGCGCGCGGGTCGGCATTGCCGATGTCCTCGCTGGCCATGCGCACGAGTCGGCGAGCGATATAGAGCGGATCGCAGCCCCCGTCCAGCATGCGCACCAGCCAGTAGAGCGCCGCATCGGGGCTGGAGCCGCGCACCGCCTTGTGCAGGGCAGAGATCTGCTCGTAGAACAGGTCGCCTCCCTTGTCGAAACGGCGGGCACTGCCCTGCAGGACCTGCTCCACGACAGCCTCGTCGACGTGCTGCACTCCATCCTGGCTGCGGGCCATGTCGACTGCGATTTCCAGCAGATTGAGCACACGCCTGGCGTCGCCGTCAGCGGCCGCGGCGAGACGCTGTGCCTGCGCTGCTTCCAGCGCGATGCCGCGCCCGCCAAGACCGCGAACCTCGTCAGACAGTGCCTGATCGATGACGCGCAGCAGGTCGGCCTCCTGCAGGGACTTGAGCAGGTACACCCTGGCGCGGGAGAGCAGCGCATTGTTCAGCTCGAAGGAAGGATTCTCGGTGGTGGCCCCGACGAAGATCAGCGTGCCGTCCTCCACATGGGGCAGGAAGGCATCCTGCTGACTCTTGTTGAAGCGGTGCACTTCGTCCACGAAGAGCACGGTGCCGTGACCGCTGACACGTTTGCGTGCCTGCGCTCGCTCGACTGCCGCTCGGATTTCCTTGACGCCGGAAAGCACGGCCGAAAGGCTTTCGAACTGGCCGCCGCTGGCCCGAGCCAGCAGGCGCGCGAGCGTGGTCTTGCCCACCCCTGGCGGGCCCCAGAGGATCATGGAATGCGGCAGGCCGCGCCGTATGGCCTCGCCAAGCGGCTTGCCCGGACCCAGCAGATGGTCCTGGCCGATGAAGTCCGTCAAAGTGCGGGGACGCATGCGAGCCGCAAGAGGCTGCAAGGCGTCCACGCCCTCGGTCGCGGCAGCACTCTCCTGCTCGTGGGCGAACAATGACTCGGTGATGCCGCTGGCCATGGCACTCCTCAGGGACTGACGCGATTGTCCACGACCTCGATGTCCGCCGGCGGCGTGAAGACGAACTCCTCATCGGCCAGCGGGGCATCCAGGACATGCTCGAAGAATTCCCAGAAGGTGCGCTGGCCGTTGCCATTGTCGACATGGATGGCATCCAGGCGGCGCTCACGGAAATACAGGGTCACGCGCTCATAGAGGCTGGCCGGGTCCACCGGCTCCAGCACGAACTCCCACGCAGTGCCGTTGCCGAGATCGCCTCCGGTGATGAAATAGTCGGCCTCAATCTCGGCCATGCGACCGCTGAGCAACTGTGCGGCGAGCTCGGAGCGCTCTGTCTCCCAGTTCTCAAGCGTGACCTGCAGCAGATCGGGCTGATAATTCCAAAGCGTCTTGCCGTCGGTGACGATCAGCTCCGGGAATGGCTCCAGCGTTTCCCAGTAGAAACCGTCCGGACGCTTGAGCTTGAACTTGATGATGCTCTCCTCCAGCACGCCGCCGCTGGACTCGACGATGAGCTGCCGGACATCAGCCTGAAAGGTCTGGATGCCGCTGAGCAGGTCTTCAAGCTGCGCTGCCGCCTCATCCTGGGCGCGCGCCGGATGGGCGACAAGCAACACCACTGCAGCCAGACAGGCAAGGCCACGCCGAAGACACCGGGAAACAGCACTCATGGAAAGATCCTGATCAACGAGGTGGAGGAGGCGCAATGACTTCGCGGCTGCCATTGCTGCCCATGGCGGAGACGACACCGGCCGACTCCATGGCTTCGATCATGCGTGCTGCGCGGTTGTAACCAATGCGCAGCTTGCGCTGGACCGCGGAAATGGAGGCCTTGCGCGATTCGGTGACGAAAGCGACGGCTTCATCGTAGAGGGCATCGTCTTCTTCTCCGCCCTCATCGTCATCCCCGCCCCCGCCGAAACCGCCATAGTCGCGCTCATCCGCGCCCTGGGTGATCTCGTCGATGTAGACGGGCTCGCCCCGGGACTTCCAGTCGGCCACCACGCGATGCACTTCCTCGTCACTGACAAAGGCGCCATGCACGCGCGTTGCCACGCCACCGCCTGGCGGCAGGAACAGCATGTCGCCGTGACCCAGCAATTGCTCCGCACCGCCCTCTCCCAGGATGGTGCGCGAATCGATCTTCGACTGCACCATGAAGGACAGGCGCGTGGGAATGTTCGCCTTGATCAGGCCCGTCAGCACGTCCACCGAGGGTCGCTGGGTGGCCAGAATGAGATGGATGCCGGCGGCCCTCGCCTTCTGGGCGATGCGGGCGATCAGCTCTTCCACCTTCTTGCCGACGACCATCATCATGTCGGCCAGCTCGTCCACCACCACCACGATCACGGGCAGGGATTCGAGCACACTGGCCTGCTGTTCTTCGATGAGCTGCATGGGATCCGGGCGCCACAGCGGGTCGAGGATCGGCTGGCCGGCCTTGGCGGCGTCCGTCACCTTCTTGTTGTAGCCCGCCAGATTGCGCACGCCCAGTGCCGACATCAGCTTGTAGCGCCGCTCCATTTCAGCGACACACCAGCGCAGAGCATTGGCGGCGTCCTTCATGTCGGTCACCACGGGCGTCAGCAGATGGGGAATGCCCTCATACACAGACAATTCCAGCATCTTCGGGTCGATCATGATCATGCGCACGTCCTGCGGCGTGGCCTTGAAAAGCAGGCTGAGGATCATGGCATTGATGCCCACGGACTTGCCCGAGCCGGTGGTTCCGGCCACCAGAAGATGTGGCATCTTCGCCAGGTCCACGATCACGGGTTTGCCCACGATGTCATGCCCCAGCGCCATGCTCACCGGCGAGGGCGACTTGTCGAAATCGGGCGAGGCCAGCACCTGACTGAGCATGATCATTTCGCGGTGTTCATTCGGGATCTCGATGCCGATGACCGTCTTGCCGGGAATCACTTCCACCACTCTGACGCTGACCAGCGCCAGCGAGCGGGCAAGATCCTTGCCCAGCCCAGTGATGCGGCTGGCCTTGATGCCGGGAGCCGGCTGCACCTCGAAGCGGGTGATCACGGGGCCGGGATTCACGGCGGTGACCTGAATCTCGATGCCGAAGTCGGCCAGCTTCAATTCCAGCAGCCGCGACATGGCCTCCAGCGATTCCTTGGAGAAACCCGCCTTGGCATTGCCCGACCACTCATCCAGAAGTGAGATCGCCGGCAGATCTCCTGGATTGGGGGCAGTGAACAAGCGCCCCTGCCGCTCCTTTTCCACTCTGGCGCTCTTCACCACGGCAGGCTTTGGCGTCGCAGTGATGGTAGGCGGAACGCGGGTCTTTTCCTTCTCGATGTAGACATCCAATGCACGCTTGCGGGTTTCAAGGATCTGTCGGGTGTCGTGCTCTTCCTTCTGCCGCACGAGCCAGCCGCTCAGGGTGCGTCGCAGGAAGCCAAACAGCGCCAGCGTGACGAAGCCGGTCTGATCCACCACGCGCAACCAGGAAATCTCCACGGCGATGGTGAGCCCCAGCAGAAAGAGAGCGAAGTACAGCAGCGTGCTGCCCACGACCGCGAACACGGGCACGGTCACATCCACCATCATCGAACCGATCACGCCTCCCGCCATCCAGGGCAGGTTCTGGTCGATCTCGAAATGCATGGTGGCCAGCGCACAGGCCCCGATGGCCAGCAGCAGAATGCCTGCACCCTTTAGCGCCACCATGGGCCAGGAGACCTCCGAGCCGGCATCCAGAGGCTGTCGCAGCAGGCGAAAGGCCTTGAGTATCAAGGCCAGGGGAAACAGATAGGCGAAATAGCCGAACAGTTGAAACAGCAGATCGGCAAGCCAGGCGCCCATGTGGCCCACGGCGTTGTTGACCTCGCTTCCCGAGCCAGTAGTGGTGAAGCCCGGGTCCGTCGGCGAATAGCTGAGCAGGGCTATGAGCAGGAAGAGTCCGGCAAGGAAGCTCAGTATCAGGCTGCCTTCACGCACGATGCGCTGAGTCACGGAGCTGAGATTCTGCTCATTTTCCGCTTTCTTGTTTGATTTATTTTTCAAACTTTTCATGCACCTGCAAATTGAAATTGCATCATTTTCTAGATTTCGGGCGCTATGATAATCAATTTGTCCGCTGCCGCAAACCAGCCCGACTCGAATCCCGGGTCAGCCGTCGAGACAAAAACCACATGAGCCAGCAGCGCTTATCCACTAGAATGAGCGCCACATTTCGGGAGGGCGGACGCGCATTGCACCGTCGACTTCCCCAACCCATTGAATTCCCCAGAGAGCATACAGGAATCACCCCCCGATGAGCGATGTACAGCACCACCGTTTGATCATTCTCGGCTCCGGCCCCGCCGGCTACACCGCTGCCGTCTATGCCGCCCGCGCCAACCTGAAACCCGTGGTGATCACGGGCATGGTCCAGGGCGGACAACTGACCACCACCACCGAGGTCGACAACTGGCCGGGCGACGTTGAGGGCCTGCAGGGCCCCGCGCTCATGGAGCGGATGCGCCTGCACGCCGAGCGTTTCGATACGCAGATCGTCTTCGACCACATCCAGAAAACCGACCTGAGCAAGCGCCCCTTCACCCTGTGGGGGGACTCGACCGTCTACACCTGCGATGCGCTGATCATTGCCACCGGGGCGTCAGCCCAGTATCTCGGCCTGCCCTCCGAACAAGCCTACATGGGTCGCGGCGTCAGCGCCTGCGCCACTTGTGACGGTTTCTTCTACCGCAACAAGCCGGTCGCGGTGATCGGCGGCGGCAACACAGCCGTGGAGGAAGCGCTTTATCTCTCCAACATTGCATCCCACGTGACACTGGTGCACCGACGTGATTCCCTGCGCGCAGAGAAAATCATGCAGGACAAACTGTTCGAACGCGTGAAGGCCGGCCGGATCAACATTGAGTGGAACCACACTCTGGAAGAAGTGCTGGGCGACGAGATGGGCGTGACAGGACTGCGCATCGCCAGCACGCAAAATGGGGCGACACGCGAGGTGAAGGCAGACGGCGTGTTCATCGCCATCGGCCACAAGCCCAACTCCGACATCTTTGCCGGACAACTGGAGCTCAAGGACGGGTATGTCGTGATTCAGAGCGGTATCACCGGCAATGCCACACAGACCAGCGTTCCCGGCGTATTCGCCGCCGGCGACATCGCCGACCACGTTTACCGCCAGGCCATCACGTCGGCCGGCTTCGGCTGCATGGCGGCCCTGGACGCCGAGAAGTTCCTCGACCACTGAGGCGGCCGCCCGGGAGACCCCCTCATGGCGCGACTGCCCTGGCTGAACCCTGCCACGCTGGACTTCCCCAGCGTCGACAAGGCTCTGCGCGACCCTGACGGCCTTCTGGCCGTCGGGGGCGATCTGCGACCGGAACGCCTGCTCAGGGCCTACGAACGCGGCATCTTCCCCTGGTTCCAGGAAGAACCCATCCTCTGGTGGTCTCCTGCGACGCGCATGGTTCTGCATCCCGAACAGCTGCATGTCTCTCGCAGCATGCGCAGGCTGCTGCGCCAGGGGCATTACCACGTCACGTTCGACAACGCCTTCCACCAAGTGATTGCCCAGTGCGCCCTTGTGCGCGAGGAATATCCCGGCACCTGGATCACGCCTGCAATGCAGACTGCCTATGGTCGCCTGCATGAGCTGGGCCACGCGCATTCAGTAGAGGTCTGGGAACAGCAAACCCTGGTGGGCGGGCTGTACGGTATCGCGATGGGGCAGCTGTTCTTCGGCGAATCCATGTTCAGCCTGCGCAGCAATGCGTCGAAGACGGCACTGATCTGTCTGACCCGACAATTGCAGCAATGGGGATATCAACTTATCGACTGCCAGGTGCCGAGCGAGCATCTGCGCAGCCTTGGGGCCACCGAGATGTCGCGCGCCCGATTCCAGGAATATCTTGAGCGTTACCGTGACGCGGCCGGGCACGCAGGGGCATGGCACATGGAGATTTCCCTCGATGCCCTCTGAAGACATCCAGACTCTGAGGTTCTTCCAGACAGGAGAGCATGCCTGCAGCTACCTGCCGCAGCGACAGGCGCGCACGGTGTTCCTGGATCCCGAGCAGCCAGCCACCACACGCCTTTACAGTCGGCTCATCACCGCTGGCTTTCGCCGCAGCGGCGAACATCTGTATCGCCCCGGCTGCGAGCACTGCGACGCCTGCATCGCCTGCCGCGTACGCGTGCGGGACTTCACGCACAACAAGCGTTTCGCCCGAATCTGGAGACGCAATGCCGATATCCGGTCGGAGCAGATCAGCACGCCAGACACCCCGGAGCTGTTCGATCTCTACAGCCGCTACATCAACGGCCGTCACGCCGATGGCGACATGTACCCGCCCGATCTGCAGCAGTATCGATCCTTCATTGCAGCGCACACGCCAAGTACACAGTTTTACCTTTTCACACTGGAGAGCCGCCCGGTCGCGCTGTGTGTGCTGGACGAACTCGACCACGGCCTCTCGGCCATGTACACCTTCTTTGACCCCACCCTTGCGCCTCGCTCGCTGGGGACCTGGGTGATCCTCTGGCAGATCGAAAAAGCGAAACGCCTGCATTTGCCCTGCCTGTACCTGGGCTACTGGATCCGCGACAGCGAGAAGATGCGCTACAAGACCGACTTCCGGCCTCTGGAACTGCTCATCGGCAAGCAATGGCTGTTGCTGACTTGAGATTGCTGAATAGACAAGCAGGCTGCAGGTTTGGCGCGAGTTTTTGCTAATCCCGCCCGGATGAGGCAGAATGCGCGCACGTTTTTGTCCCGGCACCGCCGGCGCGCGTGTCAATTCAATTCAGGAATGTTTGTTGATGGCAAAAGAAGATCAGATCGAGATGGATGGCGAAGTGGTCGACACCCTTCCCAACACCATGTTTCGGGTGAAGCTGGAGAACGGTCACATCGTGACCGCCCACATCTCCGGCAAGATGCGAAAGAATTACATCCGCATCCTGACCGGTGATCAGGTCAAGGTGGAACTCACCCCCTACGATCTCAGCAAGGGCCGCATCACTTACCGCGCCCGCTGATCCTGCGAGGGCTCACCCCTCGCTCGGACTCAACTCCCTGCTTTCCGTGCTGCCCGCACTGCGTCTGCGGCTGATCTGCAGCTTGACTTCATCGTTCACGATGGACACCTGCACTTCACCACCGTCAACCAGTTCCCCGAAGAGAATCTCTTCCGCCAGGGCCTTCTTGAGCTTGTCCTGGATGAGACGACCCATTGGGCGTGCCCCCATGGTTTCGCTGTAGCCGTGCTCCACGAACCAGTCGCGCGCTGAATCGTCCACATGCAGCGTGACTTTCTTGTCGTCCAGCTGCACCTGCAGTTCCACCAGGAACTTGTCGACCACGGTGCGAATGGTCTCCACATTCAGGGGACCGAACTGCACGATGGCATCCAGGCGATTGCGGAACTCTGGCGTGAAGATGCGCTTGATGGCCTCCATGCCATCGCTGCTGTGATTCTGCTGGCTGAAGCCAATGGAGGCGCGGGACATTTCCTGTGCGCCGGCATTGGTCGTCATGATCAGGATCACGTTGCGGAAGTCGGCCTTGCGCCCGTTGTTGTCGGTGAGCGTGCCGTGGTCCATGACCTGCAGCAACAGGTTGAACACATCGGGATGAGCCTTCTCGATCTCATCCAGCAGAAGCACGCAATGCGGTGCCTTGTTGACGGCTTCCGTCAAGAGTCCGCCCTGATCGAAGCCTACATACCCGGGCGGGGCACCAATCAGGCGCGACACAGTATGCCGCTCCATGTATTCCGACATGTCGAAACGCAACAGCTCTATCCCCAGTATCTTCGCCAGCTGCCGGCTCACTTCCGTCTTGCCCACGCCCGTCGGACCAGAGAAGAGATAGGAGCCGATGGGCTTGTCGGGATGATTCAGCCCGGCACGCGAGAGCTTGATGGCGGAAGCCAGATTCTCGATGGCTTCATCCTGCCCGAACACCACCATGCGCAGATTCTCCTCGAGATTGCGCAAGGACTCGGTATCCGATGTCGACACATGTTTCGGCGGAATGCGGGCAATGGCCGCCACCACCTTTTCCACATCCTGCGCCTGAATCAGCTTCTTGCGCTTGCTGACTGGCTGCAGACGCTGGAAGGCGCCGGCTTCGTCGATCACGTCGATGGCCTTGTCCGGCATGAAGCGGTCGTTGATGTAGCGTCCTGCCAGTTCGGAGGCGGCGCGCAACGCATTGTCGCTGTAGCGCAGGTCGTGATGCTCCTCGAACCGCGACTTGAGCCCCTTCAGGATGCGGTAGGTGGTCTCCACATCCGGCTCGTTGACATCGATCTTCTGGAAGCGGCGCGAGAGCGCGCGATCCTTTTCGAAGATGCCCCGGTATTCCTGATAGGTGGTTGACCCCACGCAACGCAGATCGCCAGACGTGAGCACAGGCTTGAGCAGATTCGAGGCATCCATGACGCCCCCGGAAGCGGCACCCGCCCCGATGATGGTGTGAATCTCGTCGATGAACAGAATTGCCTTCGGGTTCTTCTTCAACTCCCCCAGCAGGGCCTTGAAGCGCTTCTCGAAATCACCGCGATACTTGGTGCCAGCCAGCAGCGATCCCAGATCCAGGGAATAGATGACGTTGTCGCGCAGAATCTCGGGCACCTGATCCTCCACGATCATGCGGGCCAGACCCTCGATGACCGCTGTCTTGCCGACTCCGGACTCGCCCACCAGCAACGGATTGTTCTTGCGGCGGCGCGACAGTACCTGAATGACGCGCGTGACCTCGTCCTCGCGGCCGATCAACGGGTCAATGCGACCCTGCAGGGCTTGTTCATTGAGGTTGGTGGCATAACTCTCAAGCGCACTGGCCGTGCGCTCCGCCGCCTCCTCTTCCCCCTCGCGCTGCTGGGGTGATTCGGGCTGCGGATTGTGTCCCGGCACCTTGGAGGTGCCATGAGTGATGTAGTTCACCACATCGATGCGGGCGATATCCTGCTGACGCAGCAGGAAAACGGCATGGCTTTCCTGTTCACTGAAGATGGCGACCAGGATGTTGGCACCCGAGACCTCGCGCTTGCCCGACGACTGGACATGAAACACGGCACGTTGCAGCACGCGCTGGAATCCCAGCGTAGGCTGAGTCTCACGGCCTGCCTCGGCTTCAGGAATCAGTGGGGTCGTGGAGTCAACGAATTCCGTCAATTCGCTGCGCAATCTGGGAATATTGGCGCCACAAGCGAGCAGCACATCGGCAGCGACTTCGTTGTCAAGCAACGCCAGCAACAGGTGTTCCACCGTCATGTACTCGTGACGCTTCTTGCGTGCGCCGGCGAAAGCGCTGTTCAACGTGACTTCAAGATCCTTGCTCAACATGATGATGTCTTCCGATTAGCGATCCACTTCGACATTGCACAGCAGCGGGTGCTCGCACTCCCGCGAATAGTCATTGACCTGCTGTGCCTTGGTTTCGGCAACATCCTTGCTGAACACCCCGCATACCGCCTTGCCCTCGGTATGCACCTTCAACATGATCTGGGTGGCCTTCTCGACGTTCATGGCAAAGAAGGAACACAGCACATCGACCACGAAATCCATGGGTGTGTAGTCGTCATTGAACAACACAACCTTGTACAGGGGTGGTTGTGCAAGTTTGGGGCGTACGGCCGAAGTTGCAAGGCCACTGTCACGATCATCGCCCCCATTGCCATCCCATTCAGCCATTGCCAGAACCCGCCTCAATGCCGGGACCTGGCTTTCGATCTGCTTCATCCGCATTCCTTTTTCATTCCTGTCTATGCACTTGAATATTGCTGGACTGCCGACCCTCACACAAGACCCGTCGCCTGCGGGCTTGCGTGCACGATGGGGTAAGGAGACACAGCACCAGACCGCCACTGCAGAATTGACAAGCCAGAATCATTGCGCTATACGAACCGTGCTAGTGGTTTTCCTAGGTAAACAATAACAACAAAACGTTACACGGGAGTTTTGCCATGAGTACTGGGCAAGTGAAGTGGTTCAACAACGCAAAGGGTTTTGGATTCATTCTTCCGGACAATGGCGGGGACGATCTGTTCGCGCACTACTCCGCAATCGGAATGGATGGTTACAAGACACTCAAGGCCGGCCAGACCGTCAGCTTCGAGACCATCGAAGGACCAAAAGGTCTCCACGCCGCCAATATTCGACCGATCAGTCCTGACCAGAACCAGAGTCAGACCCAGGCCGGGTCCAGCTGAGCAGTTCTGAACGGCTCTCGAACCGTCATCCTGGAAGCGCGCACTCCCTCATCACCACTTGCAAGATGAGGGAGCCCCGCCCCTGACCTACAGGCTGCCAACAGCCTCGTTGAAGGTCGCGCTCGGCCGCATGGCCTGGGAAGCTTTCTGATTGTCCGGTTGATAATACCCTCCGATGTCGACAGGCTTGCCCTGCACGCCGTTCAGCTCGGCCACGATCTGCGCTTCCTTCTGCGTCAGAGTCTGTGCGAGCGAGGCGAAGTGCGCCTGCAGCTGCAAGTCATCTGTCTGTGCGGCCAGAGCCTGTGCCCAATAGAGGGCCAGGTAGAAATGACTGCCGCGGTTGTCCAGGTGACCGACACGGCGCGTGGGTGACTTGTCGTTGTCGAGAAACAGACCAGTAGCCTTGTTCAGGGTGTCCGCCAGCACCTGCGCCTTCCTGTTGCCGGTCTTCATCGCCAGGTCTTCTATGGAGACTGCCAGCGCCAGGAGCTCGCCCAGGGAATCCCAGCGCAGATGGCCTTCCTCGAGGAATTGCTGCACGTGCTTCGGCGCCGAGCCTCCCGCACCCGTCTCGAACAGACCACCACCGGCCAGCAATGGCACGATCGACAGCATCTTGGCGCTGGTGCCCAGTTCGAGAATGGGGAAAAGATCGGTGAGATAGTCACGCAGCACGTTGCCGGTCACGGAAATCGTGTCCTTGCCGGCACGGATGCGCTCCAGCGAAAAACGGACAGCCTCCACTGGCGACATGATGTGGATGTCCAGCCCGTCAGTGTTGTGATTCTTCAGATAGGTCTGCACCTTGCGAATGAGCTGCACATCGTGGGCGCGCTTCTCGTCCAGCCAGAACACGGCGGGCGTGGACGTCGCACGCGCACGCACCACCGCGAGCTTCACCCAGTCCTGTACCGGAAGATCGCGAGTCTGGCACATGCGCCAGATGTCGCCCTCGGCAACCTGGTGTTCAAAAACCACTTCGCCAGCACTGTTGACCACGCGCACGCTGCCATCGGCAGGCACCTTGAAGGTCTTGTCGTGCGAGCCATATTCCTCGGCCTTCTGCGCCATCAGTCCGACATTGGACACACTGCCCATCGTGGCGACGTCGAAGGCGCCATGCTTCTTGCAGTTGTCGATGGTCTCCTGGTAAACGCCGGCATAGCAGCGATCGGGAATCATGGCCTTGGTGTCGTGAAGCTTGCCGTCGGGACCCCACATCTGACCGGAGGCGCGGATCGCGGCAGGCATGGACGCATCGACGATCACATCACTGGGGACATGCAGATTGGTGATGCCCTTGTCGGAATCCACCATGGCCAGGGCCGGGCGAGTCTTGTAGACCGCCTGGATGTCGGCCTCGATCTCATCACGCTGAGCGGCTGGCAATTTCTTGATCTTCTCGTAGACATCGCCGAGGCCATTGGCAGGATCGACGCCGAGCTGCGCAAACACAGCGGCGTGTTTGTTGAACACATCCTCGAAATACACCGTGACGGCATGACCGAACATGATCGGGTCGGAGACCTTCATCATGGTGGCCTTCAGATGCAGTGAGAGCAGCACGCCAGTGCGCGCCGCATCGGCGATCTGCTCAGCGAAGAAGCGGCGCAGTTCATTGCAGCGCATGACGGAAGCGTCGATGATCTCGCCTGCCTGCAGCGCGGTTTTCTCCTTGAGCACCTTCACACTGCCATCCTTGCCGACGAATTCGATGCGTACGTTGTCCGCTGCCGCCATGACGGCGGATTTCTCGCTGGAATAGAAGTCGCCGTCCTGCATATGAGCGACATGGGATTTCGAATCAGGCGACCACTTGCCCATGGAATGCGGGTTCTTGCGGGCATACTCCTTCACTGGCGCCGCCACGCGACGATCCGAATTGCCCTCGCGCAACACCGGATTCACGGCGCTGCCCAGCACCTTGGCATAGCGTGCCTTGATGGCTTTCTCCTCGTCGCTCTTCGCATCTTCCGGGTAATCCGGCACGGCATAGCCATGAGACTGCAGTTCCTTGATGGCAGCCTGCAACTGCGGAATGGAGGCACTGATGTTTGGCAGCTTGATGATGTTGGCTTCCGGCGTCTGCGCCAGCTCACCCAGCTCAGCCAAAGCGTCACTCTGACGCTGCTGCGGCGTGAGCGCATCGGGGAAATTGGCGATGATGCGGCCCGCGAGCGAGATATCCTTGGTAATCACATCGATGCCTGCGGCGCGCGCAAAGGCCTGCACGATCGGCAGCAGAGAATACGTGGCCAGTGCCGGTGCTTCATCGGTAATGGTGTAGATGATCGTGGGTGCATTCGTCATTTTTGTTTCCTTGATTGCGTGGACAGACTTCATCAGAGGTGTTCAGTGGCGGGATACGGAGCTGATCTCAACACTGCGGAGATTTCTAAGAGCTTGATGCTCAAGCTGAAACTGGCGGCATTGTAGCAGCAGCGGGTTTGCTAGAATAGCCGCCCTCTCCCCTCTGGCAGATGCTTGGCATGGCGCGACTGATCCTTCTGAACAAACCTTACGACATGTTGTCCCAGTTCACCGACGATGGCGGCCGAGCCACTCTGGCCAGCTGCATCGATCTGCCGGACTTCTACCCCGCAGGTCGCCTGGACCGGGACTCCGAAGGCCTGCTCCTGCTGACTGACGATGGTCGGCTGCAGCAGCGCATCAGCGACCCGCGTCACAAGATGGGCAAGACCTACTGGGCGCAGGTCGAGGGAACGCCCTCCGAGGACGCCATGGAGCGCCTGCGGTCTGGGGTGACACTGAACGATGGCATGACGCGCCCGGCCAAGGTGCGACTGCTGGAAGAGCCGACGCTCTGGCCACGCACGCCACCCATTCGGGAACGTCGCCACATCCCCACGGCCTGGCTGGAAATCACGCTTTTCGAGGGGCGCAATCGTCAGGTGCGGCGCATGACAGCGGCAGTCGGGCTGCCAACATTGCGCCTGGTGCGGGTAGCGATTGGTCCATGGAGCCTGGGGGACTTGCAGCCGGGGGAATGGCGTCTGCTGGAGGCGACGAGCAAAGAGAGCTGAGTCTGCAGGCGCTCAGCGTTTCTCCCAGCGCGCCCGAGCCGCTTCATCGGCACTGCGGCTTTCGATCCAGTGGGCACCGTTCGCCGTGTGCTGTTTCTTCCAGAACGGCGCCCGGGTCTTGAGATAGTCCATGATGAATTCGGCCGCGGCGAAGGCATCTCCCCGATGCGTGCTGGCAATGCCGACGTAGACGATCTGATCGCCGGCCTCCAGCGGGCCCACGCGATGAATGACCTGCCAGGCGAGCACATCCCAGCGCGCCCTTGCCTCGTCGACGATCGCCAGGAGAGCCTTCTGCGTCATGCCGGGATAGTGTTCCAGCACCAGTCGTTGCACTGCCGGTTCCCGGCCCGCCTCACTGCTTTCGTAGAACTCGCGCACCAGCCCCGTGAAACTCACGATGGCACCGGCATTGTCGGCCGCAGCGCGCAGTTGCGCATAGAGTGCCGCCACATCGAAATCCGCTTCCTGCACACTCAGCATGATCAGCCTCCCGTCATCGGCGGAAAGAAGGCGACTTCTTCCGTGCCAGTCAGCGCATGGTCGCGATCGACGATGGTCTGATTGACGGCCACCAGCACCTGGGTGGTGTCCTGCAGGATTGCCCACGCCTCGCCTCGGCTGGTGGCGAGATACGCAGCCAGGGCGGCCACCGTGCTCACGTCTGCCGGCAAGGCCAGCACCTCGGAGCTGCGCCCGAGCGCTTCGCGCAGACTGGCGAAATACTGGATGTTCAGCATGGCACAAGCCCTCCCTTCACTGGCAGGAAAACTTCCAAATGACTTTCACTGTTTGACATAGTGACCTGATTTACCGCCTTTTTTCTCGAGAATACAGATGTCATCGATACGCATGCCCTTGTCCACCGCCTTGCACATGTCGTAGATCGTGAGGGCGGCCACCGATACCGCCGTCAAGGCCTCCATCTCGACCCCCGTCTTGCCGTCCAGTGCACAGGTGGCCTCGATGTGAATGCAGTGACCGGACTGATCCATGGTGAAATCCACGCTGACGCGGGTGAGCATCAGGGGGTGGCAGAGCGGAATGAGATCGGCACACTTCTTCGCCGCCTGAATCCCGGCGATGCGGGCCACCGCCAGCACGTCACCCTTCTTGTGACCACCGGCGACGATCAGCGCCAAAGTCTGCGGCAGCATGTGCACGGTGGCCGACGCCGTCGCCTCACGTGACGTAATGCTCTTGCCCCCCACGTCCACCATGCGGGCATGGCCCTGTGCATCCAGATGCGTCAATCCACTCATGTTGTCTGCCTGCGCCTCGAATTAGATCAGGCGGCCATTATCCACGGATTGTCCAAGGAGCTGAAGCACTTCACCGGACGGATTCCGGGAGGCAAAAGCGCTGCGTTTCGGGTAGCATGGCGCCTTCGAAAATGCACTGGAAAGCGTCATTCCCATGAGTCAATGGCACCCCCACTCCACCGTGGCCACCGTCGTCGAGCGCCATGGCCTGTTTCTGATTGTCGAGGAAATGGTTGACGGCCGCATTCTCTACAATCAGCCGGCGGGACACCTGGAGGCAGGCGAAACCCTGCAGGAAGGAGCTCTGCGCGAAACGCTGGAGGAGACCGGCTGGGATGTGCGGCTGACCGATCTGCTGGGCTTGTATCACTACACCACGGCCGATGGTACCTGCTATATCCGCACGTGTTTCATCGCCGAACCCGTGCTGCATCACCCCGATCGCGCCCTGGACACCGGCGTGCTGCGCGCGCTCTGGCTCAGTCGCGCCGAGCTCGAAGCGCGTCGGGAGCAGCTGCGCAGCCAGATCGTGCTGCGTGTGATCGACGATTACCTCGCGGGCAAGCGTCATCCCATGACCTTGATCACCAGCATTGCTTGAACCGCAACGTCACTTACTTCGCCAGGACACCGACACCTTGAGCATCACTTCCCGCAACCTTGCAGACAAAGCACCCGCCGCCACCCGCGTGATGGTGGGCATGTCCGGAGGCGTCGACTCCTCGGTGGCCGCCCTGCTGCTGCTGGAGCAGGGTTATCAGGTCGAAGGCCTGTTCATGAAGAACTGGGATGAGGACGACGACACCGAGTACTGCACGGCCAAGGCCGATCTGGCCGATGCCCAGGCCGTCTGCGACACCCTGGGAATTCGCCTGCACACGGCCAATTTCGCGGCTGAGTACTGGGATCATGTGTTCGAGCACTTCCTGGCGGAATACCAGGCGGGCCGCACGCCCAACCCGGACATCCTGTGCAATCGCGAGATCAAGTTCAAAGCCTTTCTCGACTACGCCACGGTGCTGGGTGCCGACCTGATCGCCACCGGCCACTACGCACGTTGCGCCACCCGCACGGGGCCACACGGGCCGCAGACTGTCCTGCTCAAGGGGCTCGATGCCAACAAGGACCAGAGCTATTTCCTGAGTGCCGTGAACGAGGACTGCCTCGCCCGCAGCCTCTTCCCTGTGGGCGAGCTGGAGAAATCCGCCGTGCGCGCGCTGGCCGCACAGCACGGATTCATCACTCACGACAAGAAGGACAGCACCGGCATCTGCTTCATCGGCGAGCGCCGTTTCAAGGACTTCCTGCAGCGCTATCTTCCGGCCCAGCCCGGAGACATCGAGACGGTGGATGGCGAGGTGATCGGCCGCCATCAGGGCCTGATGTACCACACCTACGGCCAGCGCCAGGGGCTGGGCATCGGCGGGCTGCAGCAGCACGGCGAGGCACCGTGGTATGTCGTGGGCAAGGATCTGACGCGCAATGTCCTGCTGGTGGCCCAGGGCAATGAGCACCCAAGCCTGTTTTCCTCGGCCTTGCTGGCGACCCAGCTGGCCTGGATCAATCACGCGGCCCCGGCTCTGCCGCTGGAGTGCACCGCCAAGATCCGCTACCGTCAGGCGGATCAGCTCTGCCGTGTCACGAGCGCCGGTGTCGATGCGCCGTCCGACTCGGTCCTGGTGCACTTCGCCGAGCCGCAGCGCGCGGTGACACCGGGGCAGACGATCGTGTTCTACCAGGATGACATCTGTCTGGGAGGGGCCGTCATTGCAGAATACTTCCGCTAGGTTCACCGAATGGGAATACCGCAACATCGCGCTGGCGGTGGTGGCCCAGTGTGCACAGCTGGTGCACAGCCTGGCGACCACCGGTCGAGCCGATCCGCGCCAGGTCAATGCCTGCATCGCGCCCTTGCTGGTGCTCGAGCCTGACTCGGTAGCGGACATCTATCCCGATGTCGGCGCCTTCAGCAGCGGTCTGCAGGCCCTGCAGCACTCGCTCAGCAACGAAGGCGTGAAGGAATTTGCCGAACCCATCAAGTACGTGCTCGGCATGACTGTGCTGCAGCAACAGCTGATGGCGGTGCCCGCCATGCAGGCGCAAATCCGTCAACGACTGCAGATTCGCCACTCCCTGCTGGCCGAAAAACCGGCGCAGACGGAGGACGGCTCAAACCCCGGCGACTCCGAACACTATGACTTCGCCGTGCTGGCCGCCCTCTATCAGGACACCATCAGCCGGCTCACCATGCGCATTCATGTGAAGGGCACGCCCGAACATCTGCGCAAGCAGCAGGTAGCCGACAAGATCCGGGCACTGCTGCTGGCCGGCATTCGCTCGGCGCTGCTGTGGCATCAGCTCGGCGGGCGACGCTGGCACCTGTTCATCTACAAGAAGCGCATCCGGGAATGCGTGGCGCAGATCCGGCGCAGCCTGATCAGCGTGCATTGAGCTCCCGACAGCCCCTATTCCAGACTCAGACCATTGGCAGGACGACACCATGACAGCACATCCCTTAAGCGATCTCACGGCCATTTCGCCCGTGGACGGCCGCTACCGCAGCAAGGCCGCTGCACTGAGTGACTACTTCAGCGAATTCGCCCTGATCCGCTATCGCGTGATCGTGGAGATTCGCTGGCTGCAGCGCCTCACGGCCATGCCGCAGATCAGCGAGGCACCGCCTCTGGGCGAGACCGGCAACGCCCTGCTGGACGCGATCATCAGCCAGTTCAGCCTGGCCGATGCCCAGCGCGTGAAGCAGATCGAGGCCACCACGAATCACGACGTCAAAGCCGTGGAATACTTCCTCAAGGAAAAGGTGCAGAGCCAGCCGGCGCTGGCCGCGCAGATGGAGTTCGTGCATTTCGCCTGCACCTCCGAGGACATCAACAACCTGTCCTACGCCCTGATGCTGCGCGACGGGCGTGACAGCGTGATCCTGCCCCTGATGCGGCAACTGATCGACACGCTGCGCGCGCTGGCCCACGAACACGCCGCCCAGCCGCAGCTCTCGCGCACCCACGGCCAGACGGCTTCGCCCACCACGGTCGGCAAGGAGATCGCCAACGTGGTCGCACGTCTGGAGCGCCAGTACACCCAGATCCGGGACAGCGAGATCCTGGGCAAGATCAATGGGGCCGTGGGCAATTACAACGCCCACCTGAGCGCCTACCCCGACGTCGACTGGCAAGGCAATGCCCGCAGCTTCGTCGAGTCCCTCGGACTGGTGTGGAACCCCTACACCACGCAGATCGAGCCCCACGACTACATCGCCGAGCTGTTCGGCGCCATCTGCCGCTTCAACACCATCCTGATCGACCTCGACCGCGATCTGTGGGGTTACATCTCTCTGGGCTATTTCAAGCAGAAGACCATCGCCGGCGAAGTGGGCTCGTCCACCATGCCGCACAAGGTCAATCCCATCGACTTCGAGAATTCCGAGGGCAATCTGGGCATCGCCAACGCCGTCATGCAGCACATGGCGGAAAAACTGCCGATCTCGCGCTGGCAGCGCGATCTCACGGATTCCACCGTGCTGCGCAACATCGGCGTCGGGCTGGCGCACAGTGTCATCGCCTATCACGCCACCCTCAAGGGCCTCGGCAAACTGTCGGTGAATCCGGCCGCGCTGCTGGCCGATCTCGACGACAGCTGGGAAGTGCTGGCCGAACCCATCCAGACCGTGATGCGCCGCTTCAACGTCGACCAACCCTATGAAAAGCTCAAGGCTCTGACCCGCGGCCAGCGCATGACCCAGCAGGTGCTGGCGGATTTCGTCGAAGCCCTGGAGATTCCCGAGGAAGGCAAGGCCCTGCTGCGCACCCTGCGGCCGGAAAACTACATCGGCAACGCCGTGGAACAGGCCCGCAAGGTATGAGGTCTTGGCTGCTGCCTGCGAATTTCGACCGGGAACGCTTCCTGCGCGAGTACTGGCAGAAGAAGCCGCTGCTGATTCGCGGTGAAGGGCGCTTCACCGACCCGATCAGCCCGGACGAACTCGCCGGCCTCGCCTGCGAGGCCGTGGTCGAATCGCGCCTGGTGCTCAGCGATGCGCCAGGCAGCCGCTGGGACTTGCGGCACGGCCCCTTCAGCGAGCGCGACTTCGCGAATCTGCCGCCCACGCACTGGAGCCTGCTGGTGCAGGCCGTCGACCAATGGCACGACGGGGTGCGCAGCCTGCTGCGCGAGTTCGACTTCATTCCGCGCTGGCGCATCGATGACGTGATGATCAGCTTTGCCAGCGATGGGGGCGGCGTGGGGCCGCATTTCGACTACTACGACGTGTTCCTGATCCAGGGGCTGGGCCGCAAGCGCTGGCGTCTGGGCGGCCGCGTGGACAGTGGCAGCGCACTGCTGCCGAACACGCCACTGCGTCTGCTGCAGGACTTCCACACCGAGGAAGACTGGATGGTGGAGCCCGGCGACATTCTCTACCTGCCGCCCAATGTGGCGCATCACGGCGTGGCCATAGGCGACAGCGTGACCTACTCCATAGGCTTCCGCACGCCTTCAGTGGCGGAAATCCTCGAGGAGCTGGGCCCGGCGCTGGCGCAGGAGCTGCCGCCCGATCTGCGCTATGTCGACACCCATCCCCGCGTGCCGGTTCAGGCCGGCGAGCTGACGGCCGAAGTCGCCGAGCAATTGGTTCAACTGCTGCAGGAGCAGTTGCAGGATCGGGGCCGACTGCTGCGCTGGTTCGGCCGCACCATGACCAGCCCGAAATACCCGGAACTCAGCAATGCCAGCGCGGAACCGCTGAGCTGGGCCGAGCTGATGGCCGAGCTGGACGCGGGCGAAGTGCTGCTGCGCAACCCCGCGTCACGCCTGGCCTGGACGCGCCGCGACGACGGCGCCGAGCTTTACGCCGACGGCCATCTGCTGCCATGCTCCTCAGCGTTGTTGCCCCTGCTGCCGGAACTGTGCGACCCGTTCACGGAGCCGCTGGACTGGCTGGACTCCTGGCTTGCCAGCGCCGAAGGCCGACAGCTGATCACCGATCTGTTCAATCACGGCTGCGTCTACCTGGCCGACGACGAGGACGACTGACCCTGCGGCAGTCCTGCCACGAGACCTGCATCATGCCCAAGTCCCGCACACCATTGCTTCGCCGCCTTCTGACTGCACTCCTCGTTGCGTCGGCCTTTGTCGCAGGCCCGGCGCTTGCCCAGACCGGAGACCCCACCCGGCAGGCCGTGGTGGAAATCGTGCGCCTGCAGCATCGAGACCCGGACACCATACGCCGCGCCCTTGAGCCGGCTCTCGACCCGCGCGGAGCCATCAGCCAGATCGACAACAACCTGATCATCAGCACCTCGCGCGCGAATCTGCAGCAGCTGCAGCCACTGATCGAAACCCTGGATGTCCCTTTGCGGCAACTGCGCCTGAGCGTCGATTTCGCCTACGCGCCCGGCGCGGCCGCCGTCACGGCCGATGGCAGCAGTGTCACGACGGTGCAGACTTCCGGCGTACAGGACAATCCCCGCCAGAGCATCGTGTTGACCGAAGGCGAACACGCCTACTTCAGTCGCAGCAGCGCCAGTGCCCGCGT